>ERZ1031348.23-NODE-23-length-14692-cov-5.689076_pt1 | contig 14692 bp, 15 predicted proteins | sample MGYA00517286_ERZ1031348 | MGnify/ENA primary metagenome ERZ1031348 (study PRJEB33718, sample SAMN03159852) | human skin metagenome | collected 2014-02-25 | study: EMG produced TPA metagenomics assembly of the PRJNA266117 data set (Human skin bacterial metagenome and... | reverse complement strand
CGTCGGCAGCGTCAGATGTGTATAAGAGACAGGCCCTCGAGGCCGGTATTGACCAGGGAGGTCAGCTGGGGAAGCTTCTGCCCCGAGAAAAGCGCGACCTCCCCGGAAAGCTCGGGGTGAAGGGCGGCGGGGGCGTCGACAAGCCCAGAAGTAAGGGCATCGGGGACGGCCTGCAGGACCATGAGGTCGCGGAAGCGGTCGAGGAGATCGGAGGTGAAGCGCTTGGGGTCGATGCCACGGTCGATGACCTGGCCGACGAGCGAGAACGCACCCGGCGCGTCGTGGGTGGCGATGACGCGGACGGCGGAATCCAGAAGCGTCGAATCCGTGACGCCCAAAAGCGGCGCGGCGAGCTCGTAGGTAAGCGCCTCACCAGCGGGGACGCCGGCGAGCAGCTGATCCAGAATGGAGAGCGTATCGCGCGGGGAACCGCCCCCGGCCCGGATGACGGGGGTGAAGACGGAATCCTCCACCTCCACGCCCTCGCCGGCGCACACGTCCTGCAGTAGCCCACGCATGACGGGCGGGGTGAGCAGGCGAAACGGGTAATGCTGGACGCGGGAGCGGATGGTGCCGATGATTTTCTCCGGCTCCGTGGTGGCGAAGATGAACACGAGATGCTCCGGGGGCTCCTCCACAATCTTCAGCAGCGCGTTGGCGCCCTGCTGGGTGATCATGTGCGCCTCGTCGATGATGAAGATGCGGTAGCGGGACTCGCTCGGCGCAAACACCGCCGATTCGCGCAGCTCACGCATATCATCCACGGAGCCGTGGCTGGCGGCGTCAAGCTCCGTCACGTCGAGGTTGCCGTGCCCGCCCGGGGCCAGCGCCCGGCAGGAATCGCACTCGCCACACGGGGTGGAGGTGGGGCCCTTCTCGCAGTTGAGGGACCGGGCCAGGATACGGGCGGACGAGGTCTTGCCGCAGCCACGGGGGCCGGAAAACAAGTAGGCGTGGCCGATGTTGCCACTGTCCAAGGCCACGGACAACGGCCTGGTCACGTGCTCTTGGCCGCGGACTTCCGCGAACGTTGCTGGACGGTACTTGTGATATAAAGCCACGGCTAGAAAGTCTACCTTTCCCACTCGATGTTAAGGAGGGTGGTGATCCGGTCCTCCTCGGTGAGCTGGGGCAGGCCCGCCTCCCACAGGGTGGGCGCGGTGAACTCGTAGCCATGGATGAGTGCGCCCGGTTCCAGGCCCGGAAAATCGAGCTGGAAGAGGCGGGCCATATCGTCGGGGGTGAGCTCGAGAGAGAAGAGCTCCACCCGCACGTCCCGCGTCTGCATCCCCCACACCTGCGCGCCGGAGACAAGCCCCAGGTCCTTGTTTGCGAACCCTGCGGTGACGGTGACGCCGTCGGCGTTGATGCCCACGGACCCGCCCTCGCAGGCGGAGAACCGAAACGGCTTGGTGAACAGCTTGTTGAGCCAGAATTGTGTGGCCTCAATGTCCATGTGGTTAAACCCCCTTGGTAGTTGTTACTGGTAAGTGTAACTGGGCCGGGGCGAGCGCGGTACCGGAACAAAAAGATGCACCCGCGGGCAGTGTGCGCTGCCCGGGGTGCACGTCTGTGGTGGTCTTACTCGGAGGTGAGGCGGAGGTCCTGGTGGTGCGGGTCGCGCCAATCGAGAGCGTCGTTGTCCTTGGTTTCCAGGCCCTGATCTTCCACCTCGGGGACGGTGGCGAGGATGTTCTTGCGGGCACGCCCGGCGCGCAGCTGGCGCTCGATGCGCTCGGCGAGGCGGGAGAGGCCGAAGTTGATGATGATCATGATAATCGCCACCACCACGAGGGCGGGCAGGTAGTTGCGGTAGTACGAGGCGGACATGAGCCCGGAGCGGACGACTTCCACGTAGAGGATCATGTAGCCAAGTGCCGTGTCCTTGAGGGCGATGACGAGCTGGGAGATAAGCGCCGGGAGCATCGCGGCAACAGCCTGCGGGAGCAGGATGTGCCAGATGGTTTGCGCGTGGCTGAGCCCCAGGGCCTCGGCCGCCTCGCGCTGGCCCTGCGGGAGCGCGAGGATCCCGGCCCGCAGTGTCTCGGCAATGACGGAGCCGTTGTACATGGTGAGGCCGAATACCACACCGGCGAAGCCGAGCTGGGCCGAGGGGACGATCGCGTACTTGGCAAACACGGAGTAGGCAAAGATCATGAGGATGAGGACGGGGATGGCGCGGAAGAATTCCACGATCACCCCGCACACCCAGCGGATGGCGACGTTGTGGGAAAGGCGCCCCACGCCGAGCAGCGCGCCGATGACGATGGCCAGGATGATGGAGGTCACGGCGGCGACGAGGGTGCCCCACAGGCCGGGGAGGATGTAGGTGGTCCACGTGGTTGATTTGAGGAACGGGGTCCACTTCTCGGCGGCGAGCTGCCCGTTGGCACCCAGCACGCGGAGCACCCACCAGGCCACGATGAGGGCGACAATGACGGTGGCGATGGTGACGATGCGGTTGAACTGCCGGGCCTTGGGGCCCGGGGCATCGTAGAGGACTGTTGCGCGGACGGACATGTTAGGCCACCGCCTTCCTGCGGGTGTAGCGCGTGAATAGGAGCCCCATGGGCAGGGTGATGATGATGAAGCCGAAGGCGAAAATCATGAACACGAGGATCGCGTGGTCCGCGTGGTTTTCGATGGTGGACTTCATGAGGAGTGAGGCCTCCGCCACCCCGATGACGGAGGCGATGGTGGTGTTCTTGGTCAGGGCGATCAATGTGTTACCCAGCGGCACGACGGCCGCTTTGAACGCCTGAGGGAATACCACGTAGCGGAAGGTCTGGGTGAAGCTCAAGCCGAGGGACCGGGCAGCCTCGGCCTGCCCGAAGTGGACGGTGTTGATGCCGGAGCGCAACGATTCAGCAACGAAGGTGGACGTGTAGATGACGAATGCGAGCACGGCCAGCCAGAAGTTGTTGTTCTTGATGAAGTTATCGTTTTCCGGCGCGAGCGCCAGACCTAAGTTTTGGTACAGCCCGATGGAGCAGAACAGGATGATGAGCGTCAGCGGGGTGTTGCGGACGATCTCGATGTAGGTGCGGGCGAGGCCACGCAGGATGGCCACGGGCGACACGCGCATGGCGGTGAGGACCACGCCCAGCACGAGGGCGCCGATGGCGGAGAAGAAGGTCAGCTTGATGGTGACCCAGAAGGCCCCGAGGAGGCCGGGCCACAGATCGGTAAATAGTTCACTCACAGTGCGTCACTCCTTAAGAAAGTCCAGGTTGCCGGGTTCGCCGGGTTCCACCACGGCGGCGTTTTCGCCCAGGTTCTTTTCCACCATCTGGTCAAACGAGCCGTCCTCCTGCATGGCCCGGATGGCATCGTTGATGGCGGCGGTGGATTCGGCGTCGTCCTTGGCCAGGCCGATGCCGTAGTACTCGTTGGTGAACGGCTTGCCGTCCTCCTTGGTCATCTCGATGACGTTGAATTCGCCGGGGTATTGGAGGGCGAAGCCGTAGAGGATGGCGGCATCGGTGGTCATGGCATCCACTTTCTTCTGGTGGAGCGCCTCCACGCACGAGGAGTAGGAATCGTATTCCTGCAGCTGCACGCCGGGCAGGGACTTCTTCACCTTCTGGGCCGGGGTGGAGCCGGTGACGGAGCACAGCTTGCGGCCGTTGTCCAGATCTTTTAGCGAGGTAAGCATGTGGTCGTCGCTGCGGACGAGGAGCGCCTGGTGGGTGAGGAGGTACGGGCCGCCGAAGTTGACGGACTTGGCGCGGGACTTGTTGATGGAGTACGTGCCGGCGATCATGTCCACCTCGCCGTTTTTGATGACGGTTTCGCGGGTGGCGGACGGAGTTTCGCGCCAGGTGATCTTCGGGTGGGCCACACCGCGCTGATCGGCGATGTGGTTGACCACGTAGGTGGCCACCTCGACGTCGAGGCCAGTCATGGTTTTGTCCGGGTTGCGCATTCCCAGGCCCGGTTGATCGTACTTGGTTCCGAGGATGACGTTCCCGTTGTCCACGGAGCCGACGAGGCTGCGGGGTTCGGTGGACCCGCAGGCGGTTACGGTCACCGCGACGGCCAGGCTTGTGGCTATCGCGGCTAGTCGACGAATAATTCTTGTCATGCCTAGTGCCCCAGAATCTTGGAGAGGAAGTCCTTGGCCCGGGTGGACTGCGGGTTGGTGAAGAAGGACTCGGGGTCCGTGTCCTCGAGGATCATGCCGTCGGCCATGAACAGGACGCGGTCGGCCACCTCGCGGGCGAAGCCCATCTCGTGGGTGACCACGAGCATCGTCATGCCTTCCTGGGCCAGGTTCGTCATGACGTGAAGGACCTCCCCCACCATCTCGGGGTCGAGGGCCGAGGTCGGTTCGTCGAAAAGCATGACCTTGGGGCGCATGGCGAGGGCCCGGGCGATGGCGACGCGTTGTTGTTGCCCACCGGAGAGCTGGGCCGGGTACTTGTCGGCCTGTTCGGCGATGCCGACGCGGGACAGGAGGTCGTCGGCAAGCTTCGAGGCCTCGTCCTTGTCCATCCCCAGGACCTTTGTCGGCCCGAGGGTGACGTTCCTGCGGATGGTGAGGTGTGGGAACAGGTTGAAGCTTTGGAAGCACATGCCCACCTCGGCCCGCAGGGCGGTGAGCTGTTTGCCCTCCTCGGGCAGCGGGGTACCGGCGATTTCGATCGCGCCGGAGTCGATGGTTTCCAGGCGGTTGATCGTGCGACACATGGTGGATTTTCCGGAACCGGAGGGTCCTAGGACGACGACTACTTGGCCTTTGGGTACTTCGAGGTTGATGTCCTTGAGGGCGTGATAATCGCCGAAGTACTTGTTCACGCCCGCCATGCGGATCATGGGGATCTGCGCGTCATCGGTGTAATTCATGCCACATAAACTAGTGACACCGCACACCCCAAAACAAGGAGTTGAACAATCCGTTTTTCCGTTTACCCCCGCCGGAAAAATCACACCTTTTTCTGTTTTCGCACCAGGGAGCAAATTTTTTCAAGTACACGAAACACCCCCCGGTTTTTTCATTTTTACCCCCGACAAAGTGGCCTGGATATGGCCGGGTGTCACGGGACGCGCACAGAAAAAGGCCCGCTAGCCACGTGGCTAGCGGGCGACGAGGGGTCAACGAGTTTTTATGCCTGCTTCTCCGCAGCGGCGAGGAGCACACACGTGGCCACACCCTCCATGGCCTGCTCCAACTCGTCGATAGGTGGCAGCGAAGGAGAGAGGCGGATGTTGCGATCGTTGGGATCCTTGTGCAGCGGGAAGGAGCTGCCGGCGCCCGTCAACGCGATGCCGGCCTCCTTGGCCAGCTGCACTACGCGGGAGGCGGTGCCGTCGACAACGTCGAGGGAGATGAAGTAGCCGCCGTCCGGGTTCGTCCAGCTGGCCACGCCATACTCGCCGAGGCGGTTCTCCAGGATGGACACCACCTTGTCAAACTTCGGCGCCAGCGATGCGGCGTGCTTCTTCATGTGGTTGCGTACACCCTCGGCATCGGTGAAGAACTGCGCGTGAGCGAGCTGATTCACCTTGTTCGGGCCGATGCCGCGCACCTTCGCCACTGATGTCCAGAAGTCCAGGTTCTCCGTGGAGGAGGCGTAGAAGGACACGCCGGAGCCGGCAAGGGTGATCTTCGAGGTAGAGGCGAAAATGTTGAAGCGGTTGGGGTGGCCCGCCTCGGCGGCGTAATCAAGTACCGGGTACACCGGCGGGAAATCACCGCGGAGGATGTGGATGGCGTAGGCGTTATCCCAGAAGATACGGAAATCGGGGGCGCCGGTTTCCATCTCGGCGAGCTCGCGGCACACCTTCTCCAAGTAGGTTTGGCCACCCGGGTTGGAGAACATCGGCACGCACCACATGCCCTTGACGGCCGGATCCTTGACCAGCTCGCGGACGGTGTCCATGTCCGGGCCGTCCTCGTGCATGGGCACGGGGATCATCTCAAAGCCGAACTTCTGCGTGATGGTGAAGTGGCGGTCATAGCCGGGCACGGGGCACAGCCACTTGAGGTCCTCCTCCTGCGACCACGGCTTGGGGGAATCCTGGTTGCCAAAAATGTATGTCCAGCTGATGATGTCGAACTGGATGTTGAGGGACGAGGAATCGCCGGCGATGATGTTATCCAGGCCCACGCCGAGGAGCTCCGCCCAGATTTCCCGGATATCCTCGATGCCGCGCAGGTTGCCGTAGTTGCGCACATCCGTGCCGGTCTTGTCCTTGATTTTGCCCTGCTCCGGCAGGCTCAGCAGCGCGTTGGAGAAGTCGAGCTGCTCCGTCGAGGGCTTGCCACGGGTGAGATTCAGATCAAGGTTCTTCGCCTTGAGCTCGTCGTACTGTTTTTTGAGTGCAGCTAAATCTAGAGTGTGGGTCATGCTGTCCTCCCAGCAAAGATGAATCCGGTTATGTCCACCGACAACCTTACCCCTCGCTCCCCTTCCCGGCACCGCACGATCGAGGATGCTTGTCGACGCCCACGGGGAGACGTCCCCACGAAACCACCGGTTCGTTCGAACCACGTACATATTGCGCCCACCGCGAGAAATAACCTTAGTAGACACATATCTACTTTTCGCTACGCTCAGCTGAAAATTTGATGCTGCCAAATAAGTACTGGTACACCAGCAAAGGCGGTAGCTCCAGCACCCCGTTCGGGCCACCGTTGTAGATCTGGAACGTGGCGACCGAGAGGTCGCGGACAAGCTCGAAGCCAGCGTCAACGAACCCTTCAAAGGTTTCTGACAAAGACTGAGGATAAAAGGCATCGTTCATCCCCCACCCCACCAGCCGATACGTGGCGCAGGTATCAGTCAGCACCGTTGGCCGCAGGGACTCGGCCAAGGATCCAACAAAACGCTCCTACAACGGGCGCTGATATGTATACGCCAGATACTGCAAAATCGCCTTCACACGGCGGTTAGGCTCAGCAGCATCGAAGCCGAGTTTTTGGAATACGGAGGCAATGTGCTTCGATACGCCCGCTTCAGAAAGGTAGAGCTGAGCAGCGATATCGGAGTTGGACAAACCTTGCGCCATCGCTTCAAGTACTTCGCGTTCGCGCACCGTCAGGCTTTCGATGGCGGCGCCTTGGTGGTCATGGCGGGCGAGGTTTTCGGCAATCTCGCTGCCCAGGACCACCCTGCCCTGGCCTACTGCACGCAGCGTGTCCAGGAATTCTGCTACATCCGCGATAGAGTCTTTGAGGATGTAGCCCACACCGCCAGCATTGGCCTGGCCATACGTCAGCTCGAGGACGGCGCGCGCATACGCCGGCGTAGCGTATTGGGAGCACACCAGCAGCCCAATGTGCGGGTATTCCTTGCGAATTGTGGCTGCGGCTTCGAGGCCATCGTCACGCATCTGCGGGGGCATACGAATATCTGTTACTACAACATCTACATCCGGGTGCCCTGCAACCTCGGACAGAAGCTGAGTGGCGCTATCGCATTGGGAAATTACGTCAATCCCCTGGCGCCTGAGCATTCCAGAAAGCGAATCACGGAGTAAACCGGAATCTTCCGCCAGCATTATTTTCATAGCACCACTCCTGGCTCATCACGGTGTAAAAGAAGCGGAATTGTCGCCGCTACGCGGGTCGGGCCGCCCTGCGGTGAATAGACTTCCAACGTTCCCCCGACTGCATGGATGCGTTCACGCATTCCTGCTAATCCTCCTTCGGGCACCACTCGTGCACCACCCTGGCCGTGGTCAACGACTGAAATGTTCAAGCCCTCTCCAACGGTAATTAAGACTTCTACCAAACTGTCTGAAGCGTACTTGCGTGCATTTGTTACTGCTTCGAGGGTGAAGAAATACGCGGCAGCTAGCACGCCCTCCGGCACTTGAGGAATCGGGATGGGACAACGAATGCGAACATATTTACTATCGCAAGCATCCTCGAGCGCTGCGACTAGTCCACGTTCATGCAAAATTTGCGGGTGAATTCCGCGGACCGTAGCACGCAGGGAGTCTAAGCTCTGCTGCAGCGCAGCGCGAGCTTCTGCGAGCAACTCTGCCTGCTGCCCAGTAGCGGTGAGTTGAGCCTCCCCGATTTTTAATGCTGCGCTGACCAAATACTGCTGTGCTCCGTCGTGCAAGTCACGCTCGATGCGACGCCGCTCTATTTCGTACGCATGGACAAGAGCACGTTGCGAGGTTACTAGCTGTTCGAGGAGCTGCTGATGTTCCATCTTGTTGCGGGTGTGGCTGTTTTTCCGGAACCAACGCATGCCGTTAACTTTAACTGATGCCACCGCGCGTGGGGGTAGAGCTAGGTCTACCGTGACTCTATAACCAACACCATTCATCTTCGCTGGCGAACCAACTTAAATAAACATCTATGACAACACCCATACTTGCAGCAGAACAGATAACAAAAACATTCAATAGCGCCACAGTTCTGCGTGGCATCGACCTGCATGTTGCCCCCGGAGAAAAAGTAGCCATCATGGGGCCTTCGGGTTCGGGCAAATCTACCTTCCTCAATTGTTTGGCTGGAATCTTGACGCCGACCTCGGGCACGGTGACATTTCAAGGCAAGGTCATCTCCTCAGCTTCCGATGCCCAACGTTCTGCACTCAGGCTGCGAGACTTCGGGTTCATCTTCCAAGACAGCATGCTTATCCCCGAGCTTCCGGCTCGCGAAAATGTGGCTCTGCCCTTGCGCCTGACTGGAGTTAAAACTTCTGACGCGCTCGATCGCGCGGATGCCCTCCTCCACCATGTAGGGCTGGGTGAGCACTCCCACAAATTGCCCGCGGAGCTCTCCGGTGGGCAGGCACAGCGCGTCGCGATAGCCCGTGGCTTGGTCCACCAGCCGAGCGTGGTCTTCGCCGACGAACCTACCGGTGCACTGGATCAGGCCTCCGGGCACCAGGCAATGCAACTGATTACCTTGACACTGTCGCACTACGGTGGCGCTTTGGTTTTGGTCACTCATGACACCAAGGTGGCGCGCTGGTGTGACCGACTTGTTGAAATCCGAGATGGATTCATTCACTCCGATCAGACGCTTAGCCGCCACGAGGAGGAAAACTGATGGCTACCCCTTCTTTGGCGCGTCTGACCACCGAGTTGGCCATCCAACGTTCCCACACTAAGAACCGTGACAGTCTGCTCATTTTCTTAAGCGTTCTTGCCTTTGCAATAGTAAGTTCCATTGCGACGATCACCGCCAGCGGAACGTACATGTTCTACCAACGCTATCACCACCCGTATGGCAATCTAGCCGACGCTTTGGAGCTCGATTCTTCATTCGCGATCATTCCCCAGACCTACCTCAGTCTCGCATTTTTTGCTTGTATTCTCATTGTGATTCCCGCCTGCAATTTGGCCTCACAAGCTGCCCTGGTGACAGCGCAATCGCAGCACTACCGGCTTGCGGTACTGCGCCTTATCGGCTTGAATAGCCGCCAGGTCAACGTCATGGGTGCCTGCGAAGTACTCGTGCAAACCGTAACGGGGATCGTGTTGGGGCAAGTTCTTGCGCTACTTTGTGCCCCTTTGTTTACTGGTCTGAGCTTTCAATCGATGCCTGTAAGCATCGACGAAGTATATATGCCCTGGTATTTTTATCCACTTATCGATGCCATCTTGGTCGCGTTCACGCTCGTAGCAACATTCGTGGGATTGATCCAGGTGAGTATTTCGCCACTGGGAGTAGTACGCCGTAGTGCCGCGAAACGTCTGCGAGCCTGGCGTTTGCTCGTTTTGATTGCTGTTCTGGCGGTTACCTATCTTCTCCCTCGTTTTACAGACGAGAAGAGTACTCTTAATCAGCTGTTCTTCAGCTGCGCGGTCGTGGCACTGCTGATGTTGACAAACGACATCGCGGGCCCCTTTATCCTGCAGCTTTTGGCTCGCCCATTGGTACGCATACCAAACGTCACGGTGTCGTGGGCTTTCCGGAATGTCCTGCACAATCCCCGGACAGTGTGGCGCCGGATCTCCGGAATTTCATTCTTGGTTTTCCTGGCAGCATTCGTTGGTTTTATGCGCTTTGCTCCCGGTGATGATCTCTCCCAGGCGGCTCAATCGGTCGCGGAAGCCCTCAAGCCTGACCTGAATCTGGGACTGCTTCTGGTTATCGTCATCACCTGCATCATCAACTCGGTGTCTGTCATGATCTCACAAATCGCAGCAGAGTTTAGCCGTGAGCAAAACATCCGAGCTCTTCACCGTATGGGGGTTAGTCCCCAACCGATCATCTCAGTGAATTGGATCGAAAGCATCGTGCCCTTTGTCCTTGCGACGTTGAGCGCATGGGCTTTGGGAACGGTGGCTGGCAGTGCCTTCAGCACTGGTACAAATTATGTGATCGAAGACCCAGAATCTGTCGGGGGTCCTTTGGTAGTCCTTGGCGCTATCGCTATCGGAACCATACTGCTTTTCCTCGCACAACTGCTCAGCCTTCCTACTTTTAAGAAAATCTACAACAGCTCGCCGCAGGTGCGTACGCGCTAGAGCGACTCCACTGCGCCAGATTGCAGGAAAGCTCTGGCCTCAAGGCCGTTCGCCAACAAACGTACAACGTGGATTCGCCTCACTGTGCAACGATTGTGAAACGCAGAGAAACTACAGCGAAAAACGAGATTGCCCTCGCACTGATGTGGATTGCAATCTACGGTGTCGCAGTTTCTCTTGGCGACGAGCTCTCGCGCTCCCTCGGTGTTGAGAAAGGCATCACGCTGCCAGTCCTGGCCACCCTCTCCTGCATGCTCCTTATCATCGTGCGAGAAATTATGGGCGCAAGCATTACGGCTTGCGCCCTCCCCGTGTGCTTGCCACGCAGCTCCTCCACTACGTCCCCGTCATTATCCTGTTCACGGCCCCACTGTAGTTCGGGGTTCAGCTCAACCGCTCAGGCAGTAAAAAGCCTGCTTTATAGGTGCAATGCTGTGCGTGGAGGTTTTCTTGAGGAACTGATCGTCCACGGTCCCCTCTTCCAGGCGATGCGCACTCACAATCGAGATGCTCGTTTCTTCGCTCACGTTCAGCCTGGGGCGTATGGTGAACCTGATACACGGCAGCGACATGAGACGTACGGAGAATCCGTGCCAGGTGATCTACCCCACCGCCAGCGGTTTCCTCTTTGTCAGGATCTTCCAGAAAAGTGGAAGGGTGTGGGCAGCCATCGCAGTCCACGGCATCGTTCACGTGGTCAACGCCGTTGCCAATGAGGACCGAGAGAACGACCTAGCGAACGAGTACGTGGTACCGGTATCGATCGGCATCACGGTCTTCGTAGGTGCGTACGCGTTGTGGTTGCAGAGGCGAGTTCTGGTTGGGTTTAAAAACACACTCTTTCCTTTAACCCCAAAATCCCCGGTTCCGAAGAACCGGGGATTTCCCAAACGCGGAGGATAGGGGATTTGAACCCCTGAGGGATTGCTCCCAACACGCGTTCCAGGCGTGCGACATAGGCCGCTAGTCGAATCCTCCGAGAAAGAACAGTAGACGATGTCAGGGGTAAAACACAAAACAGCAGGTCACCGGGCTACGCCCAGCGGGAAGGTTGCGGTTTTCATTTCTCCGGCCGATCAGTTACACTTACCAACCAGGATCCCGCACGGCGGATATCTTGTGAACTCCCCCAGGGCAGGAATGCAGCAAGGGTCAACGAGCTCTACCGGGTGTGTGGGGTCCCCTTTTTTTTACTTTTCGACGTCCCCCGCATCGTACGGGAAAGCCCCGCACGGCTCGTGCGGGGCTTCGATCGCCTCTCTCTAGATTTCGTTGGTGCCGGACAAAAGCGCGAAGAGGACGGCCATGCGCAGATACACGCCGTTAGCCACCTGCTCGAGGACGACGGTGTGATCGGAATCGGCTACGTCGTATTCGATCTCGTGGCCGCGGATCATCGGGCCCGGGTGCATGATGAGCGAGTGCTTCGGCATCATGGCCAGACGCTGCCTGTTCAGCCCGTACATGGCCCGGTACTCGCGGTCGGAGGGGAAGAAGCCGCCAAGCATGCGCTCTTGCTGGACGCGAAGGAGCATCGCCACGTCGAGGTCCTTGAGCACCGGGTCGAGCTCGTAGGAGATCTCCACCGGCCAGTTCTCCACCCCCGCCGGCATGAGGGTGGGCGGGGCGACGAGGATGGTGCGGGCACCGAGCTTGGACAGGATGTCCACGTTGGAGCGGACGACGCGGGAGTGGAGCAGGTCACCAATGATTGCAACCGTTTTCCCCTTGACGTTTCCAAGATGCTGCCGCATGGTTACTGCGTCGAGAAGCGCCTGAGTGGGGTGCTGGTGAGAACCGTCACCGGCGTTGATGACGGAGGGACCCACCCCATTCGGGGCGACCCAACCGGCGAGCAGGTGCGGGGCACCGGAGCTCGGGTGACGGATGATGAACGCCTCCACGCCGATGGCGGTGAGGGTGAGCCCAGTATCGCGAAGTGACTCGCCCTTCTTCACGGACGAGCTCGAGGCGGAGATGCTGAGAACGTCGGCGCTGAGCGACTTGGCGGCGGTCTCAAACGAGTTCTTGGTGCGGGTGGAATTCTCGTAGAAGAGGGAGGCCACGCGCCTGCCACGCAGGGTGGGGAGCTTGCGGATTTCCCTGTCGGCGAGGGTGTTGCGGAATTCGTCCGCCTGATCCAGAAGGAACGTGATCTGCTCGACGGAAAGATCTTCGGTGGTGATTAAGTGCTTCATGAGTATGCCTCGATGCGGGCCCGCGCGGCGTACCCACCGGTGCGGTTCATCGAGCGCCTCCTTCCCCGCCTCTCTGTGCGGTCCGTTAAAGGATTATTGCCGAGGCCCTAGTATAGCTTTCCCCCACCCCAATGAACAGGCGCGTGGGCTACGTTTTTCGTCACACCGCCGGTGCTTTTGGCTCTACAATGGGTTTTTACCGTAATTTGCAAGAAAGGTTGCCAACTGCCATGCCGATGACGCTGAGTGGACGCTCGTTTTTGAAGCTCCTCGATTTCACCCCGGAGGAAATCCGGTACCTCATCCGCCTATCCAAGCGCCTGAAAGAACTCAAGCTCACCGGCACGCCGCACCGTTACCTCGAGGGCAAGAACATCGTCCTCCTCTTTGAGAAGACATCCACCCGCACCCGCTGCTCCTTCGAGGTGGCCGGGCGCGACCTGGGTATGGGCGTGACCTACCTCGACCCGGGCTCCTCGCAGATGGGCAAGAAGGAATCCATCGAGGACACCGCCCGCATGCTGGGGCGGTTCTTCGACGGCATCGAGTACCGCGGCTACGACCAGTCCATCGTGGAGACCCTCGCCGAGTACTCCGGTGTGCCGGTGTGGAACGGGCTCACCACGCAGTTCCACCCCACGCAGATGATCGCCGACATGCTCACCCTGGAGGAGAACTTCCCCGACGGGATCGCCGGCAAGAAGCTCGTGTTCATGGGCGACGCGCAGAACAACGTGGCGAACTCCCTCATGGTGGTGTGCGCCAAGCTCGGCCTCCACTTTGTCGCCTGCGGCCCGCAGGAAAACATGCCCGAGGAGGAGCTCGTGAGCACGTGCCGGGACCTTGCCAAGGAGTCCGGCGGCTCCGTCACGCTCACCGCCGACGTGGACGAGGCCGTTACCGGTGCCCACGCCATCTACACCGATATTTGGGTGTCCATGGGTGAGGAATCCGATGAGCTGTGGGAGAAGCGCATTAACCTGCTCCGCCCCTACCAGGTCACCGCCGAGGTCATGGGGAAAGCCGCTGATAACGCCATCTTCATGCACTGCCTGCCGGCGTTCCACGATACGCACACTACCGTCGGTGCCGAGATCGCCGATCGGTTTGGCATCACCGAAATGGAGGTGACCGACGAGGTGTTCGAGGGCCCGCAGTCGCGCGTGTTTGACGAGGCGGAAAACCGCATGCACTCCATCAAGGCCATCATGTACGCGACGTTGAAGTAGGAGATGACATGACAATCGCGATTGTGGGTGCCGGCGCGGTCGGCTGCTGGATGGCAGCGTCGCTTGCCGCCGCCGGTGAGGACATCACGCTTGTGGCCCGTGGTGAGGCGCTTACGGCGCTGAAGGAGCGGGGGATCCGCAAGGACGGAGTGGACATTCCCGTCGCCACTGCGACGCATGCGAATAAGGTGGATGCCTCCGCCATCGTGTTAGCTGTTAAGGCCACGGGCCAGTCCGTCGCCGACATGGTTGCTGGAACTACGGCACCGATTGTGATGACGCAGAACTCCGTGGAGGCGCCACGAATGATCTCTGCGGTCGTTGGCGAGGAACGCCTTGTCCCCGGCGTGGTGAGAGGCTACTTCCACCACGTGGGCCCGGCCGAGGTCGAAACCCACGGCGGTCCCGGTTCCTTCACCATGGGCCCCGGTGCCCCCGCGCTTGCCGCGGCACTCGATGCCACGGATGTCACCGTCATCGTCCGGGACGATGTGCTTGTCGACGTGTGGGAGAAGGCCATGTTCGTCGAGTGCTGCGGTGCACTCGGGCTGTTAGGCGGCGCGGACCTCGGTGCACTGCGCACCACGTACCGCGACTCGTTTACCGATTTCATCACCGAGGTGCGCAACGTCGGTATCGGTGCCGGAGTACCGATTCCTGGCGATGCGGTGGAGCGCACTCTCGCCTTTGCCGATGCCATGCCCGCCACATCCACCACCTCCATGCAGCGCGACCGGCTCGCCGGAATCAGCGGGGAATTCGACGCACAGGTGGGGGCCATCGTCCGGGAGGGTGCGCGGGCGGGGGTCCCCACACCACTGCACACGC
>ERZ1031348.20-NODE-20-length-14903-cov-4.373788_pt1 | contig 14903 bp, 14 predicted proteins | sample MGYA00517286_ERZ1031348 | MGnify/ENA primary metagenome ERZ1031348 (study PRJEB33718, sample SAMN03159852) | human skin metagenome | collected 2014-02-25 | study: EMG produced TPA metagenomics assembly of the PRJNA266117 data set (Human skin bacterial metagenome and... | reverse complement strand
TCCTCATCCTCATGCCCGCGTTCATGGTCTACTGCGTCACCATGCTGGCGGAGGCCAACCGTGCTCCGTTCGACATGCCGGAATGTGAATCCGAGCTTGTCGGCGGCTACGGCACCGACTACTCAGGCTTCCGCTTCGCAATGCTCTACCTTGGCGAGTACATGAACATGGGCACGCTGAGCGCCATCTGCGCGACGCTGTTCCTCGGTGGTTTCCACGCCCCGTGGCCACTCAACGGGACTGCACTCGATGGCGGCTGGTGGGGATTCCTGTGGTTCGTCATCAAGGTGGCCCTCATGCTGGCCTTCTTCATCTGGGTGCGCGCCACCGTTCCTCGTTACCGGTACGACCAGCTCATGGATGTTGGCTGGAAGACGCTCTTGCCCCTGGCACTCGGCTTCCTCATGGTAGAGGCAATCTACCTCAAGGCACGCCAGCTGTCGGCCCCGGGCTCGTTCCTGCGCGACGATGCCACGCTGCTCGCCATCGTGGCCCTCTACCTCGTCGTCGGCTACGTCGTCCTTGCCGTGCAACGGCAGAATACAGAGCGCAAGCTGTCCACCCCCTACCGTGTGCGCAACATCGCCGAGCTCGATCCCACCATCTTCCCGCTGCCCGAGCTGGACGGCAAGAAGTTCGGATCTGACCACGGTGACTATGACGCGGCCACGCTCACCACAACCGCGCGAAAGAAGGAAATGTCATGAGTATCTTCTCCCGCTGGAGGGGAATGGCGGTCACTTTCGGAGCGATGTTCCGGGAGAAATCCACCGTCAGCTATCCAAAGAAACCTGCTGAGACAAACCCGCGGTTCCACGGCCGGCACCAGCTCAACCGCTGGCCCGATGGCCTAGAAAAGTGCGTGGGTTGCGAGCTGTGTGCCTGGGCCTGCCCCGCAGATGCTATCCGCGTGGAGGCAGCCGCCAACACCGATGAGGAGCGCTACTCCCCCGGTGAACGCTACGGCAAGGTGTACGAAATCAACTACCTCCGCTGCATCTTCTGCGGCATGTGCATTGAAGCCTGCCCCACCCGCGCGCTGACGATGACCAACGATTTCGAGCTCGCCAACGTCTCCCGCGAGGCTCTCATCTACGGCAAGGACAAGCTGCTCGCGCCACTGGAGGACGGTATGGAACAACCACCGCATCCACGGCGTCTCGCCGACGACGAACGCGGTTACTTCCTCGGTCTTCCCACCTCGCCGGGTGCCGACATCGACGTTGACCCCAGTGAGGATACGGCGCCGCAATCGGCTACCGCGGTAGCAGAGAAGACGGAGGCCACCGGCGCGGCTATTCACCAGGAGGGAGCACGATGATACAGTTAGCCGCACACCAGTCTCTCCTGGCAGCCGGCGAGGTTGCCACCGCGTACCAAGGGTTCGGCCTGTTCGGTCAGATCTGTTCGTGGATCCTCGCCGCAGCCATCATCGCCTCCGCAATCGGCATGGTGATGTGTAAGGAACTCATCCACTCGGCGCTGTGCCTGCTGTTTGTCATGGTCGGTGTCGCCGTCGAGTACGCCACGATGGGGGCGCCCTTCGTCTTCGTCGTGCAAATCGTTGTGTACGCGGGCGCTGTCATGGTGATGATGCTCTTCATTGTCATGATGGTGGGCGCCCGAGGCGAAGCCGCCGACGGTGACAACCCCGCCCCCGCCTCGCAGCGAATCGTCAGCGGCATCGCGGCCACCGCCCTCTTCGCGCTCATCGGCATTGCCGTCAACATGAGCCTCACTTCAGGCCCGCAGGGGATGGCGGAGGCCAACGCCGAACACGGTGGAAATATCGCCGGCCTCGGCGTGGAGATCTTCAACAAGTACGTTGTCGCCTTCGAGGTCCTATCGGCGCTGCTCATCGTCGCCGCTGTGGGCGCGATGATCATGATCTTCCGCGTGCGGGCCGTCAAGCGCTCCTCGCAGCGTGAACTGTCCAAGGCCCGCTTCCGCGCCTACAAGGAGCACGGCACCAACGTCGGGCCGCTGGCCGGTTCCGGTGTGTACGCCGATTCCAACGCCATGGATGTCCCCGCGCTGCTGCCCGACGGCTCCGAGCTCAAGGACTCGGTCAACCCCGTCCTGTACGAGCGCGACGAGGTCGATCCCACGAGTGGTTTTGTCAATGCAACCAAGCGCACCTACGCGTCGCTGGATAAGCAAAGCGAAGGTGAGGAGTAAATGTCTACCGGATTTTACGTCGAACTCTCGGCGATCCTGTTCTGCGTCGGTATCTGGGGGTTCCTCTCCCGCCGCAACGCGCTGGCATCGCTCATGTCCATCGAACTGATGCTCAACGCGGCCAACCTCGGCCTCGTGGCGTATGCACGCCACTGGGGTGAGTTGGAGGGTCACGTTGCGGCACTGTTCGTCATCGTGGTGGCCGCCGCCGAAGTGGTGGTCGGTCTTGCCATCGTTGTGTCCATCTACCGTTCGCAGGGCACAGTGATCGTCGACGACGAACGTGCGATGAAAGGTTAGGCCCCGTGAATATCTCGCAATTAGCACAAGCTGCGTCGAGTGCTGCGGTCGCTCAAGCAGACCAAACCACAACGACGCTCGCGTGGCTTATCATCCTGCTCCCGCTCGCGGGAGCGACAATCCTCCTCGTCGGAGGCAAAGTCCTCGATGCCTTCGGACACTGGATCGCCGTTGCATTGAGCGTCGCCGCCTTCGCGTGCGGTGCCACCCTGTTTACTGACATGCTCGGCCGCCCGGTGGGTGACAGGCCGCTGCACGCCCCACTGTTCCAGTGGATGACGCTGCCGGGGCTGGAGACGGATCTCACGCTCCGCGTCGATCAGCTCTCCATCGTCTTCGTACTGTTGGTCACGGGCGTTGGCTCGCTCATCCACCTGTACTCGGTGGGCTACATGGCCCACGACGAGAAGCGCCGTAAGTTCTTCGCTTACCTCAACTTCTTCATGGCGGCGATGCTCACCCTCGTGTTGGGGGCCAGCTACCTCATCATGTTCATCGGTTGGGAGGGCGTGGGCCTTGCTTCCTACCTCCTCATCGGCTTCTGGGCGCAGCGCCCCTCGGCTGCTGCCGCCGCCAATAAGGCGTTCATCATGAACCGTATGGGCGACGTTGGCATGGTGCTGGGCATCGCGACGATGTTCGCCGCGGTCGGCTCCACCGAGTTCTCCGCTGTCAACGCTACGGTCCCCGCACTGTCAACCGGGGTTGTCACGTTCATGGGGTTCGCTCTCCTTCTGGGTGTGTGCGCAAAGTCCGCCCAGGTTCCGCTTCAGGCTTGGCTTCTCGACGCCATGGAGGGCCCCACCCCAGTGTCCGCCCTCATCCACGCGGCGACGATGGTCACCGCCGGTGTCTACCTCGTCGTCCGCGCGGGCGAAATTTACCAACACTCCCAGGCCGCGTCGCTCGCCGTTGTCATCATCGGTACTGTGACGCTGCTCGTGGGCGCATGGATCGGCTGCGCCAAAGATGACATCAAGAAGGTGCTCGCCGGCTCCACCATGAGCCAGATCGGCTACATGGTGCTCGCCGCCGGCATTGGGCCGGCAGGCTATGCGCTGGCCATCTTCCACCTCGTCACCCACGGCTTCTTCAAAGCCAACATGTTCCTGGGTGCCGGCTCCATCATGCACGGCATGAACGAGTCGGTGAATATGCGCGAGTTCGGTGCCCTGCGCAAGGCGATGCCATGGACGTTCATCACGTTCGCTGCCGGCTACCTGGCCATCATCGGGTTCCCCGGATTCGCCGGCTTCTACTCCAAGGACGCCATCATTGAGGCGGCTTTTGAGCGGGGCTGGGTGTTCGGTCTCGCCGCCCTCATCGGTGCCGGCGTCACCGCCTTCTACATGACGCGCCTCATGATGATGACGTTCATGGGCGAGAAGCGCTGGCGGGATGATCAGCATCCGCACGAGTCCTCCCCCACCATGGTGACGGCGCTCGTGGTGCTCGGCATCCTGTCGGTCATCGGTGGCCCGGTACTTGCCAATGGCATCGCCACGTGGCTCAACCCGGCCGTCGGTGGCACCGCCCACGATGTCCCGCTCGTCCACCTCACTCCGATGACTCTCATCACCCTGCTCGTGGTGGCGGCCGGTGTGGCACTTGGCTGGTGGATGCTTAGGGATCGGATTCCCACCACTCGCACCAACCCGGGCGTTGCCACCCTCATCGGCGACAACGCGTTCTACGCTGACACCATCAATGACTGGGTCGCTGTCAAGCCCACCCACGTGCTCGCGGAAACCGCAGCGCTCGTCGATTCCGTGGGCATCACCACGGCTGTCGACGACGGCGGCCGCGGGTTCGCGGGGCTAGGGTCCGCCCTGGGTAAGTTGCAAAACGGCCTCGCCCGCACCTACGGCCTCATCATGGTCGTCGGCGCCGTCGTCGTTGCAGCAATCCTCCTCGTTGTGAATCAGATGGCATAGGAGCTGATTAGATGTACATACTCACTACAGCCGCTCTGGTTCCGCTTGTAGCGGCATTGTTCATGACGTTCCTGCGTACCGGCGTCGCACGTGTTGTGGCGTTGGTTGCCAGCCTCGTCCCGCTAGCTCTGGCCATCTACATGGTCATGGGCTTTGATCCCGGTGTCGGGATGCAGTACTCGGTCGAAGTGCCGTGGATTCCCGCGCTGGGGGCGTACTACTCGCTGGGAGTCGACGGCATCGCGCTGGCGATGATCCTCCTCACCGCGATCCTGACCCCCATCGTGGTGCTCTACTCCGGAACGGAACACTACCGCTCCGATCAGATGGGCGAGCACGCATTCCTGGGCTTCACCCTCGCCATCGAGGGCCTGTCCATCTTCGTGTTCAGTTCCACCGACGTGCTGCTGTTCTACCTCTTCTTTGAGGCAACTCTCATCCCGATGTTCTTCCTCATCGGCGGGTTCGGCGGCGAGAACCGTCGGTACGCAGCAATCAAGTTCCTGCTGTACTCGCTGGCCTCCGGTCTGCTCATGCTCGCCGCGATCATCGGCGTGTACGTCCTCGGTGGTGGCTCGTTCCTCCTCACCGATCTGCAGGAGAACGCCTTCTTCGGAGGCGCGGAGAACTGGCTGTTCGCCGGCTTTATGATCGCGTTTATTGTCAAGGCCCCGATGGTTCCGTTCCACACGTGGCTGCCCGACGCCGCGGAGAACACCACCCCCGGTGGCGCCGTCATGATGGTGGCCATCATGGATAAGATCGGCACCTTCGGCATGATCCGCTTCGCCATGTGTCTCTTCCCCGGTGCGACGTACCAGTTCAGGGATGTCATGGTGTGGCTTGCCGTGCTCTCCATCATCTGGGGTGCTCTAGCTGCGTTGGCGCAGACAAACCTCATGCGGTTTGTCGCCTACACCTCGGTGTCGCACTTTGGCTTCATCGTGCTGGGCATCTTCACCATCAACGAGACCGGCACCGCCGCTGCCTCGCTGTACATGTTCAACCACGGCCTGTCCACAGCCATGCTGTTCCTCGTCGTGGGGTACATGATTAAGCGCCGCGGCAGCGCCGATATCCACGCCTTCGGTGGCGTGCAAAAGGTGGCCCCACTTTTGGGTGGTTACCTGCTCATCGCTCTCCTGTCCGCCGTCGCGCTTCCGGGGCTTGCCCCGTTCGTCTCCGAATTCGGTGTCATCGCCGGAACGTTCAACGGCGCTCCGGTGGCTGCCGGCATCGCGGCCATCGCCATGGTGCTCGCGGCCTGCTACATCATGCGCGTGTACAAGACCACGATGACGGGCGAGCCCGGCGACGATGTCATCCGCACGATGCCGGACCTCACCCACCCGGAGAGGTGGGTGCTAGCACCGCTCATCGTCTTGCTGTTCGTCTTCGGTGTGTACCCGGAGCCGCTGACCACCATGGTTAACCCGGCGGCGCAAAACACCGTCAACTACCTTCATGACAACGGTGTTCCACCGGTGGGTTCAAACTACTACTTCGTCGTCGGTGCCGATGACGAGGAGGAGGGCAGCCCCTTGCAAGCTGATCTTTCTAGTGAAGGAGGTGCGGTCAAATGACGGCGCTTACTGCTGTGGCCTATGACGTGACCGCAGTTGCTCAATCGAGTAACCGTTACGGCAGCCCAGAGGTGATGGAAGCACCAGATTTGAACTACCAGATCCTCGTTCCCCTACTCGTGCTTTTCGCAGGCGCGTGTCTGGCTGTCCTCTTCGAGGCGATGGTCAAGGGAACCCAGCGCACCGTGGTACAGGTGTTCACCGTTGGTGCCACGCTGTGTGTGGCCTTGGGCGTTCTGGCGTACAACTTCACCCACGACCGGTTCGGTACCTACGGTGGTGGCCTGCTCATCGCGGATAAACCCGCATACATCATGCAGGCGCTACTCATCGTGTTCACGCTGGGAGCGATGTTCCTCTTTGTCACGCACACCGCAAAGCCCGCGCGCGAGGCGCTGGGTGACAACCGGCAGCTGGAAAGCGAGATCCACGCTCTGGCGCTGTTCTCGCTGTTCGGCATGACGATGTTCGTGGCATCGTCTAACCTGCTCATGCTGTTCATCGCCCTCGAGGTGCTGTCGCTCCCCCTGTACGTGCTGTGCAGCCTCGATCGTTACCGCCCCAACCGTAGCCAGGAAGCCTCGCTCAAGTACTTCCTCCTCGGCGTGGTGGCAGCGGCACTCATGCTGTACGGCATCGTGCTCGTGTTCGGCGCCACGGGGAGCTTTGATTACACCACCATCGCCCACGTAGCGGAGATGGGCACCGAGGCAAACTTCTTGCTCGGCTTCCTGTTCATCGTCGCCGGCTTGCTGTTCAAGATCGGCGCAGTTCCGTTCCACTCCTGGGTACCCGATGTGTACCAGGGTGCCCCCACCCCCGTCACCGCTTTCATGGCTATTGCTACCAAGCTGGCGGCTTTCGGGGCACTAGGTCGCCTGCTCACGCTCATCGTGCCGATGAACGATGAGTACACGTGGCAACTGGTCATCGCGATCACCGCCGCGGTGTCCATGGCCTACGGCGCCATCGTCGCCATCGCGCAACGCGACGTCAAACGCCTTATCGCGTACTCCTCCATTGGCCACGCGGGATTCATTCTCGCGGCCTTTGTGGGGGCACCTGGCGGTGCGTTTCAAGTAGCTGGGCTGCAGATCACCGCGATGTCCGCCGCGATCATCTACCTGCTTGCCTACGGGCTCGCCACCATCGGCGCGTTCGCCGTTGTGACGCTCGTGCGCGACAAGGACGGAAAAGAGGCGACGGACTTCAGCTCGTGGGCCGGTGTCGGCCGGGCACATCCCGCGATTGGTGCCGCGTTTGTCATCTACTTCCTCAGCTTCGCGGGTATCCCGCTGACAGGTGGGTTCATCGGTAAGCTGTCAGCATTCGCGGTTCCGTGGCTCGCCGGTCACTCGTGGCTGGTGGTTGTGGCGCTCCTCCTGTCCGCCGTTGCTGCATACCCGTACTTCAGGTTCCTCACCATCATGTTCTTCGAACCGGTGAAGGACACCACACGCGTGCGCTCCGCGTCGGGCTCCGTGGGCGTCATTATCGCCATCACGGCGATCCTCACCATCGTCATGGGCGTGCTGCCCACGTGGGTGATTTCGCTCGTTGGTGATGCCGGCGTATTCCTCGCTGGCTAGTAACCGTACAGATACGCTCCAACGCCTTCCCCGCCGTCAATGGCTGGGAAGGCGTTGCTGTTATCTACAGCTCCTCGTAGCGGCGCGCCACCACCTCTTTGGCGATGCTGATGCATAATCCCTGCGGGAAACCGCGCCGCGCGGCCACCCCCACGAGCCTGCGGAGGTCCCGGTCGCGCCCCTTGCGGTCGGTGGGCACCTCCTTAATGCTCCGCGCCTTCTTCTCGATGATCGCGCGCACCATGGACTCCTCGTCATCCTCACTGATCTGCTCGAGTGCCGCCGCGCGGAGCTCCGGGGAGATCCCCTTTCGCTCCAGCTCACGATCGAGCATCGCGGATGATTTACCACGGCGGGCGTGCCGGACGCGAACCCACTCTCGAGCAAACACAGCGTCGTCGACAAGCCCATCGCGGGCCAGCTCCCGAACCACCTCCTCCACCACGGGGCGGGGAAACTTGGCCTTGACCAGGCGGTCGGTGAGCTCGTGAGCGGACCTCATCCGAGCGTCGAGAAGCCGCAGCGCACGCTCACGGACGGGGGCCTTCGCCTTTTCAGAGGTGTCGTCGAACAGTAGCGACTCATCCGACGCCTCGAACTCCGAAATTGCGCGGGCGAGAAGCTCAATCTTTTCTTCCTTGCTCACCGAATACGGGTCGCGGTGCGTTTTGCTCACGAAAAATCCTCATTTTCTTGCCGTGGGTTGCTGGTGTTCGTCTACACAGGCGCAAAGAACCGCCCGCGCACGAGCCGAGGCTGCGATGCGGGGCGGATCAGTGCGGGATGGGGCTTACTCGTCGGCCGAGGAGTCCTCATCGTCGAAGGAGAAATCGTCATCCATATCGACGCTCGGGACAACATCAACGAGGTCATCGGTGAGCTCGTCGGCGTCGGCGTCGTCCTCAACCTGGGAGTACTTGCCCACCTTGAGCTTCTTGAAGATCTTATCCTCAATCTCGTCGGCGATCTCGGGGTTGGACTTGAGGTATTGGCGCGACTTTTCCTTGCCTTGGCCCAACTGGTCACCCTCGTAAGTAAACCAGGAGCCCGACTTCATCACGATCCCGTTCTCCACACCGAGATCGATGATGGAGGATTCGCGCGAGATTCCCTCGCCGAACATGATGTCGAACTCAGCAACCTTAAACGGCGGCGACACCTTATTCTTCACAACCTTGAGCTTTGTCCGGTTACCGATCGCCTCGGCGCCGTCCTTGAGGGTTTGAATCCTGCGGATGTCACAGCGCACGGAGGCGTAGAACTTCAGCGCCTTACCGCCTGTGGTGGTCTCCGGGGAGCCGAACATCACGCCGATCTTCTCACGCAGCTGGTTGATGAAGATGGCGGTAGTGCCGGATTGGTACAGGGCACCCGTCATCTTGCGCAGCGCCTGGCTCATGAGGCGGGCCTGCAGGCCGACGTGGGAATCACCCATGTCACCCTCAATTTCCGCCTTCGGCGTCAACGCGGCCACGGAGTCGATCACCACCATGTCGATGGCACCGGAACGGATCAGCATATCGGCGATCTCGAGGGCCTGCTCGCCGGTGTCCGGCTGCGATACGAGCAGCTGATCGGTGTCCACGCCGAGCTTGCGGGCGTACTCCGGGTCGAGCGCGTGCTCGGCATCGATGAAGGCGGCGATGCCACCCTCCTTTTGCGCGGAGGCAATGGCGTGCAGGGCTACGGTCGTCTTACCGGAGGATTCCGGGCCGTAAATCTCCACGATGCGCCCGCGGGGGAACCCGCCAATGCCGAGTGCCACGTCGATAGCGGTGTTACCGGAGGAGATAGCGGCGATGGGCGGGTGCTTCTCATCCCCCAGGCGCATGATCGAGCCCTTGCCAAAGTCTTTCTCAATCTTCTTCAGCGCGGCATCCAAGGCCTTTTCGCGGTCACTGCCACTCGACTTGGTCACCGGCTTCTTCGATGTCGTTGTTTTCCTTGCCATGTCTTCCTATTCCTTCGCTATCACATTGCCTATTTAATGTATTTAACGTTGGCCGTACGGCTCACGGTGGCCCGCCCGCGGGGTGTTGTTCCACCCTCAGCAAGCACCACCGTGGTTGATCGCACCCACTGCGAGGAGAAAAGCTCCCTCTAACAGTTAGACGTAATCAACCACCGCTTTGGATCCCTAGAAAGCGAAAAAAGTGAAAAGAATTTTTTCCACCTGCGCTTTCTTCCGCACCCGGGGGTACGGGGACCAGAGGTTCCGCTTGGCCCGCAGCCATGTACATACAATACGAGCACCGCGTTATCCCCAACCACTATACCTGCACATCTGTTCGAACGCGCGCATGTGGGGTGATGGTGTCGTACCGCACGCGCACGCGCCCTAAGCTCTCCGCCTCCAAGCCCCAAAATCACCGCCGAGCAGCTTCTCACCTGCACGTTGATGCCGCCACCTCAGCACCGTGAGGCACATTCCTGGGGTGACAGTTATCTAGGTGAGGTCTTTTGGCCCGAACCGGCGACTTTCTGGCACTTCGAAATCGTCACACAGGCCCTCCCAGATCGCCTTTACGTCCGTTTCTGTGCCCAGCAGGTGTGCCGCCGTATCCCCGAGACCGGAGATCTCATGGTGATCGACGATGTAATCGCCGCGAGATTCGCCAAACTCGTGGTGAACAAGCTCGTAGAAATGATTGAGACGCATACGGTTATCCTACAGGCGGAGCCTTCTCCTCCCCGCCGGCAACCACTAAAGGCCGACTCGTCGCCATCCCCTCCCCTGCGGCCACGCCACGGGACAGGCACTACGCGCCGTGAACAGCTGGACATGTCTCCTGAGCGGAGGGTGCGTCAGCCTCCCCCATCGCACGCCTTCCACTTTCTTAAACATCCGTCAATTGCTAAAGTAATTGAACTGTGAACAATAAAACAGCTTTTGACGTACGCGACCTCGGATACATCGCCGTTTTCGCAGCCCTCATTTCCGTCCTCGCCTTTATTTCCATTCCCGTTGGCGTCCTCGGCGTGCCCATCGTTCTCCAGAACACCGCGGTCATTTTGGCCGGCCTCGTTCTCGGCCCTAAGCGTGGCACGCTCTCGGTGATCCTCTGGCTCGCCATCGGACTCGTCCTCCCCGTCCTTTCCGGCAAGACCCTGCTCACCGCCATCGTTGGCCCAACGATCGGCTACCTGGTGGGCTACGTCATGGCCACGGCGCTAGCAGGCTTCATCGCCTACCGCGCACCCCGCAAGCGCACCCCGCTCATCGTGTACATGCTCATCGCCGGCGTTCTGGGTCTGCTCATCGAATACGGCGCCGGCATCGTCGGCCTCGTCTTCCGTGCAGGGCTGGATTGGGGTAAGGCCTTTACCTCTCAGCTCGTGTTCATCCCGACCGACCTGCTGGAGATTATCTTCTGGGTGGCCATCGCTGTGGCAGTCCACATGGCATTCCCCAACCTCCGCCCCCAGAAAATGATCACGGCGTAAACAACCCTCACCCCCCATCAGCCCGGCCACGCCTCCGCGTGGCCGAAGTTCTTCAATGAGCGCGGAAAACGTCGGCTAACGCAGGTCTCCACCGCAGCGGGGACGAGGTGATTCACCCCCACACTCGGCGGTTTGCTCACCCCCGATGCATGTGGGTGCCCCGTTAGTTGCAGTTCCCCCTTGTCCATTACACTTTCGTCTCACGCCTTGCGGCGAGTCCAACCACTCGCTGCTAGGCCCCATCGCTACAGAAACGGATAGATTGTCACGGTGTCACACATTGCCTTTACGGATGTTGAGGTCCGCTATGAAAACCGCGTGGTGTTGCGCCCCCTATCGTGCGAGATAACGCAAGATAGGGTGGGCATCATCGGCGCCAACGGTTCCGGGAAATCGACGTTTCTCCGCCTCATCAATGGCCTCGGCACCCCCACCGCAGGGACCGTAAGCGTCGATGGCCTTTCCGTGGCAGAGCACGGAAAACAGGTGCGCAAGAAGGTCGGGTTCATGTTTTCCGACGCTGAGAACCAGATCATCATGCCCACTGTGAGGGAAGATATCGGATTCTCGCTCAAGCGGTTCAAACTGTCCTCAGGGGAGCGCGAGCGCCGGGCGATGGAGATGCTCGGACGGTTCAGCCTGGCTGAGCACGCCGACGATTCCCCGTACACGCTCTCCGGGGGCCAAAAGCAGCTCCTCGCACTCGCCTCCATCCTCATCATGGAGCCCTCTGTCATCCTCCTCGACGAGCCGACGACTCTGCTCGACCTGCGCAATCGCGTGCGGATCAGGGAGGAGCTCACCAAGCTCGACCAACAGATCATCGTGGCCACCCACGATCTTGAGCTACTCAAGGGATTCGACCGTGTCCTTTACATCGCTGACGGTTCCATCCGCGCCGACGGCGACCCCGCGGAGGTCATCCATCAGTACGTCACGGAGATGACCCACAGTGAATAATGTCTCCCGTTTTATCCCCTTAGCCCTGTACGTGCCGGGAAATTCCCCCCTGCATCGGCTCCCCGCAGGATCAAAGCTCGTCATTCTCCTCATCTTCGTTATCACCTCGGCGATTCTGTCGTCGCGGCCCTGGCATGCCCTGGTGTGGCTACTGTTCCCTCTCGCAGGCTACGTCATCGCACGGATCCCCCTCAAGATCGCGCTGTCTCAAATCCTCACCCCACTCCCCATTGTCCTGTTCTTCAGCGCCTTCACCTGGTGGCAACGGGGCCTGCCGGCAGCAATCACGCTCGCTCTCACCTTCATTTCTGCCATCGCCGCCGCCGCACTGTTCACCCTCACCACGACGATTGAGGAGCTTCTCGACGCCCTGGAGCGCTGGCTCCGTCCACTGTCACGGTTTGGGGTCAACGCCGACATGGTAGCCCTTGCGATCTCGCTGACGATTCGGTTGATCCCGCTCATCGCCATGAGTGCCGTCCAGGTTCTCCAGGCTCGGAAGGCCCGTGGTGCCGATCATTCCCTCTTGGCTTTTGGAATCCCGTTTCTCATTTCCGCCATTCGGCGCTCCCAGGCCGTCGGTGATGCTCTCGTGGCGCGCGGGGTGGGTGACTAGGCGGACCGTCGGTTGCCTCAATCGCATTGATACCGCTCCCCATTCACCGTGCACGCCCAACTCTTTAGCACTTACCACCGAACAATGTTCACCCGCGAACGTTTTTCACCCCCCCTACGGGGCTAATTTCTTAGGGTTTACTCAACCTAATGGGAGAATCACGGCATTCTCTCAGGCAATCTTTGACAACTGCCACATTGTGGGGGAGAATTACAGATATGAAAGAGAACCGCACCCGGCTGAGCGCACTAGCCCTGAGTGGCGCGCTCCTTACTGGTGCGCTACTTCCTGTCGCACCTGCGCAAGCAGCCCCTAACGCCTCCGGATCGTCCGATTCCGAGGTGATTGATTGCCAGGCCATCTACGCCGATAGGAACTCTCGCCCGAAGACCGGTTTCCTCACGGATTCCAGCATCATCGATTTCTTCTTCGGCCTCACCACCAAGGGCTACTCCACGGACGAGAACGGCTGTGCAATACCAAAGAGTGATGTGAAATTATCCATTATTACCCCCGTGCTAGCCATCCTCGGTTTTTCCAACTGGCTCAAGAAGAAAGAAGTCATCTAACAAACCCGTACACCCTGGTTGAACTAAAGTTCAACCAGGTTTTTTGGTTCAGCCAAGTTTTCTCGTTCACCCGGGCTCTTTGTTTCACCCAGGTTTACGTTCGACCTGCTATTCCGCAAACCGGCTTCGATAGACCCAGTTTGCACTCTGACGGCGGATTCTCTCCTCCTTGGGGAAACAGTCCACGTTGAGGTTTTTGTTGCCCCCCTCGGCCTGGGCCGTGGGAAGAAGAATGCCGTATCCTTCATCGTCGGCATCACTGAGTGCGACACCGCTCCTCCCCGCTCTTGAGTTCCCTTAAGGTGCTTTGCTTTGTGCTTCGCCAGCGGGTACCCGAAATTGAACGCGGTGGAAGACGCAAAATGGCGCACGCGAACGTGCGCCATCACAACGTAGCCGAGCGGGAACTACTGCTGCTTTTCTGCAGTATCCCCCTGGGTCAGCTGCTGCTTGGTGCTGCCGGAACCGGAGGACAGCTCGCCCTTCATCTCCGCACGGATTTCCTCCAGACGGCTGTGACCGGCCAGCTGGTAACCAGCGGACTCAACCTCCGCCATACGGGACTGCACGGAGTTCTCAGCCAACTCCGCCTTGCCCAAAGCGTTGGCGTAGCGGCGCTCAATCTTCTCACGCACCTGATCAAGGTTCGGGGTGGAACCGGAAGCGGTGAGAGAGTTCATCGACTGGATCGACTCGGATACCTTCTCCTGCATCTTCGCTTGCTCAAGCTGCGAGAGCAGCTTGGTGCGCTCGTTCACCTTCTGCTGGAGCTGCATGGAGTTACGCTCCACAGCCTGCTTAGCGGCAGCCGCCTGCTGCAGAGCCTGGTCGTGCATCGCCTTGAGGTCCTCAACCTCTTGCTCAGCGGTCACCAGCTGTGCGGCGAAAGCCTCGGCCGTGTTCTCGTACTCCTGTGCCTTCTGCACGTCGCCCTCGGCGCGAGCCTTGTCAGCCAGCTGCAAAGCCTGGCGGGTGTTGCCCTGAAGCTTCTCAATATTGCCGAGGTTGCGGTTCAGCTTCATCTCCAGCTGGTGCTGGTTGCCAATGACCGCGGCAGCCTGCTGGGACAGCTCCTGGTGCTGACGCTGCGCTTCCTCGATAGCCTGCTGAATCTGAACCTTCGGATCAGCATTCTCTTCGATCTTAGAATCGAAGAGAGCCATGAAGTATTTCCACGCTTTCACAAAGGGATTAGCCATCGGTGAGTTATCCAGCCTTTCGTCATTCACTGCCGCTAAATTCGGGCAGCGTGCGTATGCACAGTTAGTTTCGTTGTGTTGATACCTAAGTGTAGACCCTCGTTAGCCCGCCGTCAGCGGGAGCACCGAGGCAATCACCATTCGAGTTTAGACGTGCTCGAGCTCGGCCGCTGCATCCACCATCGCCATGGTGCCGGCTGCCTCGATGAGGACATCCGCCACTGAGATGCCCAGCGCCCGGCACACGGACGCGAGCAATTCGGACGACACTTCCTTGCGCCCACGCTCCAGCTCAGAAAGGTAGCCGGGAGAAACCCGAGCCAGGTCAGCGAGCTGGCGCAGCGTCAAGTGACTGTCCGCACGGAAGGTACGCAGCGCGGTGCCCAAAGCCTCACGCAGCAGGATATCGGGACTGCGGTGACGGCTGGGCACCTGCGGCGCGTGATTGCCGCTGTGCTCTCCGTGAGCCGACATCGCTTCTATCTTCACCTGTCTCTTATACACATCTGACGCTGCCGACGAATAGAGAGG
>ERZ1031348.19-NODE-19-length-15133-cov-4.756267_pt1 | contig 15133 bp, 14 predicted proteins | sample MGYA00517286_ERZ1031348 | MGnify/ENA primary metagenome ERZ1031348 (study PRJEB33718, sample SAMN03159852) | human skin metagenome | collected 2014-02-25 | study: EMG produced TPA metagenomics assembly of the PRJNA266117 data set (Human skin bacterial metagenome and... | reverse complement strand
CGCCCCTACCGGGCCATTCCACGAATCGGACCCCATTGCTCGACAACGCTTGTCCAAGCTCCCCATCGTCGGCAAGCTCATGCGAGGAGCGGTGACAGGCGGAACGGACCCAGAAAGCGTCACCACAGGCAGGGCCGTGCAAGCCGGTGGTGTAAACCTCGGGGTGACCATCGACGGTGTCGACCACCCGCGGCCACTCAAACGCGTCACGTTTTACCGCCACCTGCGCGACATGCAGATCGTTCGCTAAGCCTCCGGCGGCACGGCCGGGGTATCCGACGTGGGGGCGAGCACCGCCCGCGCCGACTCCGCATTGTGCCCACACACCATGAGCAAATCCACGATGAGCGAGCGGGTCTGGGCCAAGATCGCGTACGCCGAAAACACCCGGCCCGTGACCAGCGACTCCGGCGTCTTGGGGCCAAGCTCCCGCAGCTCGTGAGTCACCCGGCTGATGGTATCCGCCGCATCATCGCGCTCCTCCAGGTACACCTCCGCAAGCTCGCCGGCGATATCCGCCAGCCGCTCAATGAGCGCCACCTGCTCCCCGGCCACCTCGTCGTGATCCTGCACCAACACCTCCGCGCGGCGCGCCAGCACACGCGTGGTGCGCATCGTGTTATCTACCGGGCTGAGCAGCAACAACAGGCTCACCATCCGGCGGCGATTCTTCCACTTCAGCGGCGACACCTTCGTCTGCTCCTCCACCGCCTTCGCCCGCGTAATCATGTTATTAATGCCCGCCTGCGAGCCGCGCGCCTGCTTCAACGCCAAGCCCACCAGCTCCGCATCCTTGTTCTTCAGGCCCCGGGCCACATCGTGCAACACGCCCGAGGCCGTAGCCAGCACCTTGCCAATCTCCCGCTCCCCGTGGATAGACGATTGCGGCAACAGCGCCACCACGAACAGCCCGATGACGCCGCCGATGAGCGCGTCAATCATCCTGTCCAGCCCGCCCGACGTACCCGGCGGCATAATCGTGGCAATGAGGACCGCGCCGATAGCCGTCTGGTTCACCACCAGCGGCGCATCGTCCACAAACGTGGCCAGCACCAGGGCGATCATCACCGCCAACGTGATCTGCCACGCCCCCGAACCGATGTTGGAGATGATCAAATCACCCAGGCCAACACCCAGCGACGAGCCGACGACCATCGGCACCGCCCGCTGCGCCTTGCCGCCACCCGACATGGACAAAATGATGATCGCCGCCATCGGCGCAAAGAACGGCTGCTCGTGGCCCACAACGTGCCGCGCAACATAGAACGCCAAGCCCGCAGCGATACCGCCTTGGATGGCGGGGAAGATCGAATTGACCATCCGGCGCACGCGGTGGGGAAAATCCACCTTGTCACTTACGTAGGAACCCGCCGAACGCGCCGAAGGAATCCGCATCTTCCGCCCTTTCATCTCTACTTGTTGACACCCCATACTAAGCCCAACGGCGCGCGGATGGGAATCGCCCGCCGTACAATGCCCGATATGGTCTCACCGCTTCTTCCCGCAGTACTCGCCGCGGCGATGACGTTCGTTTCCGCGCCACCCACGCCGACGGATGTGGCGCTGGCTGCCGGGGTGGTGGCCCCCGCGCTGTGCAGTGGTTCCCGGGGAACGCCCGTGTGCGAGGGTGCCTCCCTGCGGGAGCGGCTCCTCGCCCCGCCGGCAGATCTAGCCGACGTTTCCCCCACCGCGCCGATCGTGGTGTTGGGCAAGGCCATGGGACCCGATGGATTGCCAACGGATGAGCTCGTGGCCCGGGTACGCGCAGGTGCCGCGCTTGCGGATTCGCGCCCCGAGGCGCCACTGGTGGTGACGGGAACCCCGGGCGAGACAGCATTTATGCGCGGAGCACTCACCGGCAGACGGGTTCTTGTGGAGGACGCGTCACACACGACCCTGTCCAACGCACGCAACACGCGGGCGATGATCCCCGATTCCCGTGAAATCATCATCGTGACCAGCGACTACCACGCGCGCAGGGCGCTCGCCGATTTCCGGCTCGCGTTCGACCCGGACACTCGCATCGCGGTATATCCGGTTGCAATCCCGGGGGCGGCACCCGAACCCGAGGCAAACGCATACCGCGATGCGGCGCTGTGGCTTGCCGGGTTTATTGTCTAGTTGCGCTAGTCGGTTCGTTTTATGGATCGGAGCCCCGTGTTTGATGCCCCACGGATTGCTAAAGAAAAAATGCAAGCGCAGCAAAGTTCCAGTAATTTACTGGAAGTTTGTGGCAGTGCCGCCAGAGGTGACTCTGCGCATGAAAAAGACCCCGCCGGGGCGGGGCCTTTCAGGAGGTTATTTACTTGTTGTGGGAGCCCACAGCGTGGAGATCCTTGCAGGCCTCGATGACACGCTCGGACATGCCCTGCTCAGCCTTCTTCATGTAGGAACGCGGGTCGTAGACCTTCTTGTTGCCCACTTCGCCGTCGATCTTGAGAACACCGTCGTAGTTCTGGAACATGTGGGTGACGATCGGGCGGGTGAAAGCGTACTGGGTGTCGGTGTCAACGTTCATCTTGATGACGCCGTAGGTGAGAGCCTCCTCGATCTTCTCCTTCTCGGAACCGGAGCCACCGTGGAAGACGAAGTCGAACGGCTGGGAGCCCTCGGCAAGGCCGAGCTTCTTGGTGGCAACTTCCTGGCCCATCTTGAGCACCTCGGGGCGCAGCTGCACGTTGCCGGGCTTGTACACGCCGTGGACGTTGCCGAAGGTGGCGGCCAGGAGGTAGCGGCCGTTCTCACCGGTGCCGATGGCATCGATGGTCTTTTCAAAGTCCTCGGCGGAGGTGTAGAGGTTGGCGCCGTGCTTGGCTTCAACGCCGTCCTCTTCGCCGCCGACGACGCCGATCTCGAGCTCGAGGATGATGTTGGCCTTGCGTGCCTTGGCCAGCAGCTCCTGGGCGATCTCCAGGTTCTCGTCGATCGGGATGGCGGAGCCGTCCCACATGTGGGACTGGAACAGCGGGAGCTCGCCGGCATCGACGCGATCCTGGGAGATCTTGATCAGCGGGCGGACGTACTCGTCAAGAACTTCCTTCTGGCAGTGGTCGGTGTGCAGAGCGACGTTGATGCCGTAGCTCTTGGCGACCTCGTGTGCGAAGGCGGCGAGGGCGACGGCGCCCTTCACCTTGTTCTGCACGGCCAGGCCGGAGCCGAAGGAAGCACCACCGGTGGAGAACTGGATGATGCCGTCGGACTCTGCCTCGGCGAAGCCCTTGAGAGCTGCGTTGATCGTCTCAGAGGACGTGCAGTTAATGGCCGGGTAGGCGAAGCCACCCTTCTTGGCCTTGTCCAGCATCTCGTTGTAGATATCCGGAGTTGCAATTGGCATGTATTTTCCTCCTCGGGAGATTTTTGACGTGTCTAACCCCTATTATGCACGAAGTAGCACACCGAGGGCTAGACCATGACCGGTATCACACTCGCGTGGCGGAGTACTTTTCCGCCACCCGGGCGGCCGCCTCCATGAGCATCCAGCCGGATAGCTGCACGGAAAAGTCCCGTTCCGCCACGGTGGACCCCAGGATCGTGCCGCGCTCACTGGTGGCGGGAACCGAGTTGCGTGGCAGCTGGGCATCCTCATCCCAGTGGTGTGGGAAAACAGGCAGGCCGTCTACTTCCAGGCGATGGCGCCACGCGGAGTCCGCGGAGTTGAGCACGAGCCGTGCAGCGAGGCGCTTGGTGGCGCGGTTGAGGTGGCTGTCCGAGGGGAGGCGGAGGGCAACCTCGGCAAGCGCGCGGGCGAGGATCCCGTTAAACAGGCCACCATCGCCACCGGCGGTGGGCCAGTTGAGCACGTAGTGGGTGGAGGCCAGGTGTGTCGCCGTGGCCTGCACAAGGTCACGCAGGAGCATGACGTGCGGAATGTAGGCGTCGGCGTTGTCGGCCTCGGCGTACTCCATGTTGTCGGCATCGCTGGGAGCCGTGGCCATGGCGCGCAGGGCGAGGGCGATCTCCAGATCGGCCGTCATGAATGTGCCCTGGTTGTAGGGGTGGATATCGCGGTTAACCTCCGGGCCATGCATGGACATGCGGACGCCGTCCATGACGAGGAACTCGTCGCTGACGAGGTTGCGCTCGATCCAATCGGCGATGGAAATGGCGAGGTCGAGCCTGCCGGTGCGGGCACACATGATGGCCGCCGGCCCGTTGGCGGGCACGTTGAAGAAGTTTGCCCCCACCTTCCATGGCAGCACGCCGAGGGCGGGATCCACGCCGGAGATGATGTCGAACTCCAGCGTGTCAAGGGTGGACGGCGGTTGGATGCGCTGGGTGCCACGCAGGCGTCCGAGGGCAAGGGCCATCCAGGCCTTATCGTCGTAGTAACGGTTGCGGGTCAGTGGCCCGAGGTTGCGGATGCGGGCACCGCGGACGGTGCGCTTCAACCTTTTCACGCGCACGTTGGTGGCGCCGCGGGACAGGGCATCGATCTGACAATCGAGGTAGTGGGCCTGCCACCAATAGTGCCAGTGCAGAAACATCTCGTCGCGGCTGGCGGACGGCCACGCGACCACACCCAGGTTGGTTCCCGGGATACCCCACACCTTCGAGGCGTGGCGATCGTTGATCGCCGCCTCCGCAAGGTCGGCCCTGTGGGCCCACATCTCTAACACACTATTTCCTTCGCGGTCCTGCGCATTATTGTTACAGAATTATTTACCACGCTTTGGATAGGTCCGCATGTTGCCTAATCCAGGCGTGCATGGCGATGCCGGCGGCCACGCCTGCGTTGATGGAGCGGGTGGATCCGAACTGGGCGATGGACAGGGTCATCGTGGCGGCGTGCTGCGCCTCGGCGGTCACCCCAGGGCCTTCCTGGCCGAAGAGGAGCAGGCAGCGCTCAGGCAGGGTAGCCGTTTCCAGGGGCACGCTGCCGGGGATGTTATCTATCGCCACGAGGCTGAGCTCCTGCCCGCGCGTCCACTCCACCAGGTCCTCCACCGTATCGTGGTGCATGAGGTGCTGGTAGCGGTCGGTGACCATGGCGCCGCGGCGGTTCCACCGGCGCCTGCCCACTATGTGGACGGTATCCACGGCGAACGCGTTGGCGGTGCGCACGACGGTGCCGATGTTGGCGTCGTTTTCAAAGTTCTCGATGGCGATGTGCAGCGGGTGGCGGCGCGTATCGATATCGGCCACGATGGCCTCGCGCTTCCAGTACCGGTACGCATCAACAACGTTGCGGTGATCGCCCTCGCGGAGGAGCTCCGGATCATAGCGCGGGTCGGTGGGGTACGGCCCCTCCCAGGGGCCCACGCCGTGCCGTCCCTCGCCCCACTCGGTGGGGCCCTTAAGCGAGTCCAATGTCTTTGAGCCCCAGCAAGTGGCGGTACTCGTAGCCGGCCTCGGCGAGGACCTGATCGGCCCCGGTCTCGCGGTCAACGACGGTGGCGATTGCGACCACCTCGGCACCGGCCTCCTCGCAGGCCTTGGCGGCGGTGAGCGGCGAGTTGCCGGTGGTGGTGGTGTCTTCCACCACGAGCACCCGCTTGCCCTTGATCTCCGGGCCCTCGATACGCCGCTGCATGCCGTGCTTCTTGGCCTCCTTGCGCACGATGAACGCGTCGATGGGGCGGCCCGAGGCGTGCATGATGGCGTCGGCAACCGGGTCGGCACCCATGGTCAGTCCGCCGACGGAATCGAACTCGAGGTCTTCCACCATCTCGCGCATGAGCTTGCCGATGAGGGCGGAGGCGCGGTGGTGGAGGGTGGCGCGGCGCAGGTCGACGTAGTAATCGGCCTCCTTGCCGCTGGAGAGAGTGACCTTGCCGCGCACTACGCAGAGGTCGGAAACGAGCTGGGCTAATTCTTCTTTTTCAGTCACGAATCTAGTTTATCGTCAAAGATGGAACTCGGTTCCATCTGCCGGGTTGCCTGCGCGGGACGCGCCCCGGTTCCCGTGGCGGAGGGCTTGGTGGGCACGTTTTCATCACCGATGGGCTGGACCTCGTCGGCGGCAACAACGTGCTCCCCTGTCTCCCCCAGCCGCGTGCCCACAGCGCGTTGTGGCAGCTCCACGGCGGGACCCTGCGGCAGCGGCTCGGGTTCGGAGGAATCCAGCCGCCTCGTACGCAGCGGCCGCGTGGGATCCATCCCAACGAGGGCGAGTTCGCGGTAGCCACCTGCGGGAGGAAGCGCGTAGGCGGCATCGGCAAGCTGAGTGAGCTGAGGGAAAGCCGTGGCAGATCCCTCGATCACCACCCACTCACCGGTGAGGTAGGCGCGGGTCACCGTCTCCGGGAGGCTCGCAAGGGCCTCGGTCACCCGCGCGTCCGGAAAGGAACCGTCCAGCTCCACAGACTTATCGACGCTCTCATCCCGCCGCACAGCACACACCGGCACGCCGTCCCGAATCCCCGAAAACGCCTCGTAGCCGCCGACAATGCCGCGCGAAACCTGCTTGCCGGGGAACTCCTCGCACGTGCCCACGTACGTGAAGCCGTTATCCTCGGCCCACTTTTTCAGCGGCAGCGGCTCCGCGGTGCCGCGGCGCACGAGGAACACGCCGACGGCGAGCAGCACGAGGGCGAAGACGATGAGACCCAGGCGCATCTTATTCGCCCGTAGCCACGGGATTCGACGGATCGGCGCACCACATGGACCAGCCGCCGAGGTACGTGGCGGCGCCTGTCAGCCCCGCCAGCTCCATGGCGATGAGGCCCTGGGCGGAGTGCAGGCCGGAACCCGAGTACAGGATAACTTCCGAGCCATCCTTCACGCCCTTGGACACGAACGCCTCGCGGATCACCTGCGGATCCTTGAACGTGCCGTCATCGTTGAGGAACGCGGCGGTGGGCACATTGACCGCGCCCGGAATGTGGCCCGCCTTGAGATCGAGGCGCTCCGTCTTGCCCGTGAAGCGGTTGCGGCCGCGCGTATCCACGAGGAGGCCCGAGTGCTTCTTCACATCCTCGGTGGTGACGATGGGCATGTGGCCCGGATCGACGGTGATGCGGCCCTGGCTCGGCGGGTTGCCGGGTCCGCCCATGACCGGGTAGCCGAGCTCGCGCCACTTGGTCAGCCCGCCGTCCAAAACCTTGACGTTATTCACTCCGGCCCACTTGAGCACGAACCACGCGCGCGCCGCGAGGATGCCGCGCGCCTCGTCGTAGCAGATAATCGGGCGATCTTCGCTCAAGCCCCAGCGGTCAAACCAGCGCTGGAGGATAGTGGCATTGGGAAGCGGGTTGCGGCCGTCTTCCTTGCTCGGCGTGCCGGCCAGCGCGTTGGCGGCATCGCAGAACTGGGCCGTGGGGATGTGCCCCGCGTTGAAGAGGGCAAACCCGTCGGTGCGGGACTCCTCATACATCGCGTGGAGCAGCATCTGCTTGCCACCACTTTGAAGGCTGTCTTGTAACTCTTGCGGGCTCACGAGAATACTCATGCCACCCAGTCTATGTTCCCGCAGGGAAATTGCCCACTGCACTGTGCGGTTTACGGTCGCGCCACGCGCGTGATGCGCGAGCCGGAATTACGCTTCCTATTTTGCCCCGCCGCTTCGGCATAACGCCCGCGCGCGCCACGCGCTACGCAAAGTTCCAATAAATTACTGGAACTTTGCGGGGGCGTAAAACTAAACCCCCAGGTCGCGTTTGGCAAAGTTCCAGTAATTTACTGGAACTTTGCGTCACCTGAAACGTCGGCGTACTAACCCTCGACTATTGTGGACACATCACCCATAATGGAGACTTGAAGAAATTTGGATTCTTAAGCTTCGGACACTACGCCATCGGCCACCAGTGCGGAATAACCGCCGCCGACTCCCTGAAACAATCTCTCGACTTCGCCCAGGCCGCCGACAACCTCGGCGTGAACGGCGCCTACTTCCGCGTGCACCACTTCGCGCCGCAGGCCGCCTCCCCCATCCCGATCATGAGCGCCATCGCCGGCTCCACCAAACACATCGAGGTGGGCACCGGCGTCATCGACATGCGCTACGAAAACCCCTACTACCTCGCCGAAGAGGCCGCAGCCCTCGACTTGCTTTCCGACGGGCGCGTCGCCCTCGGTGTCTCGCGCGGATCACCGGAGCCCGCCAAGGACGGGTGGCGCGCCTTTGGCTATGACGCCGAGCAGAAAAACGGCTCCGACATGGCTCGCCGCAAGTTCCTCCAGCTGCTCTCCGCCGTCCGCGGCGAGGCCGTCGCCGAGGCCGATACCCTGGAGCGCCAGTACCCGCAGATGTACCAGCCAGGCACGCCGCTGCCCATCTTCCCCCACTCCCCCGGCCTCGACCGGCGGATTTGGTGGGGCTCCGGCACCAACGCCACCGCCGTGCAGGCCGCCAAGGACGGCGTCAACCTCATGAGCTCCACGCTTGTCAGCGAGGCCGACGGCTCCTCGCTCGGCGATATTCAGGCCGAGCAGATCCGCCAGTACCGTGAGGCCTGGGATCACGACTGGACTCCGCGCGTCTCCGTCTCGCGCACCGTGTTCCCCATCGTGGACGACGAGACCCGTCGCCTGTTTGCCCTCCACGGGGAGAGCCACGATCAGATCGGTTCGCTGGGTGAGGGACGGCAGGTCACGTTTGGGAAGACGTATGCCGATGAGCCTGATCGGATCGTCGAAAAGCTAAAGAAAGACAAAGCGGTGATGGACGCGGACACCCTCATGCTCACCATCCCCAACACCATGGGCGTGGACGTGAACGTGAAGATCCTTGCAGCCTTCGCCGAGCACGTCGCGCCCGCGCTGGGGTGGGAACCTAGTAATCTTCCCGGCGCTTAACCCAGCCGATGGCGGAATAGGTGACGGGCAGGAGGACAACCTCAATGAGGGTTTTCCACACGAAACCGACGGCCACGTAATTGACAAACGCACCGCCCGAATCGATGCCGATGACCGGCGCCGCAATGGTGCAAAAAATGAGAGTATCGCCGAACTCACCGACGATCGTTGACCCGATAAGGCGCGCCCACATGGACTTTTCTCCTGTGCGCGCCTTGATCTTTACCAACGTCCAGGAGTTGAGCAGCTGGCCCACGAGGTAGCCCGCGAGCGAGGCGGCGACGATCTGCGGCACGAGGCCGAGGGTGGCGGCGAACGCATCTTGCCCCTCGTAGAAGCTCGCCTGCGGCAGATAAATCGCGATGTAGAAGCTCACCACCGCCAGGATCATGCAACCAAAGCCCAAGAAGATGGCCCGGCGCGTTGCCTGGAAGCCGAAGCACTCGGAGAGGACGTCGCCGACGACGTAGGCGATGGGAAAGAGGAAAAAGGCGCCGTCGAGAACGAACGGGCCGATCTCCACGCCCTTGGTGGCGTTGATGTTGGAGATGAGGAACACGACCACGAACACCACGACGAGCGGGGTGTAGAAGGATCGCTGGATTTCGATGTGGCGGGGTTTTCCGGACGCGGCCGCAGCCACGCCCTGCCCAGACCCGGGTCTCATTGTCATAGGTAGAAAATGTAGCGGGTGCGGGGACGGCTTTGGGATCGGGGTGGTTGTTACTTACGGATTTTTGGCGCTGCGCCGGGTGCGCAAAGTTGTATGAAATTCATACAACTTTGCGAGGTTTGAAAACTGAAAGCCCAGGTCGCGTTTTGCAAAGTTGTGTGGATTTCATACAACTTTGCGGCTGGGTGGAAATCGCTCCCGCAGGCAGGGTGTGGGCAGGCGAAAGCCCCCGCTGCGGAGGGCAGCGGGGGCGGGAGGCTCGCGGTTAGCGCACGGGCGCGATGTCGAGGCTTTCGCCGTCTGCGGCAACGTCGACATGGACGGTGTCGCCGTCGCGGACATCGCCGGCCAGGAGCTTCCGGGCGAGGGTGTCGCCGATGGCCTGCTGGATGAGGCGACGCAGCGGGCGGGCGCCGTAGGCCGGGTCGTAGCCGCGGCTGGCAAGCCAGCTCTTGGCGGCATCCGAGACCTGGAGGGTCAGGCGGCGGGCGGCAAGGCGCTCGGCGAGCTGACCGACCTGGATATCGACGATGCCGGTGAGCTGCTCGGGGCTCAGGGCATCGAAGACGACCACGTCATCGAGGCGGTTGACAAACTCAGGCTTGAACGTCCGCTTCACGGCGGCCATCATCTCGTCCTTGGTGCCACCGGCACCCAGGTTCGAGGTGAGGATGAGCAGCGTGTTGCGGAAATCCACGGTGCGACCCTGGCCGTCGGTGAGGCGGCCATCGTCGAGCACCTGCAGGAGGATATCGAACACATCGGGATGTGCCTTCTCCACTTCGTCGAAAAGCACAACAGTGTACGGGCGGCGACGGACAGCCTCGGTGAGCTGACCACCCTGGTCGTAACCGACGTATCCGGGCGGGGCGCCGACGAGGCGGGCGACGGAGTGCTTCTCCCCGTACTCGGACATATCGATGCGGACCATGGCGCGCTCGTCGTCGAAGAGAAACTCCGCGAGCGCCTTGGCCAGCTCCGTTTTGCCCACGCCGGTGGGGCCGAGGAAGAGGAACGAGCCGGTCGGGCGGTTCGGATCCGCAACACCGGCGCGCGCACGGCGGACCGCGTCGGACACGGCGGTGACGGCATCCGTCTGGCCGACGACACGCTTGCCCAGCTCAGCCTCCATATGGAGGAGCTTTTCGGTCTCGCCCTGCAGCATCTTGCCGGCGGGGATGCCCGTCCACGCGGAGACAACCTCGGCGATGGTGTCCGGGGTGACCTCCTCGGTGAGCATGGTGTCCTGCTCGGAGTTCACCACCTGCTCGGCCTCGGCGAGGGCCTTCTCGGCCGCCGGGATCTTGCCATAGCGGATCTCGGACAGCTTGGCCAGGTCACCCTCGCGCTCGGCCTCCTCGGACTCAGTGCGCAGGCGATCGAGCTCCTCCTTGGCCTTTTGCACGTGGCTGATGGCTTCCTTCTCGTTGGCCCAGCGGGCGCGCAGCTCGGAGAGCTTTTCCTTCTCGTCGGCAAGCTCGCGGCGCAGCTTCTCCAACCGCTCCTTCGAGGCGGCGTCGGTTTCCTTCTGCAGCGCCAGCTCCTCTACCTCGAGGCGGCGGACGATGCGCTCGGCCTCGTCGATCTCCTGCGGCGAGGAGTCGATCTCCATGCGCAGGCGGGACGCGGCCTCGTCGATCAAGTCGATGGCCTTATCCGGCAGGTAGCGGTTGGTGATGTAGCGATCCGACAGCGTCACGGCCGCCACGAGGGCGGAGTCCTGGATGCGGACACCGTGGTGCACCTCGTAGCGCTCCTTCAAGCCACGCAGGATGCCGATGCCATCCTCGACGGACGGTTCGCCGACATAGACCTGCTGGAAGCGGCGCTCGAGGGCGGCGTCCTTCTCAATGTACTTGCGGTACTCGTCCAGGGTGGTGGCACCCACCAGTCGCAGCTCACCGCGCGCAAGCAGCGGCTTAATCATGTTGCCGGCATCCATCGCCGAATCACCGGTCGCGCCGGCACCGACGATGGTGTGCAGCTCATCGATGAAGGTGATGATCTCGCCGTCGGCGTTCTTGATCTCCTCCAGCACAGCCTTGAGGCGCTCCTCGAACTCGCCGCGGTACTTCGCGCCGGCAACCATGGAGCCCAGATCAAGGCTGATGAGCTTCTTGTTCTTCAGGCTCTCGGGCACGTCACCGGCGACAATGCGACGGGCAAGGCCCTCCACAATGGCGGTTTTGCCCACGCCGGGCTCGCCGATGAGCACCGGGTTGTTCTTGGTGCGGCGGCTGAGCACCTGCATCACGCGGCGGATCTCCTGATCGCGGCCGATGACCGGGTCGATCTTGCCCTGGCGGGCACGCTCGGTGAGATCGGTGGAGTACTTCTCCAAAGCCTGGAACTGGTTCTCCGGATCCGCGTTGGTGACCTTGTGGCCGCCGCGGACCTGCTCGAAGGCTGCCTTAATGTTCTCGTAGGTGGCACCGTGGCGGGCGAGCATCTTGGCCGCGTCCGAATCGCCGCGAGCGATACCTGCGAGAAGCACTTCGGTGGAGACGTATTCATCGCCAAGTTCTCCGGCGAGTTCCTGGGCGGCGTTGAAGGCGTTGAGCGAGCTGCGGTTAAAGTTCGGGTTGGCCATATTGGAACCCGATGCCGACGGGTAGCCATCGACAAGCTTGCGAGCCTCGGTGGCGATGACCTGCGGATCAACGCCTGCCGCCTTGAGCACGGGGGCGGCGACACCGTCCTGCTGCTCAATGATTGCTACGAGGATATGCGCGGGGCGAATATCCGGGTTGCCTTTGCCGGAGGCGAGCTGCAAAGCGGTCTGCAGGGCCTCCCCTGTTTTTGTTGTTGGTGTGAAATCACTCATGGTTTATCTACTCCTTTTTCGTTAGTCATCTAGTACAACGCACCACAGGTTGAGTATGTTCCACTCAAGGCAAACTTTTTTTGAGCCATCTTGACTCAACTTTATTCACCTCCGCCCACCATCGCTACAATCGAAAAGACCTCCCAGTTAGGAGTAGAATCACCTGGTCACCACGGACACCCGAACAAGGAGGACGACGCCATGGCCCGCCACGCCAAGCCGACAGGGGACCCGACGTACAAATCGGGCCCGTCAAAATTGTCGGGCCCGTCCTTAAATACGGGTTCGTCATTTATGAAGAACCCGTCAAACATGACGAACCCCCAGCGGCTGCTCCTCGCGTTCATCGGGATCTGCGGCGCGCTCACCCTCGCGGGACTCGTTCTGCTGTGGCCACCGTCCACCGCCCCCGCCATCAGCGATTCGTTTTCGAGCTCCTTTGGACTCAACCAGGAGTACGTGCGCGGCACCGTCACGGCCGTCGACCCCGGGGGCTGCCCGCCGCCGAACGAGGAGGGCTGTAAGCGCAACACCGTCCGCATCGAGGAGGGCCCCAACAAGAGCATTTCCACCCACCTCATTACCCACGAGGTGGCGGGCGAGCCGCAGCTCAACCAGGGGGACAAGGTGCTGCTCACGCAGACGCACACCCCCGACGGATACACCTACGCATTCGGCGATTACCAGCGCGGAGTACCGCTAGCCATGTGGGGGATCGTCATCTGCCTCGCCATCGTCGCCCTGGCCGCGTGGTACGGGGTGCGCTCCCTCATTGGCCTCACCTACTCCCTGGGTGTGATCCTCTTCTTCCTCGTCCCGGCGCTTCTGCACGGCGGTCCGGCGATCCCGCTGGCAGTGACGGCGGTGAGCGCCATCGTCATCGTCTCAGTACCGCTCGTCCACGGCCTCAACTGGAAGTCCGCCTCCGCGCTCAGCGGCACACTTGTCTCGGTGCTGGTCACCGCCGTGTTGGCCACGTGGGCGATCGGCTCCACCAACCTGCGGGGGCTTGGCAATGACGAAAACCTCAACCTCGTGCTCTATTTGCCTGAGGTGCAGATCCTCGGCGTCATGATGTGTGGCTTTATCGTCGGTGCCGTCGGCGGGCTCAACGATGTCACCGTCGCGCAGGCCTCCACGGTGAAAGAGCTTGTCGCCGCGGACCCCGCGGCCCGGCCATGGCAGCTGTTTTCTTCCGCCATGAAAGTGGGCCGGGATCACGTGTCCTCCATGACGTACACCCTCGTTCTCACCTACACGGGCGCGGCGCTGCCGATGCTGTTAATACAGTATGTTTCTACTCGCTCCGCCGGCCTCATTCTCACCGGCGACGAGGTGGCCACGGAGCTGCTCCGCTCCGGGACGGGCGCGCTGGCCATCGTGTTTGCTGTCCCAATTACCACAATTATCGCGGCTTTTGTCATCCCGCGCCGTCAAACGCTGTACACTACAACTACAGTAGATAACGATTCGGTAACGCCCTAAGGACTAAGCACCGTGGATGACACCCTTTCCCCCGTAGCCGAAAGGCTGCGCTCCGTCTCACCCGAGTTCCACGAGCACGTCCGCGCTGCCTTCTTTGAGAAGTGCCCCGAGACCATGCTCGTGTTTCCTCTGCACAAGCAGAACGTGCACGCCGACATGGGGCGAGCCCTCTCGTTTGTGTTTGAGCGCACGCCGGTCTCCGGCCACATCACCGACGAGATGCGTACGCTCGTCACCCAGCTGGGCAAGGATCACCGTAAGTACAACGTCTCACCCAAGTACTTCCACCCGTTTGTGGAGGCGCTTCGCGACGGGCTGTTCTCGCTCTGCTCCGATTTATCGTTCCGGTACCTCGTCGGGGCGGATACGGCACTGGGCGAGATCTCAACGCTCCTGGCCCAGTCCATCGCCCGCGACGATTCTGCTGGCATCCCCCGCAACTACTCGGCCACTGTGGTGGACGTGCAGCGCCGTTGCCGACGCATCTCCGTGGTGCGCCTCAAAACGCGCACCCCCATCAACTTCCAGCCCGGCTCTTATTTCCCCATTTCCTCCGAGGTCACGCCCGGCATTTGGCGCTTTTACACCTCGGCGTTGCCCGCCACCGAGACCGGCGAAATGGAGTTCCACGTGCGCACCAACCCGCAGGGCATGTCCTCGGTGCCGCTGGCGAACTCCCGCGTGGGCGACACATGGCTGTTGGGCAACCCGTACGGCCGAGTAGCTATCGACGGGGACAAGGACGTGCTCATGATCGCCAACTCGGTGGGGCTCGCCCCACTGCGCTCCCTCATCTTGAGCCAGGTGGGGATGCTCAACCCGGCGCGCGTGCACCTGTTCTTCGGCGCCGAGTACCCCGGCGAGCTCTATGACCTGCGCACCCTGTGGGACGTGGCCTCCACCTCCCCGTGGCTCACGGTCACCCCGGTGGTGGAAAACGAGAAGGATCCGTGGTGGGTGAGCCCCACCGAGTGGTGCACTGCGCCGCGTGGCTTGAACGTCACCGAGCACGGCACGCTGGAGGAGGTTCTCCCCCGTTACGGCGCATGGTCCGACCGGCAGATTCTCATCGCCGGCCCGCCCGCGTGGATCCCCACCATGCGCGATGCCCTGGTCGAGGGCGGAACGCTAGCGGAGAACATCCTGTACAACGCACTGTAGGAGCCCTTTTTATGGGCAGTAAGAAAAACAGAGAATCCACGGGCGAGTTCATCGCCTCGAGCATCGTCTTTTTTGTTCTTGCCGTCCCACTGTTTGGACTGTGTAGCTTTTTGACGGTCCTCATTTTCCGCACAACCGCCGAGTGTGCCGTCATCCTCGGCGGGTTCGTCGGCCCCATCCTCGCCGCCGTCATCGCACACAAGGCGACGCGGCGGCCACCGCGCAGCACCGACGATTCGGAGGGGTAAGGCTTAGTC
>ERZ1031348.17-NODE-17-length-15694-cov-5.097321_pt1 | contig 15694 bp, 8 predicted proteins | sample MGYA00517286_ERZ1031348 | MGnify/ENA primary metagenome ERZ1031348 (study PRJEB33718, sample SAMN03159852) | human skin metagenome | collected 2014-02-25 | study: EMG produced TPA metagenomics assembly of the PRJNA266117 data set (Human skin bacterial metagenome and... | reverse complement strand
GGGCTCGGAGATGTGTATAAGAGACAGTTGTAGAGGTCATTGATCAGAAACTCGTAGAGCTGATCGTAGTAGCTGATGCGGATATGGCTCCTGCACTCGAGCTCTCGATTGGCATACTTATCGAAGTCCTTGATCTGGTCCACCACCCACTTGAGTGAGGCTCTCTGGGTCTCGCGAGGGAGGACGGTGTAGATGGGGTGCTCCGCGTCGGGGATAGAGGGATTGACGTAGATACCACCGATCTGGTGCATCACATTCTTTACGAGGGAGTGGAAGGTCTGCGAGATGGCGAGATCCAGCTTATCCTTCTTGCGGGTGTCCTCGTCATCGGTGATCCACTCAGGGAACTCTTGCGAGATGCGGGCGAGATTTTTCATCCCATAGTCGCTGCTCTTGATCGGGTCGTCGCCGAGGTCACCGGAGATGACACGCGGGTCGAAGACATTGGTCTGCTCCGGGAGGTAGCGGTAGCGAGGGTCACCAGACTTGGAGGTGACAAACTTCTCCAGCACCTCTGCCTGAGCGTAGATGTCCTGTGAGAAGAGGGGGAAGTAGCGGTAGAGCCACTCGACCACATAGTCGTCGTAAGGACCGATCTCGGGGAGGGTCATCGGGACATTGTCTCCCGGCTGTGCCACATAATTGAGCCGGACATAGTCCATGATGCTCGGGGTGACGCCGTGAGTCCGGACGTAGGAGGCGCTGCGGAGGGAGTCTGTCGGGACAGCCGCCGTGGCGATCATATTGTGTGACAGACCGAGGATGTGGCCCATCTCGTGCTTGACGGAGAAGGTGAGCATCGCATCCCGCTTCTCCTTAGGGAGAGGAAAGTTGCGGATCGAGGGATCCACGAGGGCACTCTGGGTGAAGTACCACTTGTAGAAGAGCTGCTCGATATTATTGAAGATGAAGAGTGTCGAGCTGATGATCTCTCCCGTCCTTGGGTCGACCCACGAGGGGGCGTAGGCATTCTCTCCCTGATTGGGGATGTAGCGGATGCAGGAGTACTTCAGATTGTCTGGGTCGAAGCCGGTGGAGGGGTCGGGGAAGTCCCTTACCTCGATGGCGTCCTTAAATCCGATCTTCTCGAAGGGCTTATTCCACGCCAGGATACCGTCGCGGATCGGCTGCTTCCACTCCTCGGGGAATGCGGGATCGAGATAGAGGACGATCGGCTCCTTGGGCTTAGAGAGTCCGCCGGAGGCGTAGGCGGCGGAGTCTGCCGGCTCGAGTCGCCGTCGGTGGGCGATGTAGATGTTGTCGGTCTTGTCCTTGAGGGGGGAGAAATTGAGCCGCCCAGTGGTGAAGGTCCCGACGCGGGTGTCGGCGATGCGTATCGGCATCGTCTCCTCCGGCAGTCGGAGGAGGGTAAAGGTCGCCTCGACAGTCGTCGGCACATCGCTCGCCACGGAGACCATGCCGAGGAAGGTGGCGGAGAGCTTATAATTAAGCTCCACACGCACCTGAGCATTGTCCTCATAGGACTTCATCCCCTTGATGAAGGAGAGGGAGGAGACCGGTGAGGCGCTCAGCTTAAGGTCGCCGGACTGCTTCGGTATCACCCGTACGAGTGTGCTCTCGCGTGCCATTAGAGAGGTGGCATCAAAGACCACCGCACTACTGTCCGGCGTGAAGGCGAGGACAGAGTAGGCTGCCACGGAGGGGTCTCGGTAGCTGAGGGCGAGCGCCTGCTTCATCGGCTCGTCAGCCTCCTTGGAGTAGACGATGGTGTTGTTTTTCTTAACCACCACGGTGCTGTCTTGCAGCTCGAAGCGCATCAGCAGGGGCTCCTCGCTGCGGTCGCCTATCGTGAGGATCGATCCGTCAGAGACACTGGAGAGCGTCGCTCCGAGGAGCATGTCCCGCCCGATCTCCGAGATGGGCAGCTCCATGTAGAGCTTCTCCTCCACCTTATGGAGTGTGACGAGGCCACCCTTGACGGTGTCGACCTTCTTGTCTCTGAAGAGCTTACTATACTTGTCCTTACTCGTCTTGGCGTAAGACTCGTGGATGGGTGCCAGTCCCAGCATCGGTAGGAGTGCGAGGAGTAGTAGTCTACGCATCCATCCCTCCACCGGGATCTTAGGGGTTGAGTGCATGTCTGTTCCTTTGCAGTCTTATATTAGTTATCGATCGGGTAATCCTCGCGGAGTGCGATGGCAGTGATGGGGAGGCGAAGATCCTTCCACTCGTGCACGATGGGGTAGCTGTCCTTAGTCAGGTCTATCTGCCGTATGTTTGCGGTGGAGCCTGAACGACTATTCAGGGCAATGTAGAGGAAGTGGTCATCCTTGTCCACCACCATGTCGACTACCACATCGTCCTTACTGAGTGAGATGAGGGGTGTGGTGGGGAAGTTGCCCTGCGACATGGTGTTGTAGGCATAGATGCCGCTACCATCAGCACCGCTGTAGAAGACTAAGTTTCGCGTCGGGGCGGAGGTCATCACAGATGAGTCATCGAGGTGAGCCGCAGCAGGGACCTCCTTGGAGAGGAGGACCTCCTGCTGGACCCGCTTAGCCTTCGGTACATCGTGAGTGCCGGGGTTGATCAGCAGATGCTTGATCGTCTCGTCGCTCTTGCTCTTGAGGAAGAGTGCCACCCGCAGCCGGTCCCCTGTAAGGACCATATGGGTAAGGCTGTAGCCCTTTGTCTCGTCATTAAACCAAACGCCATACTTAGTCGTCAGTTCTTTGTAGCGTGCCACGATTTTCTCAGCCTCGTTGTCGTAGGCGAGGTAGCCGTCGAGCTTCTTCGGATCAGTCTTATCCGTGAGCCAGGAGACGGTCGTAGGTGCCAGGCTGAGCGCCTCACGTGCTATGCCGAGCTCTTTTGCGATAGCCTTCAGATCGCTATTGGCAGCCTCCAGCTTATAGACGTCGAAGTCTCCAAACCGGCCGTTGTAGAAGAACCGTCCCTTAGAGTCGGCCCAAGTACCCTGTAGCGTAGTGATCTCAGACTTGAGGGACAAGGTCTTGGCGAGCTCCATCTGATCGGGCTCGAGCATATAGAGGTTGCTGCCACAGGCGAGTAGGAAGCCCTTGTAGTGGTAAGCGACATTAGTCGCAAAGGTAAGGTCGTGCGGATTACCCACAAAGGTACCGGCTGCGTTATTGAGCGTCAGCACTTCGTAGTCCACCTCCTTGTCGGGTTGCGAGGGCTCTACGAAGCCGATCGCGGCAGCTCCGCTCTCCTCGCTGAGGAAGTAGAGCCCCTGACGGAAGCGGTACTGCACGTTGATCGTGGAGCGCTGGACGATAGTCGTCTCGCCATTGGTGATCAGGAGTCGCACCGGATAGAGACCCGGCTTAGAGCAGTGATACTTCAGCGTTGGCTCCGTTGAGACCTCCTCGTAGCCCACCTCCCAGGAGTACTTGACATCCTTGGAGGGACCGTTGAGTGTCAGCTTGGGTGCCGGTATCTCCAGCAGTCGTCCTTCATCGGCAGTGTAGACCTCCTTGAGTTGCTCCTCAGTCGTGATCTCAGTGACCGGCTGCTCCGGCTCGGTAGAGTGGTCCTTGAAGCATGAGGTGAGCAGAGAGCAGGTGAGCAATCCCGGGAGGATCATCCGGGAGAACCTATATATAGTGTGTGACATAAATAATTACTCTTCGAAGCTAATGAATGCGGATGGATCGAAGTCCGACAGTGGCACCTCCAGCTCGGGATGTGCCCTGAAGTAATCAAAGACCTTTTTGATATTGACAAATAGCCGGGCGAACTCACTGTTGTTGAGTGACTCCTCCAGTACTGCCGGGTCGCTGTCGTAGTACTCCAGCAGCTTGAGGTACTTCAGGCGGTGGTAGGGGCCAAAGTAGTAGGCGTAGTAGACCCACCAGTAGGGCTCGGCGACGTAATTGTCGAAGGTGATCACCTGGAGGTTGTCTGACTCAAAGGCGATCTTCAGATCCTCACTAGACTTGAGTCTCAGCACAAGTCGTAGAGCCTCTGACTCCTCCGGCGATATGCCACTTCGGAGTAGCTCGACTCGGAGCGTGTCCGTCACCGCACCGGAGCGGAAGTGGTAGGACGTCTCTAGGGGTGTATAGTGTACCCCTGACTGGGCGGTAGATGCCTCAGGGTCTGCCTCGACGTGATAGGTAAGGTCCTTGGTGGGGATGTCACCGACGATGCGTAGAGGAATCTCGACTATATGCGTCTCCACCTCTGCAGGAAGTGGTCCGAAGGAATAAGCTTGCAGCGTGTCAGCCTGCTGCTTGTGGTCAAAGTAAATGGCTGAGGAGCCGATGTACTGACCATCGGGGGTGAAGTCCCCCTCGTATGTGATCCTATTGCAGCTCGTGCCAAGCAGCCCGAGGAGGGCGAGTGGGGCGAGCAGTCGTATGGCGCTTCTCATAAGATAATCCTTTTGTCTCATTTCTTATTGGTCTCGGCGGTGAAGCCAAATTCTCTCTCCTTCTCCGGCCACGGGAGGACGTAGATCTCATTAGAGGCCGGGATGGACTCCTTGCCTCTACGGTCAAGGATCGGGAGGTTGTAGTGCTTGTAGGCAAAGAAGATCTGTCCCTCGCCCGGCATCTCACGCATCCGCTCCCGCATCATCTCATTGGTGTACTTCTCCCTGGTGTCCACCTTTGCGGGATCGATCTCAGCGAGACCGCGGCTCTTGCGGACGGCATTGAGAAGAGCAAGAGACTGTGTGCGGTCGCTATCATAGAGACACTCGGAGAGGATGTAGTACATCTCCGGCAGACGGATCAGAGTCAGCCCCTCGAATTCTCCCTTATTCAGCTCAGCCTCATTAGACAGCATGCGGGTGAAGGCGTAGATCCCACTGGAGAGCTCCTTGTAGAAAAGCCCATACCGATGGTCGATGCTGGTGGCGGTAAACTTATCCGTCTCGTAGAGCTCCTTGAGGTCCGTCCTCGCCTCGGTAAAGCTACCGGACGCGGTATTCTGGAGGAATGTGTCGTAGACGGTCCTCGCTATACGGGGTGCATAGAGACCGAAGAGCAGCTCCCCGTGAGCCGGATAGCGCTTTACTCTCTCGAAGTCTCCCTTCTCGACCAGACCGAGCTTCATCGTCCCCTCCGGTGCATCGGCAGAAGTGGCGGTGGCATCGATGACCTTGCGGGCGTAGGCGGCTGCCTCCGTGAGGTCTCCCATCGTGTAGTAGATCCGCGCCTTAAGTGCCGAGACGGCGTACTTATTGAGGTGCGCATACCGCTCGTCTAAGTAGACATCGACGGAGGTGCCCATCGGCAGGAAGAGGCTCACATCCGATGCGAGGAGCTCCTCTGCCTTGTCTAGATCGGCAAGGATGTTCTTGTAGCTGTCCTCGATGGAGTAGAGCTGCTTATTCTGCAGGTCGGCCTTGTAGGCATAAGGGATACCGCTCTGTCCGCTGCGCTGAGCGTAGTCAGCTGCGTAGAGGCGAAGCAGATCGAAGTGGAGGAAAGCTCGGAGTGCATACGCCTCGCCCCCGATCATATCGAGGGTGCTCCCCTTGAGATCCGTGGTCTCATAGGCGTCGATCAGCTCATTGACATACGAGATCACTGCGTACTGATTGGTCCAGATCTGGTCGATCGTCGGGCGTACCTTCAGATTCATGTAGTCATACCGGAGGATATAGGTATCCTCATTCTCGGTATTATTGTACATAAACATCTGCCCCAGCTTGTCGACAAAGCCGTAGGTGAGGTTGCCCCCATAGAGTGACTCCGACGCCATAGAGGCGTAGATGCCATAGAGCGCATCCTTAAATCCCTGCTCATCCCGGAAGAGCACCTCCTTGGGCATCGTGCCCTTGGGCTGTATGTCGAGGAATTTGTCGCAGCTGGTCGTCAGGAGTGTCACCGGCACGAGAGTGAGCATCGTCGCCAGCGCCTTAGATAGGATATTCTGTGTAGTCATGATTTCAGAGTGTAAAGCGGATGGTCATCTCGATGGATCGCGCGTAAGGGTAGGAGAGACCTCGCTCCCTACGGATGGTGGAGAAGTGGTAGAGGTCGTTGGCGAGTAGCTCGAGCCTCATATTCTTCAGACTAAAGTACTTCAGGTCTATCGGCTTGAAGTCGTACGCCAGCGAGACGGAGCTTAGGTCGAGGAAGTTATTGACTGCCACGAAGCGGCTCGTCTGCATCGGCACGGAGGCATCAGCGATGTCCTTGTAGGAGGCGTGGTCGCCCGGCTGGGTCCAGCGGTCATAGAAGACGCGCTCATCTGCGTTCTTCTTAGGATCCGCACCCTCGACACGGCTGGCGAGCGTCAGGTTGTAGTCCATGGCACCGAGCTGGTAGCGCAGACCGGTGGTGAGGGTAAAGCCCTTGTAGGTAAGGTAAGAGCTGACCATACCGGTAGCGAGAGGGCTCGTGTCGCCAAAGGTGACCTTATCCCTCGGGTCGTAGTCAAAGGTATAGCTCCCGTCGCGCTTGATATAGATCTCCCGACCTGTCGCCGGGTCGATACCTGCTGAGGGCACCACCTTCAGCGTCGTGAGCGACTCGCCCTCCACGTAGATCGGCAGAGGCATGCGGCTGTCCTTATCGGCGAGGCTCTTCTCATTCTGTGCCTTGAGGGCGTCGCTGATCTTGCGGATCTTATTCTTATTATAGGAGTAGGTCATGGCGACGGTCCAGTTCCAGTCCTTGGTCCTCACCGGCACGATCCGAGTGCTGAACTCGATACCCTTATTCTCGATTTCTCCGACGTTTTCCTTAGCTGTTGCGACCCCGACAGAGGGTGCCTTGGTGACGTCGAGGAGGAGGTTATCGGTGATCTTCAGGTAGAGGTCGAGCGAGAGGTCCCATCGGTTGTCGAAGACATTGAGATCGAGACCGATGTTATTATTCTGCGTCCGCTCCCAGCGCAGGTCTGGATTCCCGATCGTAATCGGCACGGCGCCGGCACCCTTAACGTACGTGAGGTCCTCGCCGTAGCGGTAGGTGGTCATCGCCTGATAGGGAGAGAAGGAGACATTACCCAGGTAACCGGTGCTGAGACGGAGCTTGAGGAGATTGACATTCAGGTCCTTCATGAAGGGCTCCTTGTGGATGTTCCATCCGATACCGGCACTCCAGAAGGGCGCAAAGCGGGAGTTCTTACCGAAGAGAGAGGATCCCTCGTAGCGGTAGATGAAGTCGAGGAAGTACTTGTCCTTATAGATCGTATTCAAGTTGGCAAAGAAGCCGACACCTGCGATGATCCTATCCTCACTCACCGGACGACCACCGGCTGGGTAGCCGGAGGAGAATCCGGGATCGGGCAGCTTGTCAGAGTAGTACCCGACAGAGCTGTAGCGGGACATCTGGTAGGTGCGATACTCGAGGTTGCTACCCGCCATCGCGCTCAGGAAGAGATCCTCGAGGACATTCTTATTATAGGATAGCATCACCTTACCGGAGAAGTCGCTCGACTTGGAGAAGGTTTCCGAGAGGCTTCCTCTCTGGCTCAGCTTAGCCTTCTCGAGCTCTTTACCGGAGCGAGGGGAGACGAAGTTGATCCGCTCGGACTTGCCTCTCTGGAGTGTGGCGTCTGCGTCGATGCGGAAGTCTGCCAGCCACATGCGGAAGGTGAGAGTGTCGAAGAAGTCAAAGTCGCTCGACCGGCTGACGTTGCCTGCTGTCGCCTCATAGAGCGGGTTGATCAGCTTATGGGTCAGCAGGTGGCGGAGGTTGCCATCCTTGTCGTAGGGGCTGTCATAGGGATTGGCATCGACGAAGCTCTTGAAGTCTCCGTAGGGAGAGTCCTGACCATTGACGAAGCTCACGCGAGCGAGATTAGAGATGAAGAAGAGCTCGTCCTTGCTGTAGGAGAGCTTGAAGGTCGTATTCAGACGATCACGACCGGAGCCGCGCATGACACCCTGATCCTTGCCGTACCGCAGTCCGAGGCTGTAGCGGGCGTAGTTGTCGCCTCCGTCGATATTGATGTTATGGTTCTGAGACAGCCCGACGCGAAGCGGCTTGGCCATCCAGTCGGTATTGACTCCGCGGGCGATCTGCTCACGGATGGCGGCATACTCCAGCTCCTTCTTGTACCGCTCCTCGGGATTGTCGTCCTCAAAGACCCCGGCAAGTCGCTCGTACTCCAGCTTCTGCTCTGCGTCCAGCAGGTGGTAGTCGGAGAGATCCGGGATGGAGCTTCGGATGGTCCCATTGTATCTCAGCTTGAGCTTACCGCCCTCCATCGGTCGCGTCGTGATGACGACTACACCGGCAGAGCCCTTGGCTCCGTAGAGTGCGGTGGCGGAGGCATCGCGGAGGACGGTGACTGACTGGATGTCATTCATATCCATATCGAAGACGAAGTCCGAAGTGACGATCGACCCGTCGACGACGAAGACCGGCATATTGGCCTTGCCCTCAAAGGTGGCACGCCCGCGGATATTCAGCTCCGGCTTGGCGTTAGGGTTGGAGCCCATGAGGGAGTTGTCTATGGAGACGACTCCTGGCACGAAGGCCTCGATCCCCTGCATGATGCTCTGGGTCCCCATGGCCATCATCTTATCCTTCTCGATCGTGGTGGAGGAGCCGGTGAAGCTATTCTTATTCTTCGTCTGAAATCCGGTCACCACCACCTCCTCGAGGAGCTCGCTGTCTTCCTTCATCACCACGGTGATGTTGTCCCCGGCCTTGACCTTTATCACCTCGGTCTTGAAGCCAATGTAGGAGAAGGTGAGCGTAGCGGTCTTGGACTTGATGTTGATCTCAAACTTTCCCTCACCGTCGGTACCGAAGGCTCCCTCCTGACCCTTGATGTGGATCCCGACGCCGGGCAGTGTCTCACCGGTGGCATCCTTAACCACACCGGTGACGATAAACTTCTCTGCCTGGACCTCAGTGCCGGACGATGAGGTCTCTGCTACCTCCGCTCGCAGAGGAGTGCTGCCGAGCATCAGGGCGGCGCAGAGAGCTGATAGAGTCAGTGTCAGATGGGCTGACTCCCTAAGTGAATTCGCCATATCATTCTATTATTGTTACTTATCTCTGTCTAAGGATCTTCCTAGGAGTCCCATACAGCCTGCCCCCACTCGAGTCGCACCGAGACTGCTTCTCTTTCGCTATGTCAAGCACTCCATTGGAAAGCGAGGGGGGCGACCCTGTATGGTTCTTTCACGTCGTTGCCCACAAATGTAGCCATTATGGAGCAGGTTCGCTAATTAATTTAGCTATCTTTTTCTTTTTTGGCGTAACGAAAAGCTCGAGCGCATCTGGAACTGAGCATACACGTCGCCGGCTCATGAGAATGACCCCGAAACTAATACCGGTATTAGTTGGATCTATAGTCGGTATTAGTGATCGCTAATACCGGTAATAGTTGAGTCTAATATCGGTATTAGATTCGACCGATTCTTTTGTCCTGGCAGACAGTCTGTTGGGAGTGCTCTCGTTTATGCTCCGCATTAGGTGAATGTAGTCCCACTACTTCTTCCGTTGTAGAGGGTGAGCAGACTAGGTAGAGGGGTGAGGATTAGGGAAATCGGTAAAAAGGGGGTACCTTTGCACCGCTTTGCGTAGCCTCTGGTGAGAGATATATGTGGCTCACGAATGCTGCGTTTAGTGATTTGACTAATTCATAAAGCTACATTTTTCTGACATGGACTTAATTAAGGCAGTCGAGCAGGAGTTTGCTACCGAGAAGGAGCTCCCCGCATTCAAGAGCGGTGATACGATCTCTGTTAACTATCGCATTACGGAGGGTGACAAGACACGTATCCAGGTCTTCAAGGGCGATGTGATCCGTATCTCCGGTGAGGGCGTCAATAAGCGCTTCACCGTACGTAAGATCTCCAATGGCATCGGCGTAGAGCGTATCTTCCCGATGAACTCTCCCTTTATCGACAGCATCCAGGTACACCGCGTTGGTCACGTACGTCGTGCCAAGCTGTACTACCTCCGCAGTCGTCGCGGTAAGAGTGCTCGTATCAAGGAGCGTCGTTCCTTCTGATATAGATTCTGTACAGGAAACAAAGAGCTATCGATCAGCATTTGAGTGCCGATCGGTAGCTCTTCTTTTTTGTAGGGACTAGTGGGACGTCAGTTTCGACTCTGGGCGGTTGCTTGGCTCGCCCTCGTTGCACTACTGCCTGAGGTGATGGCTCAGGAGGTGGCGTGGATGGGAGACACCGACCTCTTCGTCATAGAGGAGGGGATGATCTCTCTCGCTCCACAGGCGCGGGGACGGGAGCAAGCGATGATCAGCAGATCCTATGCGATCCGGCAGGGCGAGCCTGTGTCCTGGGAGATGGAGTGCCATTATGATCGGCGTCCATCGAGGTACAATACCTTTGCCCTTGATCTCCTTACTCTCGAGACCGCCGATGGGGTGGTGACCTATACCCTTTGTCCGGATCCAAAGGGGGTGGAGGTACAGCTGCTCCGGACGATCCGTCCTGTGGATGGTGCCCGGAGAGAGGAGTCTCTCCTGCGGCTGCCTATGGCTCAGCCGGATAAGGAGTGGCGGAAGGTGTCGCTCCGGGTGGTCTATGACGGGAAGGAGTCTATGACGCTGAGTGTCCTCTCTCCTGAGGGAGGGATCCGTCGGGCGACGACGGCGATACGGATGGACGGCAGGCTCGATGCGGTGATGTCGCTGCGGGTCAGCTACACCTCGAGCCGGATGGAGTCGGTCTCCTGGTCGGAGCCTCTGGTCAGGTCACCTCACCCGGGGGGCGCAGAGCTTCGGCTGATCCGGTCTTCGGTGAGGAGCGATGGCAGCATTGCACTTTATCTTAGCGGTTCGGTCGATATAACTAAGGCGAGGGCGCGGGTGAATGGGCGCGAGGCGTCCGTAGCTTATGGAGAGAGGCTTGGCGTGGTGATCCTTCGTCACTCTTCCCCTGCGACTGGTGCGCTTGAGATCCGTCTCTCCGGTCTGGAGACAGCAGATGGTCCTGCCGACGAGCTAGTGACGACGGTCGAGTCCTCATCGGACAAGAGTCGTCACTCCCTCCTGATCTCCGAGATCATGATCGATCCGCCGTCTGTGGGACCGCTGTCGCAGGTGCCGTATGTGGAGATCTGTAATAAGAGCACGTCGGCGATAGACCTGGGTCGGGTGATCCTCCGCTACCGAGCGACAGCCTACGAGCTACCCGCAGTCTCCCTGCCTCCGGGTGGCTACGCGGTTCTTCACTCGTCTCGGCAGACTCTTGGTCGGGGAAGATTTGTCAGGGTACCAATGGACCACTTCCCCTCGATGAGCGGCTCCTTTACCCTTGCCCTGGAGGGGCGTGACGGGCAGTCGTACGATAGGGTGATGGTGGATGACAGGCTCCATGAGCCGGGGTTGCCTAAGGAGGGACACTCCCTGGAGCGGCTCGCATCAGATCCGCCGCAGTGGCGCTACTCCACCGCACCGATGGGGGGCACTCCGGGTGAGCCGTCCCTCATGAGACCCTATACTAAGGTCGCGCCGGGAGCGCTGGTGGTGAGCGAACTGATGCTCTCGCCGGAGAGTGTCGGGGAGAAGTATATCGAGCTGTATAATAACTCCTCCCATCCGGTGGAGCTGGACGGGGTCTATCTGAGCTACCGAAGTAGTCCCACGTCCTCCTTCTCTCACTGGCCACTGGTGGTCTCGCCCTATACGCTGCCACCCGGAGCCTTTACTGTGCTGACCCCTTATCCTCCCGCACTGGCGCGACTTTATCCCATCTCAGACCGATCGACCTTTGTTGAGCGAATCGACTTCCCCTCTCTTAGTCCAAGTTATAGCGAGATCCGCCTGGTCGCGCGTGCGGATCGTGAGGTGGTCGATCAGGTGACCTATCGACGGCAGTGGCTGGGAGATACGACTGCTGATCGGACGAAGTACTCGCTGGAGCGGGTCTCTCCCAAGTCGGATGGGACGAGGAAGAGCTCCTGGCGCAGAGCCTCCGAGGCGACGCGGGGTGGGACCCCCGGTCGTGCTAATAGTGCCTCCGTGGAGAGCGATCCTGCCTCACTCTGGCCTGACGATCCACGGCTGACCTACAAGCAGATGATGGCGCTCCTGCCGATCTATGGAGAACTGGCGACGCTGGAGCTCTTTACCCTCGACGGGCAGATGATCTATCGCAAGCAAGGGCGGGAGGTGAGTGATCTCCTCCGGAAGCTCCGGGAGGGGCGTGCCCCTCTGCCGACGCTGATCGTGGTGGTCCGGGTCGTCTTTACCCATCCCGATCCGGACTTTGCCCCACTCACTTACTCCGGTAAGTGGGTCCACGCCGGCGCGATGTAAAAAGAGAGGCGAAGCCAGACGGCTCCGCCTCTCTTAGTCTCTAAATTTGTCTCTTACAGTTCGAGGGTAATGCTGCCGTAGACGCCTATGCCGGGGCTGTAGTAGTGGCTCCAGCGCTGCATCCTCTGATTGAGGAGGTTCTCCACCGTGAGCGAGAGCCCAAGATTCTTCAGCACCTTATAGGAGACCTGAGCATCGAGCTTGGTCGTGAAGGGTAGGGTGTAGACCATTTCCTCTCCCTCACGGACTAACTCGCGCGGGAGTAGCTGCTCCATCTTGATCCCACCTAAGCCGAGGAAGTTAGCGCTCAGGGTCAGATCCTTGATCGGACTATAGGCGAGGTCTGCCGTCAGCTCCATGGCCGGTCTGCCGAGTACACTCTCCATCAACTCGTGATCCGCACTGGCGCTCTCCTCCTCCTCGAGAGCCGGTCGAGCATAGTGGTTGTACTTCACACCGAGTGAACCGCTGAACCCCTCCGCTCCCACATAGCGGGCACCGAGGCTGAAGTAGCCGTGGCGGACCGATCCGAGATTACGGAGGTCAAAGAGCGTCACCTCTGCATAGGGATCTCCCTGATACTCCTCAGGTCGAGGTGTGGAGCCGAGCTTACTCGTGAAGTCGTAGAAGTCCTTGTAGTCAGCAAAACCGCCCTTGAGGTTGAGCGCAAAGCCGTACCAGGAGCCCAGCTCCAGCCCGAGGGCAACATCGTAGGTCGAGGACTCGATGCCCTGCGCAATGCTCATCGGGTCTGTATACCTATTGATCCGATAGAGGTCGCGCATGGAGAGCATGGAGATGCCACCGGTAGCGGAGAGCAGCATAGAAGCCTTATCGTGCATCCTCCAGCGGAGTAGCGCATCGGGGGTGATCAGCAGCTGCTTTGCGCCCATCGTGGGGAGCTGTACCTTCACTCCCGCACGGATCTGGAGCGAAGGGATGATGTAGTCAAAATGTGGGATGAGGGTGATGATCTGTGACGCCTTCCCTCCTGCGACCTCCTTGTCGAGTGAGAAGCGATTGATCTCATAGCCGGCGTCGACGCCAAACCTGAAGTCATTGATCTTAGCTCCATAGGTGAGGCTTCCCTGCACGCCGGCATGGAGCGCATCGCCTCGCCCGTCGATGTAGACCCCGATCGGCTCGCCCTCTCTGTGAGCGTTGACATCAGCATTGCGATTGCCGTAGTCGACAGTAGCGCTCAGGCTGTACTCCCAGGTGGAGAGGGCGCTAAGTGGTGCCGGTGAGAGGGAGACGTTGAGTCCCGTGCCGTAGTAGCTCATCAGCTCGGGCTTCTCAGGAGTAGCGGTACCGTAGTAGTCCGGCAGCTCACCCGACTTCAGCGAGCTCAGCGGATGCCCATAGAGTGAGTGGGCGTGTCCGAAGCCGAATCCCTCGATCTCCAGCATACGGTCGCTCTCCGGCAGCTTCTGAGAGTATCTCACCAGTGCCTCTGTGTCGTGAGTCTCATTGATCGGTGCCTCGTCCAGCTTCCCTCTCTCACCGGAAAAGTGTCGGGAGGTATGGTCAATAGCTAGCGTGACCGTCCCATACTCTCCGGCTCTGAAGTGAGCCCCGATATTACCTCCGGCCTTGACCGGATAGCCGCCAAAGAGTCTGGCGTAGAAGTGGTGGCTTCCATAGTCCGGCAAGAGCAGGTTCTCGCTCGGGGTGAAGAGTCGAGGCCTTGCCTTCATACTCAGGCTGTAGCTGTTGCGCGCAAAGTCCAGCGGGTGGAGCTGCCGAGGTGTCTGACCGGAGAGGGGATTGAAGAACTCCTTCTTCGCCTGACTAGTCTCCGGGATGTAGGCTCTCTGCAGGGTCATCGACCGGCGGAGTGTGTCTGCCGGCGTTTGGGCGCTCAGACCGAGGAGCATTGACGATGCTGCGAGCGTGACTAAGAGTTGTCTGATCTTCATATATAGTGGTAGGATCTATCTTTGGGAAAAAATAAGTGCGCCGAAGTCAGAGGCGTGAGAGGCGCTCATCGATCTGATCAATGATGCCGTCCTGCCGGTCCTTATACCCGGATCGCAGGCTCTCGAGGTAGGTCTTGGCTGTGCTCTTGTCGCCGAGACGGACGTAGCTGTCGCTCAGGAGGAGGATGGCTCGTGCCAGCCAGTAGCGGCTGTCGGACTGTCCGCCGACCACCTTCTCCATGCGGTCGCGCACCGTCCGGAACTGTCCCTGTTCATAGAGCTCCTCCGCCGTCAGCACGCGGGCAGCCGTCGTCTGGACGGAGGCGGGCAGCTGAAGCACCGCTCGGGCATAGAGCCGCGCCATATCCTTCTTCCCCACCTGGTCGTACCTGGCAGCGGCTGCCGTCATCACCTCAGACTTAGTCTGCGGCGTGAGGTCCCACTTACTCCGAGAGACGTCGTCGGCAAGGGCAAGGAGGAAGTCGTAGCTCTGACTCTTCTGCGCATGTATCGCTGCGGCGGAGATGTAGCGGCTGCGGTCGGCCTGAGTGCTGCTCTCGTTGGCGAGCCGGAGGGCGACCTCCGCTGCTCGGGCGGAGTTGTCGCTTCGCTCATAATTCTCCAGCAGGAGCAGCTGCACATCGTGGCTCATCGTGGGCTCCAGCTGCATCGCTGCGAGACGCTCGAGGATCGGTGTCGCCTCCCTGTGCCGCTTATTGGAGGAGAGGATCAGCGCCTTGCTGTAGAGAGCCTTGTCGAGATACGCCCCGGAGGGGAAGCGGGTCAAGTAGTCGTCCAGTGCCCTAATCGCCTCGGCGGCCTTGCCCTCAGAGACGATCTTGTCAGCTGCGAGGTAGGTCATCTCGTCCATCTCGCGGTCGGAGATCGCTCCGGTGCCACCGATGGAGCGGACCAGACTATTGTACTCGTCCACGCGATTGAGCTGGATGCTGAGAGCTTTAAGGTTCTCCAGTGCCGTCTTCGCCGCATCGGACTTGGGGTAACTCCGGATCACCGCCACGTAGGCATCCGCTGCCTCGGAGAAGCTCTCCTCGCTCATATAGGTGAGAGCCTTCTGTACGGCGGCCGAGGGAGCAAGCTCGTGCCGGGGATAATTCGTCACCACGCGGTCAAACGCCTGCCTGGCGAGGGACTGCCTATTGAGCATGCTGTAGGTCTGTCCCAGCTCGTAGAAGCCCTCTGCGAGGAGTGAGGAAGAGGGGAAGGTCTGCTGCATGCGAGAGAGGAGACTGATCTTGCCCTCGTAGTCCTTCTGCAGCCCGAGGACGATGCCACGGTGGAGGAAGCCGTAGTCGGACTCTGCTCCCCCGGTTCGCGCTGCCTGATCGAAGTAGTCTGCTGCCTCGCTGAGTCGCCGCTCCTGTACAGAGATATCGCCGAGGCGATTGAGCACAGCGGTGCGCTCGTTGGTCGAAGGAGTGGTCTGCGATAGGTAGGTCTGGAAGGCGCTCTTGGCCTGGTCGTAATTCTTATTATTGAAGTAGGCGTACCCTAAGGTGTAGTAGGCCTGAGGATTGAGCCCTGTCTCTTATACACATCTGACGCTGCCGACGAATAGAGAGGTGTAG
>ERZ1031348.16-NODE-16-length-16374-cov-5.754274_pt1 | contig 16374 bp, 10 predicted proteins | sample MGYA00517286_ERZ1031348 | MGnify/ENA primary metagenome ERZ1031348 (study PRJEB33718, sample SAMN03159852) | human skin metagenome | collected 2014-02-25 | study: EMG produced TPA metagenomics assembly of the PRJNA266117 data set (Human skin bacterial metagenome and... | reverse complement strand
GTGTCGCACGACTCCGCTATTTTCGCTTGTCGACGCCTCTCTCTCACCTCTTCTCTCACCTTGCGGAAGTCGTCAGCCAGCCCCGGCGTCACCGTCGAACTGACGGTCACGTTCCTAAACAGCTCCGCGTGCGCGTCCACCAGCGCCGCGATGTCCCTAATGGATGTGTACACCACCAGCTGCTCGCCCACGTGGTCGCCCACCAGCCCGATGAACCGCTCCACCGCCACTCGCGCGTACTCGCCCTTGCACGCCTGCAACACTTCGCAGTGACCCCCGCAGGACACCACCACATCCTGATTATCACTCCTGCTGACCTGGCAGTAATCGATGACAACGGGAATGAACATCACCTCAACCGCCTCTCTGATCCGCAGGAGTACTACACCCTTTCTACTTTAAGGCGCGACGGCACTCTTCGCTTGAAAAATGCATGTGCCAGGAGATCCCTTCTGGTTGTGTCCGAAATTGCGCCGTGGCGCACTGTCGCAACGCCGTGACCTGGTGCCCTGTAATTATCCGACATTGCGTTCCGTGTCCGTTTCCACCGTCGTGCCCGAACGCTTCCGTTTCTAAGACACCCTTCTGGTTGTGTCCGAAATTGCGCCGTGGCGCACTCCGTCAACGTCGTGACCTGGCCGCCTGCAATTTTCAAACATTTCGTTCCGTGTCCGTTCCCACGTCCATGCCCGATAGCGCCCGAAGTGACGCAAGAATAGCCCGAAGGTCAGAGGCCATGTTCGAACGGGTCGAATCGTTATGAAAACGTTGCCGAAATGCCCTTTGCAAGCTGCGGTGGGGTGTGTACGCTCGGTTCTATAAACGAACACACGTACTAATTTTCGGAGGGTTTTCGGGGCTATGAAAGAGCTAACTCGGATCAGGATAAGTAGAGCATGGTGTAGAGCGAGTGGAAGAGTTGATGTGGTGGACGAGGAGTTTCCCACCCCGCCCGAGCTGATGGAATGTATGACTGGAGCGTTCTACCTGGCGACGATGCAGCGGGCGCGCCTGCTGCTCACAATTGGTATTTACTGCGCGATGGGGTTAGCCCACTGGGCCGGTGCCTCGGCGGTGCATAATCTTTTGATATCCAAGCTCGGGATTTCGGAGCGGACTGCCTACGAGTACTGCAGGGTGGGGGTGAAGCTTCTCGAGTTTGACTACCTTTCCCAGGCGTTTTGCGCGGCTCGCCTGTCCTATTCCAAGGTGAGAAAGCTTCTCGCCTACATCACACAGGACAACGAGCGCGAGCTTGTCGATCTCGCCATCTCCCTGCCCTTTAAGAATCTCGAGGATGAGCTTGCCGGGCGAAACCACAACGAGAAGCCGGATGAGGAGGAGTACTTCCGGGTCAGCGTGGTGGAGAAGAACGGCAACGTCCGCGTCTCCGGGCTCCTCAACCCGGTCCATGGCGCGGAGTTCCTCGCGGCTTTGAAGGTCGGGGAGTTGGCTCACCTGAGGGAGGTGTCCAAGGAGGAGTCGGAGAAGATCTTCCAGGACCAGATTGCCCACCCGGGGGCCAACGCGACGTTGCCGGATCCCACACTTGATAAGTGCCTCGAGGAAGATCGGAGGTCGTACAGTTATGAGCCCGCACCCGCTACGAAGAGGCCTAAGCAGCGGCCAAAAATAACGCTAGGCGATATCCTCGATCCGCCTCGTCCGTTGTCTAAGGATCCCACGGCAAAGGATGCCGGCACGGGAAAGTCCGCGCGGGACTCCATCACTCGGTTCGGGTATCCCCGCAAGAACCTGCAGCTCGTGGCGCTGTTTGGCGTCGTCGATATCGTCCGCTGTCAGCCGCGTTCCTCGGTGCGCGCCCCCGGTGCCGAGGTCAACGTCATCCTCAAAGAAGATGGCCGCCTGATCCTCCCTGGTCAGCTGGGTGCGGATCCGCGCCAGGTGATTAGGCTTATCTACGGTTCGGCGGTGCGTAACCACTGGATTGACCACCAGGGCAACCACCTGGCCCTTGGCCGGAGTCGGCGTCTGGTCAGTCGGGAGCAGGAGATTGCCCTGCTCACGCGCTGGAATTACAGGTGTGCTATGCCCGGCTGTACCCACACCCGTTTCCTTGAGTTCCACCACCTCATCGATTGGGCTTCCGGCGGCGAAACTGACCTGGATAACCTGCTGGTCGTCTGCGCCGGCTGCCACGATTTGATCACTAAAGGCCTGGTCAAGGTCTATGTTGATCCGAACGATCCCCGCCTCATCCGCTTCGAATTCGCCTCCGGTGAGTGCTTCACCTCCGCCGGTCGCAACGCCCCGCTGCCCAACCAGCCCCTGGCCATCGAGGCCTAAGCCGGCCACCCCGTCGACCCTGTTCTTGCTTGTCGACGTCCCCCTGTCACCGTCCCTGCCTCCCTCACCGTTAGTCCCTCCGATGGGGGTGCGTGGTCCCATTTCGTCATGCAAGGTTGCGCGCTACCAGTTACAAAAAGATGTAACTACGTCATGCGAAAAAATTTTGCTGTGAATGGAACCGTTGGTCGGTGTCACTCAGTCTAAGAAGTGTAGGCATAACCGACAGAAAGGAACCTGGAGTGAAAGAGGTAGGGATCTTTGCACGCCTTTTTGTGTTTGTCGTCGTGCCTGCTCTGTGTCTGACGGGTTGCGCGAGGCTGCTCGGCGTGCCGCAGGGGCTTGCGCCGGAGGATGAGCCGTACCTTTTTGACCGGTCAGATCCGGACTTTCATCTGGCGAAGCCGTGCGAAGATATCACGGATGCGCAGGTACAGGAAGCGGGGCTGAGGAGGTCGGATGCGGACAAGTATTTGGTCGAAAAAGTTGGCCTGGATTCCTGTAGTTTCGATGCTAATGAAGGGTCGATTTTGGTCAATGGTGCCGCGTTTAAGCTAGCTCGACTTGAGGAAGATGGCGTTCCGCTGAATTATCAACCATCTCCGGAGAAGACCCCATCATTGGCGTACTCGCAAGATGGAGAAACGGGCTGCTCAATTGCCGCGGAAACTCCGAGGGGCACTGTTGAAGTTCTTTATATTCCCACATTTGGCGATCGGATCGATCCTGCGGATGCTTGCCCGATCGCTGAAACGTATTTTGATTTGTTAATCGGGGAGAAACTCAATGAGTATCGTACAAATTGATGCTGGACAACTACTAGATGCAGTTCGTGACCTCCAGAAAATAATAATTCCAATTCATATTTCTCCAGCACATCGATGGGTATCTGATCGCCTTAACGGTTTCACTCGCGTCTCTGGCCTGGATCAGTTGGGGGCTGAGCACGCGAGAGTTCTGGACTCAGGTCCAGCATCTGCCACTGAGACGGCGAAGGGGCTAGGGAAAATTATCGAAGGGCTGGCTCTCGGTGTGAAAGATACAGCGCAAGGCTTCGAGGCGCAGGAGCGGTGTTTTTCCCAGGCTTTGGATGCGGTTGAAGTCGGCGGATGCGCTGGGGTGGGAGAAGAAACAGGGATGGTGACATTGACGGAAACGGTGTCGCCTGTGCCGCTGGTGGTCTCCCCAAAGACCGTGGTGCCACCCACGAGCGTCATCGATTTGCTGCGCAGCTACTTCACTACTGAAACATCCGCGATAGGGGAAGCAGTGGACGCGTGGAAGAAAACTGCGCAATCGATGGACGACGCGACGGCCCGGTTGCGCCAGGTGGCTAACGATATCCAGGCAGCAAATAAGGGGGATGCGATTGACGCGATAGTGGACAGAATCCGCAGGACCAGTGAAGCGACGGAATCCTTTTCGCATAATGCGCAGGCGATGTCGCGGTGGACGGGGAGAATGAACCTCACGCACAAGTTAGGGACGGCGGAGGCGGCGTTCATTAATGGCCAGATCATGACAAATCCGGTGCCCGGGGTGAGGCAGCTGGAGGAAAAGCTCGCACTCCTGGCTTATGCAAAGTACGCCATGCCACCGCTTCTCACTCTGGCGGAGCCCCGCGTGCATTCTCTTTTGGATGTGTCGGTGCCGCCGTCGGAGGGAGGCACACTCGAGGCCGAATTGGAGGACATTGCGACTACGGCCAAGAAGGACTTGGAACGCCACATTGAAGGGATCCGGACGGGTAATCCGGACAAAGCACTGGTCAGGGAATTACACGAACTCACAGCGGCAAACGCGTCGGGCAGTGGCACAAGTGTGAGTGGGCTGGATGCCTGCGAGGTTGGGACAACGCCACAGAGCGCCGCCTCAGCCATTGCGTCGCCGCAGGTGTCAGGGATCGGCAATTCCGGCACAAACGCGGCGGGGCTGGTGCCCGAGGGCAAGGCAGGATCACCCTCAATTGGAGCACCCGGTCGTTCCGGCATGGTGCCGGCGGCACCCATGGGTGCCACACGTGGCGGGCGTGGAAATACCGGTGGGAAGAAATCCCGCTTCGGCTCCTCAACCGGTGTGAGGGCAGCTCGTACCAAACCAAGCAGTGGATCGTCGCTGCGCACCTCTGCAGCAAATGCTAATGCGACGGGCAAGCGGCTAAGCGCCGCGCGTGGGGGAGTGGGGTCCCTTACCTCGTCGCGCGCCACGGGCAACCGTGACAGGCATAGTGCGGGTCTTGGCATCGGAGCAGGAGCGGGGCTTGCAGCAGCGGGCTCTCTTCTCGCGCCGGGTGGAGGCGCGGCGACCGGCTCAGAATTTACGCAGCGCGGAGTGACCGCAAAGGTCGCGTCAGGTGCGGGGATGGGGCCTGCTGGTGCCACTAACGCAGCCAGCCGTGGCGCAGGGGCAACAAGAGGTGTGATGCCCATGGGAATGGCACCGCAGGGCCGGAACAAGCGGTCGCGCAATATCAAGACCGTGACCCCGGAGCTGGAGCAGGATGCCAACATCAGGGCCATCGTTGGTGAGGCTCCTCCCATGGTTCCTGGCACCATCGGGGCGTGGGCTCGTCGCTAAGCCCCTGAAGCCGCCAGAATGCAGAAATCCCCGGGGGAAACGGCGGTGATCACCACACGTCGTCCCGGGGATGGCAACGGGCTACCGGAGCCCCGCGAGGAATTGTTTCAGCTGCTCGGGGAAGAATTGCTGAATAAGCCCGGCAATTCCAAGAGCGAGCGCGATGGCACCTGCGATCCCGCCGACGATTCCGCCGATTTCCGCAGGTGAGCTGCTTCCGGCGGAGTCCCCGCTGCCGGTTGCGGGTGCAGCCGGTGTCACCGACTGTGCCGTGACGGCGAGGATATGTGCGGAGTGGGCATATCCTTCTTCCTCCGTGGCGGGGTTGTCGATGACACCGTCGCCGCCAAACGCCAGCGTTGGCTCGCCGAGGACATTGCCAACAAAGGCCACGGTGCGCCCGAAGCGGGAGCGCTCCCCCTTGGAGTCGATGGTGGTGACGCGGTCACCGAGTGCGCTGATGGGTGTCGCACCGGCGGGGATATCGGCCAAGCGGAGCACGTGGACCGCGCCGTTAGCGCCTTCGCCACTGGCACCGATGGCAAGCAAGCCGGTGGGGGTGGTGTCCACTGCCCAGCCGAAGCCGCTTTCCTTTTGTGCACCGGTCACGATCCGCACATGATCATCGGTCGTGGCACCCGTCGGATCGATGTGTCGCTCGGTCACCGAGGCATCAGTGGTCCCCAGCACGAGCGCCACGCCCCCCTCGGTCTGGTTCATGATGGTGCCACCGTCGAAGCCGATGACGAAATCGCCAATCCCGTCGCCATTGACGTCGCCACCGCGGGCGATCGAGTTGCCGGCGCCGAGCCGGAAAGACGCGGAGTCGTCCACGGTCAGCGCGTACCCGGGGTATGCGCCACCGAGGTCGACGAGTCCGCCGGAGCCCCCGTAGATTACCCACGCCGCGCCGGGCACGGTGCCCTTCGGGGTGAAGCTGTTGAAGTCGGTGACCACGTAGTCCCCGTGCCCGTCGCCGTTGACGTCGCCGACGGGTGTGAAGGCGTTGAACGTGTGCCCCAGTGGTGAGTTGATGCGCAGGAGCACAGCGGGGGATTCCAGCGAGGTCATCGTGACGGCCTGGCCCGTGGCGTTGCCGCGGACGATGAAGGCCGAGCCGTATGTCTTGGACAGGTCCTGCATTGCCAGCGCGGCGTTAGAAACTACGAATCCAACGTCGGCGAGTCCGTCGCCGTCGACATCGCCCACGCGGGTGACCTGGTAACCGCCTGCCCCGTCGGGTGGCAGGGTGATGACGTATCCGCGTGCGGGGGAGAGGTCCTCCAGCGACGTGGAGGCGAGCGCAGCACCGCCGTAGATTACCCACACTTTGCCTGTGGTGACGGAGCTGGCGGCAATATCGGATACGCCGTCGCCGTTGACGTCGCCGAGGCAGGCGACGGAGAAGCCGACGGCGGAATCGGTGCTGGGGTCGGCGGTGGTGCGCGGCCCCACGAGGGTAATAACGCCCTTGCCGTCCCGGGAAGGATCCTCCCGGCCAGAATCCGCGGCCCCCTCGCCGATGACACCGCCCGGCGTGCCACCGGGGATAATCTGCACCGCGCCCGTCACGTTGAACACCCAGCCGTGCGTGGGGGTCGAATCCTCGTAGAAGGGGTCGAACTTGTACTCGGAGCGGATGGCGTTGCCGGAGATGATGTCGGCGATGCCGTCGCCGGTCACGTCGCAGCTGCCCTTGGCCAGCGCGCCGCCGAGGCCACCGGTGAAGGTTCCGAGCCAGGATTTTGCCGCGACCTCGTCCACCGGCGTGTACGCAGCTGAAGCAGAAGGTGCGGGTGGCGCGGGGTAGAGGGGTGATGCCGGGGCCGTGGTTTCGTGTTGCCTGCGCATGTCCACGGTCCACACGTCGATCTTGCCCTTGGTGTCCGCGGTGTAGACGGCGGTGAGGTCGGTGTCGGAGTCGAACGGTGCGACTACACCGACGTTGTATCCGCCGTCGCCGACGCCGCCTTCTTCGCTGGCGAGGAAGACGGAGGAGGAGCTAGGGACGCTATCGAGGCCGCCACCGGTGTTCCAGTTCTGGTTGAGTTCGGTTTCGCTCACGATCACCGCGCCGGGGTGTTCTTCGTGGTCGGGGCGACCGATGACGAGCGCGCCTCGGTTGTCGGGATCGTATTGCGGGATGTAGGCGAGCGTCGTCCCGATGCGTCCGCGTCCCACCTGCCTGATGAGGGTGCCCGCGGGTGTGCCGTCGCGCACAACGGGTGTGGGACCCACCGATGCGGTGTCAACGGCGATTCTTCCGCCCGCCGAGCTAGTGCCGTACACGATCGCCACCGCGCCCGTGTGGTCGTTGGCTAGTGGTGCGCCCACGGCGTAATCGTCGAGGTCGTCGCCGTTGACGTCGCCGATGCCCACGAGTGATGTGCCGAAGGACGTGCCCCCGGTGATAGTCGTTGCGCCAGAGCCGATGGGGCCCGCTGGAGCGTCGAGGGGCAGTGCGTAGGCCGTTGCCGAACTCGGTGCGCCAACACCGATCGTCGGCGAGTCCCCCGCAGCGTAGCCGATCGGTGCGAGCGTTCCTACGGCACCTGCACCCGTCCACACCGTGGTCGCCGCGGTCCCGTCTACCTGCGCAAAGTAGTGGACGGATCCGCCTGCGGCCACCACCATTCCCGGAACGTCCACACCGGCTGTCACCGGCGCGATGGCGGTCACATCGTCGGCAAACGTGTACGTCGGTGTGCTGGGGAACCCGGTTGAATCGCCGATGAACACGTTCTTTCCGCTGGCCACGGCGATTTTCGCGGGTGCGCCGCGTTCAACCTTGATGCAGCTGGCCACCCCGGTTGTCCCCGCGGGCAGGTCAACAGACACAACCCCGTCCTGCGCCCCGATCGGCAGGGTCACGTCGTCGCTGTCGGAGCCGTAGGGGATGTGATCAACGATGTGCATTTTCCCGCGGGCGATGTCGATAAAAACCAGGTCATTGCGTATATCGCCGGCCAGATTGCACGATGCCTGTAGTGGCACCCCGGCGTCGGTGTACGTGACGCGGGAAGTCCTGCGGATACTGTCGCCGTAGCGCGTGCCGTCGATGCCGGACCACTGTCGCGCGTCCGAATCCTTCGTCGTCGCCTCGGTCGGCACAGCCGGTGTCGCCGCGACCTGTGGCGTCAGCCCGAGGCAGATGGTCAGGGCAAACGCGATGATGGAATGGGTAGTCTTCACTCACTCTCCAATCTCTAAACTTAGGGTACCCTTAGTTTAAAGTATCGCTCCTCCATCGCTTGTCGACGCCCCCGTGAACGGTTCCTCAGCCCCTCACCCCCGCACGGTTATTAAGCCATTATTCATTTTGTTGAAAGATTCAGGAAAACTGAAAGCTTTAGTATTTCGACCGGAGCGCGAATTGCGTGTTTGCTGAAAGTTCAGTTAAAGGAGAAAAACAGAATGAATCGCATGCTAAAAATGGGCCTCGGCCTTAGCTTCGCGGCTGTCCTCGCGGCCGGCTGCTCAACCCCGAATAGCGCCTCGGATAACTCCACTACCAGCAGCAACAGCACATCCATTCACAACGCCGCCGGCACCCAGGCGGATCTCAATTCGGAGATCGCCAACCGCGCCGCCCACGGTGACATCACCACCCACGGTGGCGCCCGCCGCCTCACCGGCGACCAGACGGAATTCATGAAGAACGCGATCAGCCAGACGGGTGCCAAGAACGTCATCCTCCTCATCGGCGATGGTATGGGCGATTCGGAGATTACGGTGGCGCGCAACTACGCCGAGGGCGCGGGCGGTTTCTTCAAAGGCATCGATGCCCTGCCGGTCACCGGCCAGTACACGCACTATTCCCTGGATAAGGAGGGCAAGCCAAACTACGTCACGGATTCCGCCGCCTCCGGTTCCGCGTGGTCTACGGGCACCAAGACGTATAACGGCGCGATTTCCGTCGATATTCACGGTGCCCCGCAGGAGACGCTGCTGGAAAAGGCGAAGAAGGCGGGTAAGAAGACGGGCAACGTCTCTACCGCGGAGATCGAGGACGCCACTCCGGCCGTCCAGGCGGCCCACGTCAAGGCGCGTAAGTGCTACGGCCCGGAGGATGAAGAAAAGTGTGGCGATGATCTCAAGGAGAAGGGCGGCAAGGGTTCCATCTCCGAGCAGATTGTCGAGACCCGCGCAGATATCACGCTGGGCGGTGGGTCGAAGGCGTTCGGCCAGACCATTCGCGCTGGTGAGGGCGAGGGCAAGACGGTTGTCGATTACGCCAAGGAGAAGGGCTACGTCGTTCCTACCAACGCCGCCGAGTTGGACAAGATCACCGAGGCTACGCAGGATAAGCCGGTTCTCGGCCTGTTTGCCGAGGGTAACATGCCGGTTCGTTGGGAGGGTCCCAAGGCGGAGAAGTACGGCTACCTTCAGGAGTCCGCTACCTGCACGGATAACCCGAAGCGCACGGCGGACATCCCCACGCTCGCCGCGATGACGCAGAAGGCCATCGACGTTCTCAAGGACAGTGACGAGGGCTTCTTCCTCCAGGTGGAGGGTGCGTCCATCGATAAGCAGGACCATGCCGCCAACCCCTGTGGCCAGATCGGCGAGACCGTCGACCTTGACGAGGCTGTCCAAAAGGCCCTCGAATTCGCCAAGCAGGACGGCGAGACCCTCGTCATCGTCACCGCCGATCACGCCCACACCTCGCAGATCGTCGGCAACATGAGCCAGAAGGATATCGACAAGATCGCCGAGAAGAACAACGTGTCCGTCGAGGAGGCCCGCGAGGCCGTCTACCCGGGCCTGTCCCGCAACCTCACCACCAAGGACGGTTCGACCCTCACGGTTGGCTACGCTACCAGCGAGAACCTCGATCTCCAGGACCAGGGCCACACGGGCACGCAGCTCCGTGTCGCCGCTTTCGGCCCGGGCGCCGTCAACGTCGCCGGTCTCACCGACCAGACCGACCTCTTCTTCACCATCTCCGATGCGATGGGTCTGAAGTAGGCTCCCGGTCACCCTGTGCCCGCCCCTTGAGGCGGGCTTTTTTACGCTTGTCGACGTTCAATCCCCGCGAACAAGATCAAGTAAAAGGGCAAATTAAAGTGCTAAATTAAGCGGAATCCGGTGAAAAGTGGCAATTAATTGTACAATTTGGGCATGAGACTCCTTTCTTTTACAGTTGGGAACTGTTTCAGCATCCGTGAGCAACAAACGATGACTTTCGCTCAGGGGCTGGATTCGCCCCGTGCCCCCAGCGGTGGCTGGGACAGTGCTACCAGGAGCGTGAGCATTATCCATGGAGCTAATGCCTCGGGTAAGAGCAATTTCCTGGCGGCAATGCGGTTTGGTCTGCAGGCGATTCAAGGATCGGCAACGATCTGGCGTGCGGCTGACGAGAATCAGCCTTTGCCCTATCGTCCTTTTCTTCTCGACGAAACATCACGCACTGAGCCGAGCTTCTTCGAGTGGGACTTTGTCGTTGATGGTGTCAGGTACGTGTACGGGTTCGAGCTGGATGCCCAGAGGATCCACAGCGAATGGTTGAGCAGAGTGCCATCTGCCAGGTGGTCGTCAGTCTTCTCGCGGACGCCTGAGGACGTGGACTGGACGGAATCTGCGATTTCAAAGAAGAACCAAAAGGCCTACGAGCGTGCCTCCGATAAGGAGCTGCTGTTTTCCGTGGCATTTCGGGATGAGCTCCCCGTTCTGGGACACGTCGCGCGCGAGCTGGTGACGAGGATCAAGTTCCTCCCCACTGGGTCTGATTATGAGAACATGCGTATCAATAGCTTGGTGCGGCAGATTAGAAATGGAGACCTGAATTTGAATGATGTCTCCTCGCTTCTCGTCGCTGCAGATACTGGCATCACCAGCGTGGTGCTGGATGAGACGAAGATTCCCGCGAAGATCATGCAGGATGTGAAGCGTCTCCTCGCCGCTTTGAATGACACTGGTGAGGAATCGGGCGAGGAGTCACGCCAGCTTGCGATCAAGTTTAGCGATGAGGAGCTTGAGGACATTGTATATAGCCTGAGGTTTATCCACCACGCCGAAGGCGGAGAGGCGAAGCTGAGCCTGGCCGATCAATCCGATGGCACAAAGAGTTGGCTGTCTATCGCACCGACCCTTCTCAGCGTGCTCCGTAACGGCGATTTCTTGGTAGCGGATGAGCTTGATGCGAGCTTGCACGTCGCGCTGTTGTTCATGATTGTGTCGGCCTTCGCCGATCCGGAAGTCAACATCAACAATGCTCAGTTGCTCCTCACCACTCACAACACGAACTTGCTAGAGAACAGGAAGAAGTTGCACCTCACGCCCGCCAACTTCTGGTTTGCAGAGAAGTCACCTGCCGGGAGTTCTTCGTACTTCAGTCTGGACAACTTCGATAGGCGTGATGATGCCAACTATGAACGGCGTTACCTTAGCGGCCGCTACGGTGCGATACCCGAAATTTCCCCTTCCACTCTCAAGGGTCTCATTCGCGCTGGAGCGGATCACGATGAGTAGAAGGCCGAAGCCAAGTGGACGGAAGAAGAAAGCGGGACCGCGTTCTAGCCCTACCAACCGCATGCGGCCGGAAAGAAGACGCAAGATCCTGGTTGTTACCGAGGGGGAATTGACGGAGCCACAGTACTTAGAGCGACTACATCAATACATCAAAGACCGGGATTTTAACCTTGATATTCGTCCGAGACCTCGCAAGAAAGGTACAGGGCAGTGGACATCGAACCCGGAAGCTGTGGTGAAGAAGTGTGTCGAGCTGAAAGCCGAGCAAGAGCGCACAGCTACGAATTCTCACGGGGATGAGGTGCCTTACGAGCAGTGTTTCGCCGTGGTGGATGTGGATCGGTGGGATGAGGCCACCCCCGGTGGCCGTAGCAAACTTGAGCGGGCGCTAAGGGCAGCCAAGGAACACGGAATTAAGGTGGTTGTTTCTAATCTCAAGTTCGAAACATGGTTGGTGTGGCACGCGGAGGACAAGAGTTACCGCACGTCCAAGCAGTTGGATGACGCCTGTCGCCGTCTCAAGTTGTTGAGCGGTAAGAACATTACCGCCAGCTTTCCCATCGAAAATTTCACGGTGGCAAGTAACCGAGCTTTGGGGGCGCACGCTACGCGGTTGTCAGCTGTGGGGCCCAATCCGTCAACCTCCATGCCCGCGTTCTTGCGGATACTCAATATCGTGAAGTGAGCCTCTAACAGGGATCAGAGAAGTCCCCGGCGTTGTTCATCGAGCGCGCGTTGCCACCGTACTTGGCCTTGAGGGCGCACACCTTGTCCACGCTGTGGCCTGCGTCGTAGTAGATGGCGTACACGTCTTTGCCGTCCACCGTGCTGCGCATCGAGGAGCAGGCGCTACCGGAGGTGACGGAGGAACCGGGCCATTTCTGTTGCCCGGCCGCCGCCTTATCAAAGAGATTTTCTCCCGGCCCGACGAGCACTGATTCCACGATGAGGATGTAGCGTCCGTCGCACTGGACGCCGGGTCCCAACCAGGCGAACTCGTCGTCCGCGGTGCCGGAGCTTTCGGGCTCGCACACAGTCAGCATCGACGTGAGCCGGTCGGGAACACCATGGGCTTTCAGGCTTGTGGGTTTGTAGCAGGGGTAATCGGCGATGCCGGTTGTGCCGTCTGTGTCGTAACTTTTCCAGCCGGCCTCCGTCCAGTAGTAGAGGCTTTGGTGGTCGGAGGGGTAGTCGCCCGCGTACATCCAGTTTCCGTCGCAGTACAGCTGGGCGGGGCTGGTGTAGTTGCTCAGCACTGCTTGTGCCTGGTTGCCACACTTCTCGTCCGTGGTGTACTCGGTGGGAGCGTCCTGCGCCTCGGTGCTCGTAGTCGCCTCAGAACTCGTCGCCACGGAAGAGGCCGTGTTAGAAGAGGTCACAGTCGTCGGCTCGGCCACCACGTCGTGTGAGCGATGCGTCATGAGCCAGGCGAGGATTCCGGCGAGTGTGAGCGCGATGATCACGCCCAGTGCGATCGCCACAGTGCGCCAGCGGCCTCCCATGTGCCTGCCGGATTCGTCCACGTAGGTGTAGTTATTCATGAGTGCCGCTCCTTGTACCGGATATTCTACGGCCATTCGCCCGCAGCCGCAGCGCCACAGCCGTTACGCCGCGCATGTGACACTCACCCACGCATCGGGCCCGCTCACGGCGGGGACGAAGTCCTCAGCGGCTGACCCGTCCACCAGCTGAGCGCACGCCGCCCTGGCGCGTTCCAGCATCGTCGCCTGGGTCTCGCCCAGGCCCCAGCTGTCGTTCCTGCGTGTGAACATGGCCACCTCGTCGGCAAGCTCGTTGAGCGGGTGCCCGTTGTGGCCGCGCACCCAGTGGATGTGCACGTCGGTGTGCCCGTAGGCGCGGTACAGGTTCCAGGCGCAGCGGCGCAGCGGAAGCCGCGTCGTGTCGCTGAGGTGCCCGGCCAGCGTGGGCGAGCTCAAGTCCTGGTACGCGTACCGTGAATCGGTGAGGATGTGCAGCTGCTTAGTCTCGCCCACCCAGGCGTCGAGCGCGTAGTCGATGGCCCACAGCTCGGCGTCGTGAATGTTCTTCACGCTCGTGGCACGCGCCTTGACCAGCCCGTTGCTGGAGACTAACGAGATCCCCGCCCGGTGCGAACGATCCCGCATGGAGGCATCGGTGGCTACTACCACGCAGGCCCGCTCCGGGGGTTCGATGGCCTTCCGGCAGGCCGCCCGCGCCGCCTCAAAGTCGGCGGCCAACACTCCGCCTACCGTCGAGCACATGTGAACCGTCCCAAACAACGCCGGGTACGCCTTCACCAGGGCACCAATTTCGCAAATCGAGCTGTACACCACCAGTTCGTCGCCCGCGTGCTCGCCCACGAGCTCGATGAAACTCTCAACCGCCAAGCGTCTAAATCGCTGTGGCGAACACTCCGTCACCGTGCACATCCCGTCCACGGATATCGCGATGAACACGGATTTTGCCTCGGCTTTCACCGCGTAATCCAGCACCATTGGAACCATCATGGCCGTCTACCTTTCGTCAACCTGTCTTCCACACGCAAAGGTATCAACCTCACCTCCCGTTGCCTGCCCACCATAAGAACAGATGTTCTAATATGCCTGTCAGCGATCCCCCGCCCAATGGCAAACCTGTCACAAAAACCCCGCAAAACCGGCGCCGCAACGCGCGGAGCCCGGCCCCTACCTCTGGGGCGGCACCTCTCCGCTCATGAGAACCTTTTGTTGTGCTTCGTCCCAGCGGAAACTCGCTTCGGTTGTACCTGAGTTGAACGCGAGGGATTCCCCTTCCTTCATGTAGTGGTAGGTGACGGCGATCTCGTCGTCGCTGACGCGCGTGATGTCGGCGGCAAAGCCGTACGGCACCAGGGTCGCAGTGCCCAGGTATTCGCCGTAGTGGAAAAGAAGGATGTGGTGCGGCGAAGAGGCGAAGCCTCGTTCAAGCATTACGAATTGCCACGAGAGTGCCGCGCACGGGTCGTATCCGTCGATGTCGAGTGGCTCCCATCCGTACCCGTTCCAGTCCGGAACCTGGGCGATGGCGTTGGCATAGGCTGTGCCGGCGTCGTCTGTTCCGTACTCGTTGTTTGTGGGGTTGCTGTCTGGCTGGGGTGTCGGATCGGGGGTGTGGGCCTCAGGCGCTTCTTGGGTGACCGTGGTGTACAGCGTGACCGGGTCCATGTTCGCTTGGTCGCCCTCGCCCGAGCAGGCGGTGAGCATCGATGCTCACATCATGATGGCGGAGAGTGTGCGGGCTTTTGTCATCGCTTTCCTTTCGCTTTCCGGTAATTTTAGCTTGTCGACGGCCCCTCTCGCCCTCTGCTCCTCCCTCCCGCTCGCCACGCCACACCCAGCTCACGCCACGTAGCAAATGTGACATGTCGAAATCGACCCCCTAATTTCGACACGTTTCCTCGACATTTACACGCCGTGTACATGTCAGGTTTGCTACAGCCCCCTGTATCGGCTCTTGTCTCCACCAAAAGCGGGGCGCCCCGCGTCTTAGAACAGCACCCGCAGGATGGACACGGTCACCGCGCCGATGACGGCGGCTGCGGGAAGCGTGACAACCCACGCGGTTGCGATGGGCTTCATGAGTTTCCAGTTGGCAGCCTTGTTCACCATGCCCACACCGAGGACGGCGCCGATGAGGATGTGTGTGGAGCTCACGGGCAGGCCCAGAAGCGAGGACCCCATGACCACGGCGGCGGCGGAAAGCTCGGCGGCGAAACCGGAGGAGGGGTGCATCTGGGTGAGTCCGGAGCCGACGGTCTTAATCACGTAGCGGCCGATAAACCACAGGCCGGAGATGAGGCCGATGCCCATGGCCATCATGACGGCGATGGGGACCTCGGCCTCGTCGTTGATTTCGCCGGTCTTGAGCACATCGAGGACGGCAACAAACGGTCCGATGGCGTTAGCAATGTCGTTGGAGCCGTGAGAGAAGGCGAACGCAGAGGCGGTAAACACCTGCATCCAGCTGAACAGAAGGAATGTGGCGGTAGACAGGGACTTCTTCTTCAGTGACTTGGCAAAGATAAACACGGCCATCCACACCACAGCGCCCACCATGCCCATGATGAGGATCTTCTGCAGGCTGGAGAAGTCAATCGGGGTGTGCTTCAGGCCCTTGAACAGCATCATCGCGGTGATGATGATGGCACCAAAGGCGGCCAGCAGCGGCACCCAGTTTTCCAGGGCCTTGTGCGCCTCAAGCTGTTCGCGCTTGGCGTTGATCTTGTACAGCTCTTTGTAGTATTCGGATTCCAGCAGCTCTGGGTCGTAGTCCTCCTCGGCCACAAGTGCCGCGTCGCGCGCCATGGCGTTGGTGTAGGAAATCTGCTGGAGCTCATCGAGGCGGGCGAACCTGGTCTTGTGTGCCTGGCGGAGTTCGGCGCGACGCGTCTTAATCTCGCGCAGCTCCTGATCGGCGTGCTCGTTGTACACCAGGATGGAGGTTTTCACCCACTTGAACAGGAGGTATGCGCAGATACCGCCGAGTACGGGGGAGAGCACCCAGGAGATGGCGATCTTGCCAATCTCGTCCCACTGCACCATGCTCCATCCACCCTTGTGGGTGCTAAAACCAACGGTCAGGGCAGCGCCGACGATGCCGCCGACGATGGAGTGGGTGGTAGATACGGGCCAGCCCATGCGGGTGGCTACCAAAAGCCAGATGGCGGCTCCTAGCAGCGCAGACATCATGATGTACACAAATTCCATCGCATCCAGGCCGTTGATGGCGCTGAGGTCCACAATCCCGGAGCGGACGGTAGCGGTCACCTCCCCGCCGGCAAGCAGCGCGCCGGAAACCTCGAAAATAGAGGCCACCAGCAGTGCTTGTTTGAGTGAGAGTGTGCCAGCACCCACCGAGGTGCCAAAAGAGTTTGCTACGTCGTTACCACCGATGTTGAACGCCATGAAGAGCGCGAAAATGATGGCGGTGATGAGAATCACCTTGTTGGCGTCGGCGCTGACGTAGTCAAAGCCCCACATGATCGTCCACACCAGGGCTACGGCGGTGAGCCCGCCGAAA
>ERZ1031348.15-NODE-15-length-16756-cov-5.026226_pt1 | contig 16756 bp, 16 predicted proteins | sample MGYA00517286_ERZ1031348 | MGnify/ENA primary metagenome ERZ1031348 (study PRJEB33718, sample SAMN03159852) | human skin metagenome | collected 2014-02-25 | study: EMG produced TPA metagenomics assembly of the PRJNA266117 data set (Human skin bacterial metagenome and... | reverse complement strand
CCGCCAGTGCCGCACCCTGGCCGGGGGTGGACGAGGTGTCTTTCTTGGCGGTCCAGCGTTCACGCAGGCGCACCGTGGGCTCTACTGGGGAGGGGCGGGTGGACGCGACCTGGTAGCCGTCGGACATGCGGGAGAGGACGTCGACAAGCTGGGGGGCGATGGCGAGACACGCGTGACCGCCCGGGTACAGGTCCACAAGGCGCGCCAGACGACCGCCCGGGCGCAGCTCGGCCATGAGGCTCTCGTCGCGCAGGAGGAGCGGCGGGCGCTCCGGGGCCGTCCCCGTCTCGCCCGGGACCAGCGGAATGTCGGCCGCCAGGGGCCACAGAAGGGCCACAGCTCCCGCGGCTTCGCTGCGCGAAGTGGCTTCGCTAGGCGAATCGGTTTCGCTGGGCGAATCGGTTTCGCTGGACGAAACCGTTATAAGGAAATGGGTGGTCTCCTCCCCCACCCGCAGAAGAACTGCGTGGATGCCCGGCTCGGTGATGCCCAGCTCGGCAAAGGTGAAGTGGAACTGGCCCACCGGGAACGTGGGGCCCGGGATGGGATAGGCCTCCGGGTTGAGGCCCAGCAGGTTAAACGCGCTGGGGAGATCGCCGACCGGGGGCGCCAGGAAAATCTGCGCCTGCGTGCCGAGGGACTCCGGGGCCTCCACCGTGCCCGTGACATCGTGATCGGTGACGGCGAGCTCAGTGAGCTTGACCGCGCCGGTATCCCCCACGCGGAGCATGGGGTTCACCCACTGCTCGGCGACCGTCTCCGACGTGGGCGCGGCCGGGGCGGGAAGGGCACCGGCTGTGACCGGTTCAAAGCCGCCCACCGGAGCGAGCGCTCCAGAGACGAGGAATGACGCCGCCGTCGCCGCAGCCGCCAGCCTGACACACCACTGCCTCACCGGGGAGTGCTCCTCCCCTGCTTCTTCTCCTGGCGCGCAAGCTCCGGCAACGTGTCGTGGGCGATGCGGGCCAGCTTGCGCTCGTCGGAGTAGGCGAGGCGCTCAACTAGATGAGCAGCCGGAACCCAGGCAACTTCGGTGACCTCCGGATCTTCGTCGTTAAGCTCCCCATCGACGTACCGGAGGAGATGATGATGGACCGTCTTGTGGACCCTCTTGCCCTCCGACACGAACCAATAATCAATGGTCCCGAGGTCGGCGAAGACCTCACCGACGATGCCGGTCTCCTCCCACACCTCGCGCTCGGCGGTGTGGCGGTGGTCCTCACCAGGCTCGACGTGGCCCTTCGGCATCGACCACAACAGGCGGCCGCGGCGATCGAGGCGGCCGATGAGCGCCACGTATACCGCCGACAGATCCACCTCGCCACGATCGTTGACGGCCTCCGGCAGGCCCGAGATGACAAGGCCACCCGCCGAGGTCTCCACCGACACCGGCCCGCGCGGCGCCGGACGGGAATGGCGGCGCTGCGTGGAACGCTTGCGGGTGGCGCCTGAGGTGCGCTTTCGCTTGGTGCGAGAGCTCCGGTTGTTGTGGGAGGTCCCGGAGCTGTGGTTCTTGCCGGAACCGTTGGATTTCTGGGAGCTCCGGGAGGATCCGGAGCCGTGGTTATTGGCCGCCGCGCCCGAACGGCCACGCCGAGGACGCCGACGACGACGCCTCCGTGCGGGTTCGTTCTCGGTCATGGACTTGATGTTACCCACCTCCGGTAACATTAGCGAAGTGATTGAGCTGGAACCGTACAAAGAAATTCTCACCTCGCTCGCAGGCGAGTTTAGCCGCCGCGGCGAAGAACTCTACCTCGTCGGCGGCTCCGTGAGGGACAGCTTCCTGGGCAGGCTCGCGGGCGACCTCGACTTCACCACCTCCGCCCGGCCCGACGTCACCCACGCCATCCTCGAGGAATGGGGCGATGCCGTGTGGGACACCGGCATCGAATACGGCACCATCTCCGCAGCTAAAGACGGCCAACAGGTGGAAATCACCACCTTCCGCGCCGATACCTACGACGGCGAGTCGCGCAACCCCGTGGTGACATTCGGCGACAGCCTCGATGGCGACCTTATCCGCCGCGACTTCACCATCAACGCCATGGCCATCGAGCTGCACCCCGACGGCAACCACGTGTTCCGGGACCCGCTGAACGGGCTCACCGCCCTGCAAAACCGGGTCATCGACACGCCCGACGCGCCGTCCATCTCCTTTAACGACGACCCCCTGCGGATGCTCCGCGCGGCACGATTCGCCTCCCAACTGGAATTTAACGTCGAAAAGCGGGTACAGGAAGCGATGGCGACGATGAGCGGGGAGATCAACCGAATCACCCGCGAACGTATCCAAGCAGAGCTCAACAAATTACTGTGCGGTGCCGCCCCCGAGCGCGGGATCGACCTGCTCGTGGAGACCGGGCTCATGGAGCACATCTACCCCGAAATTTCCGCGCTCAAGGCCGAGGGCGACGAGCACCACCAGCACAAAGACATCTACCAACATTCGCTCACCGTCCTGCGGCAGGCCATCGACCAGGAAGAAGACGGGCCCGATCTGGTGCTTAGGTGGGCCGCGCTCACCCACGACATCGGCAAACCTGCCACCAAGAAAATCCTGCCCGACGGGCAAGTCACCTTCCACCAACACGACGTGGTGGGCGCCAAACTCGCGCGCAAACGGCTGCGGGCCCTCAAATACCCCAAGCAGGAAATTCGCGACATTTCCCAGCTAATCTACCTGCACATGCGGTTCTACGGATTCCCCGACGGCGACTGGACCGACTCCGCCGTCCGCCGCTACGTGTCCGACGCCGGCCCTCTCCTGCCACGGCTGCACAAACTCGTCCGCGCCGACACCACCACGAGAAATAAGAAGAAAGCCCGGTGGATTTCCGGCGCCTACGATAGGCTGGAACAACGAATTGAAGAACTGGCAGCCGAGGAAGACCTCGCCAAAATCCGGCCCGACCTCGACGGCAACGAGATCATGGCCATCTTGGGCATCGCGCCCGGGCCCTCGGTTGGAAAGGCGTGGAGCTACATGAAGAACCTGCGGCTCGACCGCGGGCCGCTAGACCACGACGAGGCCGTCGCCGCTTTGAAGGAATGGTGGGCCGGGCAGTAGGGCTCTTTGGGGCTGGTTGTGGGCTGGTTGTGGGCTGGTTGTGGGCTCTTTGGGTGCTTGTGTTTTTGGATAGTGTCTTTGGATAGGAGGAACAAATGAATGATGGACGATTTATAGACCAGTCCCCGTCGACGGAGATCGACACCGGCAGGCTTATCGTCGCGGCGCCGGGCAACGCCTACGGCTTCCTCCAACGATCCGTGCAGCTCATCGTGCTCGTGGAAGAGTCAGCGGCGATCACGGTCACGCTCAGCCGGATGACAGACGTGCCGCTAGCAGGCATGATCGATCCCTGGGTGCCACTGTCCGGGAAACCGCACGCCTTCTTCGCTGGCGGCATGGCAAACCGCCGCAGCGTCATCGGCGTCGCCACCGGACACGGCGTCGACCTGGAATTTACGCGCTGCCCCGGGGTGGGGATCATCCGCGTGGAGGGCGACCCCGCCAGGTACATCGACACTATCGGGCAGGCACGCTTCTACCTTGGCTGCAACGCACTCGACTTAGACGACCTGCGCGCCGGCATCGACGCCGGGCAATTCAGGCTCCTCGACGGCACGTCGGACCTGGTTTTCGCGCCACGAACCGTGGATATTTGGCGGGAATGCATGCGCATGCTTCCCGGGGCCGCGCCGCTGTGGTCCACCTTCACGCCATACGACGAAAATTAGTTTCTCCTCTTCCTCTTTGGCTCCCGATCCTTCGGGTGGGCAGCCACTAGAAATGCAGTCACCATGGGAAATCCCCTAATACTCCCGGCCCGTCGGGCTCGTCCGATTCCTTTGGCAAGGTGTTTGCCGAAAGCCTCCGCACCATGTGGCCCGTCGGCCTCGGCCTCATCCCCCTCGGTCTGGCCTTCGGCGTGCTCATGGTCCAAACAGGGTTCGCCTGGTGGTGGACGCCCATCTTCTCCCTCGTCATCTACGCCGGCAGCGTGGAATACCTCGCCATCTCCATGGTCACCTCCGGCATGGGGCCGCTAACCGCAGCATTCACCGGCGGCATGATCAACGTCCGCCACATCTTCTACGGCATCACGTTCCCCCGCCACCGCGCCCGCTCCTGTCTGGCACGCGCCTACGTCACCTACGCGCTCACCGACGAGGTGTACGCCATCGTCTCCGCCAAACGGATCCGCAACGGCACCTCCATCGTGCTCATCACCGCACTGTGCCAAACCATGTGGGTGCTCCCCGGGATCTGTGGGGCACTCCTCGGGCTGGCGTTTCCCGACGGCCTCCAGGGCATGGAGTTCGCACTGGTCGCCCTCTTCGTCGTGCTCGCCTTCGAATCCTTCAACGCCACCAAATCGTGGGCGTTGGTGGGCGTGGCGGTGTTCTTGGGCCTGGCAAGCTACGTGCTTTTCCCCTCCAACCTGCTGGTCTTCGCGCTATCGGCAAACTTTGTGTTCCTGCTTGGACGCTGGAGGCTCCGCAATGCTCGCTAACTCTCTGGCCGACGGTGTGACCCCCGCCGACGTGTGGGCCGTCCTCATCCCCATCGGCATCATCATTGTCTTCCTGCGGTGGGTGCCGTTTGCCGCCACCAAGCGGCTCCGCACTCGCGGATCATCGACTACCTCGGCGCATCCATGCCCATCGGCGTCATGGTCATCCTCGTGGTCTACACGTTCTTCGGCCAACGCTCGGCGCCGGGCGGGCTCGTGGCGGCAGGGCTCGCTCTCGTAGTCACCATCGCCATCCACTGGTGGCGGCGCTCCCCCGGGCTCTCGATCCTCGGAGGAACCCTGTTCTACATGCTGCTCGTCAACATCGTATGGTGACGGCTCGGCGGGGAAATATCGTCGACAAGCCGAAAAAACCGACTACAGGGAGCGACCAGTGGCGCGCAACCACAGGACCTCGAACTCCTCCTCCGACAGGCGGGTCGCCGTCACGTCCGGGAAATCATCATACGAATCCGGGTGCGGGACCGTATCCAGGGGCAACGCCGGGTCGCCGTGGACCTCCCCATGATCGATGAAACCAGGGAAATCGTCGCCCTGCTGCTCGATGAGGCGCAGCACGCGACAACTCTGGGAATCGAGTTCCTCCAGCTCAGCGATGCTAACCGGGGCGATAACGTCCGGATCCTTCAACTCAATCTTGATAAAATGCTTAGCCACGACTCCGAGCATACTTGGATGCCAACCACGAACACATCATGAGCTGCACCTGGTGGAAAATCATCAGCGGCAAAATCAAAAGTGCTGTCGGCTGACCAGCGAAAATGACCGCCGCCATGGGCAGGCCTGTGGCGAGCGACTTCTTCGTGCCACAGAACTCGATCGCGATCGTATCCGCCTCGTTAAAGCCCAGCTTAAGGGCCACAAAGCGAGTCAGCCACAACATAAACGCGACGAGCGCAATCGAGAGCACAACGAGGAAAACGATGTGGCCGACTGCAACAGACGACCAAATCCCCTCGACCATGCCCTCCGAAAACGCCACGTACACCACCAACGCAATCGAGCCGCGATCCACCACTTTCGTCGCACCACGCTCCGCAATCGTATGCACCCAACGGCGCGTGAGCTGCCCCAATGCAAACGGCAGCAGCAGCTGGATCGCGATATCTGTGAACACGGACGCATCAATGTGGAACTCCCCCGACTGGCCCATGAGCAGCATGACCAGGATCGGAGTGGCGAAAACGCCCACCAAGTTCGACGCGGAAGCCGACACAATCGCGCCCGCCACGTTGCCCTTAGCGACCGACGTAAACGCCACGCTCGACTGCACCGTCGACGGCACAAGAGTGAGGTAAAGGATTCCCATATAAATCCCGTGCGGAATGAAGAGCTCCAGCGGCTTCAACGACACGCCGATAATCGGGAAAACCACAAACGTAAACGAAAGGATGAGGAGGTGCAAGCGCCAATGCTTCAAACCCGCCAGCGCTTCCGAAGTGGATAGGCGCGCGCCGTAGAGGTAGAAGAGGAGTGCGATGCCCAAGGATGATGCAAGTTTAAAGGCATCGGCGACCCCGCCACGTGCTGGGAAGAATATCGCCAACACCACCGCAGCGAGGATGAGGACGATCAGTACATCGACTTTCAGGCGCTTGAACATGGTGTACATGTTACTTGCGGGGCGGTCGCGGTCGCATATCTGTTGCTCGGTAGTTTAGGGCTTGGCGTGGCTTTGTAGCTTTTGTAGCCTATCGGTGGCGGGGTAAGGAAATCCCTTTAACTAGTTACGGAAAGAGAATTGCCGTCCTGCGAAACCTGCGCCTGCGTCAGCGGTTTAGTCGCGGGACTATTGAGAACCGAGCCATCGACGATGGAGAATTCCGACCCGTGCTTTGTGCACTTCACGCGGTCCCCCTCCACCTTCGTAATGGGCGTGCCCTGGTGGGGACAGGTCTGCGAGTAGGCAACGTAATTTCCAGCAGTGGGCTGCGCAATGATGAAGCCATCGACGATCACAGCCGAGCCGACCGGAACGTCATCAACTGACACGTTGGCGGACTTGCTTCCACAAGCGACGAGGAGAGCGCCAGCAAAGGTGGTGGCTGTGCCGAGCATGAACATTCGGCGAGAACATTTGGGAGAAGTATTTTCGCTCATGCACTTAGTATAGGCCAGACCACGTTGCTCCATGTTGTATCTCCTGGTGGAGGCCATTTTTCGCGCGGCGACGAGGTTTTCGCGGAAGTCTTAGTGATGTACCGTGCGCTCCATTCGTGGTGGTTCATGTGTCTTACCGTTGTTTAAAGTATTGGCTTTGAAGTGGTGGTTTCACGTGAAACATACTGTGTGTTTGGGTTGGCGAAATCACCTGGGTAGGTAGATGTCATTTTTCGGGTACAAATGAATGGAACGGGTGTGTGAATTAGATGCAGCTTTCCGTTAGCCATTCTAATGCGATGTTTTTGGCTTGGTGTTTTTGGGAGATTCCAATTCTACGCCTTCTTGGTATTGTGTTCTCAAGTCTGAGCTGGTGAAAATGCGGAAGTTGGCAGAGTACTGACCAGCCGGGTGGCTTCCACCGCCCCGAAAGTATGAACAAGGTTCAGTGGGCAGCGAGCAATTTCGCGGTTGTGCTAATGAATAGAACAGGCGTCTTTTTTTGGGGGTGTCGGTTCGTTGGTTGAGGCTACCTAGGCGCCTGCAATTTGGTTTGGGACCGGGGGGCGGCCATCGTTGATTTCCCGTTGGGTTGGGGGTGTCCCCCGGTAACCACTTGGGAGCAACTTGATGTGCTTGCGAACCTTCTTTGGGCGGATTCCCTCCAGACTTGCGGGTCGCGTCTTGGGGCGCAGTGGTAGTGAAACGCGTCCGGGTAGTTTGATGTCAAATTTGGCTCGGTGGGAGGGTTCGATTTATTTGTGGCCGAACAGCTGTGTCGCTCTACTCCCCCGACTTGTGATCGGCCTCAGCTCGTCAGAACGGAGGCGCATTAGAAAGAACCCACCTCAACTGGATCCTGGATGGGGGCCAAGTGAGGTGGGTTTACTTTGAATTTGTACTTTTTTCAACGTTAACTGGTATGGGGATAAAACGTCACTGTGACGAATTAAGTTGGTCCATTTACACCGCGCGGGTCGCAGCTTTCATTTCCCTAGTGAAGTTGGCAAGCTCGTCGAGCATAGCTCCCTCATCGTTAACGGTGCGGGGAGTGGGGTGACTCCCCTTTACGTGTCGTTCGATAATCTTCGTTATCGCGGATCCTGAAATCGCCGCGGAAGCGCCCGCTGCGATGGCATCGGTTACATGCTGTGGCGTGGAAATCCCGAAGCCGAGTACTACCGGGGCACCTCCGTAGGCCTGCAAGTTGGATACAACCTCGTGTAGGTCAGTAGTCTCGGAGGCCCGCTCGGTTCCGGTGACGCCATCCCTGGAGATCGCGTAAATGTAGCCCTCGGAGCTGTGAGCAACACCCTCGAGTGTCTCTGAACTTGCGTGCGGCGGTGCGATATAGATGGGCGATACTCCTGCAGCTTTGGCGGCTGCGGTAAATGGTTCGGACTCGCGCACCGGAACGTCGGGTAGCAATACCGAGTCGGCCCCGGTCGCGCGAACCTCGTCGTAGAACCTCTCCAACCCGTGTACTACAGCGACGTTGGAGTAGATCAACAGCCCGATGGGAAGATCAGGGTGGCGGTCACGTACCTTCCGAATTATTCCGAAGGCATCGGCGACCGATACCCTGGCATCGAGCGCTCTCACGTGAGCGGCCTGGATGGTGGGCCCGTCGGCGATCGGGTCGGAGAACGGAACGCCCAATTCGAGCGCGTCGGCGCCCGACTCGATAAGAGTCTCAATTATGCGTTCTGAGACTTCAGGATTGGGGTCTCCCAACAGGACGAAGGGGATGAATCCTCCCTCTGACTTCTCTTTGAGCGAGTTGAAGAGTGTGTCGTAGCGCTTCATGATCTATACCTCCAGCTTGTATTCGGGGTGCTCTTCCAGCGTGTGGCGAATGTGGTCAATGTCCTTATCGCCGCGGCCAGATAGTGAAACGAGAATGTTGATATGCGCCTTGTTCTCCTCGGCTTCCCGGGCCCGCTTGAGCGCGTACGCGAGGGCGTGCGATGACTCCAAAGCGGGGATAATCCCTTCCTTCAGCGAGAGGATTTGGAATGCCTTCAGGGCTTCCTCATCGGTTACACCGACGTACTGCGCGCGACCGCTGTCGTGGAGGTAGGCGTGCTGAGGTCCAACGGCGGGGTAATCCAGTCCTGCGGAAATGGAGTAGCTTTCCTCCACCTGACCGTCATCGGTTCGCATGAGGTACGTTTTCGCACCGTGGAGAACGCCGGTCTTTCCCTCGTAAATGGCCGCACCGTGTTTGCCTGAATCAAGACCCATGCCCGCTGGCTCCGTGCCAATTAGTTCTACACCTTCCTCATCGATGAAGTCGGCGAACATACCGATGGCGTTCGACCCGCCGCCGACGCATGCGACAACCACATCGGGAAGCTTCCCGGTGATTTCCTTGATCTGCTGCTTGGCTTCACGCGAAATCACCCTGTGAAATTCACGGACGATTGTGGGGAACGGATGTGGTCCGGCGGCCGTTCCCAGCAGGTAGTGAGTAGTTGCGTAATTGGCTGTCCAGTCACGAAGAGCCTCGTTAACGGCATCTTTCAAGGTCCCGGAACCGTTATTCACGGACACGACCTTGGCACCCATTAGCTCCATGCGGTAAACGTTGGGTTGCTGACGTTCAACGTCGACCTTGCCCATGTAGATGACGCATTCGAGGCCCATGAGAGCGCAAGCCAGAGCGGTAGCGGTGCCGTGCTGCCCAGCGCCAGTCTCGGCGATAATCCTCGTCTTGCCCATTCTCTTAGCAAGCAGTACCTGCCCCATGACTTGGTTCGTCTTGTGGGCACCACCATGGACAAGGTCCTCCCGCTTAAGGAAGATGCGGGCGTAACCCCTCCCCTGCCCTTCGAGAGGAAGGTTTCGACATTCGGTTAGCGGAGTCGGTCGGCCCAAATAATCCTTGAGAAGGTGGTGAAGTTCATCGAGGAACTCTGCGTCATCCATGGCATCAACAAAAGCTTTTTCCAGCTGGTCGAAGGCTGGAAGAAGCGTCTCGGGGACAAACTGTCCACCGTATTCACCGAAGTAGGCCGGAAGGATTGTCTTTCTATCGGTCATAGTTAAATCTCCTGATTTCGTTGAAGGTTGCAAAAAGCTTGTGTGCGTCTTTGTGCCCGAGGGCATTTTCGGTCTGTGAATTGAAGTCTAGCCCTCGAGCTCCCACGGTGAGAGCTGCTGTGACATTTTCCGGGCCGATGCCGCCGGCGAGGAGGGAGTCCTCCAGAACCTCCGGTGGGATCCTCTCCCAGTCGAAGGCCGAGCCGGATCCTCCACTGCCGTTGTCGAGCACGAGGGTAAACGTCTCATGCGCGCAAAGATCGGCGGCGATGGCGGCCGCGTTGGGCGACGACATCGAGATGGCCCGCCAGACTGAAGTCTCGGGCCCAACAGAGGCCTGAACTGACGCTAGGTACTCGAGTTCTTCCTCGGCTGTAGGCAAGAGTGGGGAATGAACCTGTACAGCGTAGAGCCCGCGGCCGGCGAATTCGTCCCAATCTTCGGTTCGCCGGGAGACGCCAACGTACTTCAAACCCGGCTCGGCATCAACAATATTTGAGGCAGTTTCACGTGAAACATGGCGAGGTGACGATTCGTCGATGATGAGGCCACCATACAACGCACCAGCCGCACGCGCAGCTTGGGCCTCATGAGGAGTCTGCAAGCCACACACCTTGTTCTCTCCAAATAGCAACTTGCGCGCGTTGAAGTCGACGTCTCCCTCCCTCACGAGGTTCGTGCCAACGAGGAAGCCGTCGACAACCCCACTGAGCCGTTCGATATCTCGCTTGGTGCGGATGCCCGACTCTGAAATGAGCCGCACGCCTGAGGGAGCCAAGCCGGCGAGCTCCTCGGTCCGGGAGATATCGACCGAAAGGTCATTGAGGTTTCTGTTGTTGATGCCAATGATTTTGGCACCGAGGGCAGTCGCTCGACGCATCTCTTCGGGAGAGATGACCTCGGTGAGGACGTCCAAATTCAATGAGTTGGCAAGGGAGGAAAGAGATCCATAGTCCTCGTTGCTTAGGACGGAGAGCATAAGAAGGATGGCATCGGCCCCGAAGTAGCGAGCTGCGTAGATTTGTACCGGGTCGATGATGAAGTCCTTACATAGAACCGGAAGGTGCGTCGAACGAGTCACCGTAGCCAGGTGGTCGTAATCACCGTTGAAGTAATCCGGTTCGCACAGAACGGAAATCCCGGCCGCGTAACGGGAGTAGACCGCTGCGAGTTGATCGGGGTGGTAATCGGGCCGGATAGATCCGAGGGATGGTGATGCGGACTTGCACTCCATGATGACGCTCGGTTCATCAGCGCCCAGGGAGTCGTATAGTGACCGGGTTGACGGCGAAACAACGGGGTTCTCCCCTATGCGCCGTCGGATTCTGGCAAAATGTGTTCTGCGGTTGGCAACGATTTTGTCCAAGACTGTCGGCATTATGCTGTCTCCTTCGTGGTGAGCAGGTCGAGGATTCTGTCGAGTATGACCGGCCCTTGGGGGGTGAGAATGGACTCGGGGTGGAACTGGACTCCGTATGCGGGTGCGTCGCCGCCCCCGAACGAGCACGCCATAGCCACGGGCCCAAGAGAGGAACTGCACGTCCCGACGCACCGCACGGTCGCGGGGAGCTCGTCGGCCGGTATGCCCAGGCTGTGGTATCGAGCCACGGGAACCCGTCCGTTTGGATCAGTCAGGCCTTCGAATATGGGCGATGTTTCACGTGAAACATCCATGCCGTCAGTCTTTCCGTGCACCGGGCCACAGGGACGCACGCTCACGCCTTCGTGCAGCAGCAGCGCCTGGAACCCCAAGCACACGCCGAGAATCGGAACGTGACCAAAGGCCGAGGAGACCACGTCCATGAGGCACCCGGCATCGCGCGGGTGGCCGGGCCCGGGACTCAGCACGAGCGCGTCGGGCGCGGAAGACAATACTGTAGAGGCCGGAACCGTGTTACGGAAAACGGCACATTCGTGGCCGAGCCCGACCAGGGTATCGACCAGGTTGTACACGAAAGAATCCTGGTTATCCAGCAGAGTAATCTTCATTATCGCACCACCTCGAGCGTGCTGCCCTGCGCCTCGGCGATAGCGCTGAGTGTTGCGAGGGCCTTGTGATAAGTTTCGTTGGCCTCGGATTGGGGGTCGGAATCTCGGACGACCCCGGCACCGGCCTGAACCAGCGCCGAGCCTTGTTGAACAAAAGCTGACCGAATAACGATGCAATTATCCATGTTCCCCTGCCCATCGAAGTACCCCACCGAGCCCCCGTACGAGCCGCGACGCGCGTTTTCGACCGAGCGCAGCAGCTCCGTGGCGCGAATCTTTGGGGCTCCGGTGAGCGTCCCCATGTTCATGCACGCGCGGTAGGCGTCGAACGCATCGTACCCGTCTGCGAGCGTCGCGGTGACGCGGGAAACGAGGTGCATGACGCGGGAATATCGATCGATGTGCATGAGGTCGACCACCTTGCGCGTCGTGGGCGCCGCCACTCGCGCGACGTCATTGCGGGCGAGATCAACGAGCATGGTGTGCTCGGCCAGCTCCTTGCTATCGGTTCTCAGCTCGAGCTCGGCGCGGATGTCCAGCTCCTCCGTCGCTCCCCGAGGTCGGGTTCCAGCGATCGGACAGAGCTGTAGGAATCGGTGCTCGGCGCCGTATTTAAGGTTGGATTCCGGCGAAGCTCCGAAGAGCTCGTAGGGCTTACCCTCCGCGTCGAGCCCACGAATGTAGAACATGTACGGTGACGGGTTGGCGTCGCGGAGGCACCGGTAGGCTGCGAAGGCATCCGGGCACGGAATCTCGAATCCTCGCCCAGGTACGACCTGGTAGATGTCACCGTTGTAAATATTCTTCTTTAGCTTGTCGACGTCCTCCCGGAACGTTTCATCGTCAGGAACCGCCGTGGCTCGTACGGTAGTCGGTGCAGCAGCACCGATTTCAGGGGCCTCGGCATCTGCACCCGTATAGGCTTCGATACGCGCGGCGTAGGACTCCACCAGATCCGCATCGTAGCCGTACAGAATGGCAGTGCGGGAGGTGTGGTCCTCAACGAGGAGAACGTCGGCGAGGAGGAACTGGTAGTCGGGGAATCGGTTTAAAGATTCCGGTACCGGTGGGAGTTCCTCAAACGTGGCGAGGTAATCAAACGCGATGCCGCCGGCGAGATAGGGCAGCCGCGATGCGTGCCCCTCCCCCGCGCTACCCGCCAATTGCTGTGGCGTGGCGGCGGCGAGGATCGCCCGGAGCACGTCCATCGTGGAGGGCTCCTTCAATCGGGCGGACTCCTCAAAGGCGCGTGCGCGCGTATAGGTGAGCGGAACGTTAAGGCGGGAAACGATTTCGCGGCCGCGCTCGTTGAGCGGCTCGGCGGAAACTGTAAATTGGTTGCACGTGAGCCGGACGGAAGCCGCGAGGACAGCCACGGATTGCAGCCCGTCTTTTGATTCGATGTCGGCGGACTCGAGCAGCACGGAGGATTCCGCCTCTCGGCCACCGAGCGCATCGAAGAGCGCGGAGGCGTCCGCGTGGTAGCGCACGTGGCGGGCGTGCTCGTACAGTGTCATTGTTGTCCTTTCCGTGGGGGCTGGTCGGCGCCGGAGGATTGCTATAAGGGGTGCCATGGGGATGAGGGCCTGCCCTGCGACGAGCCCGGGCTGTGGACCGGGCAGCTGCGAGTAGCGTCCGCGGAAAGGAGAGTAAAAAAATTCCCGCGAAGACTAGGTTCCTCGCGGGTTGCAGAGCAGAAACATCGGACCCGCGAGCTATTTCGCGAGCCACCACCAGTTGTAGCAATGTTTCTCTAAACGCATGGTCCGGATGCTACCAGGTGAGTCGGTGGCAAGCTCACCAGCACCCTAATTAGGGGGTATGTAACGAGAACGTACGTTCGATAATGGCTAAGCTGTGGTGCCGGATCCATCCTGGCGCGAGCGCTGGGCCGCCTTGCGCACAGCATCCACGTCGACCCTGACCGGCGCCGGTTGTGAGTCGCCGTCCTCCCCTGCCGAGCCGTCGGTGCCACTGTCCGCAGCGGCCGAGGAGGAGGCGTCGTAAAGCGCGGAGAACCGTGCCCCGCTGCCGACACCGAGCGCGAGCAGGACCAGCCCCAACAGAGTCGCGATGACGGCGAGGATCCACGAGCCGCGGTAGCTGAACAGCGCGGCGAAGACAAAGGCGAGCGCGCCGATGAGCCAGAACGGCCCGGCGACGAAGTGGGCGCGCTCCCAGGCCTCGAGGGATTTTCGCGTGCCCGCGGTGATGATGCCGATGTGGGAGTTGCCGGGGAAGTGCCGCGTCCAGCCGAGGACGCCGGCGATGCCCATGATGATGGCTAGGATGGCGCAGATGACTGCGCAGACGACGGTCGCATTCATACGGTTTACTGTACCGCCTGCCGCCAACGGGATTGCCCGCACAGGTGGGGCAGAAAAAACTACACCCAACATATTTGAATATTATTCACAGCGGGCTATAATCCTCGTATGGATTTTAAGAAGTTGAGCGGAAGTCTCCTGTTCCGCATCGTTGTCGCGATTATTCTGGGAATTATTGCGTCGATTATTTTTCATGGCTCTGGCTGGGGTGTTGCCATTTCCAGGATCTTCGTTACCTTTAACGGCCTGTTCGGCAACTTCCTCGGCTTCTTCATTCCGGTTTTGATCTTCGCCCTCATCGCGCCGGCGATCGCCTCCCTCGGCCGCGGCGCCGGCAAGTGGCTGGGCATCACCACTGCCATTGCTTATGTGTCCACGATTATCTCTGGCTTCATCGCCTACGGCATCGCTTTGAGCCTGTACGGCTGGCTTCTTGCTGGTAACACCACCGCCAAGGTGGATGATATCGATGCGGGCGCGCTGCAGCCCTACTTCGAGATCGAGATGCCTGCGCCGATGGACGTGATGACGGCGTTGCTGCTGGCGTTCACCGTGGGCGTGGCGATGACGGCCGTGAAATCGGATACGTTGTTCCGTGGCACGCAGGATCTCCAGCGTGTCATTATGCACGTGATCAGCGGTTTTATCATTCCGCTGCTGCCGCTTTACATCTTCGGCATGTTCCTGTCGCTGGGCATGAATGGCAACCTTATTAATACCCTGTCCGCCTTTGGTAAGGTGCTCCTCCTCGCGGTGATCATGACGTGGATTATCCTCGTTGGCCAGTACATTATCGCAGGTCTCATCGCCGGCAAGAACCCGTTCACGTCGCTGAAGAATATGCTTCCGGCGTACGCGACGGCGCTCGGCACGTCCTCGTCAGCTGCGACGATTCCGATTACCTATGGGTGCGCGAAGAAGAACGGCGTGACGGACGCGGTCGCCGGCTTCGTCATTCCGCTGTGCGCGACGATCCACCTGTCCGGCTCGATCCAAAAGATTGCCCTGTTCGCGTTCGCGATTGTGTGGATGGACGGCATGGATTTGCCGCCGACGATGGCTATCGGTTTCATCCTTATGCTGGGCATTTTCATGATTGCGGCGCCGGGCGTTCCCGGTGGCGCGATCATGGCCGCGGTCGGTTTGCTGCAGTCGATGCTGGGCTTCGACGATGATCAGGTTGCGCTTATGATTGCGGCCTACATTGCCATCGATTCCTTCGGCACCGCCTGCAACGTCACTGGTGACGGCGCTATCGCGATGGTTGTGAACAGATTCGCTCGCGGTGATATCAAGCGCACGGCCGAGCTCGCCGAGTCCTCCCCCCTCGATTACCAGGCCGAGGCCGCGGCGTCGGTGTCCAAGGATTCCTAGCTTGTCGACGTCCTTTTCTTACTCACTTCGGTAGACCTCACGGTCTCCTGCGGGCGCCCCTGACGGGGCGCCCGTTTTTCATTCCTCTTCACGCGTGCACCCCCACGCCCGTGTGCGCGCACGCGCCCGAGCCAACACGCGCGGGTGTACGTCTATCTACTACACTCTTGTTGCATGACGAACGACTCTTTTACGTACCGGTACGATGCGCGCCTGGCGCATGACATTGAGAAGAAATGGCAGGGCTATTGGGCGGATAATAATGTGTTCGCGGCCCCGAACCCGGTGGGTGATCTCAAAGAGCCGAATGCCGAGCTGCTGAACAAGCCGAAGCGCTTTGTGCAGGACATGTTCCCCTACCCGTCGGGCGCGGGCCTCCACGTGGGCCACCCGCTGGGCTATATTTCCACGGACGTGTTTGCCCGCTACAGCCGCCACAATGGCTTTAACGTGCTGCATACGTTGGGTTACGATGCGTTTGGCCTGCCGGCGGAACAGTACGCGATCCAGACGGGCACGCATCCGCGGGAGACCACGGAGAAGAATATTCACAACATGGAGCGCCAGCTTGGCCAGCTGGGCCTCGGCCATGATAAGCGTCGCGCGATCCGTACGATTGATAAGGAATATTACCGCTGGACGCAGTGGATTTTCCTCACTATTTACAATTCCTACTTCGACGAGGACGAGCAGAAGGCGAAGCCGATTTCGGAGCTGGAGAAGAAGCTGGAGTCGCGCACGGACCTCACCGCAGAGGAGAAGGCGGATTTCATCGATTCGAAGCGCCTCGTGTACCGCACGAAGTCGCTGGTCAACTGGTGCCCTGGCCTGGGCACGGTGCTCGCCAACGAGGAGGTCACGGCCGACGGCCGCTCGGAGCGCGGCAACTTCCCGGTGTTCCGCAAGGAGCTCTCCCAGTGGATGATGCGCATCACTGCTTACGGTGACAGGCTTATCGACGACCTCGCTCTGCTCGACTGGCCCGAGAAGGTTAAGTCCATGCAGCGTAACTGGATCGGCCGTTCGACGGGCGCGGAGGTCGATTTCACCATTCGCTGCGACGCTGGCGCAGGCGACGATTCAACCAGCTTCGGCGCTGGCGCAGGCGAAGCCGAGCACAGCGTTGTCTCCGTCTACACCACCCGCCCCGATACCCTCTTCGGCGCGACGTACATGGTGCTCTCCCCCGAGCACCCCCTCGTCGATAAGCTCCTGAGGGCCCAGAGCGAGCGCCCCTACGCGGAGGGAACCAACCCGCAGTGGACGCTGGGCAAGCAGACCCCGGCCGAGGCCGTCGATGCCTACCGCCTCTCCATCGCCGCGAAGTCGGACTTGGAGCTGTCTCTTATACACATCTGACGCTGCCGACGAATAGAGAGGTGTAGA
>ERZ1031348.14-NODE-14-length-16847-cov-5.450929_pt1 | contig 16847 bp, 13 predicted proteins | sample MGYA00517286_ERZ1031348 | MGnify/ENA primary metagenome ERZ1031348 (study PRJEB33718, sample SAMN03159852) | human skin metagenome | collected 2014-02-25 | study: EMG produced TPA metagenomics assembly of the PRJNA266117 data set (Human skin bacterial metagenome and... | reverse complement strand
CTCTATTCGTCGGCAGCGTCAGATGTGTATAAGAGACAGCCCTCAGGGAGAGGCTCCCAAGGAGTGGAAGCTGAGGTCTCGCACTCAGCATCGCTAAGCAAGAGACGTCTCGACATAAGCCTGGCCTCGCAGCGCAAGGACTCACAGATATACTTCAGAGCAGGAGCAATATCGCTCAGTTGCTCAGTGGGATGATTGGGACACATAGGATGATCAGAGCTATTATTACTTGCACAAAGGTACTAAAAACTCCTCCCTCTCGGAACGACAATTTTAGGGAAGCGAGCTATGGCTCTGAGTGCCACGAAGTGGTAAACTTTCTAAGCGACTCAAACAAAAAAGTTATCCAAAACTGTGGAGAAAAGTCTTCCGTTGGAACAAAAAAGGAGTATCTTTGTGAGCAAAACATCACTCAACCCTATAAGTCAAGTCTCACTCATGACTCAGAAAACATACTCGTACGACGAGGCGTACGAAGCCACTCTGGAGTACTTTGGAGGAGATCAGCTGGCAGCTAAGGTGTGGACCACGAAGTACGCGCTCAAGGATGCAGATGGCAATCTCTACGAGAAGTCTCCTATCGATATGCATCATCGGATCGCCCGGGAGATAGCGAGGATCGAAGCAAAATATCCCAACGGACTTACCGAGAGCCAGGTGGTAGATCTGCTGGACCACTTCCAATACCTGGTCCCCCAGGGCAGCCCCATGACCGGCATCGGCAACGATCTGCAGATAGCCTCTCTCTCTAATTGCTTCGTGATCGGTCTCGACGGACCCTCCGACAGCTATGGAGCTATCTTCAAGATCGATGAGGAGCAGGTACAGCTGATGAAGCGCCGTGGCGGAGTTGGACACGACATGTCCGGGATCCGTCCCAAGGGTTCACTGGTTCGCAACTCCGCCCTCACCTCCACCGGTCTTGTCCCCTTTATGAAGCGCTTCTCCAACTCTACACGAGAGGTAGCACAGGATGGTCGCCGTGGCGCGCTCATGCTCTCCTGCTCTATCAAGCACCCCGATGTCGCAGACTTCATCGATGCCAAGATGGAGGAGGGAGCCGTCACGGGAGCCAACGTTTCTGTACGCATCACAGACGACTTCATGGAGGCAGTACGGGACGACAAGGACTTTACCCTCCGTTTCCCGGTCGACGGCGAGGGAGATCCTAAGTACACCAAGGTCATCAGGGCACGGGAGCTCTGGGGAAGGATCATCCACAATGCCTGGAAGAGCGCCGAGCCGGGCGTCCTCTTCTGGGACACCATCCTTAAGGAGTCTATCCCCGACTGCTATGCGGACCTTGGCTTCGAGACCATCTCTACCAACCCCTGTGGTGAGATTCCGCTCTGTCCTTACGACAGCTGCCGCTTGCTGGCTGTCAATCTCTATGGGTACGTCAAGGATCCATTCACCGACCACGCTTCCTTTGACTTCGACCTCTTCAGAGAGCATATCGGCTACGCTCAGCGACTGATGGACGACATCATCGACCTTGAGAAGGAGAAGATCGACACCATTCTCGCCAAGATCAAGAGCGACCCGGAGAGCGACGAGATCAAGTACGTTGAGCACCACCTCTGGGAGAAGATCCGCGAGAAGACGCTCAAGGGACGCCGCACCGGACTTGGGATCACCGGTGAGGGGGATATGCTGGCAGCACTTGGTCTACGATATGGGACCAAGGAAGCGATCGACTTTGCCGTCAAGGTTCAGCAGACGCTTGCTCTCAGTGCCTATCGCAGCTCGGTCACGATGGCACAGGAGCGCGGAGCCTTCGAGATCTACGACCCCAAGCGTGAGGAGCGCAACCCCTTTATCCTCCGCATTAAGGAGACTGACCCAAAGCTCTATGAGGATATGGTCAAGCATGGTCGCCGAAACATTGCCTGCCTGACCATCGCCCCCACGGGATCCACCAGCCTGATGACTCAGACCACCTCCGGCATCGAGCCGGTCTTTATGCCGGTCTACAAGCGTCGGCGTAAGGTAAATAGTAATGAGGTGGCCGACAGTACTCATCCCACCTTTACCGACGAGACAGGGGATGTCTTCGAGGAGTTTATCGTCTACCACCCCAAGTTTAGGGACTGGATGAAGGCGAGCGGTATCTCTACCGACAAGGAGTACACTCAAGAGGAGATCGACGCCCTGGTCGAGCGCTCACCCTACCATAAGGCTACAGCCAATGATGTAGACTGGATCTCCAAGGTCAAGATGCAGGGTGCGATGCAGAAGTGGGTGGACCACTCCATCAGCGTCACCGTCAATCTCCCCAATGACGTAGACGAGGAGCTCGTCAATACCCTCTACCTCACTGCCTGGGAGGCAGGCTGCAAGGGATGTACCATCTATCGTGAAGGCTCACGCGACGGCGTACTTCTTTCCACGAAGAAAGAGGAGAAAAAGGAGCCCGAGCTACCTACTCTCGCATTCGCTGCAGAGGGCAAGGAGCCTCTGAAGCGTCCGGATGAACTGGAGGCAGACATCATTCGCTTCCAGAATAATAAGGAGCGCTGGATCGCCTTTATCGGCATGCGTGACGGTCGTCCCTACGAGATCTTCACCGGTATCGATGACGAGGATGAGGGGCTCTACATCCCCAAGCGCGTCACTCAGGGTAAGATCATCAAAGTCTACGAGGCAGACGGATCCAAGCACTACGACTTCGAGTTCTCCAATAAGCGAGGACTTCGGACTACCGTCGCCGGACTGGATGAAAAGTTTAATCCTGAGTTCTGGAACTATGCAAAGTTCATCTCCAGCGTCCTCCGCTATGGGATGCCGATCGACCAAGTGGTCAATCTTGTTCGTGGACTCGATCTCGGAAATGAGAGCATCAACACCTGGAAGAATGGTGTCGAGCGAGCTCTCAGAAGGTACATCACATCCGGAACTGTCGCAGACGGTCAGACCTGTCCCAACTGCGGCTCCCACCAGCTCGTTTATCAGGAGGGATGCCTGATCTGTAAGGACTGTGGCACCTCCAGGTGCGGCTAATACCACTTCAGTAATAAGACTCGAGGGGGTGTCGATCTTAGCCGATCGACACCCCCTCGGACGTTATTATTGGGGACTACACAGGAGTCACTTGGGACGTGATACCTCGATCACACCACCGGAGTCTTTCTCGCTTTTGTAGTCTCCAGTGCAAGTGATACGGATCACACCGCCGGAGTCCGCCTCGAGGTCCGCCTCATCTGCGACAAGACCTTTGCCGTCAAAGACCCCGGCAGAGTCGCACTCCACCTCAGCAAAGCTCGCACGCCCCTTGGCGCTGATCCTAGCTCCGGAGTCGACACTGAAGCTCCCTCGCTTCATATCACCTCGGATAGTCACACCGGCACCGGAGTCGGCCGAGGCTACAAGGTGACCAAAGACTCCCGACACGCTGATCCGGGCTCCGCTGTCCGACTCAATGTCAATCACGGAGCAGTCGCCCTTGATACGGATCTCGCCGCCCGAGTCGGCAGAGAGCGACAGCGAGCTGAAGCGAAGACCCTTATCATCCATCTTGATAGAGGCTCCGGAGTCACACGAGATCTCTCTGATGGCAGAGGGATCCTTGGTCACAATGATGGCGATACACTTTAGCTTACGCCAATCTTGGAAGAAGTTTGAAATCTTCCGAGACTTGCGCTTCAGCTCCAGTGAGCCGTTCCTTGAGTCCTTCTTGCAGATGATCTCGCTGGGCTCATCGCAGTAGATCTCCACCCGCTCTTCGTTGCCACGAGCGACCCGGGCGATGATACCATCCTCTATCTCTATCTCAAGGGGTGTAAAGCTTAGCGTCACCGTCTTGTCAGGTGTACCGGCATGCGTCAGCGGAGTACTGAGCAGCATAGCGAGCATCGCCATAAGGGGCAAAGTCATTGATTCCATAACATTGGTCTTTAAGGGTTGTCGAATGGTCAAATATAAGCGAATAAACAATAACAATATCAAGGCATAGCAAAAAGTGTAGGGGTGACGCACTTGAGTGATGCGGAAAACTATACAGCTCATCTTATAAAGCTCCCGAAAGGGTCGTCTCCTAGAGCCCTTTCTACCGATAGAAGATGATTGTAAAGGAGTGGTATAGCGTCACCCCGGCAGTCGGCTAGCGCATGAATCATCCGAAATCTTTAGTGGTGCAAAAGTACCACCTTCGTACGGTGCAATTGTCTCATGAAGTCTCTTTGGGTCTCTTCCTGCCTCATCCTGATAAAAAATGGGGATTACACAGCGACAGGAACTATCACTCCTCTGTTGTTAAGCTCAAGCGCGTCTCCCCCTAGCTAAGAGCACGAGACAGTCTTCCTTTGAGTAACTTTGCGGTATGAGACCCACAACTGACTTTCTGGAGGAAAGATTTAGGGAGTTCAATCACACCTTCTTCGGAGATGCCCTACCCCCTATTTCCATCCTGCTCAGCGATGTCAAGAGCTACGCGGGGATGTATATACATCGTCGGCGTACCTCCGGTGTGATCCGTCAGATCAAGATCAATGTCCGGATGGATCTTCCTCGCGAAGTATATGAGGACACACTGCTCCACGAGATGATCCACTATGCGATTGACCTCTCAGGCAGGCGTGATGATACGCCCCATGGGACACTCTTTAGGCAAATGATGCAGATGATCAATGAGTCCGGAGATCGTCACATTAGGATCTCTCACAGTCTTCCGAGAGGGTCGACAGATCATATCGACCCTCGTCCGCGCTGGCATGTAGTTGCGGTACTCACGACCACAGGTGGACCTATGGTGAAGGTGTTGCCCAGGATCGCCCAGCGCGTATGGCGGTACTACGATGCCGTCATCAAGTCTCCGGAGGTGAGTGAGATCCATTTCTTCAAGACCCGAAACCCCTACTTCAATCGATACCCGGTCTCAGGGGCCTTCACGGCTCATCTGATAGACAGCGAAGAGCTGGAGCGGGAACTTTTAGATGCCACACCTCTACCGGATAATCTCTGGAGATAAGCAGAGGGCTGCTATACGGGATCAGTAACTGGTAAACTTCAGCTCTAGTCCGGTTGTCTCGACGAGACGGAACATGGTATTCATAATGTGGATCGCTGTCCCGGCAGCCCCCTTCATTAGATTGTCCATCGAGGAGACGATGAGCAGCTTGTCATCCAGCTTGGCGAGATGGATGAGGGTGTTATTCGTATTCTGTGTATCTCTCACATCCGGGTACTCGTCCGTAATGTATACAAAGGCTGAGGGGTCAAAGAAGTCAGTATACATTTTTTCTGCCTCCTCAGCGGTGAGGGGAGAGTTCATGTATATCGTCGAGTACATTCCTCTATTGAAGCCACCCCGCATAGGGATCATGCTGATCTTCTGATGGAACCCTCCCTCCTGCAGGTCAGACAATGTCCTGTAGATCTCATCCTGCTGGTGATGAGAGAAAGGGGAGTAGACGTGCATCTGGTCAAAGATCGCCTCGTAGGATAGACCCTTATCCTTCTCAGGACGAGCAAAAGCCTGAGTCTTGCCGGAGACGCAGTGGATATGCAGGTCACTCTGAAGGAGGCCCTCCCGCGCCAGAGGCAGGAGGGGCAGCTCCACCGCTTCGGCAAAGGAGCCGGGGACGGAGACGTACTGTGCATCGACGATCTCATCCTTATAGGCCTCGACCAGACCATAGACAAAGGTCTTGTCCGCATCAACGGAGTGGCGGTGCTCATGACCGAAGTCAATCACGCGAATACCCTCCGGCATGGGATGATTCTCCAAGAAAGCACGCGACATCCCACTCGGCAGGCAGATAAAGAGGACATCCAGCCCCTCAAAGTCCGCCTCATCGGTGAAGCGAAGGGTCCGCATGCTGTGGAGGTCATGATAGAGCTCCGAGACATTCATCCCGCTGCGCCACGGGGAGTAGATCATCCGGAGATCCACATCGGGGTGCTTGATCACGAGGCTGTACAGCTCCGCGACAGTATACCCCTCGCTACCTACTATACCTACATTTATCATGCCTTGCTCTCATTATAGATTTTTGCCCTCTGCTCCGCCACGACGGGATCCTGCAGGTAGGTATCGAAGTCTGAGCGCTTATCGATGATGCCATTGGGTCCCAGCTCGATGATCCGATTGGCGACCGTCTGCATAAACTGGTGATCGTGGCTCGCCATCAGGATATTACCGGGGAAGTTGATCAGTGTATTATTGAATGCCTGTATGCTCTCCAGATCCAGGTGATTGGTAGGAGAGTCGAGGATCAGGACATTGGCATTGGTGAGCATCATCCGTGCGATCATGCAGCGCATCTTCTCTCCTCCGCTTAGGACCTTCACTTGCTTCTCCAGCTCCTCCCCGCGGAAGAGCATGCGACCGAGGTAGCCCTTGAGGTAGACCGCATTGGTGTCCTCAGAGAATTGTGCCAGCCAGTCTACAAGGTTCATCGTGGAGTCGAAGTACTTCCCATTCTCCAGCGGCAGGTAGGCAGAGGTGACCGTCTGCCCCCACTCGTAGTGTCCCTCGAGGGGCTCGCGATTTCCATTGATGATCTCGAAGAATGCAGTCATCGCCCGAGGATCGTGTGAGAGGAAGACGATCTTGTCCTCCTTCTCCACATTGAAACTAACCCTCGAGAAGAGCAACTCCTCACCAGATCCGTCGATCGTGGGAGCCTTTGCAGCCAGATCCTCGACAGTAAGGATCTTATTCCCCACCTCTCGGTCGGGAGTGAAGATGATCCCAGGGTAGCGTCTCGTGGATGGCTTGATCTCCTCGACATTGAGCTTATCCAGCATCTTCTTGCGCGAGGTGGTCTGCTTACTCTTGGCAACGTTAGCGGAGAAGCGACGGATGAATTCCTCCAGCTCCTTCTTCTTCTCCTCCATCTTCTTATTCTGCTGCTGGAGCTGCTTCAGCGCCAGCTGGCTGCTCTCATACCAGAAGTCATAGTTGCCCGGATAGAGAGTCACCTTACCATAGTCAATATCCACGGTGTCGGTGCAGACCGCATTGAGGAAGTGTCGGTCGTGACTGACGATCAGAACGGTATTGTCGATGTCCTGGAGGTAGTCCTCCAGCCAAGCCACCGTATCGATATCAAGGTCGTTAGTCGGCTCATCGAGGAGCAGGTTGTCCGGTTTGCCGAAGAGGGCACGGGCAAGTAACACCCGCACCTTCTGCTTACCATTAAGGTTAGCCATCAGTTCTCCGTGAAGCTCCTCCGGGATGCCGAGTCCACTCAGCAGCTGAGCCGCGTCACTCTCCGCATTCCACCCCTCCATAAGGGCAAACTTCTCCTCCAGCTCTGCCGCGCGGATGCCGTCAGCGTCAGAGAAGTCCTCCTTGGCATAAAGCGCATCTTTCTCCTCCTTCACTGCCCAGAGGGTACTATGTCCCTGCATAACGGTATTGAGCACCGTCTCGTCGTCAAAGGCGAAGTGGTCCTGCGACAGCACGGAGAGTCGCTCACTTGGTCCAAAGGTAATGGTGCCTCTCGTGGGTGATAGCTCTCCGCTGATCATACGGAGCAGAGTTGACTTCCCAGCTCCATTGGCACCGATGACACCATAGCAATTCCCCGGGAGGAATTTCAGATTAACATCCTTAAATAGGGTTTTCCCTCCAAATTGTATGGCGAGATCGTTGACTTCAATCATTCCTAATCATCCTAATATTAACGTGGGCGACAAAGGTATCAAAATTTGTCTATTTCATTCAGCCACATATCAGCCGAGGCATCGCTCGGCATACGCCAGCAGCCTCTTGGGGAGAGTGATACTGCTCCCACCTTAGGTCCGTCAGGGCTGCAGTTACGCTTAAATTGCTGGGAGATGAAGCGCTTCACGAAGATCTTCATCCACTCCTTGAGCTGCTCCTTCGTGTAGTCGTCACCGAAGGCATTCTGAGCAAGGTAAAGGATCTTAGCGGGAGAGTAGGCGCTGTAGATCATGTGGAAGATAAAGAAGTCGTGCACCTCGTATGGTCCTATCAGTTCCTCGGTACGCTGAGTAATCCGTCCCTCCTCAGGAGAGGTGGAGGTAAGCTCAGGCGAGACCGGAGTTGCCACAATATCAAGCAAGACCTTCCGGAGCTCCGGCGATACATCCGGCTGCCCAACAAGGTGAGTGACAATCATCTGTACGCTGGTCTTAGGGATCGAGGCATTGACGCCATACATACTCATATGGTCGCCATTATAGGTACACCAGCCAAGAGCCAGCTCCGAGAGATCTCCTGTACCGATGACGATACCACCCTCCATATTTGCCAGATCCATCAGTATCTGAGTCCGCTCACGTGCCTGAGCATTCTCGTAGGTGGTGTCCTGTGTCGCTGCATCATGACCGATCAGCCGTAGGTGATCCATAGCTGCTACGCTGATTGGTATCTCGCGACTATCGATATCCAGGAGTTCCATCAGCTTGTCCGCATTGGACTTCGTGCGGTCGCTCGTCGCCTCAGCAGGCATCGTCACGCCAATGATCTGGCGAGTCGAGAGCCCGAGTACCTTACAGGCATGGCAGCAGACGAGCAGCGCCAGCGTGCTATCCAGTCCACCACTCACACCGATGACCATCTTCGGATTATTGAGATGACGAAGGCGCTGCATGAGACCGGTCACCTGGATCTTAAATATCTCATCACTTCGCTCCTCAAGATCAACGGTGCCGGGCATAAAGGGATTGCGCTCCACCGGACGCGTCATCACGTAGTCATCATCCTGCTCGGAGAGATCAAAGGGGACGACCATCAGTTTCTCTGTCGCATATTTCGTAGCCGCAGTGCGGAAGGTACTATTGAGCATCCGCTCAGTCCTGATGCGAGCGATGTCGATATCGCTGACGATCAGCTTCTCACTCAGATCGAAGCGCTCCATCTCCTTCAGGATCGTACCATTCTCTGCGATAAAGCCCTTGCCGGTATAGACTAAGTCTGTAGAGCTCTCACCGTGGCCACAGCTACTGTAGACATATCCATTGATGGCCTGGGAGGAGAGCCCGGAGATCAACGCACGGAGGTAAGAGTTTTTCCCGGCATTCTCATTACTTGCCGAGAGATTGAAGATAATGTGAGCCCCATGGAGCGACAGGCGGACCCCCGGTGTGATCGGTGCCCACATATCCTCACAGATCTCCACCCCGATACCGACGTCCTTATGACGGAAGATCAGGTCGTGACCAATGGGCACCTCTTGGTCCCCGATCTCTATTGTCGAGTAGGCAAGCTCATAGGAGCTGGAGAACCAGCGCTTCTCCTGAAACTCTCGATAATTAGGTAAGAAAGTCTTCGGGATGGCACCCAAGATACGACCTCCCTGTATACCGACTGCAGCGTTGTAGAGCTTCTCCTCTGCCCTCAGAGGCATACCGACGAAGAAGAGTATGTCAGTATCCGCGGTACGATTGGCGAGCTCAAGCACAGCCTCCTCAGCCTGCTCCAGGAGGAAGGGTTGCAGCAAGAGATCGCCGGCAGTGTATCCGGTGATCGACAGCTCTGGGAAGCCAAGGACCTCCACCTTCTGATCCACAGCTCGTCTGACGAGTGCCTCGATCCGATCGATATTGTAGAAGCAATCAGCAACACGCACAAAGGGAGCGGCAGCAGCCACCTTGATGTATCCGTATTTCATAACTTAAAGTAGGTATGTAGTGAGAGAGACCAGACGGTTAAGCTTGGTGAGTGTGGGTCTCTTCTTCGTCAAAGTTACCCCTTTAGTCTCATTTCCCCAAGTCCCCCATAGGGTGAATGACGGAATCCACCAGAGCTGGAGACTTGCCAATGTCATACTTTTTCGTGACCTTTGCACTGCAAAGAACGATATGGTGCCTTAGCAAAGTGGTTATGCACCGGACTGCAAATCCGTTTACGGCGGTTCGAATCCGCCAGGCACCTCTCTATGGAAGGGTCTCTAACTTTACGTTAGAGACCCTTTTCACGTCGTAAGCCATAGTGAAAAAGCAATGGAACCAAGCCTCTGGATCCAGCAACACAGCCCCCATCAATGTTAGCCAAAACTATTACCGGTAATAGTCGCGACTATTACCGGTAATAGTTCGAACTAATACCGGTATTAGATTCATGGATCACGTGGTGCAGATAGTCAGTCTATTATGAAGCCCTTCTCCTGTCCCCTCGAATACACGTTTTTTGGTGTACATCCAAGTGATAGACCAGTACAAAATGGGTATCTTGTCCCCTGTAACACTTAATCAACGCTTATGGATATAGAAATAGATGACAAGTGGGGCGACACCCAACTGACCGCCAATAATGTGTCCTCAACTCGCCTGCTCAATCGAGCAGACTGGAGCGGCTTCTTTGCTAGCAAGGGCTATACCGAGTCCTTCCCGATGGTGATCTACGCTCACGATCAGGCTGATGAGCTTTACACCGATCTCATCACCGAGGCCGGTCTGGCACAGTCTCCAGACCGACAGCCGAGACTCAGGATTGGCGCTTTTACTCGATTTGCTGACCTAGAGAATGACACCACTGAGGGAGCTGCCTGGCTGATTGTGGAGGATCTTGATGGAGTGCGAGAGGATCTTCGCCAGGACCTCATCAGCTTACTTCTGAGCGGGACTAAGGACTGGCTCCGAGAAAGTTACACCATGGATGAGATCGCTCCACAGATCGACTGGGTGGAGACCCTCCCCGAGATCCTCGAGACTCTTGACCCGACAGAAGGGGGGACCCACGCGCTTGTCTTCAGAGCCACCATCCGTCAGCAATAGCTTACTGCCACCAAAATTAATAAGGGAGCGAAAGAGACATGTCTCTTTCGCTCCCTTATCTTAGTAAGATCAACGGGTCAATACATATAGCCGATGGTCAGGAAGACAGTATGAGACTGGCCATAAGGAGTCACATTCTTGTAGTTGTCCGCTGCCATCTCATCTGCATCCTTGATGGGGAAGCCATACTTGTATCCGGCGCCAAGGAAGAGCATGCTCCCATACTTCAAGGGGATGCCAAAGTCACACCTTACGAGTGGTCCAACACTTATCAAGCTGTAGTCAGAGTGAAGGTCACCGGTAACACATCCACTAAGGGATGGAATGACATAGACAGACTTCAAGTCAAGCGGTACCTGCAGACCCGCATAAGCATTAAAGCTAAAAAGGGTCACTCGCTTGATGAACTCATTAGGCACCTCTACTTCCTTGCGATCTTTCATCAAGAAGCTCGGATCCTCCGTTATCAGTGCTGTATCATCCACGAGGCACGGCTGATTGAACCCTACAGACCCGCCATAGGTGAAGTACGTCCCGAGTGATGAGCGGAGCCCGAGGTAGGAGGCCATCCCAAAGTGTGGCGTAAGGTTTTTAGCCAGATCCGCAGTGTAGATAAGCTCGCCCGACAGCGCATCCGTGACCATCTTATGTGGTGGCAAAGCGAGGACTTGACCTCGATCATCCTTAATGACCAACTCTCCCTTGCGATGAGGATCGTAGTACTTCACCACCTTATCTATGTCCTCAAACTCCCACTTCAGTCCCCTCACATAGCTACAGAGCTCCGGATCATCGGCAAGAAATCTGACCACTCCGCCTCTAAACTGAGATCCTTCATAGTTGACCCCGTGTACCAGAGCTACCTTTCTTAGGATACCTCCGCGCTTCTCCAAGAATAGTGGGAAGCTGGGCTTTACCACAGCCATACTTCCTCCACCACGTATGATCCGCTGCTCGTTGCCGATGAAGAAGATGTCCCCTTTCTCATCAATCTTGTACGAAGAGGCAAGGAGGTAGGCGGTAAGCTCAGGTCCCTTATCTACAAGGGCCATCCATGCGGTATTGCTTCGCAGGAAGGAGGAGAACTTTTTGTACTCAAAGCGATAGCTCGAGTCGGGTTGCTCGGGGTTGCTAAGCTCGATGCCTTTCAGTTCCTCGGACTTGAAAGTTCCGGCGGAGTGTTTGAGAGCAAGGTCATCGAAGAGCTTGAGCTCCTTGTCCCCCGACATAGGCATCCTGAGATACCCGGTGTAGGTAGCCCCTTCCTTGGTCTCCAATTGCGCCTTGCAGACGTCCCTTGGCTCCGAGGTGAAGAGCTTCATCAAGCTGCAGCCTGATAGAAGCATCATAAGCCCGATCAGCAGGATTGATAAGTTATATACCTGTTTCATAATACTAACGAAACTAATAGGATAGGTAATCGGCTATCTATGCAACCTATATTGCAACTCAATAACCACGTCACAAATGTAAAGAAAAACTAACAACGCAAAAGAAGTGTGCCGAGAAGACTCAACACACTCCTTTTATCAAGGACACAATGCCTTACCAGTAAGACACGATGCTCGCCTTATTTCTTAGCAGCGGGACGCACCTCCTGAAGCTCCATCTCGAATGTAAGCATCTCGTACGGACCGATCTGGTCACCCGAGCCACGCTGACCATAAGCGAGCTCACCGGGGATCCAGAGGGTCACCTTGGAGCCGGCAGGAACCTGCTGGAGTCCCTCGCTGAAGCCCTGGATCACTCCGGTAAGAGGGAATGTCGCAGGCTCACCGCGATCGTAAGAGGAGTCGAAGACGGTACCATCGAGCTTCGTACCCTTGTAGTGAACCACTACAGTATCCTCGGCAGCGGGCTTGATGCCGTCACCAAGCTTGTCGATACGGTACTGCAGACCGCTGGGCAGCTCTACGACACCATCCTTAGACTTATTTGCAGCGAGGAAGTCAGCACCAGCCTTCTTATTCTGATCCTCGACGATCTTCTGAGCATTGGCGAAGTAGTCCTGCATGTAGTTATTGATGGCATCCATCGTCAGGGTCGTATCCACCTTGCCGGAGAGACCGGCGATCAGACCATCGATAAACTTCTGCTTATCGAGTGAGTCGCCGGGGATGCGAGCATTAAAGCCTTCCCATGAGTCGATGAGCTGGAAGCCCATGAGGTACCCATTGGAGTACGCAGCCTTAGCACTACCTGAGGTGAGCGCATCACGGAAGCCCTTGATGAACTGGTCCTTCTTGGACGCAGAGTCACCAGGCACCTGATATTGATACTGATCCCACTGCTCGTGCAGGGGCATGGTCTGTGAGAGACCTAAGAAGTATGCAGCAGAGTCCTGCGGGGTCACCAGCTTAGCGGTTCCCTGACCATTGCCACATCCCGTCATCACTCCCATGGCGGCTACAGTGCCGACGAGGAGGGTTACTACGGTCTTTTTCATGATGATTGTGTGATATTTAATGTGTTGATATTTTTCGAAAATGAGAGGTGCAGGGGTCTTACTTGCCCTCTATACCGAGGAGCTCGATCTCGAAGATGAGAGCCATATATGGCTCGATCAGCTGACCGGCACCATGACTTCCATATGCATGCTCCTCTGGGATGACCACTCTCCACTTGGAGCCAACGGGCATCATTGGTAGCACCTCCTGCCAGCCCTGGATCACTCCATTGACGGGGAATGTCGCAGGCTCACCACGACGGATAGAGCTGTCGAAGATCTGACCATCGATACGAGTCCCCTCGTAATGGCACTTGACTGTGTCGCTGGAGGATGGCTTGGGACCATTGCCCTCGACCAGAACCTCATACTGTACTCCGGAGGGGAGCGTTACGACGCCCTCACGCGCACCGTTTTCCTCCAGGTAAGACTGGCCGGCTGCCTTATTGTCGTGGAAGCGCTCTTGCTGCTGCTGGGTGAAGTATGTCTTTAGCACCTCCTCAGCCTCCTCGTAGGTAATCTCCGGCTCTGCATCCTCGAGGACGCAGGTGAGACCGCGTACAAAGTCATCTACAGTGAGATCCTTGATGCCACTGCTGGTGAGATTATTACCGAGACTCAGCCCGAGGGAGTAACTTACTTTATCCATAAGATTATTGATATTATATTGTCACGTCAAAATCGCCACAAAGATAACAAAAAAGGCAACACCCTCTCTGTTTCACCTTTTTCTTAAGCTCCGAAGGACCTGACTTTGGACAAAAAAAGACCACTGATCCCAGTGCAATTAGGATCAGAGGTCTTTATTGCTCCTCCCGATGGAGGATTTGGTCAGTATTACTTCTGCAACTCTGCGAAGCAGTAGCTGTAAGCGAAGGAAGCACTCTTATCGATGATCGGGCACATCACCACGTCATCCTCGATGAAGGGCACCTCCTGACGGAAAGCCTGGAAGAGCTTCTGCAGCCTTGGTGAGGTCTTATCCTGATTGCCCTCAAGCTGCAGAGCCTGAGCAGCATTCAGCAGCTCGATGCCGAGGATAGCGTAGAGATTGTCCAGGAGAGGAAGCATTTTGGTGGCAGCATTTGCTCCCATGGAGACGTGGTCCTCCTGACCATTGGAGCTGACGATGCTGTCTGAGGAGGCAGCAAAGCAGTACATCTTATTGCGACTGACCATAGCGGCAGCAGCGTACTGAGGGATCATAAAGCCGGAATTGAGACCCGGATTGGCTACCAAGAACTCCGGCAGACCCTTTAGCCCAAGGATCAACTGGGCGGTACGACGCTCAGAGATGTTGCCCAACTCTGCCATAGCCACTGCCAGGAAGTCCATCACGAGGGCGATGGGCTGACCGTGGAAGTTTCCACCACTGACGATCAGGTCATCATCGGGGAAGATTGTAGGATTGTCGGTAACCGAATTGATCTCGCGTGTGATCACCTCAGAGACGTAGGTGAAGGAGTCCCACGAAGCACCGTGTACTTGGGGGATGCAGCGGAAGGAGTAAGGATCCTGCACTTGCGGCTTCGCCTTCTGCTGAAGGGCACTCTCCTCAAGGAGTGTACGCATCTGGCGAGACACCTCAGACTGTCCGGGATGAGGACGAACCTCATGGAGCTGAGGAATGAATGGCGCCTGCAGTCCGTCAAAAGCCTCCAGCGAGACGGCCCCGATCGCTGTAGCTGCGTAGAGAGCACGACGACACATAATCAGGGCATATACCGCATGAGAGCTCATAAACTGAGTACCATTGAGCAGCGCCAGTCCCTCCTTGCTCTTAAGGGTGATGGTCTTGATGCCTGCGTCCTCAAAGGCCTTGTGTGAGCAAACCTTCTCACCCTTGTAGTACACCTCGCCCTCGCCGATCAGCGGGAGGAAGAGCTTGGCGAGAGGTGCCAAGTCGCCCGAGGCACCGAGGGAGCCCTTATCGTAGACGATCGGAGTGATATCGTGATTGAGCATATCGATGATGCACTGGACCGTAGCCACCTGGACGCCACTATTACCCAGCGAGAGGGCGTGGGCCTTGAGGAGCAGCATGATCTTCACGATCGGTAGCGGCACCTCTTCGCCGTAGCTGCAGGAGTGACTCTTCACGAGATTCTCCTGCAGTGCGGTCAGGTCATCAGACGGGATGCTGATGTTGCAGAGCGATCCAAAGCCCGTGGTGATCCCGTAGAGGGGACGGCCGGCGGTCTTCACCTTCTCATCCAGATAGTCACGGCACTTCTGGATACGCTGCTTAGCGATGTCGGAGAGCTTGTACTCGACCGACTCGGCAGTGATGAGTTGCTCGATCTCCTCGATGGTGATGTCCTTCTCACCGACTGAGTAGGTGATATGCTCCTTGGTGCAGTAGGGGACTGATTTTAGTTTCATATAGTTGTAGTGTGGTTAAAGATTCTGATAGACGTGAGCAAGGATCTTCTGCTCAGACTCATTGACCTTTCGCTCAAGCTCAGCAGCGCGGTCAGCATGCTCCTTGACGAAAGTCTCATCCTTGATGGATCCGAGGTTGATACGGACGTTGAGGAGCGCACCGATCACCGCATAGCGGCAAGCCATCATAGCACAGCAGGCATCCGTGATCGAGTTTTGGTTTCCCTTCATGATCACCTTCTCGATCAGGGGCATCAGCTCAGCAGCCTTCTCGGCCACCCTCATGGGCACGTCGGCAGCAATCTTAGTGCCTCGCTGGATCTCAGCGGAGCGCGCCTTCTTCTCCTCCTCGGTCTCCTTGGGCCACTTGAAGGCTGCAAAGACGACGTTGAAGGCATCACTGTCCTTGTCGACAGCCTCGAGCAGCTCCTTCTGTATCTCAGAGACACGAGAAACGATCTCGCGCATCTCATCCTCGACATCGGCATACTTCTTCTTGCCGATGGTGAGGTTGCCCACCATTGAGGTGAGAGCAGCAGCGATGGCGCCATTGAGGGCTGAGACACTGCCTCCACCGGGGGCTGGAGAGTCACTTGCCAGCTCATCGATGAAGCCGGCGACGGTCATATCTATTAGTTTCATTATAAATGTAGTCGATTAGTTGTGGTAGGGGATCCCGCCCTTGACGGTGGTCTCCACGATATTCATCCCGAAGTGATAGGAGAGGAACTTATAGGAAGGGTAGCGTAAGATCACTACATCTCCTGCCTTGCCCTCCTCGATCGATCCGATCTCATCCTGCAGGCCAAGTGCGGTCGCAGCATTGATAGTTAGGGCGGTAACTGCCTCCTCGACACTCATATGCATGTAGATGGTTGCGAGAGCGATCATCAGCGGGATCGAGCAGGAGAAGCAGCTGCCGGGATTAAGGTCTGAAGCGAGGGCAACAGCACAGCCGGCATCGATCATCTTACGCGCCGGAGCATAGTCATCCATGAGAGAGAAAGCAGTCAGAGGCAGTAGCGTAGACACGGTCTGACTCTTCGCCATCTTGTCGATGTCCCTGTCAGAGATCTTCAGTAGGTGATCTGCAGAGAGGCAGCCGAGATCAGCCGCCAAGCCTGCCCCTCCAAGAGGATAGATCTCATCGGCATGCATCTTCGTGGCAAAGCCCATATCCTTAGCCGCAGTCAGCAGTCGACGGGACAGCTCGAGGTCAAAGACATTCTTCTCAGTGAAGATATCGACATTGCGAGCCAGCCCCTTCTCCTTCACGAGCGGGAGCATCTCTCGTATGATGAAGTCGATATACCCATCCGGGTCATCCTGATAC
>ERZ1031348.13-NODE-13-length-17080-cov-5.327871_pt1 | contig 17080 bp, 11 predicted proteins | sample MGYA00517286_ERZ1031348 | MGnify/ENA primary metagenome ERZ1031348 (study PRJEB33718, sample SAMN03159852) | human skin metagenome | collected 2014-02-25 | study: EMG produced TPA metagenomics assembly of the PRJNA266117 data set (Human skin bacterial metagenome and... | reverse complement strand
AGATGTGTATAAGAGACAGCTAAATGAATACACTATTATGAGACAAAATATATCCTATATCTTTACCGCACTACTGCTCCTTGCACTGGCTTCGTGTCAGCAGAGAGCGCAGATGCCGGAGCCGGACAATGCAGATGCCACAGGAGGGTACACTATGTCCCTCACCGTCGTGGCGCCTGATGCCGACCCATCACTCCGCGCCCACCTGTCGGGCGAGGCAGGAGACCCGGTGCTCAAGGCGACCTTCAAGGAAGATGACGACATTGCTCTCTTCGTCTGGCAAGACGGCAAGCTCTACGACCTCGCCAACGTCGGCTTTGCCGGCGTGGAGGAGGGCGGCAAGCGTGCCACACTCACCTTTGAGCTCCCTGCGGGCGTCGATGAGACCAAGCCGATCGACCTGATTGCCTACGATGGACCGGCCGACTTTGGGTACAAGAGTGGCACGGAAGTCAAGAGAGATCGTATGCTGATCGAGGGTGATAAGATCTTAGTCAGTGCCGAGTCCTATGGACCGATCGCTCTGGACGAATTCTCTGCTCCGGTCATGTTTCATGAGAAGGGGATTATCCCCTCGGAGACTGAGCGGTTTGTGAAGTTTAAACACTTCGGATGTTACGAGGTGATCTTCTTCACCAACAACTCAGATGCACCCATCAGACCACGCGTAGGTCTTTCCCAGAAGGATCGTACCACCAAGTATGGGGGCTGGCGCTCATGGGCACTTAAAATGGAAATGAATATGACGGATTACTCCATGACTTATCCGCATATGAACTTTACAACCGGTGAGATCATCTACACTAAAGATGCAAACCCAAGACAGCCATTTGCAATGCTCAAAAATCTAGATCCAGGTGCAACCGTAGCAATGGTCACTTGGTACGTGCCCAATGCCAAGGTTACTGTGCCGGATCTGGAGCTTGCTTATCAGGATGGTCACAACTGGGTAGTGTCCGATCAGAAGATCGCTGCCAAGGACTTCCCGATGGAGATAGGCAAGGCTTATGCAGTCTCCGGCTCATGGGACGGCACCAAGGTGACCATCGGTGAGGTGACGACCATCGAGCCGACCTCCATCACACTCGACCAGAGCGAGCTGACGATCAAGGTGGGTAAGACGGCATCCCTCACCCCCACGATCGAGCCGGCGGACGCCACCAATAAGAATGTCACCTGGAGCTCCACCGATGAGACGGTGGCAACGGTCTCAGACGGAGTAGTAACCGGTGTCAAGCCGGGTACCGCCGAGATTACCGCAAAGACCGCCAATGGTCTGACTGCAAAGGCTACAGTGACGGTGGAGGAGATCCCCGTGACTAATATCACCCTCCCCACGAAGGAAGCCTCGATGACCATCGGAGGGACGATGGATCTCAAGCCGATGATCGAGCCGGCAGACGCGACCAACACCCACATCTCCTGGAGCTCCTCTGACTCCAACGTGGCTACAGTGGATGCCAACGGCCGAGTGACTGCCAAGGGAGCCGGCTCCGCCACCATCACCGGTACTGCCGCCAGTGGTGTCACAGTAACCTTAGTCGTCACCGTCTCTGACGAGGTGATCGAGGTAACCGCCGTCACCCTCGACAAGACCGAGGCTAAGGTCAAGGTCGGGAAGTCTCTGCAGCTCACGGCCACCATCGAGCCATCCGGTGCGACCGACCAGAAGCTGGAGTGGACCTCCTCCGACTCCGACATTGCCATAGTAACGGATGGACGTGTGACCGGTGTCGCCCCCGGCGAAGTAACCATCACCGTCAAGACGACTAACGGCAAGACAGCCACCTGCACCATCACCGTAGAGAAGACGACGGGCGTACCAGATGTCCCCGGTGTCGAAATTTAATCCTCTTCCCATGACTATGAATAAAAAGATATATGCAGGTCTACTGACCCTGCTCCCTATTCTATTGGCTCTCACAGGCTGCAAGCAGGAGAGCTTTCGCCCCACAGACGCAGACACCACGGATGGGTCCACACTGACGATAAAGGTGAATGCCCCCGGGGAGGACACCTCTCTCCGTGCCGTGATGTCTCAGATGGAGGACTCGAAGGACTTCCTCGTTCGCTTTAAGGCTGATGACAAAATCCTGCTCTTTGCCTCTCAGGATGGCAAGCTCTTCGAGATCGGAGAGGTTCCCTTCGCCACGCTCTCAGAGGACGGCAAGGTAGGAACGCTCAGCGTCACCCTACCCGCAGAGATTGACCAAAGCAAGCCGATCGATCTCGTGGGCTACAACGGCATCAACCAGAGCAGTTTCAAGGGACCCAATATGGTCTACTACGACAAGGATCACTTCGACGAGTCGATCCTCGCCCCGGAGCTGAAGGGTCGGGCGCTCGCACTGATGCCGGCCTCATCCTACAATGGATGCCGGATAGAGGACTTCGATGCACCTGTGGTCTTCCGTCTCAGGGGGATCGTCCCTGCCGAGACCGATATGACCAAGGTGGAGGGAGACTTTGAGCACATCGGAGCCTACGAGGTGGTCGTCCTCGAGAATAGGAGCGACAAGCCCTTCCGCGATCCCGTCACCTTCTCGGAGCCGGGGACACGGACGAAGAAAGACTACGTCTACAATGGTGGTTACCGCTCCGGTGTGGGGACCAGGTACCCCTTCATCGACCTGATGACGGGAGAGGTGCTGGAGTTAGCTCAGTCAAAGCCCTACCAGAGCTTCCTGTCCAGAGCCAAAGCACTGGAACCCGGAGAGACCGGTCTCTACATGACCTGGGTAATGCCTCGACCTGACCTAACACAGATCCCTGAGCTGACACTCGCTGCAGGATCCTACTCCTCCACCGTCACCTCAGAGGGATTGATCCCGGCACGCAAGGGGCCGATGAAGAGTGGTATCGCCTACATCGGCTACGGCTACTGGGATGGCGAGCATATCGTCGCCCTGGATCGGGAGAAGGAGGAGCGCAAGACGCAGTATGTCACCATCACCACGGATATCCCGCTGGGCAGTCCCATCACCGTCTCTGCCTACCTGGACTACAGCAGTCGTGATGCGGCCTACGTGGATCTTAATGATAATAACGTCAAGGATCCCGGTGAAGCGATTACGAAGTCTTTCGGCGCCATGGAGTACACCGTCTCCCAGCCGAGGATCTCCTTCCGCGGTGCCTTCGAGGATCTGCAGCTCTCCAAGCAGCAGCTGACCGATGTGGAGATCAGCCCCGTCGCCTCGCTCTACGACCTGGATGTACGCAACAATATGCTCTCCGCCGCCGTGATCAATAAGATCATCGATCAGCTGCCGGACCGCAGTGGCGTAAAGCCCGACGACGTGCACCACCTGCTGCTCCAGATTTCGGGTAATCCCGGTCTCGAGGAAGAGGACGTGGAGATCAACCTCCAGAAGGCTCTCGAAAAGGGGTGGAGCGTCGACGTACCGATTGTACGGAGCGACTTGCCACAGAATTATATGGAGCTTTCCGGCGAGCCTCCTTTCACTCTGGGCTTCTCTGTGGAGGCTGATCCGGCAGAGCGTGACAAGATCTGGATCGACCTCAATGGCAACGGGACGCTGGACGAGGGGGAGAAGATCGAGACCTTCGGCTCCACCGGTGCCAACGTGGTCAAGGCTACCACCAACCAACTCATCATCTACGGACACATCACCTCACTTACAGTCTCGTATGGGCAGGTGAAGTATTACTGGGGAGGCTCCGACAATGCAAATACTGAGATCAAGCACCTCAACTTCTCCGGTACAGGAATATCAGCGTGCGTCCCAGCATGGTATCCCAAGCTTGAGACCCTTCTGCTGGCAGACAATCCAATGCTTCTCCTCATCAACACCAAGGATCTGCCGTTCTTATCCAATCCGGCCGGCCTTATGGTCCTCGACCTGGGTAACTCCGGATCTATCATCCGCCAGATGAATATACCGTACGATGTGCCTCCTTTCAGTCAGATGACCGGTCTCACCTACCTCAATATCCAGGGTTGGGACTGGACCAGCGAGCAGGTCGACCTGAGCAAGATGACCAAGCTGGAGCGACTGATCGCCTCAGGCAATAAGCTCGAGACGATCGACCTCTCCGGGGCAAAGAGCTTGAAGTACATTGAGCTCATCGGCAATCAGCTCACCGCCGAGACCATCGACAAGCTGCTGAGCGACCTGCCCGATCGCACCGGCAAGTCTCCCGGTCAGCTCTTCATCGCAGACAACCCCGGCTCAGGCTCAGGTAAGTACTCCATCGCACGGAGCAAGAACTGGAGAGTCGATGCCCGTAACAGCATCAGCAACCACCCTGCCCGCAGACCCAATATGGAGGGCGAAGACTGGTAATGATCCGGTGAGTCCTAATCCTCACAACGAACAATGTACACAACTATGATAAATAGAAAAGCAAGCCTCTCCCTGCTGCTGTCGCTCATCATCCTAGCGCTGTCAGCCTGCTCGGACAGGTCGATCAATACCCCGGAGGAGACCCCCGCAAGTGATGGTCAGACCTACACCCTGCGCATCACTGCCGGTCCCTCATCGGAGACCCGATCCATCATCAAGGATCGCAATAGCAAGGGCATCCTTCTCGAGTGGAATGAGGGGATGTTTGACCTCAATATCGCCTTCGTCCAGGAGGGCAAGGTAAGACTCCAGCGCGGAGTAGAGGTACTTGAGACGAAGGGCGAGTACTGCACCTTCGAGGTAACCCTGCCTAAGGGGATCGATGCGGATAAGAAGTTTGACCTCTACGGCATCGTGGCTCAGGACATACTCCTCAAGAATAACCGACTCATGGTCGGCGTGGGAGCGAGACCGCTCTACGAGCTGACCAAGTACTCCAATAATAAGGACGGTTACGTGCCGGTCTACTTCTGTACCAAGGAGGTCTCCGTATTTGATGAGGAGATCAAAGCAGAATTTGTCCACCTCGGCTCCCTTGCCGTCGTGACGCTCAAGAACACCTCCGACAAGCCCTGGCGTCTCGCAGGGATGGCAGTCCGTCCGACGGACGGGGGCACTGAGTTTTACCACAAGGGCTCACTGCCCTTCGTGGGCAATGCCGAGATCCCCTACCTCAATATCATGAACCTTAAGGAGGCTCCCGTCGACTACATGACTGCGGTCACCTACCCCGATGTGACGATCGCACCGGGAGAGACACAGCACCTCGGATTCTGGTTCCGTGCCAATACGGAGAGCACTCCCGAAGTAAGCCTCGTGGCTTACGATGCGGAGAGGCGTAAGGGGATCACCTCCACCAATACCCGTCCCGCGCGCCCGGGTGCCATGCAGCCGGGGAAGGCGTACAACCTCTACGCCGAGTGGAGCGGTACGGAGCTTAAGCTTGTCGATTCCTTCGACAAGGAGTTGCCGACCGATCTGCCAACGATCAAGTTCACTCTCAATTCCGTTCCTGCCGAGGGCATTTACCTCTCCATCAGTCCGAGCAATCAGGAGGCTGAGAGTACCGCGTGGATTGATCTCAATGCCAACGGCACCTTTGATCCCGGAGAGGCGATCACAGAGTTCCAGAAGGATCTCCGCAATGATAACATGACCCTCTATAAGCCAATGGAGACCACACTCACGATCCATGGAGACATCAGCGGCTTTGCCGTCTCCGGTGTGTCCAATGAGAAGCGGGAGATGGTGTATTGGCTCACCTCCCTCGAGGTCAGCAACAACAGCCCGCTCGAGAACTTAGTGGTCTACAATGGTCAGATCACGTCCGTCGATCTGTCCGGTCTGACGAGACTGAAAGAGCTGGAGTGGGTCGCCAATGAGACAGAGACTTTTACCCTACCCACCGACGGCAAGACCCTGCAGTCTGTGATCGTCTCCGGCAATCCTGATCTCAAGACGATCGACATCAGTACGATACCCAATACGATAATGCTCTTCTTAGAGGAGAATGGTCTCACCTCCATCACTTGTCCCACCTCATTCACAAACCTCTGGATAGGTAGCTTGAATGGCAACAAGCTCGATAAGCTCGCACTTGAGTCCTTTATGGTACATCTCAATAAAGCAGGAGAGAAATACTATAACTGGATGTACTCCCTTGACATCTCTAATAATCCCGGCTCTGCAGATGCGGACACCTCCGCAGCTGCTGCCAAGGGCTGGATGGTGATTAATACCACAGAGTAATCCACCCGATATCTGATACCATGAGGAGGCATCGACCACAGCGGTCGGTGCCTCCTCTTTTTTTTGCGCTCCCTCCACACGAGACAGAGACATCGCCCCGAGGTAATGCCCGCTGACTAATATCGGTATGAGGGAAATCTAATACCGGTATTAGTGAAGACTAATATCGGTATTAGTCGACACTATTACCGGTAATAGTATGAAGGGACAGTTTCCTGCCTGTAATCGGTGTCCCGCAGGGCACTTCTGGATCCCAGTCCTGTATGAAGACGCTAAGTCTGTCGGTCTGTGGCGATATACGCTATATAAACCGGTCAAAGACGGTCTTGTAGCCGTCGACCATGCGCTCCCACGAGAAGTGGTCGGTGGTGTAGGACTGTCCTCGCCTGCCCCACTCCGCCAACTCCTGCTGCGGCATGGAGAGGAGCTCGCGGATCTTGGCGATCCAGCGGTCGGGCTCTTCGGGCGGCAGGAGGGTACCATTGGCGCCATCGATCACCGCCTCGGTGATGCCCTCTATGCCGGAGGCGACTACCCAGGTCCCCCGCACGCTTGCCTCGAGTGCGACGAGTCCGAAGCCCTCCTGATCCCCCTCGACGGGGATATTGGGCATCACGAAGAGATCCGCCAGCGAGTAGAGCGACATAAGATCGTCGAAGGACACCCGCCCCAGGTGATAGACGCCGGGGGTCGTCTCCAGCAGCTCGTCCAGCTCTGCCTCATCGGTGGGCGCTCCGAGGAAGAGCCGCAGGTCATTCCACGGTATGTAGCGCGTCACGGACTGCATGAAGGACTGCTCCTGCCGCCGAGGACCGGTCATCAGCAGCACCACATCGGATCCGAGAGAGGGCATCACATTCTTTATAAACCACGAGAAGCCCTTCCGTCGTACCGAGCGACCACTGGCGATGATCACCCGCTTGCCACGCACGTCTACGCCTCGCGACAGCAGCTCCTCGGTGATCTCCTCCCGGCGATCGGGCTTATCTGCCAGTGACACATCGACGCCATTGGGCACCGTATAGGTGTGCTCCGGGTCAAACCCTCGCTTGAGGCACTGCTGGCGGGTGTACTCGCTGACACAGATCGCCGCGTCGTACTGCTCCAGCTTGGGGATGAGCTTATCCTGATAAAAGTCCAGCGGGAAGGTGACGTCAAGTCCGTGATAAGTGACGACTACAGGGATGTCGAGCTCCTTCTGCATCCAGAGCGAGGCGGAGGCCATCGCGCCATCATTGAGGTGGATCAGCCGTATCTCGGGGTGACTCTCGAGGCACTCCATAATGTGTCGCTTGAGAGCTGCAAGCCAGACCACCTTGGGCTGATCTCCTTTCTTATAGGTAAAGGAGTGGACCTTATAGTAGGCCCTGAGTCCCTTGATGAGCTCATAGCTCTGCCGCTCCATCCCTCCGGTGGAGGGGGGATACTTGTGCGAAATACAGAGTATCTCAGGCTTCTTTCCGGTCATGGAATATCAGGATTCATAGTGATAAAAGGTCTACTCCCCACTCTTCTTCTCCGGACGACGGCGATAGACCACAAGCGAGGCGATCCCCGCCACGGCGAGCCAGAAGAGCTGCCGTCCGCGCCGCATAAGCGAGGCGGCGAGCCACACTTCGTTGCTCTGCACACCGATCAGGTCGAGCATCACCTTATTCCCATACTCCTCGATACCCAGCTGTCCGGGGATGACCGACCCGAGGGTCTTGAAGACCCCCACGCCCATCTCCACGGCGATGGCGCTCATCACGGTGACGTCAAGCCCCAGCGTCGTAAAGATGACGAAAAACTCCATCGCCCCGAAGACCCAGTGGACCATACAGAGCCCCAGCGTAAGGCAAAAGCGGCGCTTGTGTCGGTGGAAAAACCGAGCTGCCTCGAGATTGGCAGCATAAGTCTTACGGATCCGCTCCTCGGAGAGGAAGGACCAGTGGGTCCGCCGGGCAATGCTGTCCACCGTCCGACCGATCAGCAGGCGGGGATGGACAAGCAGGCGGAAGAGACCGTAAAAGATAAGGGCCATCACCGCCACCGTGCCGAGAGCGACCAGTATGCCTCGCGTCCCACGGATCGAACTCCCCATCAGGATATAAAAGATTGCCACGATCGTCATCAGCACATTGGCGAGGATCACCAGCCCCCTATGGGTGAGGACGGAGCTGAGGGCGTGCTCGACAGAGATCCCGTCGCGCCGCATCAGCATCACCTTCACCGTCTCACCCGCCACTACGCCGGTGGGATTGAAGGGCGCCAGCATATCGCCTATCAGTCGGTAGATAAAGAGTCTCCAGAAGGGCAGGCTCCGCTCCCCGCCGACGCTGAGACAGAGGCTCCAGGCGACATTGGAGGCCGCATAGGAGATAAAGGACATCAGGACGACTAAGGGGAGCATCACGGGTGTCTTCCGGAGCAGATCCCCCAGGGCGGAGAAGTCCACCGAGGCAACAAAGCGGACGACCAGCACCATCACCACCACGAGGAGACTCCAGGTGACGATTTTGATGATCCTCTTAGACTTCGCTTCGCCGTCAGGCAAGTTTTTTTGGCTCTTGGACATGTCAGTAAACCTGATCAGCTCCACTCAAAGGAGCGTGCAATAATACACTATTTTCCCATCATACTCCTATACATCAGTCTCACAGACACTTGCAGCACCCCCGCCACTGTCGCAGCAGCCGAAGCTCCGGAAGTCCCTCAGACAGCAGTCCTGATCCGGTGCGCTTTTCCTACCCTTACCACTCACCCCTGGAGTTTCATCCCCTTGGGACTGGACTCTCTATAAATACCAGTCATCTCCGATGTGGCAGCAGCCCGCGAGGGAGCCCAAAACAGGGAGAAATACCCTATATTTACAGTCCATCTACTAAAAGACAACAGCTACAGCCGAAGTATTATGGACGTACATCGCAGTAACCTCAAGGAACTCGTTGCAAAGAACGTGACTTCATTCTATATCCCGCCCTATCAGCGCGCTTATGCTTGGCGTAAGGCGGAGATCACTCGATTCTTCGGCGATCTCTGCAGGATCATAGAGTCGGAGCTGGACGAGGAGTGCAGGGATAAGCTAGAGCACTTCTTTGGGACCCTGGTAGTTAAGAACGAACCTGTAGGCATCGCCGGGACACGCACCATCATCATCGATGGTCAGCAGCGAGTCACGACTGCTCTGATACTTCTGATGGCAGTCAGAGATTTACTCACTGACCTGGCAAGTCGTGAGCTGATAACCAACACCTACCTCATCAATTCCTCATCCACATTTGAGGACAAGATAAAGCTCAAGCAGGTGACAAAGGACTGGGACGCTTACCGGGCACTTGTGCTGGGGAACCCGATGATCCCGGGAGCAGTGACGGAGGCCTACATGACCTTCCGGAGACTACTCATTGACTACTGTGCCGGGGACAAGCGGGTCACGCCGGAGCACTTCGTCATGGCTCTGGGACGAGTCAATGTTGCGGTCATCATCCTGGATGAGAGACCCCACAAGGGAGAAGATCCACAGATCATCTTTGAGACCCTCAACTCTCTCGGCAGACCCCTGACCTTCTCAGACCTGATCCGCAACTTCATCCTCCTCAATATGAGTAGCCAAAAGCAGACAGAGGCGTATGAGAAGGTCTGGTACCCGAAGATCGAGGAGCCGCTCGGGGTGAGGACGTCCGCCTTCCTGAGAGACTACCTGCAGCTCAAGCTTGCCACGTCACTTAAGAGCATCAGCGATAATAACACTAAAGAGCTGTACCAGCAGTTTAAGGACTACGCCACGGACAATTGGGAGAGCCGGGACAAACTAATGACCGACATCGTGGACTACATCGACTGCTACCGATTCATCATCGACCCGGACTTTACCGGATCCGTCTCCACCGATCCCCGAGTCAAGGAGCTGACCAGGAACATCTTCCAGGACATCGGCACAGAGGCCTTTAAGCCCCTTGTCCTTGGGCTCCTGCACCACCACTGCCACTCGAAGCGGAGCGAGGCGCGACTCCTCAGCCTCCTCACCGACATCAGGACCTACCTGATCCGCAGACGAGTCTGCAAGCTAAGTCAGGGAGAGAATAAAGCACTCCCCCGCCTCTGTGACAGGATCGAAGAGATCTACAGTGGCGAGACCGACCTGCTCGACCTGCTGTCGTCACAGTTCTACCGACTCAGGATACCCAATGACATCGAGATAAGGAGTACGCTGGAGACCATCAGCTTCTACAAGGAGCTCGCAAGCTACACCAAACTCATCCTCGGCAAGATAGAGGAGCACAGGACAAAGGTCTCAGTAGACTTCCGTGACCCCAAGATCACCATCGAGCACATCATGCCCCAGACGATTACCGACTCATGGAGAGAGGAGTTGGGAGAGGAGGCGGACGAGATACACGCGCGATACCTGCACAATATCGGCAATCTGATCCTGACGGAATTTAATGTCGAGATGAGCAACACATCCTTCGAGAATAAGAGAAAGCGCCTCGAGGACTCCTCCCTCATCTACCGAAAGGACATTATAAGTAAGGAGAGATGGACACTAGAGAGCATCCTATCGCACCGGAGCGTGATGATCGATGCCTTCCTCGACACCTTTGCCTTACCAGAGAAGTACCGGAAGGGGGAAAACTGGAAGAGCATCTCCCAGCTCCTGACAGACTTCTCCCCTCTGGAGAGCGGCATCCACAGGCTGCTTGCCGGAGAGAAGCCGATCACCATCCGTCTCGATGACGTGACTGTCCCGGTCCACTCGTGGCAGGAGGTCTTCCTCTACTTCATCAGGCTGGTTACCCGTGAGAGGACCACCCTACAGTACCTCAGGGAGAACCAGCGCAGGCTCTACGGCAGAGCAGATGCCCTCTCGACCTGGGATGAGCTGAGGCAGATCCCCGGCCTGATACAGAAGGGCTACCACAAGAACTACGCCGGAGAGTATGCCTTCCAGGCAAGTGATCCGGCGCAGGATGACGAATTCGTCCACATCAACATCTCCTCCAACACCTGCATCCTCCGGATCGCAAAGACGATGGAGGACCTACACATGAGCAAGGACTCTGTCACCATCACCATCCAAGAGAAGAGGAAGTCAGATGAGAGCGAGTCCCAGACCCATCCTCTTCCCCTCCTCGACAGCTGACCTACTCAGCCGACCGACCCCTGCCGCCAATGGGGCGAGAGCGCAGGGCGATGGCGGGTGGCTCCTTGCTTGACTGCAAAGGAATTAGTAAATTTGCGGTCTGAATAGAGCAGAAAGCCATGGAAAGGAGGAAGGATGCCTATAAGATCGACTTCACGGAGCCTCTCAGAGGTCCCGAGTCGCTCGCATACCACTTTGACGACGACTTCTTCTCCGAGCAGGGAGACGAAGAGATCCTTGGCGGCGACGTGGATCTGGATCTGGAGATCCAGCCTACATCGAGCCACTCGTACCAGCTACTACTCCACTACGAGGGGGCGGTCACCGTACCATGCGACCGCTGCCTGGCGCCCTTGGAGGTGGAGGTGGACACGGACGAGGAGATCACCGTCGAGATAGGTGAGGCACTGGATGAGGAGAATGACGAAGCCCTCGTCCTGGACGCTGCAGACCCCCGATATGACTTCAGCTTTATCTTCTACGAGCTCATCAAGGTGAGCCTCCCGATCGTCCACTCACATGAGGACATCGCGGAGTGCGACCCCTCGGTGGTCAGCTTCCTTATGGAGGGCGAGGCGCCCGAGGAGACGCCGGAGGACCCTCGATGGGAGAGTCTCCGCAAGAAGATCTCCGGGGAGGACGACACCGAGTCTCGTAAGTAAGTCAAGACAGAAAAGTAACACTCATATAATAGAAGTACATCATCATGGCACATCCTAAGAGACGTCAGTCCCACACCAGGACCAGAAAGCGTAGGACTCACGACGTAGCCAAGACCCCCGCGCTGACACGCTGTCCCAACTGCGGCTCCTGGCACGTCTATCACACCGTATGCAACACCTGCGGCTACTACCGCGGTCAGATCGCTGTGGAGGTGGAGGAGTAAGATCCTGCCATCTTACAAGACCTCGTCCCCACTCAGTATATGATTGAGTGGGGACGAGGTCTTTTGCCATAGCATCTTTATTACTTCTAGGGGGCGCAAGACATCCTCATAAGATCTCCCCAGACAACAGTAATCCCCGCCGTCTCCTCAGACGACGGGGATTACCTGTCTTTCTATCTATAAAAGAGATTAGTACTCCTCTTGACGCTGGAGGCGGACCATACGAGCGAAGTCACCGTCACGGCGTACCAGCTCGTCAGGAGATCCCTCCTCAGCTATACGACCATCCTTAAGGAGCACGACGTGATCGGCATTGCGAATCGTACGCATACGATGAGCAATGACAAGGACGGTCTTATCCCGCGTCAGCTCCGAGATACCTAACTGGATCTTCGTTTCATTCTCCGCATCGAGGCTCGCCGTTGCCTCGTCAAGAAGGACAATGGGAGCGTCCTTAAGGAGTGCCCGTGCAATGGAGAGCCGTTGTCGCTCCCCGCCGGAGAGGGTTTCGCCATTCTCCCCTATGATAGTGTCGTACCCCTCCGGCATCCGGCGGATGAAGTCCTCGCACTGAGCCAGCCGTGCGACACGCTTCACCTCCTCATCGGTGGCGTCCGGCTTCCCTATGCGGATATTGTCTGCTATGGAAGAGTGGAAAAGAACTACGTCCTGAAAGACGATCGCAAAGTCCCGCAGCAGAGTCTCGGGGTCTATCCCGGCAATGTCCTCACCTCCGATGAGGACATTGCCTCCATCCACATCCCAGAAGCGGGCAGCCAGCTTGGCGCATGTGCTCTTTCCCCCACCCGAGGGTCCTACAAGTGCCGTCACTTCACCCTCACGAGCGGTGAAGGAGACATCCTCGAGCACCTGCTTTCCTTCCTCGTAGGAGAAGGAGACATGGTGGAATTCTATGTCGTGATTGGGAAGGTCACACTCCTCACTACCCTCTTGCATCGGCATCGACTCAATCTCACGCATACGGTTCAGCCGCACGTCGAGGAAGGAGAGCAGGGCGAGATTGTTGCAGACCTCCTGCACAGGATTGTAGACCATTGCCGAAGCGAGAAGGAAGGCCAGGTAGACGAAGAGCGAGACTGTCCCGGTCGTCAGGAGCCAAGCCCCTACAAGGAGGACGGTAGGCATGCCAAGCTTCAAGAGGACGGCGGCAGAATTGACAGCCGCAGAGGAGCCCAGCTCCACATCGACTAGTTCCCGCTCATAGTCTTTCAGCTCCTCATCCAGCCGGGTCCTGTACTCCTCCTCTCCGGAGTAGGACTTGATCTCCTGTACGCACTCTAGTCCCTCCTGTATCGTCTCGGTGACACGGCGCTTCACGGTGTAGTGATCCTTAAACTCATGCGAGAGACGGTGTCTGCTTAGGAGAAGAACCGCCACGGCAACAGGTACGACCCAGAATAGTGCCAAGCTCAGGCGCCAATCGTAGCAAAACATACCGATGGCCACGATCAACACGCTCAGGAAGGAGGCGAAGAGCTGCGGGACAGCGTGAGAGAAGGTCTGCTCCAGCTGCGTGCAGTCCTCCATAACAGTCGATGTGAGATCAGAGAGATTTCGCTCCGCAAAAAATGCGAGTGGCAGCCGGCGCAGCTTCTCCGCCAGCGTGATCCGTCGCCGTGCACTCTCTCCAAAGACAGTGGTGTAGGTGCTATCGTACTGTAAGCGATTGATGACGTACATCACAATCATCAGCCCCAACGCAAGGAGGATGTAAAAGGTGAGACTGTGTGGTTCTCCTCCTTTCGCCGGATCGAGATACTCGGTGAGGAAGTAGAATAGGTAGCAGATCGGGAACATCAGCCCGATATTCTGCAGGGTGGAGAAAATGATTCCCCGCTTGAGATCACGGGCTCCCTTCTCGGAGAGGACAAAGCGCTCTTGTAGATATTTTGTAATCATAATTTTCATTCTGTTCTTTGTAGGAAAGGCAATAACGTCACGGAAGGCCTCTGCAGAGACCATCACAACTTCCAGGCGACAGCCCTCTGGTACTCGTCCCACATCAAGCGGTAGGTGCCATTTCGCTCCATAAGTTCATCGTGTGTCCCCTCCTCCACGATCGCCCCCTCCTTCATCACTACAATACTGTCGGCGTGGTGTACCGTCGTGAGGCGGTGAGCGATCATCAGCACCGTCTTCCCTCTCGTGAGCCGGGTGAGAGCCTGGCGGATCAGGTACTCGTTCTCCGGGTCGGCAAAGGCTGTCGCCTCATCAAGCACTACGATCGGTGCATCCTTAAGAATAGCTCGCGCAAGCACGATGCGTTGCATCTCGCCACCGGAGAGATAAGTTCCTTCGGCACCGACGAGCGTATTGAGTCCCTCAGGAAGTCGATTGAGGATCTCTCGGCTCTGAGAGAGGTCGATAGCCCTGTTGACCTCCTCAAGTGTCGCATCTGGAGAGCCATACCTGACGTTTTCGAGAATGGTGGTTTTGAAGAGGCGAGTGTTCTGGAAGACGAAGGAGACACTTTTCATCAGCTCCTCCGGCGACATTTTTCTCACGTCTACACCACCGACTAGCACCCGTCCTCCGGTCGTGTCCCAGAAACGCGGTATCAGCCGCGCAAGGGTGGTCTTACCACTTCCGGATGGTCCCACGAGGGCAATTGTCTTGCCCTCCGGGACGTTGAGGGTGACGTGGCTGACAGCGTCCTCCTTTGCGCCCTCATAGCGGAAGGAGACATCCTCCAGAGACACGCTGTAACCCATAGGCTCCAAAGTCGTCTCTACGGTAGGAAGTGGAGACGTCTCCGTCAGTCCCTCCAAGCGGCGAATCGCCTCTCCACAGAGGAAGAAGTCCTGCGACAGATAGGCGCAGCGCATAATACTGAGAGCGATGACCGGTGTGATCAGGACGTAGAGAAACATATCTGAGATTACCACCACAGGATCTCCTCCGTGACCAATGAGGATGATTGCCACCGGGACGAGGACGAAAGCGAAGGCGCTCGTCAGCACCGTATAGAGTGACATCGGGCGGCGACAGAGGTGCGAATACTTCGTCACGAGATCCCTATAGTCGATGATGCTGGCGTAGAAGCGCTTGAAGGAGAAGACCGTCTGCTGGAAGACCTTGACTACCGGGATCCCCCGGACATACTCGACTGCCTCGGCGCTCATACGCTCCTGGGCATCGAGGTACTGCCTCTGAAAACCTCCCCTCTCAGCACTCATCATGTATCCCATCAGGCCATAGGAAAGAAGTATCGGGACAAGGGCAGCAAGCCCCAGCTGCCAGTCCACCACGAAGAGGAGTACAAGGATCCCCAATGGGGCGACAACGCTGCTCGCGACATCCGGCAGGAGGTGTGCCACAAGCGTGTGCGTCATGCTCGAGTCCTCATCGATGATTTTTCGCATCCGACCGGTATCCTGACGGTCAAAGAATCCAAGTGGCGTACGCAAAAGGCGATCCATGGCAAATCGACGCATATTCGTCTCCACCCTAAATGCAGCCAGGTGAGAGAGCATTAGAGCACCGAAGTAGAGCAGCACAGTAGCAACAGAGACGACAAATGCCCACAGGGCATACGATCTGATGGGTGTCTCCGCAATGTCTCCACCTGCCGTAAGAAGGGTGCGCACCACCAGCCAGACGAGGACGAAAGGCACCAGCGATAGCAATCCATTGAGCGCCGAGAGGACGATGGAGAGCGGAATGAGGAGCTTACGCTTACCCATATACTCTCCCAGTTTCTTAAATGTATTCATAACTACTTATGTATTAATGGTTTCAAATGGCTTCAACAGCTCCGTCCACCCCGCCATACTGTAGCGGGAGTATTGATTGAGAGCAAGGTCGATCTCCTCATCCGTATACTCGTCGTGCACCACCAGTTCGGCAAAGATGTTCGCCCAGGATGAGCAGAGGATATGGATAAGGAAGGGCGAGATATTGACCTCCAGATGAGGGTAGCGCTCCTTCATCAGACGTAAATACTCATTCCCTATCTCCGTCTGAGTGGCAATAATCTGATCCATGTAGTGCTCCAGCGATGACCCCTCGCAGTGGAAAAGCAGAAGGCGAAGCTCCGGGCGATAAGCCTTGATGAGCTCCTTCATCCTCTGCTGATAGTCGAAGGAGAGCTCCGGCATCCGGAACACCCTCAGATCAAGGAAATCCTTGTCGTTGTGCGCTGAGAGATACCTGTCCAGCTCCTTGAGCAACGGGGCAAGGACAGCACGGAATAGGGCATCCTTGTCAGTAAAGTACCTGTAAATCGTGCCCACCGCCACGCCAGACCGCTTCGCTATGATGCGAATGGAAGTCTCTCGCACGCCGTGCTCGATGAATTCCTCGCGTGCGACCGTCACAATGAGCCGACGGATCTCTTCCTTCAGATACTGCATCTCAGTGGGGGTCTCAGAAGTGAATGTTGCTCGTCTTTGTTCACAAAAAAAGCGCACCGTTCGTCGAGCGAATGGTGCGCCTTCTCAGAGGTGATTACGGGTAAAGCCCGTATAGGAATTCTTCTTCTCATTAGTCTGTACTATAATTGGCACGAAGGTACCACGGCTTACTACGCCCGTCAATACTCTCTTTCTATGATTTTGGAGCGTCACGAGAAAGTCCTCCGCACGCCGACGGACGGCATGAAAGCAAGGACGAGGCTTATGCTATCTACTCACTTTTGAGTATATTTGCGCTGTGAGACCTTATCATGAGGATCCAAAATCGAAATATTTATCACAACAGTTTTGTATACTATGGACAAGAAAAGTATCAAGGGTACCGAGACAGAGAAGAACCTGCTGAAGGCATTCGCAGGCGAGTCTCAGGCACGCAATCGCTACCACTTCTCCGAGAGCGTTGCTCGCGAGGAGGGCTATGGTCAGATCGCAGACTTCTTCAAGCAGACAGCAGACCAGGAGCGCATGCACGCTAAGATGCTCTTCTCTCACCTCGAGGGAGGAGAGGTAGAGATCACCGCCG
>ERZ1031348.12-NODE-12-length-17558-cov-4.985774_pt1 | contig 17558 bp, 16 predicted proteins | sample MGYA00517286_ERZ1031348 | MGnify/ENA primary metagenome ERZ1031348 (study PRJEB33718, sample SAMN03159852) | human skin metagenome | collected 2014-02-25 | study: EMG produced TPA metagenomics assembly of the PRJNA266117 data set (Human skin bacterial metagenome and... | reverse complement strand
TAAGAGACAGATATTCATTTTCTCTTATTCCTTGATACGTAACACCCGCATGGCAAGATCGATCTCCTCCGGGTCACCGGTATGCTTCCCGACCGAGTCGGAGAGCTTGACGGTGTCCTGCCACGGCATCTTCTCGTCGAGCTTGCAGGCAAAGAGCTTCATCACGATATTCATCGGCTTGATCCCGTGACCGACATCGTTGGTCAGGTTGGTCCCGATCCCGAAGGTGGCCCTGATCTTACCGTCGCAGTACTCCTTGATCGCCGCCGCCTTATCCACGTCGAGGGCGTCGGAGAAGACGAGATACTTCGTCTTCGGATCTATCCGCAGCTCCCGATACTTCGCCAGTACTTTATCCGTAAAGGTCTGTGGGTCGCCGCTGTCCTGGCGGAGGGAAGTGAAGAGGGCCGCATGCTTCTTAGAGAAGTTTTGGAGAAAAACGTCGGTGGTAAAGGTATCGGTGAGCACCGTGCCGAGGTCTCCGTCATAGACGTCGATCCAGTCCTCCATAGCCATATAATTGGCCATCTTGTAGCCGTAGATTGCCGCGTGAAACTGCACCCACTCGTGCGGATGCGTCCCGGTGACGCGGATGCCATGCTTCATCGCATAGTAGACGTTGCTGGTGCCGAAGAAGTACTTCCCACCATTCTCGCAGAGGACCCTCGTCACTAGATCCTCCACCTCGCTGCTGAAGCGGCGCCGCATACCGAAGAGACTCACCTGTAGCCCGTGCTCCTGCATGGCCCGAGCCTTCTCAAGCGCCTTTGAGCGCGTCAGCTCCAGATCGGGCTGCTGACCGGTCTCCCGGTAGTAGAGCTCCGACACCATTGCCAGGATCGGCGTCTCCCAGAGCGTGATGCGATAGAGCAGTCCCTCAGCCGATATGTGGAGGTGTCCCTCAGGATCCTGCTCGATCGTCACCTCCTCCGGGTCGTAGGTGTAGCCCTTGAGGTAATCTATGTAAAGGGGTGGCAGGTAGGGGCACTCCTGTCGGAGGAAGTCCGCCTCCTCCCGAGTCAGCCGCAGCTCACTCATCCGTACGATCTCCTGCCGGAGACTCTCTGCAAAGCCCTCCGGGTAGACCAGGTTGTTGCGGTCGATGAACTCAAACCTTCCCCACGCTCTGGGGAAAAGCTTCATATACGCATACCCGGTCGTAAACTTATAGAGGTCCGTGTCCAGGATGCTTCGGATGATCATTTCACTCATTATATATAGGAGATGAATTTACCTTCTGCCGATACCATCGTACCGGAGACCTAGTCTCTTTATCTCGGAGGCATCGTAGATGTTGCGACCATCGATCACCACGTCTCCCCTCATCAGCTCCTTGATCCGGGACCAATTGGGGAGGCGGAAGATCTTCCACTCCGTCAAGAGCAGCAGCGCATCCGCTCCCTCGACGGACCGGTACAGATCTTTCGTGTACTGCACCCCGTCCGGAAGCACTCGCTTAGCTGTCTCGATTGCAATCGGGTCGCAGGCGACCACGTCCGCCCCGGCCTCGATGAGCTGACGGATCACCACGATAGAGGTCGCCTCCCTCATATCGTCCGTCTCGGGTTTGAAGGCCAGTCCCCAGACAGCGATCCGCTTACCGCTCAGGTCGCTACCGATCAAGCGGGTGAGCTTCTCGTAGGGGATCCTCTTCTGAGCTTCATTGACCCGATGCACCTCCTCGACGATGGTCATCGGAACCCCCTCCTCCTCACCGGTCTTGGCAAGCGCCTGCACATCCTTAGGGAAGCAGGAGCCTCCGTAGCCACTGCCTGCGTAGAGGAAGGCGGAGCCGATCCGGTGGTCGGCACCCATCCCCTGACGGATCAGGTCCACATCGGCCCCAAGCTTATCGGCAAGGTTGGCAAGCTGATTCATAAAGCTGATCCTCGTGGCCAGCATCGCGTTGCTGGCATACTTGGTCAGCTCCGAGCTTGGTATGTCCATAAAGAGGACCCGGAAGTTTCGGATCAAGAAGGGGCGATAAAGTCTCGTCAGCAGTTCCTTCGCCCAGTCGCTCTCCAGTCCGATCACGACCCGGTCGGGGCTCATAAAGTCCTTTATCGCATTGCCCTCCTTGAGGAACTCGGGATTATTCGCCACCTCGACCCTCAGGTCGGTCAGTCCACGCGCCTCCAGTCCCTTCCGGATCTCTGCCATCACCTTGGGGCTGGTCCCCACAGGCACGGTGCTCTTCGTCACCACAAGCATATCCTTACGGATCAGCTGTCCCAGCTGCTGAGCGACGGCACGGACATACTTCAGGTCTGCATCACCGCTCTCCGTGGGAGGCGTACCTACGGCGATGAAGACGATCTCCACGTCATCGATGCACTCTGCAAGATCGGTATGGAAGGAGAGACGTCCCTCCCCCGTATTGCGACGAACCATCTCATCCAGTCCGGGCTCATAGATCGGGATCTCCCCATCCCTGAGCCGCTCTATCTTATTGGCATCCGTATCGACGCAGTGGACGTGGACCCCCATCTCTGCGAAGCAGGTCCCCGTCACCAGACCGACGTAGCCGGTACCTATGATTGCTATCTCCATAGTAGTATCTACACCATTATATATAAGTGACCCATCCCCTCATCTCCCACAAATGTACGCAAATAATCCTCTCCCGAGCTCTGTACGCTCTGGCATATCAGGGCTGACGCATTTGAGTTTCACCTCGTCCGCCCGATTCCGCATTCATCCCCTGGGAGTATCTTATCGGGCCGGACAGAGTTCGGTAAAGTCTAAACCCGGTATTAGTGATCACTAAACCCGGTAATAGTGATCACTAATACCGGGTTTAGTTTGGGGGTGCAGGGCAGAGAGGATTAGTTAGGTCTCTTCGTTTTCGTTACTTTTGCAGGTGCGAGTAGCGTAACACCTCAGCTCTATCAGTGAAGAATTTTACCTTAAACAAAGCCTCCACCTCAGACAACAAGAGAGGGGATCGATCGGCGAAGCGCAGCAGCAAACGTAGCAGGGAGAAGGGCGACTTCTTCCGTCAGATACTTCCGCAGAGGGGAGTACCTGGCGATCTGTGGCGCTTCATCGCCGGGGTGACGCTCTTCTTCATAGGACTCTTCCTGGTCTACAACTTCTTCTCCTACTTCGTCACCGGGGCTGAGAATCAGAGCCTGCTACTCGGGCAGGAGATCACCGCTGAGGAGGCGGCACGACGGATCCAGGGTCATGGCGGCATCACCGGTTTTACGCTGATGAATACGCTGGTCAACGAGTGGATCGGTCTCGGGCTGGTCTTCCTCCTCTATCTCGTCGTGATGATGGGCGTCTGGATCACGCTGGTGATGCGGGTCTCATGGTTCCGTCAGATCAGTCTCTGCATCTGTGCGGCACTCTGGACTTCGATCACCCTGGGACTGATGCCGGCTGAGTGGACCGACGGGTGGTTTTTCCTCCCCGGAGGAGTCTTTGGACGCGAGGCAGCGACCTTCCTGACGATGCATATAGGTATTGTGGGGGCACTCCTGCTGATGAGCTTCCTCCTGATCCTGCTGCTGGTGATCACCTTTAGTTCCCTCATGCAGCGATACGCCTCATTCTCTAAGAAAAGGAAGGAAGCAAATGCCCTCGCGGACGAGCAGGAGAGTGCGGAGGAAGTGATAGATAATAATGAGAACACCATACCTGAGGACACCGGCGACGAAGTGACCGAGGTCCAAGAGGAGACGGATGAGGAGAAGATCGAAGAGGTGCCGGAGCCGATCGTGACGACTGCTGGCACCACGGGGAAGGTGAGTGTCAGCAGGCCGGAACCGGTGGCTCCCACAACGCCCTCCGATGAGATCGAGGTGATCGACGCCCGACAGACTGACGAGCTCCCCGGGGACTCCTCTCTGACGACCGCCCAGCAGCTGGTCCGTGAGCAGGGCGAGTATGACCCGACGCGCGACCTCGCAGATTACCACTACCCTACCCTCGACCTACTCAAGGACTACGGCAGCGATGACGGGGAGATCGATATGGAGGAGATCAATGCGAATAAGCAGCTGATCCTCGACACACTCAAGAGCTTCCGGATCGAGGTCAATAAGATCTCCGCCACGGTCGGGCCGGCGATCACGCTCTATGAGATCGTCCCTGCAGCAGGGATCCATATCTCCCGCATCCGGAGTCTGGAGGACAATATATCGATGAGTCTCTCTGCGCTCGGTATCCGTATCATTGCGCCGATCCCCGGCAAGGGAACCATCGGCATGGAGGTGCCCAATAAGCGACCCCAGATCGTCAGCATGCGGGGTGTGCTTGCCTCCTCGGTCTATCGGGAGACGACGATGGAGCTCCCAGTGGCACTCGGTCGCACGATCACGAATGATGTCCTGCTCTTTGACCTCGCTAAGGTACCCCACCTCCTCGTGGCGGGTGCTACGGGACAGGGAAAGTCGGTGGGACTCAATGCGATCATCATGTCCCTGCTCTACAAGAAGCACCCCTCGGAGCTGAAGTTTGTGATGATCGACCCGAAGATGGTCGAGTTTAGCATGTACTCTCGGGTGGAGAAGCTCTTCATGGCGAAGATCCCGGATGAGGATCAGGTGATCATCACCGACACGAAGCGGGCCGCCGACACCCTCACCTCCCTCTGTCAGGAGATGGACGACCGGTACGAGCTGCTGGCAGCCGCCTCCTGCCGCAATATCGTGGAGTACAATAGGCGATTTAGGAACCGGGAGCTTAATCCTGAGAATGGTCACCGCTTCCTGCCCTACATTGTCCTGATCATCGATGAGTATGGCGACCTGCTGCTGACTGCGGGCAAGGAGATTGAGCTGCCGATCACCCGTCTGGCTCAGAAGGCTCGCGCCATCGGCATCCATGCCATCATCGCGACGCAGCGACCGACGGCGAGCATCATCACCGGCGCGATCAAGGCAAACTTCCCCGGGCGTCTCGCCTTCCGCGTCACATCGCAGGTGGACTCCCGCATCATCCTCGACTCCGGTGGAGCCAATAGGCTGGTCGGCAAGGGAGATGCGCTCTACCAGTCCGGCACAAAGCTGACCCGCGTGCAGTGCGCCTTTGTCGACACCCCTGAGGTGAATGGCGTGGTGGACTTCATCGGCGAGCAGCGCGGCTACCCGACGGCGTACGAGCTGCCGGAGGTCACCCAGGAGAGTGAGGGCGGCGCTGCAGGTGGGGACGGTTCGATTGACCCGAACGAAAGGGACAACCTCTTCGACGTAGTAGCGGAGCGCATCGTAGCGGAGGGACGTGTCTCTATCTCACTGATCCAGCAGCTCTTTGCCATAGGATACAACCGAGCCGCCCGGCTCTGCAACCAGCTGGAGGCGGCAGGCATCATCAGTAAGCCGGACGGGCGAGGCTCGCGCGAGCTCTTAGTGACGACACAGGAGCAGCTCGAGCGGATCCTTCATCCGGAGATCTAAGACAGACACTATATATGACTCACTTTCGATATACCCTTGGGCTTCTTCTCTCCCTATTCTGCATCGCTGGTTACGCACAAACAGCAGACGTGCTCGATAAGTCGATCGAGCGACTTCAGGCAAAGGAGGGGCTGCAGGTATGCTTCCGAATGACCCTCGAGGACGTGACGACAGACTGCAAGTACTACGCCGAGGGACGACGGTTTTACTACGACTCCGAGGAGGTCAAGGCGTGGTACGAAGGGACGGATCTCTGGGTCTACGTCAAGCAGAGCGGGGAGGTCAATCTCTCCACGCCGCACAAGGAAGACCTGATGGAGATCAATCCGTTACTCAATCTCGAGGGCGTGAGGAAGAACGCCTTTTCCCTCACGAGGAAGAAGGAGGGGAAAAATACTCGGATAACTGCAGTGCCTCGTAAAAAAGGGAAAAACCGATACGACGGATCCCTCGCCAGGCTCGAGGCGCTGATCGCACCCGACGGGCGCCCGATCTCCCTTCGTCTGGAGGAGAAGGGGCTTATGGAGCCGGTGCTGATAGAGGTGACACGATTTGAAGAGGGACAGTTTAAGGAACTGAAGGATAGATCATTTTTTAGATACACTCCTGAGAAGATCAAGGGAGCAACACTCATAGACTTAAGATAAGATCGTTATGAATACGGACAAGAATACTCAGACAGACATCCTGATCATCGGCTCCGGTCCGGCGGGATACACTGCTGCCATCTATGCTGCGCGCGCCAATCGCTCCCCCATCGTCATAGAGGGACTGCAGCCGGGCGGACAGCTGACGGAGACCACGTCGATAGAGAACTTCCCCGGTTATCCTGAGGGAGTGGGAGGCTTCGAGATGATGGACGACCTGCGCAAGCAGGCCGAGCGCTATGGAGCAGATATCCGCTCCGGACTGGTCTCCGAGATAGACCTCAGTCAGCGCCCCTTCGTCGCTACCGTAGATAGTGAGTACACCATCACCGCCAAGTCTGTGATCATCGCCACCGGCGCCTCTGCCAAGATGCTCGGGCTGCCGGAGGAGAAGAAGTATATGGGTGCCGGCGTGAGTGCCTGCGCTACCTGCGACGGGTTTTTCTACAAAGGCAAGACCGTTGCCGTCGTTGGCGGTGGAGACACAGCCTGTGGCGACGCGATCTATCTCTCTAGCCTGGCGAAGAAGGTCTACCTTATCGTTCGTCGAGACGAGTTGCGTGCCAGTCAGGTGATGCAGGATCGAGTCCTGGAGACGGAGAATATCGAGGTACTCTGGAAGCATCAGGCTGAGGGACTCTTCGGAGAGCCTACTGTACAGGGAGCAAAGCTGGTAGTGAATAAGGGCGAAGCGGATGAGCATCGCACAGAGATCGCGATCGATGGATTCTTCGAGGCGATCGGACATAAGCCTAATACCGACTTCCTGAATGGCCAACTGAAGCTCGATGAGCATGGGTTTATCCTCACTAAGGACAGCGGCGACCCGGCGACGGAGATCGAGGGCGTCTATGCTGCCGGTGACGTGGCTGACTCAGTCTATCGCCAGGCCGTATCCGCAGCAGGAATTGGCTGCCGTGCGGCTATCGCAGCTGACAGGTTCCTCAAGATGAAAGGCGAGTGATGAAGATCCTGGGAAATATTATCTGGTGGATCTTCGGCGGACTGGAGACCGCCATCGGCTACATGACGGCGGGTCTGGTGCTCTGCCTGACAATCGTAGGGATCCCATTTGGCTTTCAGCTCTTCAAGATCGCTGCCGTAATGGTCTTCCCCTTTGGGAGCAAGGTGAGTGAGTCTAGCGGAGGGCTGGGGAGTACGCTCCTCAATATCCTCTGGTTTATCCTCGGCGGTATCTGGATCGCACTCGTGCACTTCCTCTTCGGGATCCTCCTCTGCATCACGATCATCGGGATCCCCTTCGGGAAGCAGCACTTCAAGTTTGCGGGGATTGCACTTCATCCCTTCGGTCGAGAGATAGAAGTGGGTCTATGAGCATAGGCAGGACACCTACCCCATTCCCCTACATGGAGGCTCCGATCGGGGTCTTCGACTCAGGCTACGGAGGGCTGACGATCCTCCGCTACCTACGCAAGCTGCTGCCGGAGTACGACTTCCTCTACCTCGGCGACAACGCCCGTGCACCCTATGGGAAGCACTCCCTCCCGACAATCTACGAATACGCTCGCGAGGCGGTGTCGCACCTCTTTGCCTGCGGCTGCCCGATGGTGATCATCGCCTGCAATACGGTCTCCGCCCATGCGCTGAGGCTACTGCAGCAGGTCGATCTCCCGACGAGCAGCGACCCATCTCGTCGTATCCTCGGCGTTATTCGCCCCACGGTGGAGCGGCTCGGGGAGCTGACCCGAAATGGGCATGTGGGAATACTGGCAACACCGGCGACGGTGAAGAGCAACACCTATCTCCTGGAGGTGAATCGCCTCCACCCCGAGATCCAACTCACGCAGCAGGCGCCCAAGATGTGGGTCTCTCTCATCGAGGGGGGCGAGTATCAGGCCAATGAGGGAGTCAATTACTTCGTGCGGCGAAATATCGAGGAGCTACTGCGGAAGGATCCGCGGATCGACACCATCCAGCTCGCCTGCACGCACTACCCGGTTCTTCTCCCCCGTATACGGGAGTTTGTCCGTGACGACATCGTGATCGCGGAGCAGGGCATGATCGTAGCTGAGTCTACGCAGAAGTACCTGCAGCGTCATCCGGAGATGGAGCGACGACTGAGTAAGAATGGGATCTCGCACTTCCTCACGACAGAGGAGGATGGCGAGTTTGCGGAGATGGCAGGTCTCTTCCTCCACGCACGACTAGCGGAGGATATGGTCGACCAGGTCCAGCTCAGGTGAGCGCAGGCGGTTAGATGACCCTCCAGAAGTTCCTCAAGGAGTACGGACTCTTCGGCAGTATCCTCCTGGGCATCGTTGCCTACCGACCTCTGTCGGTCCTCAGCCCGATGATCCCCTACGTGCTGATGACGATGCTCTTCTTCACCTTCTCCCGGATCGCACCGCGGGACATACGCCCGAGACCAATCCACCTAACCCTCATCGTAACGCAGATAGCACTGGCACTCGGCGGGTACTTCCTGGTGAGGTACCTCCCGGTACCGTATGCGGAGATCTATGCCCAGGCGGTGCTGATGTGCTTCCTCTGTCCTGTGGCGGCAGCGGCACCTGTGATCGTCGGACTCCTCGGCGGCTCCATCGCCATCGTCACCTCCTATGTGGTGATCAATTGCCTGAGCATCATCATCACCGGTCCTCTGATCCTCGGCTGGCTCGGTCATCCTCAGGGGACGCTCCTCGAGTCGATGGCGCACGTGCTTGTGGGCGTGCTGCCGATCGTGATGATCCCACTACTTACCGCCTTCGGGATCCGCTGGAAGCTCCCCTCCCTGCACGCCAAGGTTCGCTCCCTCTCCTCCGCCTCCCTCTATATATGGATCTTCCTCCTCTCGCTTGTCATCGCCAATACCGTCCACTTCGTAGCGCAGGAGAGTCAGGGCGTGGCGACGATGATCGTGGTGCTGGTGCTGATAGGGCTCGTCACCTGTATCATCCAGTACTCTGTCGGCAAGGCAATGAGTAGAAGGGTGCTCGGAGAGAGCGTCACCATCGGTCAGGCTCTGGGGCAGAAAAACTCCTCCATCAGCATCTGGATGATCCAGTCGTACCTCAATCCCATCGCCTCCGTGTCGCAAGCGGCCTACTCCATATTCCAGAACATCTTCAACGCCCTCCAAGTGATCCACCACGACCGGCGCCAGGTGCGGGAGCAGCGAATCAGACATAAAGAGCGCGACTGAAGTCACAACGGTGCTAAAAAGTGCTTAAATGTACAGGGAACGGGGAAATCAATTGTGCCAACTCAGGAAATAATTCGTACCTTGCGCCCTGTAAGAGTTCTCTCTCTTGGGAGACTGTTGCCCGTGTGAGCCTATCGTAAGTGTACGGGGCCACTGTGGCGATGAGCTTTCATAGTCAAGAAATGAGGGAAACTCCTACGGAAATTGTGTTTTATATCTTCTCCTGTTTCGTCCTCCGGAGTTGACTTGGTCTTGGCGTCCCGTACTGCAGTGGACGATGAGAGCACGCCAAAGCTTGAGGGAGTCTGAGGAGGGGATGTCAACCTTCTTTTATTACAGAATGAGTACACCCAACTCACTACTTCGGAGAGTGGTGGCTGCCGGAGCATTACTCGTCACTTGTGCCCTTGGCTATGCACAGAAGAGTAACGAAACGACCAATCACCACAACCGAAAGTCCACCGAGGTCGTCTCTAAGGACGCGGACAAGAAAACCGGAGCTGCCGCGCAGCTACTCGCTTCTAACCTCAATTACAGAGACACAACGCTGGTCACCAGCTTCGCTAAGGCGATCAATGAGTCTCTCAATCTGGACGAACTGACTGAGGAGGATCTCCTCTACCCCTCTGTCGACCTCTACGGCGAGGACTCCTGGAACAGCTCCCTAAACCCCATCCACGGGGCGTCTGCTGTCATCCCCTCTCGCTACGAGATCAGTCTCAAGGAATTTGTCTACCCATTGGATGGCATCCGACGCATCAATAGCGGCTACGGCTATCGTCGTCGCTTCCGTCGTATGCACTACGGCGTCGACATCGACCTCAATCGCGGCGACACCGTCCGCGCCACCTTCTCCGGTCGGGTACGTCTGGTCGACATCGATGGTCGAGGCTATGGTAAGTACGTGGTGATCCGTCACCCCAATGGTCTGGAGACCCTCTACGGTCACCTCTCCAAGCAGCTTGTAAAGGAGAATACCATCGTCCGTGCCGGTGACGCGATCGGACTCGGCGGCAGCACCGGACGCTCTACCGGTCCGCACCTCCACTATGAGACACGATTTATGGGCATCGCCCTCAATCCTCAGCAGCTGATCGACTTCGCCAGCGGGGCGCCTCGCAATGAGATGTACGTCTATGCCAAGGGTCGCTCCACCCGGAGCAACTCAGCCGACCAGTACAGAGCAAGCAATACGAAGACGAGGGACAACTCCTTCAAGACCTACCGGGTCCGCAAGGGCGATACTCTGTCTCACATCGCCAAGAAGACCGGCACCTCAGTCGCTCAGATCCGGAGACTCAATCCGAAGCTCCGCAAGAGCAGCATGATCCGACCGGGAGAGGTGATACGCGTCGGCGCATAAGCAGATCCCCGGTAGACGAGGACTTATATGATACAAAAGGACTCTTGGCTCATGCCAAGGGTCCTTTTTTTGTTTTGATAAAAGTGTGAGAAGGGACGAGAGAGGACGAATCAAGCCGGGGAAGCAGATCCGGGTCGCACAGGGACACCCTCAGACTATACCCGATATTAGTATCCACTATTACCGGTATTAGTCGACACTAATATCGGTATTAGTGAACACTAATACCGGGTATAGAAATAGCGGTTCTCTTCATACTGATAGCCAGATCGTTGCATACCCACAACATTGACACACTTATAACAGCCTAGAAGTAAGGGGTTTTAATGGCAAAACCGGAAGCGGTGGACCGATCCTGTGTCATGAGGATGAGAGCGGGGTACTATACGACCTCTCGATTGAGTACCTTTGTGGCGCAAAAGGCTAATATTATGACAGCAGATCATACACAGGACAAGTCTGTCCGGAGACAGGTACTCGGGGTGATCGTCCTCTTCGGCATCATCAGCATGCTGGGAGACATCGTCCACGAGTCGGCTCGAAGTGTCAATGGTCAGTACCTCAGTCTGCTCGGCGTGTCGGCAGCACAGGTGGGGCTGGTATTTGGGCTGGGAGAGTTCATCGGCTATGCGCTCCGGCTCATCTCCGGCGTCATCCTCGACAAGAGTGGCAAGTACTGGCTCTTCCTCTTCCTCGGCTATGGGGTCCACTTCGTGATCCCCCTGATGGGCTGCACCACCAGCTGGGGCGTACTCATCGTCCTGATCCTGACGGAGCGGATCGGGAAGGCCTTCCGCAGCCCCGCCAAGGACACGCTCCTCTCCGGCATCTCGGAGCGACAGGTGGGGCTGGGCTTTGCCTTCGGACTGCAGGAGGCGCTTGACCAGCTCGGGGCTTTCCTCGGACCGCTGATCTTTACCGCAGTCTTCTACTACGCAGGTCAGAGCGGTGTGGAGGAGTTTCAGCTCGGATACAAGCTACTCGCGATCCCCTTCGTGGTCCTGATGCTCTTCCTCGTCTACGTCTGGCGGCGGGTGTCGCGCCTGGAGCGAGAGCACGGCGCAGTTGCCCCGACCAACAAGCCGGGTAAGCTGAGCCGGATGTTTTGGATCTACTCCGCCTTCACCTTCTTCACCGCCTTTGGTCTGCTCAATTTCGGGATCATCGGCTATCACCTCAAGGTCCGGTCCGTCATGTCCGACACGATGATCACCATGCTCTACGCCGGCGCCATGGGTGTCGATGCCTTAGTGGCACTGCTCATCGGGCGAACCTACGATCGGCTCAAGGAGAGGACCGGCTCCAGGACGGGAGGCATCCTGATCCTCCTCATCGTGCCGCTGCTGACCTTGCTGCTCCCGGTCCTCACCCTCAGCACCTCCGTCCCGGTGGTCATCTCCGGTATGGTGATCCTCGGTGTGATCCTCGGCGCTCACGAGACCGTGATGCGCTCAGCGATAGCTGACCTGACACCATATAAGAAGCGCGGACTCGGCTTCGGGCTCTTCAATACCTTCTACGGGCTGGCACTGCTCGCTGGGTCGGCTCTCAGCGGACTTCTCTACGACCGGGGGCTGACGATGGTTATCATTATCCTCACCGCCGTCTCGGAGGGGATTGCCCTCGTCTTCTATGGAGTTATGTATCGTAAGGTAAGAGCGACAGCGCAGTGAGACCACTATTCCTCATAGGACTCCCCGGCGTGGGGAAGAGCACCATCGGCCGGATCGTTGCCGAGCGGCTTGGGTTGCGATTTGTCGACACAGACCTCTTCGTCGAGAGCCGGTACCACGCCACGATTTCATCAATGATCGGTTGCTGCGGGATCGACAAGTTCCGCAAGAGAGAGCGTGTGGCGCTGCTGGAGCTGCTGCAGGTGGAGGACACCCTCATAGCCACCGGCGGGGGGCTGCCGACCTGGGAGGACAATATGGACCGGATGCTGGCTCACGGGCTGGTGGTCTACCTCCGCTCGCCACTTGATATCCTCACCGACCGACTCTACAGCGTTCGTGCGACCCGCCCGGCAGTGGCGGACAAGACGAGGAGCGAAGTGCGCGACTATCTCGAGAGGGTGTCGGAGAAGAGGGAGCCCCACTACTCCCGAGCGCAGGTGGTGGTACCTATTGGTCACCTGCGGACTGCGGAGGAGGAGCGCATGGCTGCGGAACAGGTGATAGAGGCGATACGACAATATATGGAGAAGGAGGATGCCTAAGATGGAGAAAAGAGAAAGCCTTGCAGCACTCCTCAGCGGCTCTGACCTCATCACGCCCGAGGAGGTGACCGAGTACATCCCGATGATGGTCCGCACGATCTGGCATCAGGGTAGCCCCTTTGACCTCCATACCCCGATCCGGAGAGGTCTGCGGCCCTTCTCGCCCATCGGTCGATCTCCTGCCGGCTGCGCTCCTGTGGCGCTGGCACAACTCCTCACCCGGCTGGCGGTCGAGCACAACTCCAAAAACCCTCTCTACCGCTCCCTCGAGCGGGTCTCCGCCCTTGATCCAGGGGTCACCTCTACCGCCTCCGAGCGGGAGATGGCAGGCCGATTTCTCTCGGAGATAGGCGAAGCACTCTCGACGACCTACACGACCGACTTTGGGCTCACCTGGCCCTGGCGTATCCGCCTTCTCCTCAGGCGGATCGGCTTCCATCAGGCAAGACTTCACTGGTGGGGGCTGAGAGGAACGATCGAGCAGAGCCTCCGGAGCGGGCTGCCGGTGATCCTCACTGCCGGGCGGGAGGACCTCACCTTCCACACCTGGCTCGTGGACGGACTTCTCCGCACGGAGGATGCACTCTATCTCCACTGCAACTACGGCTGGGGCGGTCGGGCTAATGGGTACTACCGCTATGGGCGATACGATGTGTCCCGAGGACCGATCTTCCGCAGCCCCCGGGAGCAGAGGTTGCCCCGCACCTCCTCAGGACGATACCACCTCCTCCCCAGCGTCATCACCCTATGAGGCAGAAGGATAAAACTCTATACCGAGCTGAGGCACTGACCCTGGGGACGTTCTTCTGTCTCTACGTGGCGCAGTCCATCCCCTCCAGCTTCCTCTCCACAGCGCTGCAGGTAATGATGCGGGAGCAGCAGTTCTCCCTCTCCTCCATCGGACTCCTCCAGCTGGTCAAGCTCCCGTGGATCCTAAAGTTCCTCTGGGCGCCCTTGGTGGACCGCCACTGCCTGACGGTGCGGGACTACAAGCGCTGTATCATCGTCTCGGAGGTGATCTACGCCGGGCTGCTCTGCGCCATCGGGCTGCTGCAGGTGAGCACAGATATCTACCTGATCCTCGGGCTGATCATCCTGGCGCTGATTGCCTCGGGGACACAAGACATCGCCACCGACTCCCTCGCAGCGCTGAGTTACGGAGGGCGCGACAAGAGCCTCGTCAATACGATGCAGTCCTCAGGAAGCTTCGCCGGCACGCTGGTCGGTAGCGGGCTGCTCCTGGTCGTCCTGCATCGGTACGGCTGGCAGGTGGTCCTGCTCTGCCTGGCACTCTTCGTGCTGCTGGCGCTGGTACCCTTAGGGCTGGAGCGGCAGATCTCATTTGAGAAAAAAGATCCCAAGCGACGAGCCGGGATCGGTGACTTCGCCCTCTTCTTTTCCCGTAAGGGGATCTGGCGCCAAGTGCTCTTCCTCCTACTCTTCTACTCGGGACTGATGGCGATACTGCCTATGCTGCGTCCGTGGTTGGTGGACCAGGGGTTTGATATGGGCTCCATCGGCGTCCTGAGCGGACTACTCGGCACCGGGACTGCCTTTGTCAGTTCGATCGCCGCTGGCTTCATCGTCCGTCGCATAGGTATCTATCGGGCGCGGAAGTACTTCGCCACACTGATCTTAGTCGCCACACTCTACTTCCTCACGCTGACACAGGTCGAGGTCAGCACGCTCCTCGTGAGTATCGGTGTGATGCTGCTGTGGGCGGCTTACGGGAGCGCAACGGTCGTCGTCTACGTCTCTTCCATGGAGACCCTAAGAGAGGGTCGCGAGGGGACGGACTTCACGGTGCAGATCGTCATCACCCACCTCTGTGGCATGGGGATGGCGATCCTCGGTGGCGTGGTGGCAGACCATACCGGCTACAGTGGACTCTTTGCCCTTGCCGTACTGCTGGCGCTCATCTCACTCATCTATATACACCTTGTCTTTAAGAATGAAAAATAGCGATACCCTCCTCGAGAAGTACAATCAACCTGTCCCCCGCTACACCAGCTATCCTCCAGCTAATTTCTTCCACAGCATTGAGCCGAAGGAGTTCCTCGCTGCCGTAGAAGCATCCAATAGTGCCTCGGACAACCACGTCTCCTTCTACATCCACATCCCCTTCTGTCGCCAGCTATGCCACTTCTGCGCCTGCAACTCCTACCCGAGGGCTCGCCCGGATCGCATAGAGGCTTATGTGGAAGCGCTCCATAGAGAGATCGACCTGATCGCCACGCACCTCACACCGGGACGCAAAATCTCACAGATCCACTATGGTGGCGGCAGTCCCACTGCCATACCTGTCCACTACCTCCGCGAGCTCAATGAGCACCTCCTCTCCCTTATGGAGACGATCGACCGACCGGAGATCGCAATCGAGTGCCATCCCGGCTACCTCGATGAGCGTACCTGGGCAGAGCTGATCGACTGTCGCTTCAGTCGCTACAGCCTCGGGGTGCAGGACTTCGACGAGGAGGTGCTCCGGATCGTCCACCGAGAGCCCCCACTCCTCCCGGTCGGCGAGATCGTGTCGATGCTGCACGATGCGGGGGCGACGGTAAATATGGATCTCCTCTTCGGCCTGCCGCACCAGACGGCGGAGAGCTTTGCGAGATCTGTCCGGATGGCGGCAGAGATCCATCCGGAGCGGATAGTCACCTTTAGCTACGGTCACGTGCCATGGGTGCATAAGCGGCAGCTGATCTTAGAGCGAGCCGGACTCCCGGAGCCGGAAGAAAAACAAGCTATGTACCACCGCGCTGCCGACATACTCCACAGCGAGGGCTACCGATCCATCGGGATGGATCACTTTGTCCTCCCATCTGACGAGCTCAGCATAGCTCTCGATGAGGGACGACTGAGACGAAACTTCCAGGGATACTGCACCCTCAGGACCACGGCACAGGTCTACGCTCTCGGTGTCACCGGTATCAGCCAGCTCGGTACCGCCTATGCGCAGAATGGGCGAGACATCACCGAGTACATCGACACCCTTAGTGCCGGGCGACTCTACACCGAGAGGGGCTACCTGCTCTCCCCACGAGAGCAGATCGTCCGAGAGGTGATCGAGACGCTGATGTGCAACTACCGCCTGAGGTGGAGTGAAGTGGCTGAGCGACTCGGAATAAGTGTAGAGGAGACTATTCAGGCTGTGGTATACGATCGGGACAAGCTGCACGAGATGGCGTCAGACGGACTGATGAGGCTGACCCCGGAGGGAATCGAGCTGCCTATCGGCTCACCCTATGTGCGCTACGTGGCAGCCTCACTCGATCCCCTGATGCAGCAGACGGACAAGCGCTTTTCTAAGCCGGTATGAGCAGGCTCTTTCCTTAGTGGCAGTGGTGTCGATTATTCCTAACTTTGCTCTCAGACTTGACCAAACTCATCGCAACAAAACCTTATGTCAGAGTATTACATACTGAATGGAAGTGAGCAGCAAGGGCCACTCCCGATCGAACAGCTCAGAGGAAGAGTAACCCCGCAGACCCTTGTCTGGAGAGAGGGACTCCCCGACTGGATCCGTGCGGGCGACCTGCCCGAGCTCTCAGGACTACTTGTGCCCGCGGGAACTGTGCCTCCACCGACTCAGGGGCAGACTGTCGGTACTAAGCCCAAGGACTATCTCGTGGAGTCGATCCTGGTGACACTCTTCTGCTGCATGGTCTTCGGGATCCTCGGGATCGTCTACTCGGTACAGGCAAATAGTGCTTTTTCGAGCGGGAACATCACTGCAGCCAACGAATTTTCCGCCAGGGCGAAGCAGTGGGTCACCTACGGCTTCTGGTGCGGCATAGCTGTGGTGGGGGTCTACGCCATTCTGGCACTGATGGGTGCCCTGTCCAGCATTAGCCTGTCCTCCATTAGCGAGTTCTGAGATGCGCCGACGGGTAGGCCCGATCCTGATCGTTATACTCCTCGCGGGGATCGCCGTAGCCTACAAGTACCTCGACCCCGCCGTGGTACCGATCTTCCCGAGGTGTCCTTTTCGGCTCCTCACGGGTTACCTCTGTCCGGGATGCGGTTCCCAGCGAGCGATCCATCGTCTACTCAATCTCGACATCGCCGGCGCCTGGCAGATGAATCCCCTCTTCGTCATCGCCCTACCCTACCTCCTCGCCGGGCTGATCCTGAAGCCTCTGTCTCACCATAACGGTAGAGGTACCCGGCTCTACTACCAGCTCTACGGTTACCGGGCGTCCGTTGTGGTACTGGTGGTGATCGTCCTCTTCTGGGTAGGTCGCAACATCGTGGCGTGACCCATTGGAGAGGACAAGTCACTCCACCACAAGGTTTAGTGACAGACCACAAGACTATTTAACGGCGAAAATTTGGCTTGCTGACTATTATATCAGACATTTGTGGGACATAATGTTTCACCAAATAAGCAAGATCATGAAAGTAAAGAATATTCTTATCGCCACGATGGCACTCATCGGTCTCACCCTCTTCGCATCTTCGTGCAAGGAGGAGGACGAAAATATCCCGGACAATGCTTCATCACTCGCCAATACCACGTGGGTGGCAGAGGTAAAGGACAATAAGACCGACATCGACCCCGTCGCCTGGGTACTCACCTTCGACGGCAACAACCGCTTTACCCTTACGAGCACCGCAGGCAGTCTGGGTTCCCTAAGTCACTCCGGCACGTACATCTACAAGCACCCCAAGGTGACCCTCAGCCTCGACAAGGCATGGGATGCACAGCCTGGAGTCCTCTCTTTTGACCTCACCAGGACCTCAGAGGAGACGCTCACAGGCTACC
>ERZ1031348.11-NODE-11-length-18248-cov-4.628319_pt1 | contig 18248 bp, 13 predicted proteins | sample MGYA00517286_ERZ1031348 | MGnify/ENA primary metagenome ERZ1031348 (study PRJEB33718, sample SAMN03159852) | human skin metagenome | collected 2014-02-25 | study: EMG produced TPA metagenomics assembly of the PRJNA266117 data set (Human skin bacterial metagenome and... | reverse complement strand
GATCTACACCTCTCTATTCGTCGGCAGCGTCAGATGTGTATAAGAGACAGCTCAATGACTGGGACATCCGTGGCGGACACGCCCGCGACGAGGCCGTCGAGCTGTTCCACGCGGCGCCCGGTGGCACCCGCTCGACCCAACCATTTTCACAGTCCGCAACGTGGGACGAGCTGGATACCGATCCTGTTTCCGGCGTCATCCACGATGTTGACCACCCGTTCACCTCGGACGGCGGACTTGTCGTCCTGCGCGGCAACCTGGCTCCTGACGGCGCCGTCCTGAAATCCGCCGGCGTGGAGGAAGAACTGTGGGAGTTCACCGGCCCGGCGCGCGTGGTGGACAGCCAGGAGGCCGCCGTGTCAATGATCTTGAACCACGAGGTCTCCCCCGGTGACTGTGTGGTGATCCGCTACGAAGGCCCTGCCGGTGGTCCCGGCATGCAGGAGATGCTACACCCGACGAGCTTCCTCAAGGGAGCAGGTTTGGGCAAGTCCTGTGCGCTCATCACCGATGGCCGCTTCTCCGGCGGAACCTCGGGCCTGTCTATCGGTCACATCTCTCCGGAGGCCGCCCACGGTGGTCTCATCGGTTTGATCGAGGATGGCGACCCGATCTCTATCTCCGTGCACAATCGAACTCTGACTCTCGATGTGGATGAAGAGGAGCTCAACAGGCGGCGGCAGGCGATGGAGAACTCCGATGCCCCGTGGACGCCGAAGCGTAACCGCGTCGTGTCGAAGGCCCTCCAGGCCTACGCAAAGCTCGCCACATCGGCCGATAAGGGTGCGGTCCGCGCTCTGTAACTAACCGCCGGCTTCTCGGCGAGAACCGGATCTGTGTCCCGCGTCAGCATGCTGACGCGGGATTTTTCTGTTCAGCTGCCAGAAACAACCGCGCGATTTCGGGTTGGCCCCGCTTTCTTCGAGTGGGGAATTTTCGGGAATCACTGTGCAGGTGGTGCGCAGTGTGCTGGCACGCGTATGGGATTATAAAGTGGAACACCACAAGGAGGCGCGCATGAGTGGTAAATCAGTTCCCACGTCGAACTCGATCAGTCGAGATGGTGGCACCACTGGAGTCACCGTCGGGACCGGTGGGCATTCCATCGGGACCGTTGGTAATTCCATCGGGACCGGTGGTAATTCCATCTGGACAGCGATCACTGTCGTCGGGCTTGTCATGGGGTTGGCGGTCACGTGGCAGCAAATTCGGATGAACGAAGAGCCCATCGACATGGCCATTTACCTCGAAGGAGTGCGGACGTTCCTTCAGGGTGGCGAGGTGTACTCGCAACCCATGCAGGTGGGAACCGTGCTGCTGCCTTTCATCTACCCGCCGTTTGGTGCCCTGGTCATGGTTCCGCTGGCCCACCTCAGCGTGAAACTCGCCGGCGACATCATGATCGCGGTCTCGTCTCTTCTATTGCTCGCCTGCTTGCACTTTGTCACGCGGGCTATGATGGGATCCCCCGATCCTACGGTCACGGCCGTCCCCGAGCGCGCCTGCCACGCGCTCGTCGCCATCGTTTGGCCGGCCGATGCTCCTCGAGCCGGTTGTGCTTAACTCCTCGTTCGCGCAGATCAACATCATCATTATGGGGCTGGTGGTGCTCGATCTGGTCCCCCGCCGACGATTCCTCCCCCAAGGGTGGCTCATCGGCATAGCCGTGGCCATCAAACTCACCCCCCTGGTGATGCTCTACTACTTCCTGCTCAAGAAGGACATCAAGGCGATCGCGGTGAGTGCCGGAAGTGCTATCGCAGCCACCGCCCTCGCGGCCGTTGTGCGCTGGGATGTGACGGTGGAGTATTTTTCCACCACCCTCCTTGGCCTCGGCGGCGGAAAGAATATGGGCGTCAACACCGCCTACCAGTCCAATTCCTCTCTCAAGGGAATGATTATGCGGTGGTTTACCTCAGAGGATGCCCTCAACGCGCATACAGGGCTTGTCAATATCGTGTGGCTCGTCGCCTCGTTCATTGCCATTGGCCTTGCCGGTTGGCTCATGGTGTGGCTTTTACGCCGCGGCTTTGACACGGATGCCTGGCTAGTCAACAGCATCCTCATGCTGCTGATCTCCCCGATCTCGTGGTCACACCACTGGGTTTGGGTCGCACTTATCGTCCCCGTGTTCGCATGGAGGTGGTTCACCTCGAGCCCCCGTTCTGCATGGTTCGGAGGGACTTTGGCCCTGTGGACGGTACTCATGGTCACCCGTCCTCCCAAGTGGTGGTTCGGCGACGCCATCGATATATATGCCCTGCCTTGGTGGAAGACCTTCCTCGTCTCCGATTACGTGTGGCTGGCCATCGCTTTGCTCGCTTTGTATCCCCTTGTTTGTAAGCGCCTCAGCTCTCCTGCACCCGTATCAGATCGGTAGCCCAGTCCACTATCTGTTCAGCCATCTACATCGTTGCTGTATCTGTTCGGCTGTGTGCAACGGTCACCCCAGCCGAAAGAGAAAACCGGCCCTGCGAGCAAACAACTCGCAGGGCCGGTTTTCCAATGATGCTACGCAGTGGTGTTATCCCAGAGGGTTGATCCCCGTTCCGAACCACCACATGGCCCCCGCGGCGACGATACCCACGATGCACCAAATCCAGCTCGAGGCGAGCGGGCGCTTCGCCCAGCTGCGCGAGAAGTCCAACGCAATCTTGCCAGGCCCCGTGAACTGCACGACGAGCGCCAAACCAAGCAGAATGAGAGCCAGAATAACCGCGTTATCCACTGCAAACAGGCTCGTCGTATCGTACTGAACCAGGGCATGGAGAGCACCGAATCCGGTCGCGATGACTGCAACCGCTGCTGCTACAGGCGTGAGCAACCCGAGCAGAATAAACACTCCGGCTGTCAGCGCCAACGTGGGAACCACAATCGCCAAGGCTGTGGGGTACGCATACGCAGCAAAGGCCTCCTTTACTCCTGCGAGCCCCTCGCTACCACCAAGATTGAAGAACACCTTGAGAGCCTCAAAGATGAGGTAGCCACCAAGAACGATTCTGAGCAGCAACAGACCGAAATCCATAGTGCCCCTGCGGGGATCTTCGGGTTCTTCCACTGCGACGGCATCTGCGCCAGGCGCTTCGGCCACGGTTGCGTAACCCGGCTCGGGAGCACCCACAGGTGGCACGCCTGGTGACACGGTAGTGGCCGCTGCTGAAGTTCCGGCAAATGAGGACACCGGTGAGAAACGGGTCTCTGTATCCGCTTGGGCAGGCTGGGACGTGAATACGGCCTCCGTCTGCGCGGTTGGAGCGAAATCGGCATCGTCATAGGACGTGCCGGTGCTATCCAAGACTTCCGTCTGAGCGCTATCCTGCTTCGGGCTGATTACCTGAGGCTTTGCTCTTCCTGCCAGTCCGGCGAGGCCAGACTTATTGGGGGTAGAAAAAACCTCCGTTTTCAAGTCGCTAGCGACGGCATCCGCCTTCGGAGTGGTTGAAAAAACCTCTGTTCGTGCATCCTTGGAGGCATCGTAAGTAGGGACTTCCGCACCGAAGTCGACGCTTGATGCCTTATCAGGTTTGGTGTTCTTCTCGTTGGTATCCACGTCACCAGCCTAGGGGAAGTTCCACTCGTGGTGGTGCTCTTCCCCTGCGGCGCGCCGCTACCTCACCAACGCCTTTGTTGACATGTACCCTAAATGGTAAGGAAACACAATACTGAAGGAGTGACCACCATGGCAGAGAACACCACCAGCAACGCAAATGCTGCTGCAGCCGCAAAGGCTAAGGGCGCAGACTGGGCGGGAGACGCAGAAAACAGGACGAATGATGAATCGGGTGCTTTCGTTCGGGACACCAATTACATCGATGACCGAATCGTCTCCTCCGTCGAGCCAGGAAGCGGCCCCCAGCAGCGTGACGACGGCACCATGTGGTGGCCCGTAGAGCCGCATCGCTACCGCCTCATTGCCGCGAGAGCCTGCCCGTGGGCGCACCGCACCATCATCGCACGCCGGATTTATGGCCTCGAAGATGTCATTTCCCTCGGGCTCGCCGGCCCCACTCACGATAAGCGGTCCTGGACATTCGACCTTGACCCCGACGGTGTCGACCCCGTTCTCACAATTCCTCGTCTACAGGATGCATACTTCACTCGCTTCCCTGACTACCCACGCGGAATTACCGTTCCCGCGATCGTCGAGGAAGAATCCGGCAAGGTGGTCACCAACAAGTACTCTGACATCACGATTGACTTTGGTGAGCAGTGGAAAAAATTCCACCGTGAGGGAGCACCGGACCTCTACCCCGAGGAATTGCGGGAGGATATGCGCCCAGTTATGAAGCGGATTCTCACCGAAGTGAATAACGGCGTATACCGCTGCGGTTTCGCTAGCTCCCAAAAGGCCTACGAGGAAGCCTACGACCGCCTGTGGGTTGCCCTCGATTGGCTCGAGGAGCGCCTCACCCACACCCGCTACCTCATGGGTGACCACATCACCGAGGCAGACGTGCGCCTGTTCACCACACTCATTCGCTTCGACGCCGTGTACCACTCCCACTTCAAGGCGAGCCGCAACAAGATCACAGAGATGCCCAGCCTGTGGGGCTACCTCCGCGACCTCTTCCAGACTCCCGGATTCGGCGACACGTGCGATTTCACTGAGATAAAACAGCACTACTACATCGTGCACAAAGAAATTGACCCCACCCAGATCGTTCCCGTCGGACCCGATCTTTCTGGGCTCGTAACCCCGCACGACCGCGAGAAACTAGGCGGCTCTCCATTCGCCCCGGGAACCACACTGCCCGGGCCGATCGTAGAGGTAGAGCGCGTGAAGAATCCGGAGCCTTGGCAAGCCGAGTTCTTCGGCTGGAACGAAGCACAGCTTTAGAGCCCAGGCTCCCCGGCCAGCACTGTGTACTCTACGGCACGACCACTCTGTGAGAACGGTGGTACCCGGAACCGTCGTCACGAACGAGCCCGTCGTTGCGCACGGGCTCGACGTCACGTACGGGACCGCCGTTGCGCGCGGGACCGCCGAAAGTTCACTGTCCTAATGGTTGGAGTATGTGCGCAGGAGATATGGCTCAGCCACTGCAGTATGCCGCTGGAAGATGACTGCTCCTCCATCCGTAGCTCAGTAGCTGAGGAGGAGCATTCAACATGTGGCCGGGGCCACAAAAACTACCGCCGAGGTTGAGAAAATGCGCAGTGCGCGGGGATGTTCTTGCGAGCCGCGCGGGTTACGGCGCTGGTCAAAAGCTCAAGCAGAGGGGACTCGAGCCGCCAATGCTGCCAATACAAGTCAGTGGACACGATCTTTTCATCCAGCTGCACGGCAACGCCCCGCCTGATCAGCTCCTTCGCCTGGGTATCCACTACAATTGCCCATCCCAGTCCGGCCTCAATCGACTGGAGGAACGCTCCCATTGAGGGGACGATGGACACACGACGATGCTTCGGGGGATTATCAAGCCTTCCAACAAGGTCCCGGTCTTGCAGATAATCGCGGGCGCCGAAACGTAAGGCCGGCATCCGCGCCCAATCAATCTGCTTATTGAGGGTGTACTTCTCTACCAGCCACGGCGCGGCCACCGCCACGTAGTGCAGCGTTCCAAGCAACACCGAGTCACAGCCGGAAACCGGCTTGGATTCCCGGGTCACCGCGCCCAAGCAGTCACCGCTGCGCAGCAGCTCAAGCGAGTGAGACTCGTCCTCAATCCGCATAAGGATCGAGGCAGAATCCCACGTGGCAACTTCGCGGAGCACCGGAGGGAACCAGGTAGCTAGCGAATCGGCGTTGATGGCAACGTTTAGTGGCACGCTCGCTAGACGGCGGTCGAGGGCCGCTTCGGTTTCGGCTTGCAACAACGCAACCCGGCGCGCAGCCTGTGCGATTACCTCGCCAGCTTCAGTTGCGGTAACAGGAGATTCCCTGCGTACAAGGACTCTCCCCGTGGAGTGCTCTAGCGCCTTAATACGCTGACTCACCGCGGGAGCGCTGATTCCTAGTGCGGCAGCAGCACGCTCGAAGCTTCCCTCGTCGATGATCGCGAGGAGGGTTTCCATTTGCTCAAGTTTCATTTTCTCCAGTACCACATCTTCCAGTACGCTTAAGACACTTTTATGATACCCGAGAATTTATCATTTTACTTATTCACCCCCCGGGTTCACAATGGAGCCGTGAACGTTTTCTTTGCTGGATTGATCTTTAATCTGTCCCTCATCTTGGGACTGGGGCCTCAGAACGCGCTCATTTTAAAGTACGGTCTTAGGCGTCAACACATTACGCTCGTGATTATTATCTGCGCGCTCTGCGATATCTCGCTCCTCGTCCTCAGTGGCGTGGGGGTCGGCTTGATCCTTGAGAAGGCACCTATTGTTCTCGAGGTTCTTCGCTACGGCGGGTTCCTCTTCCTGCTGTGGTTCGCTTTCACGTGTTTTAGAGATGCAGTACACCCCAAGACCATTGACGTTCACACAACCACAGAGGCTGCCCCTCAGCACCATGACGATGGCGGGCGACGGGTTGAAGACTCTCCCGTTACAGCCGGTGTTGCTGGCGACGAGGATGCCGTTTCCCACCGCGGATCCGCCGTTATCACAAAGACCCGTCCCCACCCTGTCCACATTCCGGAAGAAATCAAAGGTCCCGCGCTCGCGGCGTTCATGGTGAGCGTGGTTAACCCCGCTGCGTGGGTGGATCTGTTCGTGGTAATCGGTTCGACCTCGGCCAGTTACGGGGCAGGAAAATGGATGTTCCTCCTGGGAACCATGGCCGCTTCCCTCGTCTGGTTCCCAGCTTTCGGCTACGGCGCCGCAGCACTGTCTAAGCCTCTGTCCAGCCCCAAGGTGTGGCGTGGCATCAACACCGTGATTGGACTGTTCATGGTGTTCATGGCTTTCCGCGTGCTCCTGATGTAGTCGCACCAGCCTGACATTCCCAGTCACAAGCACGCCCGGCGTTTTCCGCCCGGGCGTGCTTTGTATCGGCGTGTAGGAGGTGAGCCCATGCTCTTGGCCGACCTCGGAAGTATGGGGCGGAATCAAGGTCAGCTCGCATGGTCTCTCCCCCACACACACGACGTCCCTGCACGCCACTCAGCGTGCAGGGACGTGGATGAAAGAAAAGCGAAAAGCTACTCGCCGGCGTGCTTCGACCTGGTCGCAGCACCCCAAATGTTGATTCCGGCATCGCTTGTCACGCGATCAATGGTGGCAAGCTCATCATCGGTGAATTCGAGATTCTCAAGCGTGTCGAGGTTCTGATCGAGCTGCTCTACCGACGAGGCTCCCACCAGTGCGCTGGTGACAGTTTTCTCGCCGTACTCGCCCTGCCGGCGAAGCACCCACGCTAGCGCCAGTTGGGCAACGGTCTGGCCGCGCGAATCGGCAAGCTTCTTCAGCTCCCGCACCATGCCCAGGTTGCGGTCGCTCAGCATCTCCTTGCTCAGTGATTTATCGCTGGCTGCACGAGACCCTTCCGGGATGCCGTCGAGGTAGCGGTCGGTGAGGAGCCCCTGGGCAAGCGGCGAGAAAGCGATGACCCCCAAGCCGTTATCAGCAGCAGAAGTGAGCAGGTTATCCCCCGAATCATCGGGTTCTTCCACCCACCGGTTGACAATGGAGTAGCTCGGCTGATGGATAAGGAGCGGGCAGCCCTCCTCGCGCATGATCTCCGCAGCCTCCGCCGTGAGATCGGCTGAATAGGACGAAATGCCCACGTAGAGCGCCTTGCCCGAGGCTACGATGTCTCGCAGTGCGTACATCGTCTCCTCCAGCGGGGTATCCGGGTCCGGACGGTGGTGATAAAAAATATCCACATAGTCGAGTCCAAGGTGCTCCAACGAGGCATCGAGCGAAGCCATCAGGTACTTGCGACTACCGCCGAAGCCGTACGGCCCCGGTTGCATCCGCCAACCGGCCTTGGATGAGATGATCAACTCGTCGCGCAGCCCACGGAAATCCTCCCTGAGGATGGTTCCTACGTTGCGCTCGGCTGAACCAGCTGGCGGGCCATAGTTATTCGCCAGATCGAAATGCGTGACGCCGCGATCAAAAGCGCGACGCATGATGGCCCGCTGGTTTTCCAGTGGCTTATCATCACCAAAGTTGTGCCAAAATCCTAGGGAGATGGCGGGCAAGAAGAGTCCGGAGTCACCTACACGTCGGTACTCCATGGAATCGTATCTATCTGATCGTGGAGTGTACATAATCCCGAGTGTAGCTATCGTCGCGGCAGCATGTTTGCCACACGTGAGCTAGGCAGCGACATGCCTTCTCGGCGCTAACCGCGGGACTCATTATCGTCCTGCTCGTCCGGGTACCGGTCGCGGAAATAGTCCTCTGCGGAAAACTCCACCTCTTCATCCGAATCCAGCCTCTCGGCTTCCTCCTCCTCGATGGTGCAGAAAAGTTCCCGCGACTCTACGTTTGATTCCCGCACCTCGCTGCGAAGCTTCCAGCGCTGCTTAGACGTGAAGCGGAGCCGCGGATCAAGGCGCCTGGCCACCAGCTTTCGGATCTTTTCCCTCCTGCTGGATTCTTCAGTGATTTCCGGACGCGTCGCCACCCACGAGACGATGAGTGTGAGAATAAGCAGGATCCCCACGTAGCCCACGATGGGGTACAGCCAGGCCACGAGCGTGGAGAAAGGAACGAAAGAGAAGACGAATCCCACGAGCGTGCTCCCCACCATGTAGCGACGGAACCGCTCGGGCTTGTCAGCACTTAGCCGTTTAGACAGCGCATAAAACATGGCGATGGCTGTGTTGAAGATCATCGCATAGATGACCACCGCCATGATGGTGCCCAACAACGGGTGGATTTGTGACACGAGCGCGAGGGTGGGCATATCAAAGTCCGCCACCGTTGCGATGTTGAAGTACAGGGAGAGGACAAGCCCCACAAGGCACACCCCGTACAGCGCTCCGCCGATAATTCCGCCGAGCCCAGCGGCCTTGGGGTCGGCGCTGTTGCCACCCATGATGAGCGCCATGGAAATCCCCACCATGAGGCACATTCCCACGTAGTTTGCCGAGGAGACCCACCAGTTGGGGACGAGGTGACCCGCCTGTACCGCCTCCGCCTGAACGTCGAGCGCCGCGAAGGTATCGGTGGGCTGCGTGGCGTAGCGGGCGAAGATGATCACCATGAACACGAGGAGGAAAGGAGTGATCATGCCGATGACGTTGGACACTTTATCCACATCAAGGAATCCGGCGGCGATGACGAGGATCACCATGAGGATCGAGCCGGCCAGGGTGGGGATACCGAACTGCTGGTTGAGGTTGCTCCCGGCTCCGGCAAGCATGACGAATCCGGTGGCGAACAATGTGATCATGATGGCGTAATCGAAGAACTTAGCCAGCACCGGGCTGGCGATGTAGGACACCACCGGCATGTGTTCCTTGCTTTGGAAATAGGACCCGAACTGTAGCGTGACCATGCCGGTGACCATCATGATGAGGCCCGAAATGATGCTTGCCCAGATGCCCATGTGCCCAAAGGCGCCAAAGTACTGGAGAATTTCCTGGCCTGACGCAAAGCCCGCCCCGACCAGGACACCGAGGAAAGCCATCGAGATTCCTAGTGCACGTTTCAACATAGCTACTCCTTTGTGGTGTTCCTATGCTTTGAATAATATGCACTCGCATTGCATCTATGTGACTGATTGACCGTGCTGCCAGCGAATTGGAACCGAAACGTAATACTCGTGGAGAAAGTCGCGCTCCCCTCATAGCCATCCCGTGGGAGCCGTGCCCTCGTATACACCACGGGATAACCTGCATCGCCGTTGTAAGCATGCGAAGTAGCGGCCAAATTCTGCTCACACCTCACATTCCCTACAAAAAAGTCACAGCCAAAAGTTCCCCCATGCACAAGCTGCCCCAAACAAGCTGTCCCCACGAAAAAGACGCCCCACGAAAAGACGCCCCACGAAAAAGACGCCCCACGCCTTGGCGTGGGGCAGGTAGTGACGGTTCGGAGCAGCTTCACGGGAACGCTGCTGTTCGACGGGTTAGCTCAGCTTCTTGGCAATGAGCTGGTTCACCGTCTTCGGGTCGGCTTTGCCTCGGGTCGCCTTCATCACGGCACCGACGATGGCACCGGTGACCTTCTTGTTTCCGGCACGGTACTTCTCCACGATGTCCGGGTTGGCAGCCAGGGCGTCGTCCACGGCCTTCTCGATCGCGGCATCGTCACGCACGACTTCCAGTCCACGCTTGTCGACGACCTCGTCCACGTCGCCTTCACCGGCCAGCACGCCGTCAATTGCGGTACGGCCCAGCTTGTTGGTGAGCTTGCCCTCGCGCACGAGCTCAGCCACGCGGGCGACCTGTGCAGGGGTGATTGCGAGGTCCTCGAGCTCAACCTCGGACTCCTTGGCCTTCTGTGCCAGGTAGGAGGTCCACCAGGAGCGAGCCTCATCCGGCTTCGCGCCCGCCTCGGTGGTGGCGATGATGAGGTCAAGCGCGCCGGCGTTGACCAGGTCACGCATCTCAGCGTCGGATACGCCCCACTCCTTTTGCAAGCGGTCCCGCTTCACCCACGGAAGCTCCGGAAGCGTCGCGCGGATCTCCTCCACACGCTCCCTAGACACGATGACCGGGGGCAGGTCGGGATCGTTGAAGTAGCGGTAATCGGAGGATGTCTCCTTCGGACGGCCCTTCTTGGTGGAACCGTCGGTCTCCTGGTAGTGGCGGGTTTCCTGAATAATCTCCTCACCGGCCTCGAGGGCGGCTGCCTGGCGCATCATCTCGTAGCGCACTGCCTGCTCCACGGAGCGCACTGAGTTAATGTTCTTCGTTTCCGTGCGAGTACCGAACTCGGTGGCACCCTTGCGCATGAGCGACAGGTTCGCGTCACAGCGCATCGAGCCCTGATCCATCCGGGCATCGGACACACCGAGGGCCTTGACGAGGTCACGGAGAGCGGCGACGTAGCAACGTGCGACCTCCGGGGCACGCTCGCCGGCACCCTCAATCGGCTTGGTCACGATCTCAATGAGGGGAACGCCGGCACGGTTTACGTCGACAAGCGAGTGGGTAGCACCGGCAATGCGGCCATCGGCACCACCGATGTGCGTGAGCTTCGCGGTGTCCTCCTCCATGTGGGCCCGCTCGATCTCCACACGCCAGGTCGTGCCGTCGTCGAGCTGCACGTCGAGGTAGCCGTCGTAGGCGATCGGCTCGTCATACTGCGAAATCTGGTAGTTCTTCGGCTGGTCCGGGTAGAAGTAGTTCTTCCGGGCGAAACGGGAGTACTCGGCAATCTTGCAGTTTAGAGCGAGGCCGATCTTGATAGCCCACTCAACGCCCGTCTCATTAACTACCGGCAGCGCACCGGGGAGCCCCAGGCAGGTAGGGTCCGTGTGAGAGTTCGGCGGTGCACCGAAATCGGTGGAACTAGCGGAAAACATCTTCGTTTCCGTCTGCAGCTCCACGTGCACCTCGAGGCCCATCACCGGGTCGAAGCGCTCCAACACCTCGTCGTAGTCCATGAGATCAGTATCCTGGTAGGTCATAAGCACCTAGTTTATAGCGTTGACATCATTCTGGTTGCGTCGGCTACCTCTTTGCAGCTGACTGCTCACAGAGGCGCCGAAGCACCGGTCCCCCAAGGGGTGCAACTGGTTTGTGGGGCCACACAAGGCGAACGCCCGTCCGCACAGGCGTGGACGGGCATTCCGGGCTGTGTCCCACTTGCGGAGGACACTGTAAAACCGGCTACTGGGTGACGGGGGCGTCAGCCGGGGCGTCGACAAGCTCCTCGGACTGCTCGAGGGATTGGCACCGGGCGTTGATGCGATCCAGCAACAGAGCGCACACGGCACCAACAACCGCGACGCACAGGGTGATGAGGAAGATCTGTTCGTATCCCACGTGCGGGTTATCACGGTGTGTCTCTACAATCCCGGCGGTCATCGGGTTCGCCCAGAAGATGGAGGCGTAGACGAGGAAAGAACCAACAGCCATGGCGGAGCCGTTGATCTCCTCGGGCAGGTGCAACTCGGCGATGGGCGCGAGGATCACGGCCTTGCCCATAAAGATCCCCATGGCCATGACGATGAGAAGCCCCATCGCCACCCAGATGCTGCCACCCTGCGGGAGGAGGTACACAAGCCCCACCCCCACTGCGGTGAGCGCGAGGGCGAAGGCCATCATGCGGGTGGATGACTTAAACAGGTAATCCGCAACCAACCCGGAGACGACCCCGGCGAAGATGCCGACCAGGCCTGTGTTGAAGATGCCGAAGGCACCGGACTGAGCATCCGTAGCGTGGAAAACGAGGGACAGGTACGGGGCCGACGAATAGATGAGGTTGACGTAGCACCAGTACACACACAACCCGGCGATGCCGGCGAGCCACACGCGCGGAAGCAGGAGGACTTTGATCAGCCCCTTGAGGGCGGCGATGCTATCGGAATCCCCCGGATCCTCCGCTTTCGCCGTCGCGTTCTTGGGCACGAACTTCAAAATGCAGAAGATGAGCGGGATGATGATGAGCGAATACAGCACGCCCATGATCGTCATGACGGTGTTCGCCTGCTCAGCAAACACAGCGAGAAGCCCCACGACGATGAGGTTCATGGTGAACTCCACGGCGCGGCGGGTAGATTCCAACAGCCCCATGGCCAGGCCTCTTCCCTGCTTGTTCGCGTCCTGCGACATGAAGCTCACGCCATTGACCACGGCTGGCCAGCCGATGGCATCCCACGCTCCCCACGAAATCGCGATCGCCACCATAACGGAGAAGCTGAGGTGAGGAACGAGGAAGAGAATGAGCGCGGTCACCATCCGCCACGCCGCCCAGACGATGAGGATGGAACGGATGGTGAAACGGTTGTTCACCCACCCGCCGGGCAGGTAGAGAAACATGGCGATCCCCAGCCAACCCATAAGGATACCGAACTGGTCGATGCCGATCCCCAGGGCGTTGGTAAGCGGGATCATGAGGGAACCCTTGAACGCCTCAAAGGCAGAATAGGTGAGCTGACCGGCTAGGACAATGGTGAGGAAGCCACCGATACGGCCTTTGCGGAGGAAAACGGGCAGCTCTGAATTCTTGTTGAACGGATTAAACATGGAGATGGGTTTCTATTTCTCGCTCACCGCGCCGGCGATGCCCTTCAAAAGCTCCGGGCAATTGGAGATCACACCGTCAACACCCCAGTTGGCCAGCTGGTTCGCCCGGCCCGGGTCATCGACGGTCCACGCGTTGATGCCAAAACCTGCCGCGTGGAACGCGTCGACGCGCTGCTTGGTGAGGTAGGAATCCTCCGGGTGAATGTAGTCCGCGCCGACGAGCTCTAGCATGGACTTCCAATCGTCGTAGAGGGCGACAGTTTCGTACAGGCAGCCGACGGGAAGCTTGGGGGCGCGCTGCTTGAAGATGGAAAGGAGCACGTGATTGAACGAGCTCACGATGACCTTGCGGGCGGGGTCAAGGTGTTCCAGCTCGGCGATGACGTTATCGATGAGCGTGAGGGTTTGCTTCTTGCCCTGCTCGTTCGACTTGATCTCGATGTTTGCGTTGAGTTCGTGCTCGTTCATGAACCGGATGAGCTCGGCAAACGTGGGCACCTTTTCCCCGACGAAGTCCTCAGAAAACCAGCTTCCCGCGTCGATATCGTCGAGGTCCTCCGCGGAAAGATCGTAGTAGCTACCCGGATGGTTAGTCGTGCGATCCAGCGCCGTGTCATGCATGATGATGGGGGTTCCGTCACCGAGAATATCGACATCGGTTTCAATCCAGTTGATCCCGTGATCAAGGGCGGCTTGGAAAGCACTGAGGGTGTTCTCCGGGGCGAGGGTCTTAGCACCGCGGTGGGCGAAGAGAGTGCAGCGAGTCACAATATTTCTCCTTAAAAAATGAATACTGCTTCGAAGATTACACCGGACAATTTCGCACAGAAGCCTAGATTTTAGCTACCTCTTCCTGCCTAAACACTAACCTACGGTAGTGACCACCTACGACACCGTAGGCGACGGCACTGTTTAGTAATTTACGTGAGGGCGGTCACACACAGAATCCACCATTCCGGGGGTAAAAACACAACACTCCCCCTCTTGCCGTATGGGCTCCCCGCGGTGTAGCCCAAGGCAGCCCCGGCGCAAAAAATCCCGGGACTGAGCACACGCGCCCGCGGAAGCTGTCGGCGGGTGGCCGCCACGTGCACGAGCGACGCGGAGTACCCTGCCTGACAGGACAACCACGAACACTGAACAGGAAAAGCACACATGACCGACACGCACATCAACATCCGACCAGCAACGGTGCAGGACGTTGACGCGCTTCAGCGGCTGTCCATCGACACATTCACCGAGACGTTCGGTCACCTGTACCGCCCAGAAGATCTGGCAGAATTCCTCACCACTACCTACTCCACCCCTGCACTCACCGAGCTTCTCGCCAGTCCCCGCCACCACACGTGGCTGGCAGAGGACGGAGGTTCAGCAATTGGATACGTGCTCGTGGGGCCGTGCGGGCTGCCGCACCCGGACGTGGCGGAGAGAGACGGCGAGATCAAGCGTCTGTACCTGCGCGGCGACTACCAGAACTCAGGAATTGGAAGCACTCTCATGAGGCTCGGCGTGGACTGGCTGGACGCGCACTGCCCCACCGTGTGGCTCGGGGTGTGGTCGCAAAACTTCGCCGCCCAACGGTTTTACCGCCGCTTCGGCTTTGACAAGGCCGGCGAGTACCGCTTCAAGGTGGGCGAGCACTACGATCACGAATTTATTTTCCGGAAGGGTTAACCACGGGCGGCTTCGCCCACGTCCCCGCGCCGTGGCGAACTGTAACCTCCTCACCCCGTGACACGGTGGCAAACTGGATGGACTCGTAATCGTCAGCTTCCCAGGCCAGCGCGAGCGTGTCTTCATCAATGGGTGCGATGACCGAATAGGCAGTCGCCCCGTCGTCGATAAGCACGGGAGGGCCCCACACCCTGCCTTCGTCGTGAGAAAAGTGTAGGCTGAGCCTCCCCCGCTCCGAGGGATGGTCGCACATGCTGGCCACCAGCACGTCCCCCCAGGACGCCAGCCCCCCGTTGCAGGCGGGATCCGTGAGCCCAGGCATGGGTACCGGCGCGGTAAAGGACAGGCCGTCGGCCGAACGCGCTTGCCGGCGAACCGGCGTATCGCGGGCGTGCAGGAGAAATTCCCCCGAGTTCAGATACATGATCTTGTTCTCGTCGCAGTCCGGCCCCACGAGCTCGCCGGTACGCCACGTGTGTCCGCCATCATCGCTGCGCGCGCTGAGCGCGTAGTTTCTTCCCTCCACGCGTGCAACAAAGGGCTGCACGAGGATGCCGTCAGGGGTGGCGACACCGTTGCCGGACGCGGCAAACATGCCACCCACCTCGGCTGGGCGAAGAGTGCTGAGATCCCTGTGCTGCCACGTTAAACCATTATCGGTGGAGCACGATAGCCACAATTCAAGCCCCGGACCACCGGGAGAAGCGCTGAAGAAGGACTCCCCTGTTGATCCCACGTACCAGCACCACACCGTGCCGTCGGGGGCGCAGATGAACGATGCATCGCCGAAACCATGGCCCGGCTCGTGGCGACGCAGGGCGCGGGGCGCGGACCATGTCTTGCCCCCGTCATCGCTGTGGCGCACGGCAATATCGAAATCCGCCGGCAGATCGCGCCAATCCGCGCGCACGTCGTAGGCGATGAGGATGCGCCCGGATGCAGTCACCCCCAGAGCGGGAATGCGATAGATGGGGGACGAGAACGCCGACCCGGGAAACGCCGTTCCGGCCTGTGCAATTGTCACGCTAGGCATTACTCACCTCACACTTGAATTAGTTACACCTTTTTCACTGTGGCAGACGGCGGGGTGAAAGTCTAAAAAAACGGCCCTCGAAATGAAGGCCGTTAGCTGGTTGCGCGCGTGCGCGGTGTGCGCGCTCATCGCGGCTGTGAGGAGTTAGTTGGTGCCTGCGCCGTTGTTGATGGTGGAAATATCATCAAAGGAGGCTCTCTTCCCCTCTTCGTCTGCTGAATATTCCACATCCGAGTCACTATCCAGCGCCTGGACTACTTCCTCGGTGACGGTATCCTGCAGGTCCTCGTTTTCCACAGGAGACTGTTCCACCAATGTCGCGAGCTCGCGCTCCTCCTTCTTGGTGAGGTCGCCCTTGTCCGGGTGCTCGTGCTTGTAGAACAGCTGCCGGATGCGCACGCGCCGCTGCGATTCGGCCGAAATCTTCGGGCGCTCCCGCAAATACGCGATGACAAGGGTGGACACCAGAACCACACCGAGGTAGCCGAGCGCCGGGTACACAACCCCCATGAGATCCTGGAAGCCGATGAAGCTCACCGCCCACCCGACAACCGCCGTGATGGTGAAGTACATCCGGAACTTCGACTGCTTGCCTGCCGCGAGCCTGCGGCCCAGGGCGTAGAACATGCCGATGCACGTGTTGTAAATCATCGCGAAAACGATGAACACGATGATGTAGCCGGTCCATCCCTGCATTTGCTGGAAGAGGGCGAGCATGGGAACATCCGCGCCCACCACGTCATCAATGTTGATGTAAATGGAGACGGCCGCCATGAGGAGCAGCACCATGTACACCACGCCACCGGCTAGGCCACCGACGCCCGCCTCACGCGGGTCGAGGTAGTTGCCGCCAATGACGAGAACCATGGACACGCCCAGGATGAGGGCGAGCCCGGCGTAGTTGACCGCGGACAGCCACCACGGGGTGACGGGCATCTCAGCAGTAGCGGCGGCCTGGCTGAGAGCCTCCGTATCGATGGGCAGCTGCGTCATGGAATAGCCAAAAGCCACTATGACCATGATGATGACAAGCGGCGTGAGTGCGCCGATGACGTCGGTGATCTTTTCCACGTCCAGAAGGCCGGAGATGAGAACCAACCCCAACATCACAGTCGAGCCGATCCAGGCGGGCCAGCCGAACTGTTGCGTCAGCGTGGAGCCGGCCCCAGCGAGCATGACGAACCCGAAGGCGAACAGCGTGATGATGACCGCGATATCGAGGAACCGAGCAACCACGGCGTGCGAGATAGACGTGAACACCTTGTTGTGCTCGTCTGCCTGGAAGTAGCTTCCCAGCTGCAGGATAACGAGTCCCGCGCCGGCGATGATGGCACCTGCAACGGCGGCCCCGATGAGCCCCTTGGACCCGGCGGCAACGAAGTACTGGATCACCTCCTGGCCGGTGGCGAAGCCCGCACCGACCAAGAGGCCGATAAAGGCGAGAGCGATGGACAGTGTTCGTCTAAAAGACACACATACCTCCATAGTGGACAATAGTTCTCGGCCGATTGTACACACCATGCGCATAATTTTTAGCGCTGTATGCTGCAAATTCTTGTGTTTTGAGATGGTTTTATGCCAAATGTGTCATTGTTTTCAGTGCGTATCGGGGGTGCTCATCGGTTTTCACAGTGGCAGAAAAAATCTTGCAAACCCTCGCCCGTTTTCAGATTTCACCTTTATCTGAGAATATAAAGGGCGTGATTGACATTCTTGCGGAAACTCCCATCCTCACACTTTTCGTAGTGATCGCATTGGGCACCGTGCTCGGCTCGATCCCGTTCGGACCATTGCGTTTCGGCCCCGCCGGGGCGCTCTTCGTGGGGCTTTTCGTCGGCGCGCTCGACCCGCGCCTTGGGGAAGGCATGGGGCTAGTCCAAACCGTCGGGTTGGCGCTCTTCGTCTACACCATCGGCTTGGCGGCCGGGCCGTCGTTCGTCCGCGAGTTCAAACGCCAGTACAAGCTGTACATCGGCGCCACAGTCATCCTGATCCTCATGGCAGGATGCGCCGTTGCCGCGGGTAAGTTCCTGGGTATTGAGCCCGGCATGGTCGGCGGCATGTATGCCGGCGTGCTCACAGCCACCCCCGCCCTCGCGGCGGCCCAGGACGCACTCGACGGCGCCATGAGCCCCGCCGTGGGTTACTCCATCGCCTACCCCGTCGGTGTCATCGTGACCATGATCGCGCTGACGATCCTCGCCCGCTTCACCTTCCCTGGCAAGAACGACCCGGCGCACGCCGCTTCCGAAGGCCTGGTGAACACGACCGTCGTGGTGGATAACCCGATGCGGGTGTCGGAGATTCCGGGCATCGCCTCGGTCCCCGGCACGTACGGGGGTTCGGTGCGCGTATCGTACCTGCGCCGAGGCCCGCACACCTTTGTCGCGCACCCTGCCCAGGAGCTGCTGGAGGGCGATGCGATTGTGATTGTCGGCTACCCGCAGGCGGTGGACACCGCCGTGGAGGCCGTCGGCCACGTTGCGGATCTCAATCTCACCGAAGAC
>ERZ1031348.7-NODE-7-length-21235-cov-4.580217_pt1 | contig 21235 bp, 17 predicted proteins | sample MGYA00517286_ERZ1031348 | MGnify/ENA primary metagenome ERZ1031348 (study PRJEB33718, sample SAMN03159852) | human skin metagenome | collected 2014-02-25 | study: EMG produced TPA metagenomics assembly of the PRJNA266117 data set (Human skin bacterial metagenome and... | reverse complement strand
GCCACGCCACGTCGGCGGGGTGACGGTGAGGGTATCGCCGCTACGGTCCACCTGGGCACCGATCTCCTCAAAGCGGCTGACCACGGCGTTTGAATCGTATTCGTAGCCCGCGACGCGGGCCGGGTAACTCACGTCCATGGTGATGGACGCGGGCACGTCGGGCTCGCCGTAGAGGAACCTCTCGTCGGTGGCCTCTCCCCCGGCGATCTTCACCAGGAGGGCACAGGCGACATCGAGGGCGACCTCCACGAGCGCGGAGTCCACGCCGCGCTCGTAGCGCCTGGAGGCATCGGAGGAAATCTTGCGGCGCCGGGAGGTGCGAGCAACTCGGACCGGCTCCCACACCGCGGCCTCGAAGAACACGTTAGTGGTCACGGCATCCTCGATCTCCGAGGTGGTGCCACCCATGACGCCGGCGAGCGACTGCGCGCGGTTGTCATCGCAGATGACCACGTCTTCCTCGTGCAACTTGTGCGCGGAGTGATCAATGGCGGTGAACTCCTCGCCCTTGTGGGCGTTGCGGATGGTCAGGCCACCGGCAATCTTGTCCGCGTCAAAGGCATGCATAGGCAACCCGAGCAGCAGCATGACGTAGTTGGTCACGTCCGTCGGGGCGTTGACGGGGCGCAGCCCGGAGAGCATGAGCTCTCGCTGCAGCCAGTAGGGGGATTCCGCGTTCGGGTCGATGCCACGCACGTGGCGCAGGCCAAAGCGACGGGTCTGCGTCTCCGGATCAATCGTGATCTCAATCGGGGCCGAGCCGGTTGGTGCAGGAATCTCCGGCAACTCGAGCCCTGCTACCTCGGGGTGCACAGCCGGATCCACAAAGTTGAGGTTGAACGCACTGGCCAGCTCGCGGGTGAGCCCGCGGGCAGAAAGCGCGTAGCCGCGGTCCGGGGTGATATTGACATCGAACACGGTCTCCGTGAGCCCGAGCTTGTCCGCCGCCGGCTCCCCGGGCTCACCGAATCCCTCGGGAAGCGTGATGATGCCCTTGTTCTGGGCTGCGGTAAGGCCAAGCTCAGCCGCAGAGCAGATCATTCCCTCGGAGATGTGAGAGTACGTCTTGCGCGCGGAGATAGTGAACCCGCCCGGCAGGACAGTTCCCGGCAGCGAGATCACAACAAGGTCGCCCTCTTTGAAGTTGCGCGCGCCGCAGATGATGTTCTGCAGCTCGCCTGTGCCGTTGGCGTCGCCCACATTGACCTTGCAGTTGCGGATCGGCTTCTTAAATCCGGTGAGCTCCTCGATGTTCTCCACGCGGCCGAAAACGAGCGGGCCTGTGGTTTCCTCGATGGGCTCGTAGCCCTCCGTTTCAAAGCCGACGCGGACGTAACCGGAGTCGAGCTCCTCGTCGCTGACGGACCACTGCGAATTATCGGGATTGCTGGCGCGGAGGAGGCGGGTGACCCACCCTTTAGAAATAAGCATGATGCGAAATGGATTCTTTCAAAATAACTATTAACAGGTACGTGTGTCTGTGTGCGGTACCGGGTGCGGTGTAGCGCAGCCGGCCCTGCGAGCGCGCTGTTAGGCGCGCACGCCGAACGGTGCTGTGAAGCGAATATCCCCTTCCACCATGTCGCGCATATCGCTCAGGCCGTTGCGGAACTGCAACGTGCGTTCGAGCCCCATGCCGAACGCGAAGCCGGAGTACTCCTCCGGGTCAATGCCGGCCGCGCGGAGAACGTTGGGGTTCACCATGCCGCAACCGCCCCACTCGATCCAGCCGGCGCCGCCCTTCTTGTTGGGGAACCACACGTCCACCTCGGCGGACGGCTCGGTGAATGGGAAGTAGTTCGTGCGCATGCGCGTGGTGGTTCCCTCACCAAACAGCCGCTTGGCCAGGTGGTCGAGCGTGCCCTTGAGGTGGGCCATCGTCAGCCCCTTATCCACAGCAAGCCCTTCCACCTGGTGGAACACCGGGGTGTGGGTGGCATCAAGCTCATCGGTGCGGAACACCCTGCCGGGGCAAGCGATGTAGACGGGCAGGTCACGCGAGAGGAGCGTGCGCACCTGCACCGGTGAGGTGTGGGTACGCAGCACCTGTTTGGAGTCTTCGGGCCCCACATGGAACGTGTCCTGCAGCGTGCGGGCGGGGTGGTCTGGGAGGAAGTTGAGGGCATCAAAGTTGAAGTATTCGGCCTCCACCTCGGGCCCCTCGGCGATCTCCCACCCCATGGAAACGAAGATATCCGCGACTTCCTCGCTGAGAGTGGTGATGGGGTGCATTGCTCCGGCCTGCCGACGCGTCGTGGCGACGGTGACGTCCTCACGCTCGGCAACCAGCACCTCCGCGTTGCGCTTTTCCTCTAGCTCACGCTTGGCTTGCGCGTACCGCTTTTCGACGGCCCCCCGCGCCATGTTCACGAGCTTGCCGGCGTCCTTGCGCTGGTCCTTAGGCAAGGAACCAAGTGCGCGGCGCGCCTGCGGGATGGGGGCCTGGTCGCCGAGATGCTCGTGGCGGGCGGTGGCCAGATCTTCCAAAGAGGTCGCCGCATCAAAGGCAGCGATCGCCGCATCCCTGGCATCGTTCATTTCCTGTTCGGTGATCTCCACTTCGCTCACTGTTGCTTTTCCTCTTTTGCCTACACATTGTCGTTAGTCGCGGGCACGCACCGTGCCGAGGAGGCCTCACCTCCGCTCAGTCGCCACGCGTCCACCAGGCCACGCTAACTGCCAGGTGCCTGCGCCACGACGAACAGCCCACTGCGGTTACCCACGTCGGCTTCACCCGCACGTGATGTCCCTGTGTGGACTCGGCATCGTAGCTGCGGGCGCACTCGCATCTCGGTTGCCTTTGTAAGGTAATAATGTAGTCGAGCGGTGCAGAAAGTTCCCATTTGGTCCCACTTGGTAGGCGTTCCGCGGCACGGCACGTAAGCGGCACATACTCGCCTCGGCAGCTGCTCCCGTGGCAGCGCAGGCTACTTCCCCATCACCACCGACTCCACGGCCTCCCTCCACATGGTCTCATTCACCCGCTCCTCGCAGGTGATACGCGCTAGCCAGGCGGATGGACGGACAGTGCTAAGGACAGGGCGTGAACTGAGCGCGCACTCCTGACACATGCCCGATACCGGACCACTGCGCACGTCACCGGGTGGCGAGGATAGCAACACGCCCATCCTTGACGGCTCGCCCGCGCGCCCTGGGTCCGCCGGGCGGGACACGGCAGGAGGCCGCGCAGTTTTCATCGCTGTCGTCCTCTTAGCCCTCCTACATGAGCCCATACCTCATTACAGCCCGGTGAAATTAGTCCTCGTCGGTAGTTTCAGGCCGGTCCTCGCCATCCGTACCGGCACCTGCGCCACTTTCTGCTGTGGGATCTGCCGGGGTGCTTTCACCCGTGCCGGGTTCTCCGTCATCCGGGTGCCCCTCGGACTCCGTCGCCTTGACTTGGTACTTTGACGATTCGAAGAGGCAAATGGAGGCGGCCGTGGCCAAATTGAGGGATTCGGCCCTCCCCCGGATCGGGATGCGAACACGCACATCGGCCGCCTGCTGCAGCTCCTCGGGGAGACCGTGGGCCTCATTGCCAAACAACCACGCGGTAGGTTGCGCGAGCAGCTCCTCCGCCTCCGTCAAGTCAACTTCGCCGTCGGCGGCGGTGGCCACAATAGCTAGCCCCTCCGCCCGCAGCATGCTCAACACCTTCATGATGTTGCGCTCGCGCGCCACGGGAATGTGGAACAGCGAGCCTGCGGAGCTCCGCGCCGCCTTTCCCGATTGGGGGTCAACGGTGTCGCCGGCAAAGAGGACGGCATCCGCCCCCATCGCATCGGCAACCCTGATGAGGGTGCCAGCGTTGCCCGGCTCGTTTGTTTCAACCGGCACGCACATGAGCGTGGGGCGACCTTTCATTACCTCCCGAGCGGACCACAATACGTCCCTACACACGGCAAAGATCCCGGTCGAGGTGACTGTATCTTGCAGGCTGCGGGCGGCCTTCGCATCAATGAGGTGGATAAACGTCCCCATCGCCTGCCCGGCCTCGAGGATGTCCGCAAAGCGCGCGGCGGCAGACTTGGTAACGAAGATATCTGTGGCCGCACCCGTCGCCACGGCTGCTTCGACACAGTTTTCCCCTTCCACGAGGAACCGCTGCGCCTTGCGCCGCGCGGCGGTCCGCTTCAGCTTCGCCGCGTTGACAACCCGTGGGGTGCGTTCGGTGAAAATCTGTTCCCCGTCCACCGATTCTTCTTTCTGTTCAGCCCGGATTTCCTCGTGGGCCCCTTCCCCACGCCGGCCGCGTTGGGGCTTGGTTGAGGGCCGTTCCCTACGCGGACCGTGTTGTGCGCGCCCGTGCGGGTGGCCGTGGCCTCCGGTTCCGCGAGCGGACTTGCGATCTCGTCGCCCCGGTTCTCCGCTCACTCGTCCACCCGGGTTGTGAGTATGCCCCGCTTCCTCGTGGGCCTCTCCTGTCACGCGTGGGTGGGAATCGTTCTGCCTGGACGAGCGGGCACGGAATCCGCCTCCCTTGCCGTTGTTGCTCATGGACGCATCGGCCTCCCCTGCCCATCGGTACCGCCCTTCACCACGATAAGAATGAACTCTACGAGGAGCCACACGCTCAACAGCCCCCAGCTGAGTAGAGCAACGGGAATCCCAAGAATGCTGAAGAACAGCCCCCAACCGGCGAGGTTAAGAACCAACTGCCCGATGCCATAGTTCATCTTCCCCATGTAGAAGTTATGGATGCCGAACCCGCCTAAAAATACGAGCAGCAGAAGAGCGATGATCCAACTCCTATCGCTTACTGGGCTCATCCCACCTGCGGCGTAATACGCCTGCTGTCCTGCTCCCAGATTGGAAAAAGGCGCGGGGGTGGTGGACCACTGCGGGTTCGCTGATTGCTGCCACTGGGGCCCATTGGGTTGCGGGGCCGACGTAGTGGGGTTCTCGCCAAAGCGGGGCGGTTCAGGCCTTGGTGCAGTGCGATGCTTCTTTGGCATCCCATCGCGGTCGAAGTCGTCGGGGTTATACAGCGATGACATTATTTCTCTTTCGTTTCTTGATCAGCGAGCGCTCAGAGCGGATTAACACGTTTTCATGTGCGTTCTATTCTAGCGCCTGGCAATAACTCAAAAATCTGTAACCGGATACGTGAACAAGGCGAGTTTCCAGCCGTCGCAACAGGACCTCGAGCCCAGGAACATGCCGGCGAGCACCATCGATATGACATGGTCTACTTGAGAAACACACAAAGCCGGGGCATGGTTGAACCGCCAGCTGCGATACCGATCGCCGGCATACCGCTCCCTGACAAACTGGCCTCTGGATACCCGCATCTGGCTTACAAGCATCTGGCTTACAGGCATCTGACCCGATTGTGTCAGCTGAGAACCCAAATGTGCCAGCTACTGACAAAGATGAGTGTTCGCAGCATGCTGAGCGGAAGAGACTGCGAGCAAGATGACCAAGCCCGCGCCCAATACAGCCACGCGGCCAGCGGCACGCGGGTTACCTGTCTAGCTCACATCTGGTGGGATATTAAGCCTTACAGTGCATCGTTGCTGAGCGAACGAGACCTGGGCGTTCCCGCCCCTTCCAGCGAAAACGTCAGGAATACCTTTTCATTATGGGTGCAGAATTGAGTGATGCGCACGTCCAAGCACGCGGAGTACTTTTACGCCGGTATAATCGCCACAGTGGCAGGCGAACGGACGCCCCTCACGCAGGAGAGGTGAATTAGAAAGGCCCCTTGTGACAGCCAATCGCAACGTGTACGCACCCGAACAGCGAACCATCAAGCGGGTGGGTCTCATCACGAACCCCGTGGCAGGAAACAGCTCGCAAGACGTGTCTGCCATTGCTGCAGCGGAGTTCATGCGCCACGGCGTCAACGTCACCTCCGCCACGGGATTAGATCCGGAATCTACTCGCAACATCGCGTCGTGGATGCTCAAAGACCCCCACGTCGACGCGATCGTCATCGCCGGTGGCGACGGTCTGATCAACCACGTCCTGCAGGTGCAGGCCGGAAGCGATAAGCCGATGGGAATTGTCCCCGCGGGCACGGGCAACGATTTCGCCCACCACTACGGCATTCCTCGCAATCCTGCGCGCGCGGCCCGCGTCATCCTCGACGGCAAGGCTCAGCACACCGATATCGGGATTCATACCACCGCGGAAGGTAAGAGTGAATACTTCGCCACCATCACCTGCTGTGGCTTCGATTCACGGGTCAATGAGCGCACGAATCGGTTGTCGTGGCCCACGGGAACTCCCCGCTACGTGGTTGCCGTACTCATGGAGATCCCGAGCTTCCACGGCTACCCGGCAACCGTGACACTCGACCACACCACGGTGCTGGAACAGGATTCGTTCACCACCATCGCGGTGGGCAACACGAGCTCCTACGGCGGTGGGATGAAGATCAGCCCCGATGCCGATCACACGGATGGACTGCTCGATATCACCGTCATCAACGGGATGAGCATCCCCCGCGCGCTGAGGACATTTCCCAAGGTATTCAAGGGCGAGTTCTCCGGCCAGGACGGGGTGTTCACCTATCACGCCAAGCACGTCCGCATTGAGCTCACCGGCGCGCCGGTGTACTCCGACGGCGATTATGTCTGCGACCCGCCCGTCGACATCGAAATCGCTCCAGCCCAGGGATTCTTCCTCGTCCCCTAAGTACGGCCGTGGCTTTCGCCACACGTTCTTTCACGCACGAATTATTCAATCCAGTAGCGCCCTGCAGGTAGACCGGGGAACAAAGTGGCTTGCGTCTAAGGCCGGGGCGAAAGTCCGGCAAGTAGACCTCGCGCGTGGGACCAGCAAGCAGGCCGCTGCTTAGAGCGCATCGGCCGCCGGATGCCTGAGTCATCGCTGAAGGGGTAATGGTGGCGGCCTCTCCTGCCGGGTCGATAGAGCATCGAGGAAACCACACCACTGATTGGCCACAACCCGGAATTCGCCGTGGGATTTCAGCGGTGTGGCAGTGGTGTTCCAGCGCCGATCCGGTGCCACCTAGATCGATTTGGGCTGCTGCATGCAAAAGCCACCCGGGTCCCAGGTGGGAAACTCGGGTGGCTTAGTGCTTGAAGCTCAATCTCGCTTACTACGCAGCGTTCTTCGGGGCGTTGACGTCCTCTGGTAGGGCGTTCTTGGCAGCCTCGCAGATCGCGGAGAAAGCGGCGAAATCGTTCACAGCCAGCTCGGCGAGGATCTTGCGGTCAACCTCGATCTCAGCAAGGCGCAGGCCCTGGATGAGACGGTTGTACGTAATGCCGTTCATACGCGCAGCGGCGTTGATACGGGTAATCCACAGGCGACGGAACTGGCTCTTACGCTTACGACGATCGCGGTAAGCGTAGGTCATAGAGTGCAGCCACTGCTCCTTGGCCTTACGGTACAGGCGGGAACGCTGGCCACGGTAGCCCTTGGCGGACTTAAGAATTTCGCGACGCTTCTTCTTGGCGTTTACTGAACGCTTCACACGTGCCATCTTGATAACTTCCTTCGGTTTATAGCTTGGTAGGTCGGACTATGGGCGAGGCGACTTAGGCCTTGCCAAGAAGGCGCTTGACGCGCTTCACGTCTGCGGGGGCAACGTCAACGGTGCCCTTGAGACGACGCGTACGCTTCGAAGGCTTGCTCTCAAGGAGGTGGCGACGGCCAGCACGCTCGCGGCGGAGCTTGCCCTTGCCAGAAATCTTCACACGCTTAGCCATGCCCTTGTGGGTCTTCTGCTTCATGGGATAAGTCCTTACTTCTTAAAAGATCTGCTTGCAGATGGTTTACTTCTTGCCCTTACGGACAGGTCCGAGAACCATCGTCATATTGCGACCGTCCTGCTTTGGGCGGGACTCGACAACGCCGTAGTCCTTGACGTCCTCCGAGAGACGCTCCAGGAGACGGTAGCCAAGCTCCGGGCGGGACTGCTCCCTACCGCGGAACATAATGGTCACCTTTACCTTGGAGCCCTTCTCCAGGAACCGGACGACATTGCCCTTCTTCGTCTCGTAATCGTGATCATCGATCTTGGGACGAAGCTTCTGCTCTTTGACCACAGTCTGCTGCTGGTTCTTCCGAGCCTCGCGAGCTTTCTGTGCCTGCTCATACTTGTATTTCCCGTAGTCCATGATCTTGCACACGGGAGGCTTAGCCTTGGGTGCGACTTCGACCAGATCAAGGTCGGCATCGTACGCGAGCCGTTGAGCATCCTTAACTTTAACGATGCCAACCTGCTCACCACTAGGTCCGATGAGACGGACCTCGGGAACTCGGATTCGCTCATTGATGCGAGCTTCAGCGCTGATGTGGACTCCTCAATTCACAGAAATTATTTACGGTTTACTTCGACCGCGCATAGTACTCTGATGGACAGTCAAGCGCTTTCCCCATACAAAAAATCCCACCTGCTGTTTCCAGCACGTGGGAGATCCGTACGCTCTCAACCCGAAGGCAAGAGTGAGAACCATTATCCTTCCCGGATTTCTCCGGGCGGCATCTGGTGGGAGGGATCTCCACTTGATGTACACCGCCGTTAACGCGGTAGCTGTTGCAATATAACACACACCGCTCCAAATACCAAAATTGTACGCGGTGCACCGCTGTAGCATATCGGCGGCGCACGCATGCAGCCTATGCGCGGTGCACCTATGTACCGTGTGCGCGGTGCACCAATGTAGCCTATGCGCGAAACGTCAGTATCGCGCATAGACGGTACTAGGATCAAACGCTCGGACCACGCTCACACTAGTGCGCGAGGTCCGCGGCTTGGACATCGCAAGGAGACTGCGAAAGACGCGGGGAACGTCCCAGTGCCAGGTGACAGGGTTCACCAGCTCTGCCACGTGGAAGGGCGTTCCAGCAGATAATATGAACACCATGTTTCGCCGTCTCACCGCCACGGTGCTGTCGCTGGGCATGATAGCACCGCTCACCGCAGTGGTTACCCCAGCTACTGCATCAGCCAATCCGCTGTGCACTCCTGTGTACGCCATCCAGGCGGCTGGAACCGGCTACTCCAGCAGATCGCAATCCACGCAGCCCGTCCCGTTATATGTGGACGGCTGGAACCCGGCGGATGCGTTGCAGCGGCGCTTCGGTGCCCGCAACGTCGGTGGCTATAACGTCGCCTACCCCGCAAGCCTTGGACGCATCAGCGCCTTCACCGCGAACCCTGCCGGCACCGAGGACGCCACCTACGGCGAATCCGTCCTCGCGGGAGTCACTACCGCCACCGACGAGATGTCACGAGTGGCCGCTGGCTGCCCCGCAACAAAGTTTGTCCTCGTCGGTTACTCGCAGGGTGCCTCCGTCATCGGCAATGCCGCCGCAGAGGTTGCCGCAGGCCACGTCGCTCACGTCACCACAGATTCCATCGCCGGTGTCGTCCTCGTGGCCGATCCTGGTCGCGCGCCGGTGGTACCCAACCCGCCCAAGGAGCGGGCAGACCTGGCCGCGCGCAACGCCGGGGTGCCCGGAGCCAACGGGGAAATCATCGTCGGCGGTAACTCGGGTGTCCTCCCCAGCCGGGTCGGGATGACCGGGCCACGCCCATTGGGCTTTGCCGGGCTGGAGGGCAAGGTCATTTCGCTGTGCAACAGCGATGACATGGCGTGTTCCATCCCGGAGGGCTCCCTCATCCGCGATGTAGCCGACTACGCCAACCGCGTCGAATGGCCAGGCCCCAGCGATAGGCAGACAATCGAGACGATCGCATACATAAAAGAACAGCTAGAGGCGGGTGTGCCGCTGGACAAGGGGCTGGCCAATGCGGACTTCACGTGGCTCGGCGTGCTCAGCCTGATCTCCGCCATTGTGGAGGTAGGGGCCTACCTCAAGATTGTGGATAGCCACACGCGCCCGGACCTCAACTTCGTCCAGCTCGTCGCGCTGTCACTCATCTCGGCGCTACCTGGCCTTGCCGCCAAGGGAAACTCCGCCGAGTACCTCGTCCCCGCAGCACAAGGCCTGGTATCCGGGGTTGAACAAATCTCCCCCGTGGCCGCCGCGACAATTTCCCTTGTCGCAGAGTCTTTCAACCTTGTGTTCACCGCCGAGCGCCCGTTCCGTCAGTTCAGCGATGCACGGGCGGCGTCAACAAGACGCGACGCGGAAAACCTGCTCGCCGTCATCGCCGCAAACACCGGCCTGGTGCCTCTGCTCCGCGACTCAGCCAACGCCAACCTCGTCGAGTCGATGGGGGTGGCCGGCGACTTTGGCTTCGCCCACATCTCCTACTTCGATGATCACTTCATGGTGGGTGACCGCACCGGCACCGACTTTGCCGATGATTGGCTTGCCACGCGTGTGGCCGAGCTCATCCCACAGGGTAACGGCAGCTCGCAGAGCGCGCCTCGCTAGCACAACTGGCTCGGCCGCTTTTACTTTCTGTTCTTGCCCGCGCTGGCGAGCATGTCCTTCAGGTACAAACCGGTGTACGAACCTTCCACCTGCGCCACTTCTGCGGGTGTTCCCTGGGCTACAACCTGGCCACCACCGGAGCCACCTTCGGGCCCCATATCAATAATCCAGTCTGCAGCCTTGATCACATCGAGGTTGTGCTCAATGACGATGACGGTATTGCCCTTGTCCACCAGCCCGTTGATCACAAGCATGAGCTTGGAAATATCGTCAAAGTGCAGGCCAGTTGTGGGCTCGTCCAGGATGTACACGGTGCGCCCCATCGACCTCTTCTGCAGCTCGGAGGCGAGCTTAACGCGCTGCGCCTCACCGCCCGACAGAGTTGTCGCCGCCTGCCCCAGCTTGACGTAGCCAAGGCCCACCTCGTCCAGGGTGTTGAGGTAGCGGTGGATGGAGGTGATGTTCTTGAAGAACTCGGCCGCCTCAGAAATCGGCATGTCGAGCACCTCGGCGATGTTCTTGCCTTTGTACTTCACCTCGAGCGTCTCGCGGTTGTACCGCGCGCCGTGACATACCTCGCAGGGAACGTACACGTCCGGCAGGAAGTTCATCTCAATCTTGAGCGTCCCGTCGCCCTGGCACGCCTCGCACCGGCCGCCCTTGACGTTGAAGGAGAAGCGCCCTGGCTTGTAGCCACGCACCTTCGCCTCGTTGGTCTCGGCGAACAGTTTGCGCACCTTGTCAAAGACCCCTGTGTACGTCGCGGGGTTGGAGCGCGGGGTGCGCCCAATGGGCGACTGATCCACCTGAACAAGCTTGTCCAGGTTGTCCAGGCCCGTTACGTCTTTCACGTGGCCCGGCACCTGGCGGGCACGGTTGAGCTTGTTCTGCAGGGTCTTGGCCAGAATCTGGTTCACCAGCGTCGATTTGCCGGAGCCACTGACGCCGGTGACGCACGTGAGAACGCCCTTGGGAAAATCGACGTTGATCCCCTTGAGGTTGTTCTCCTCAGCCTTGACCACATGAATCATGTTCTTCTCATCCACGGGACGCCGCGTGTCCGGCACCGGCAGTATCTTTTTGCCCGAAAGGTACTGGCCGGTGAGGGATTCCTCACACTCCAAAAGCCCCGCCGGGTCACCCTGGTAGACCACCTCGCCGCCGTGCACGCCGGCGCGCGGTCCGATGTCCACCACGTAGTTCGCCTCGCGGATCGTGTCCTCATCGTGCTCCACCACGATGAGGGTGTTGCCAATATCCCGCAGGCGCTTGAGCGTCTCGATGAGCCGGTGGTTGTCGCGCTGGTGGAGGCCGATGGACGGCTCGTCGAGCACGTACAGCACGCCTGCCAGCCCGGAACCGATTTGGGTGGCGAGCCTAATGCGCTGCGCCTCGCCGCCGGACAGAGTCCCCGCAGAGCGGGACAGCGTGAGGTAATTGAGCCCCACATCCTGGAGGAACTTGAGACGGGCATCGATCTCACGCAGGATCGCCTCGGCAATCTTGCGCTCCCTGGCGCCGAGGTCGAGGTCGCGGATGAAGTCGAGCTCATCGTCAATGGACAGCTGGGTCAGCCCGGCAATGGACTGTTCGCCGTGCTCGTGGGAGGCAAGCCGCACGGCGAGTATTTCGTCGCGCAGACGGGTGCCGTGGCAGGCGGGGCACGGAACCTCGCGCATGTAGGCGAGGAGCCTGTCCTTGGAGCTTTCGGTGCCCGCCTGCTCCACCTTGCGCTGCACGAAGTTCGCCGCGCCCTCGAACGGGGCGGTCCAGCTGCGCATCCTGCCGTACCGGCTCTTGTACCGCACGGACACCTTTTCCTTGGAGCCGTAGACGAGCGCGCGCTGCTGCTTCTTGGTCAGCTCACTGTAGGGCTGCTCGGGGTCGAAACCGAGTGCCACGCCGAGCCCCCTAATGAGAGCCCGGAAATAGGAGCTGTTCGGTGAGGAGCTCCACGGATGGACGGCCTCGTTGACCGGCACGTCTGGGTTGGGAATGAGCAGGTCGATGTCCACTTCCTGCCGGAATCCCAGCCCGTCGCACGTGGGGCAGGCGCCGTATGGCGAGTTGAAGGAGAATGCTCGCGGCTCAAGGTCCTCCACGTTAATGTGGTGCCCGTTGGGGCAGGCCATCTTCTCGGAAAAAGTAAGTTGTTCCCCGGAATCAATGAAGTCGGCTACCACGATGCCGTCGGCAAGCGAAAGTGCCTGCTCCACGGAATCGGTGAGGCGCTGCTTTTGCGATTCTTTCACCTGCAAGCGGTCAACAACCACGTCGATATCGTGCTTGATCTGCTTCTTCAGCTTCGGCGGGTCGGACAGCTGGTGCATCTCACCGTCAACGATGACACGGGAAAAGCCCTGCGCAGCGAGGCTTTCAAAAAGGTCGACGTGCTCGCCCTTGCGGGTTTTCACCACGGGCGCGAGAATCTGGAACTTTGCTCTCTCGGGCTGCTCCAAGATCTGGTCAACGATCTGCTGCGGCGTCTGCTTGGAGATCGGGGCATCACACTCCGGGCAGTGTGGCGTGCCCGCACGGGAGTACAACAGGCGCAGGTAGTCGTAAATCTCGGTGATGGTTCCCACCGTCGATCGCGGGTTGCGGTTGGTGGATTTCTGGTCGATGGACACGGCCGGTGAAAGCCCCTCGATGAAGTCGACGTCCGGCTTGTCCATCTGCCCCAAGAACATGCGCGCGTAGCTGGACAGGCTCTCCACGTACCGCCGCTGCCCCTCGGCAAAGATGGTGTCAAAGGCAAGCGATGATTTGCCGGAGCCGGAAAGCCCAGTGAATACCACAAGCTCGTCGCGCGGGATGTCTACGTTTATTCCCTTGAGGTTATTCTCCCTCGCCCCGCGAACAATCAGCCGATCAGCCACTGAACACTCCTTCATCCACTGTGTTTAAGGCACACGATTACCGTCTCGAACATACCAGCGAACAGGCACGTTTGCTAATTGTTACAGGCCAGCGGCCCACCGACATTCCTCGTCATCGCTACTGTGGGTCGTATGGCTTTACGTTTGCACCACATTTCCGTGTCCTCGATGGACAACAACTGCTACCTCCTTGCGGAGGGCGACAAGGCTTTGCTTGTCGACGCCGCGGCCGATGCGCCATCCCTCCTCTCCCTCGCGGCCTCCTCAGGCTGCACCATCACCGCCGTCCTTACCACCCACCGGCACCACGACCACGTGGGCGCCCTGGGGGAGATCCTCGATGCGACCGGCGCGACCCACTACGCCTCGGCACTCGATGCACCGGCGCTCCCCCGCCCCGTCGATCACGAGCTAGGCCACGGCGATACCCTCGATTTCGAGGGTCACCACTTGCCTGTTTCAATCCTCAGGGGGCACACCCCCGGCGGCGCGGCCATCGCCGCCAGCATCGACGGTGTCACCCACCTCTTTGTGGGCGACAGCCTGTTTCCAGGAGGCGTGGGCAAAACCACTAACCCGAAGGATTTCCAGCAGCTGCTCACTGATGTCACCGAGCGCCTCTTTGAGGTGTACCCCGACGATGCCATCGTCCACCCAGGTCACGGCAAGCCCACTACCCTCGGCGCGGAACGGCCGCACCTTGCTGAATGGCGGGAGCGGGGTTGGTAGGCCTCCCCGTTACGCTAGACTTAATACAGCACTTGAGAACGAACGTATAAAGGAGCGTTTAACTAATGATCCGGAAGATTATCCGGCCGATGATTGCAGCGGTGTACGTTGCAGACGGCGTCAAGACTCTCAGCAACCCGGAAGAGTATGTCGAGGGAACCAAGAGCGTTCTGGACAGCGCCCGCGCCGTTCTCCCCTCCCAGTACAAGGGGTACGTACCCACGGATGCAACGATGGTCACCCAGGCAGCCGCAGGCACGCGCGTTGGCGCCGGCTCGCTGCTGGCTATTGGCAAGGTTCCGAGGCTCGCTGCCGCCACCCTGGCTGCAGTCTCTATCCCCACCATCTACGCCCGCAACGCGTTCTGGAATACCGACGATGATCAGCAGAAGGAGCAGCGCAAGAACGGCTTGCTCACCAACCTCGCGCTCCTCGGCGGCCTCGTCCTCACCTCGCTCGATACCGAGGGAAAGCCGGGGCTCGCATGGCGTGCAAAGGATGCAGGCCGTCGCGCCAACAAGGCTGTGCAGCAGGCTCTGCCGGGCAAGAGCGAGCAGGAAGAGATCCGCGACACCATCGTCGAGGGTGCCACCAACGCCAAGGACAACATTGCCAAGGGTGCCGCCACCGCGGGCACCGCGGCTGCAGGTTTCCTGTCCACGGCTGGCGACAAGCTGTCCGACGCGTGGAACGAGGTGACCGACTACGTGGAGGACAACAAGGATGATTGGCTGTCCACCGCCAAGAAGAACGCCAAGATTGCCAAGAAGCGCATCGTCAAGGCAGCCGACAAGGCGCAGAAGCGTGCCGAGGAAGCCGCCGAGGAAGCACAAAAGCGTGCCGAGGATGCTACCAAGAGCGGTAAGAAGTCCGCTCGCAAGCTTGCTAAGAAGGCCGACAAGCGCGCCAGCAAGCTGAGCAACAAGGCTGAGAAGGCCGCCAACAAGGCAGAGAAGAAGCTCTCCAAGAAGCTGGAGAAGCTGAGCTAAACGCGTTAGAGCGCCACGAACTCGCCCGGGTAACCCCGGGCGTTTTCTTATTGCTGGAGGTTCCGGTTGCAGCGGCGGCGCCTAAAGCTCGCTCACCTGACGATCACTCCGGCGGTCTGACCGCTGTACGGGGCCGCCGCCTATGACTGCAGGCACGGGGCCACCACCTATGACTGCAGGCACGGGGCCACCACCTATGACTGCAGGCACGGGGCCACCACCCCGTGCCTACCCCACTGACGTCGCACGCAACCGGGAATAATTCTGGTGGTGCCCACGGTTACACCGTTGTACGAACATTAGACGGACATAAGGGATATGCCTTCAGTTCTACGCACGACTGCTACCTCGGATCGACGTGGAAGCCCGGCCGCAGTGCGGTAGAATAATCACTTCGATTTTCCGCGGTAGAAAACAACTGGACACAACTGACATGAGGCGGAGGTTGACCCCGGTGACAGACAAGCTGACAGAAAAACAGGACGCGATCGCGTCCGAACAGTCCTACGTAGACGGGCTTTTCGCCCGCATTGACGGAGACATCGACTCCGCCCGTTCCCGGCTCGAGCAGGCGGTGAAGAAGCTCGATACCAACAGCCCGCTCGCCGAGGACCTCGTCCAGCGAGAGGTGGAGGTAGCCACCCTTTCCAAACGCCTCGACACCATGAACCTGGCACAGGTGGGACTCGTGTTCGGCCGCATCGACGTGGACGATGCCGACCCTGAGACCCCCGTGCCTGGCAAGCCTCAGCAGGATCGCCGGTACATCGGGCGCATCGGTGTGGACGCGCCAGAGGACCACTACAAAACGCTGCTCTTGGATTGGCGCGCGCCTGCCGCCCGCCCGTTCTACCTGGCAACCACGGCACAGCCCGAGGGAGTCCATGTCCGCCGCCATATCCGCATGTCCTCCCGTGAGGTTACTGATATCGCAGACGAGGTGCTAAACGCTGACGCGCGCGCCGGTGTCGCAACCGGTACGCGCCCGGCCAGCGACACCGTGGCCGGCGAGTCCGCACTGTTCGAGGCCCTCAACCGGGCCCGCACCGGTTATATGTCCGACATTGTGGAAACGATCCAGCGCGAACAGGACACCATCATCCGGGATCCCTCCCGCGGTGTAATGGTGGTTGAGGGCGGCCCGGGCACGGGCAAGACGGCGGTCGCGTTGCACCGTGTGGCCTACCTCCTCTACACCTGGCGGGATGTACTCGCCCGAACCGGTGTGCTGCTCCTCGGGCCCAACACAACGTTCTTGGAGTACATCTCCAGGGTCTTGCCCGAGCTCGGGGAAACGGGCGTTGTTCTGCGTACGCCAGGCACGCTCTACCCAGGTTTCCAACCCGTAGCTGAGGAGACACTCCTGGGCAAGGAGATTAAGGGCAGCGAGGAGATGGTGCATATCCTCACCGCTGCGGTGCAGCGCTACGAGGCACTGCCCCAGGAGGCGGTGGAAATCCAGCTCGATGGCGTGCGGGCCTCCATCACGCCCGCGATGGTGAAGAAGTCCCGCACCCGCGCCCGGCGTTCGAGGAAACCACACAACGAGGCGCAGGGGATCTTCCGCGACCAGCTGGCCCAGTTGACGGCCCGGGTCATCACCGACATCATCGGTGCCGATCCACTCGGCGGGGACAACTTACTTTCTCAGGCAGATACTGCAGAGCTCACCGACGAGTTGCTACAGGACCCCGGATTTGTCTCCGTTGCGGATTCGTTCTGGCCTGAGCTCACCCCGGAGGGCGTGCTCGCCGAGCTGCTCAGTGATGAGGCCGTGCTGGACGAGGTGGCGCACGATTACGACGAGGAGACGCGGGCGGGGTTGTACCGCCCAGACGGTGAGGCGTGGACGGATTCCGATGGGGCACTTGTGGACGAGCTTGCCCACCTCATCGGGGTGCTCGACCCGGAGGAGCAGCGCGCGCGGGAACAGCGTGAATGGCAACGCCAGATTGCCGAGGCACAGGAGGCCCTCGATGTTCTCCAGTCCTCGGAAAATACTGACCTCGACGACGAGCTCGAGGCCGAGATCCTCTCCGCCCACGACGTTATCGACGCCGAACAGCTGGCCAGGCGCCAGCAGGAGACCGATGACCGCACGACGGTAGATCGCGCCTCAGAGGACTACACGTGGGCCTACGGGCACGTCGTGGTTGACGAGGCGCAGGAGCTCACCCCGATGGAGTGGCGCATGGTCATGCGGCGCTCCCCCAACCGGTGGATGACGCTCGTGGGCGATACTGCACAGACCTCAGCCCCGGCCGGCGTGGAAAGCTGGGAGGAAACCTTGGAGGGGTTCGTCGACAAGCGTTTCACTGTCCACCGACTGACTGTGAACTACCGTACCCCAGCGGAGATCATGGAGTATGCGGGTGAGTTGCTGGCGGATATCGACCCCGAGCAGGAGCCCGCGCGGGCCATCCGTGAGACGGGGACCCCCGTGCGCAGGCTGTCTGCGGGCACCGACCCCGACACGGTGGCACGGGAGTTCGACGACGGGCGACTTGTGCGGATTATCGATGCCTCCAACGTCCATGACATCAAGGGCCTGGAATATGACCATGTCATCCTCGTCAATCCCGAGGAAATAGTGGCGCAATCGCCCCAAGGTTTACAGGATCTGTACGTGGCGGCGACCCGGGCGACGCAGACCCTCACCCTCATCGGCGAGTGAGTGACCAAGATGGCCTCCAAGAACTAGCCCGGCTAGCCCATCGCCACTGACCGGTAAGAACCGCGACGACCAGCCCGCGCGGGAAAGTGGTGAGGTCAATCCGCAGCGAATAACCGCAGCAAAAAACCGGCCCCACACCATGAGCGAATGCTCGCGCTGGGTGGGGCCGGCGTTGCGCTAAAAGTTACTGCACCGTGTGAACGATCATGACATCGCACTCAGACTGGCGAGCCACGTCTGCGGGGACGGAACCGAGCAGGCGCCCGGTGAGGGAGTTGATCCCGCGGTTACCGACGACGAGCAGGTCTGCACCGTTTTCGTGCACAATGCTCATGAGGGCCTCAACGGGGGTACCCGGCTTGATCGCGGTCTCAATGTCGGTAGCACCGGCGCTTTCCGCCTCGGAGCGAGCACTCTCGAGGTTCTTCAACGCCGGATCGTCGCCAAGCACGGTGACGGAATCCTTGCGGAGAGTCTTGGTGGCCTGCTCCTCGTTTTCGTAGTAGGCGCAGCCGATGATGAGCTTGGCGCCAAACGCGGCGGCGATCTGAGCAGCGCGCTTTACTGCAAGAAGTGAAGACTTAGAACCATCAGTTCCCACAACGATGTTCTTATAAGCGGACATTCGTTACCTTCCACATGTGTGATTAGTTTGCCTGCTCCCAAGATTACATGGTTACCTAAATACCCGCTTCTTTCAACCCCCTCAGTTCCTTCTCCAGGCTCAGCACCTCGTCCCTCAAACGGGCCGCGAGCTCGAAGTTCAGCTCGCGGGCAGCAGCTCCCATTTGTGCACGGAGATCCTTGATCAGCTTCTCCACCTCGTCCTGGGCCATGCTCGACACGTCATAATCCTTCGCGATCACCGCATCGGCTTCGGGCGACTCCTGGTCCCCCTCGTCCTCGTAGACGAGGTCGAGGATGTCCGCGATCTTCTTGCGCAGCGGCTGCGGATCGATCCCGTGTTCCTTGTTGTATTTGATCTGCAGCTCACGGCGGCGTTCCGTCTCATCAATGGCCTGCTGCATCGAATCGGTGATGGAATCCGCATACATGTGGACCTCGCCCGACACGTTACGGGCGGCACGGCCGATCGTCTGGATGAGCGACTTGGTCGAGCGGAGGAACCCCTCCTTATCGGCATCGAGGATGGAGACCAGGGACACCTCCGGCAGATCCAGGCCCTCACGCAGCAGGTTGATTCCCACTAGCACGTCGAATTCGCCGAGCCGCAGCTTGCGCAGCAGCTCCACACGCTGGAGGGTATCAACATCGGAGTGCATGTAGCGCACACGGACGCCGTTTTCTTGCAGGTACTGGGTGAGATCCTCGGCCATCTTCTTGGTCAGGGTGGTCACCAGAACGCGCTCGTTCTTCTCCGCCCGCACACGAATCTCGTGGATGAGGTCGTCGATTTGTCCTTTCGTGGGCTTAACCACCACCTTGGGATCGACCAGCCCTGTCGGGCGAATAACCTGTTCCACGAACTCGCCTCCGGCGGCGGCCAACTCGTAATCGCCGGGGGTAGCGGACATGTAGACCGTCTGCCCCTTACGTTCCTCAAATTCCTCCCACGTCAGGGGCCGGTTATCAAGCGCGGACGGCAGCCGGAAGCCGAACTCTACGAGGTTGCGCTTGCGCGACGCGTCCCCCTCGTACATGCCCCCGATCTGGGGCACGGTGACGTGGGACTCGTCGATGATGGTGAGAAAGTCCTCCGGGAAATAATCGATGAGGGTTGGCGGCGGATCGCCCGCATCGCGTCCGTCCATATGGCGCGAGTAGTTCTCAATGCCCGAGCAGAAGCCCATCTCCTCAATCATCTCGAGGTCGTATTCCGTGCGCATCCGCAGTCGCTGGGCCTCAAGCAGCTTGCCTCGGTTTTCAAACGAGGCGACGCGATCCTCCAGCTCCTTGCGGATCTCCACCAGGGCCTTTTCCACACGCCCCTCGGAGGCGATGTAGTGCGTTGCCGGGAAGATCCGCAGCACATCCACGTTGCGGATGATCTCCCCGGTGAGCGGGTGAATGTAGTAGAGCTGGTCCACCTCGTCACCGAAGAACTCGACGCGAACGGCCACCTCCTCATACGCCGGGATGATGTCGACGGTGTCTCCCTTGACTCGAAATGCGCCGCGCTTGAGGTCATAGTCATTGCGGTCGTACTGGATATCCACGAGTAACCGCAGGAACTGGTCCCGGTCGATCTCCTCCCCCACCTCGATCTTCAAGGAACGATCAAGGTAGGACTGCGGGGTTCCCAGACCGTAAATACAGGAGACGGAGCTCACCACCACCACATCCCTACGCGACAGAAGCGCCGAGGTTGCGGAGTGGCGAAGCCGCTCGACATCCTCGTTGATGGACGAGTCCTTCTCGATATACGTATCCGTCTGCGCGATGTAGGCCTCCGGCTGGTAGTAGTCGTAATACGAGACGAAGTACTCGACGGCGTTATTGGGCAGCAGCTGGCGTAATTCGTTGGCGAGCTGCGCCGCCAGCGTCTTGTTGGGAGCCATCACCAGAGTGGGCCGTTGCACCTGCTCGATGAGCCAGGCTGCGGTGGCCGACTTACCGGTGCCCGTGGCACCCATGAGGACGATGTCCTTCTCACCGCGGTTGATCCGCTCCGTCAGCTCCTTGATGGCCTTGGGCTGATCGCCCGCCGGCTCGTACTCGGAGATAACCTCGAATGTTCCCTCACGTCTCTCCACCGCCTCCACGGGGCGGAAATCAGAATGCGGTAAAACGGGGTGCTCCATCGGAAATGCCATAGTTACAGTCTACGGTGGGCTCCACAGGCGGGCGAACAACGACGTTTCCCACCCCGTGCCCATCACCGAATCCCTTCCCAGCCGTTGCCTATGCTCCAACGGTTCCCCTTCCCACGTGGCCCAAAAACCCGTTTTCCAGCGCCTTTTCCTCCGTTCAGTGGTGGGCCTTATGCCCGGGCATAGTCCGCCCCCTGGGGACTGCCTCTGCACGCGAGCAAACCCCTTCCTCCGACTGTCCGGGCACGAGCCACCCTTTTCACCAGCTCCATCACCGTGCACATAACGCACAGTGGGCCGCCCCACAGCGTGATGCGGATGCCAGCGGAGAACGCCGTGAGAACGCAGTGGTTGCAGCATGTTGACATGATGTTTCCTTTCGGAGTGTTTCATCCATGCACTGGGGCCTTATTCGAGCGAAGAAGGCAACACGGGGGTGAAACTACACCGACGAGCGTGAACTTTTTCAATAAAACCCCTAACCAGGAACGTCTCATATACCAGACAATTGAGTGTGTTCAACACGTCACCCCCAAAGTTCAGACGAGTTATAGGCTGTTAACCTTTTATCTGTTAAGTCAAAAATGCTCACCAGTGTGATGTATTCCACACTGGTTTTTTGATGGGGCTGCACACGCAGTCCGATGCCACCGGAAGCGGTGGCTGTTGTTCCAGAAAGGAAGATTATGGGTAAAGACACGCCAGATACCCAGCTAGAAGGCATCGCCGGGGTGGCTTCAAGAAAGTCCCTGTACAAACCCACTGGCCTAGTTACTGGCCCGCCTAGAGAAGACAAAGCTTTCCTCGGCCATCCAGGCGGGCTTCCCTGGATCTGTCTCTTATACACATCTGACGCTGCCGACGAATAGAGAG
>ERZ1031348.6-NODE-6-length-21619-cov-5.287377_pt1 | contig 21619 bp, 19 predicted proteins | sample MGYA00517286_ERZ1031348 | MGnify/ENA primary metagenome ERZ1031348 (study PRJEB33718, sample SAMN03159852) | human skin metagenome | collected 2014-02-25 | study: EMG produced TPA metagenomics assembly of the PRJNA266117 data set (Human skin bacterial metagenome and... | reverse complement strand
AGATGTGTATAAGAGACAGCGCTGGCGGTGTACAACGCGTTGCGCCGCGAGCACCCCGCCCCGTTCGCGTCCTTTGTCCGTTTCGGTTCCACCTCCGCTCTCTCTACTTCACCGGAGCGGTTTTTGAGGCTTGTCGACGCTTCTCTGGAGGCCAAACCAATCAAGGGCACCCGCCCCCGTGGTTCCAGTCGCGTGCAGGACGCGCAGCTGAAGGAGGAGTTGGCCACGAGTGTGAAGGAACGTGCGGAAAACCTCATGATCTGCGACCTGTTGCGCAACGATCTCGGCCGCGTGGCGGTTCCCGGGTCGGTGACGGTACCGGTGTTGTGCGGCATCGAGTCCTTTGCCACGGTGCACCAGATGGTGTCCACTATCCGTGCGGTGAAGAGACCGGATGCCACGCCAGTCGATTGTTTCCGCGCCGCCTTCCCCGGCGGATCTATGACGGGTGCCCCCAAGGAGCGCTCCGTGGAAATCCTCCGTGAACTGGAGGAACACCATCATCGTGGCATTTACTCCGGCGCGATCGGCTACATCTCCTTGAGTGGCGCGATGGACTGGTCAATCGTCATCCGCACGATCGTGATCGAGGGTGAGACGGCCACCTACGGCATGGGTGGCGCGATCACGAGGCTTTCTGATCCAGAGGAGGAGTGGCAGGAGATCCTGGTCAAGGCCGCGCCGGTGCTGTAATCACCGGGGCCGGGGCCCCGCACACGTGCAGGTGAATTCTTAGCCTTCATGTTCCCGTGCGGGCGCGAGTTCTCCTGGGCTTTTGCGTTTTCGCCCGCCGCTTGTGGGTTTATTTTTAGCCTGCAAATGTGAAGCGCTTCCCTTCGGATGGAGTCGAGTGGCAAAGGTCAGGGATACAAACAGCGGGAAGTTAGCAGTCGAGATGGTCCACCAGCCACCGGGCAATCTCTTTACCGGCTAAAGCATGATCCATGCTTGGCACAGATCCAACAAAATCCGCAACCACCGTGTCCGTAATATCGGTGAGCGGAAAACCTTCGTTGTTCAAATAGTGGGAGGTCACCACCCATGCCGTGCGTTTGTTACCGTCGATAAACGCATGTGCATGGATGATCCCCTCCAACAGCATGGAGGCTCGCTCAATTGACGATTCAACAAGGTCGCGTCCAAAAAATGTCTGAAGTGGTGCTGCCAGCGCAGATTCTAATTTCCCACGGTCGAGCAGGTTGAATCCATCGGAGCAAATGATTTTGGCGTTGACCCGGATCACAGCATCCGGTGGAACGCAATACTCATTCACTTTTCAGCCAAGAGGGCTAAAGCACCCTTCCACCGTTCGGCTTGCATTTCAAGCTTCACAAGCGCTGCCTCGGTACTGTCCGGTTGTGCCAACGTCAGAAATGGACGACGCGGACCGTCGTTACTGGTCACTTCTTGAGCTGCATAGAATTTTTTCATCTCGGATTCTAAAACTGGTGCATTGCTGCGATCGTGGGGGGACATGTCTCCTCTGGCTTTTATCCACGGAGATTCGGAATGAGTGATCTCCACAAGTGCTGCGCTGGAGAAATCAGCGTAGTAGTTAATCACAGAGGCGACGACCGCTCGTTGCCATTCGTTCAATGTGGACGAGTCTGCCCCGTGAATTGTGGTGCCTTTAGGCGACTCTCGGTTGTTCTTATTGGCTTGGTAGAGGGAAGGCTCGACGGGACCGTTCACCCATGCCTCAAAATACCCGTCAAAAAGCGGCCGACCATACCACCCGAGGCTCCACGCTTGAACATAGTACGTAAGTTTCTGCAATTTCCATGCGTCTACCCATCCAAGAGAATCGTAAATCCGCTGTGCAACATCGATAGCTTTGACCATCACGCCTCCTTTCCCTTCTCACAGGCCATCATATATGAAGAGTGAAAATGTGATAAGGCATCAAGAAACCAAAAACTCGAACCGGCCTCGTGAATGTACTGAGGCGAAAGGGCAATGCTCTCCTTTATTGAGTTGTGTATCTCACGGTAGAGTTACAACAGTTTTCTTGGCACGAGCGCCTCCTATCAATTATGGGCTGAAACCGGCGTAGCATCGCTTCCGTGGAAGCACAGTCCGGTCAAGTCCTTGGTAACGATCTCAGTAGGCCGAATCTTGCTGGTTAATTCTTAGCCTTCAAGCCGCCGTGCAGGCGTGAGTGCTCCTGGGGTTTTGTGTTTTCGCCCGCCGCTTGTGGGCTTATTTTTAGCCTGCACGTGTGAAGTGCCCGCAACTTGTAGGGAGAAAGCCGCCGTCGCCGGCACAATGAGCCCGCCATGCGTGTGTCTTCCGCGCCGCCGTTAACCCCCAGTGAACTCTTCGTGAAGATTGTCTCGCCACCCTAGCCAAGCCGAACGCTACCGGCCACAATGAGGGCCATGGGGTTAACGCGTAGGACGTTTTTGGCAACAGTGACCACAACTGTAGCTGCAACGATGGGGGTCGCCCGCGCACAATACTCCGAGCGAGACGATCCCGGCGGTGTCTTCCAGCACGGCGTGGCAAGCGGGGATCCCACGCCCACGTCGGTGATCATCTGGACGCGCGTGACCGTTCCAGGAGAGCCATCCGAGCCCATTCCCGTCGCGTGGGAGGTCGCAATCGACGAGAACTTCACCCGCCTCGCCCGCACCGGCATCGCCTACGCCAGCCCGGTGCACGATTACACCGTCCATGTCGATGTCACGGGTCTTACGCCCGGCACCACGTACTTCTACCGTTTTTCTCTCCCAGAAGGCGGGGCACTAACTGCCCCGGACATCAGCCGCACTGGCCGCACCATCACCGCCCCACTGGATCCGCAGGAGCTTCGCCTGGCGGTGACAAGCTGCGCGAACATGGAGAGCGGCTACTTCGGCGCGTACAGCGAGATCGCGCGGAAAGCGGAAAACGGCGAGATCGACGTGGCGCTCCACCTCGGCGATTATTTCTACGAGTACGCATCCGGGCGCTACGTGGGTAAACACGGCATCACCCGGCCGACGGCACCCGAGTGGGAGTGCGTGACGCTTGAGGATTACCGGGCCCGCTACGCGCACTATCGCCGGGACGCGGAGCTGCAGTGGGCGCACGCGGCGCTGCCGTGGATTGTCACGTGGGATGATCACGAGTGTGCGAACGATTCGTGGGCGGCGAGCGTGGATATGGATCGCCGGGCGGGCGCGATGCAGGCGTACCTGGAGTGGATGCCGATCCGTGCGACCACGCCGAGCACCGGCGGGCACATCTACCGCAGCCTCGCCTTCGGCGAGCTTGCCGAGGTTTCCATGCTCGACCTGCGCACGTACCGCAGCGCCCCGACGCGCTTTAAATCCCAGGATCCCACACGCCAGATGCTCGGCTCGGAGCAGTTCGAGTGGCTGAGCGGCAGGCTCTCCACGTCGGATGCCCGGTGGAAAATCATCGGCAACTCAGTAATGATGGCGCCACTCAACATTCTTGGCACCCCATTGACCGAATACCTGGGACACGGCATGGGGTCTCTCCCTCTCAACCCGGATCAGTGGGACGGCTACCAGGCGGAGCGCACGCGCCTGTTGGAGCTTGTCGCCCGCACGCCGGGGTGCGTGTTCCTCACCGGCGACATTCATTCGGAATGGGCGACGGAGTTGCGCGTCGAGGGCCGCACGGTCGCACCGGAGTTCGTGTGCACGTCGGTGTCGGCCCCCAATGTGGACGATAAGCTGCACCTGCCCGCGGGAAACCCCACCTCCCGCGCCCTTGCCGCCTACGTGCGCCAGGTGAATCCGCACGTTCACCACGTTGAGCTCGATTCTCACGGATTCATGCTGGTCACACTCACTTCCGAGCTTGTCGACGCTCGTTGGTTTCGCGTGGATGACGTGGAGACGAAGGGATCCCCCATCCGCCTCGCGCACGAGGAGAGCTGGGACGGGGAACAGCTCGTCTAAGATTGTGCCGTGATCCGCGCCCGGAGCTTCTGATTCTCCGACGCTCGGTGTACCCCCGAATGTGCATAGCAAGCGCAAAAATGCTTTAAGTGTGACAAAGATCATATGACGTTTCAGTAAGAATATGTATTGGCTGGAAGCTGGTGGTGAGTGAAAGCTCACCCCCTTCATCCCTTTAGAAATGCTGAACCGCTGAGGGATTCTGTAGGTTTGTTTATCTAAAACGGGGATAAATGCCTAACCAGTGCAACAATGTCTAAAGGCTGTGAAATTTCGTTAAATTGTCTTGTAATGCAAAGAACCTTTTTTGTGCAAAACTAATTGCAAAGGTAAAAAGTGTGCGGTGAAATCGGGCTCGGTCGTGGTAGTTGGAAAAGGGCAACTACATCAGATCGCGTGCGGGTCCTTCATCCGGAGCCATTCCGGGGGCCAGGGAGCCGCGAAATCTTGCGACTCGGACGTGGCCCCACGGGGAAGCGTTCTCATCAATCTCCAAGGGGGGAGAATTCAACATGGCTAGACAAGCCTACGGATAGCGGAGTAAGGGGATCTCCATTGCCGCCGGATTGGTGGCCCTGTCGATGGTTGCGCAGATCGCGCCTGCCACAGCTCTGCCGATCCAGCCCGCAACCCACTGAGGTGCCTGTTTCTGAGGCTCCTACCTCTGAGGCTCCTACCCCTGAGTCGCCTGCTCCTGAGGCATAACTAAATAACGCTTCTCCCACGGGCACCTAGTGCCCCGGGGGAAAATAACAAGGTAGCGCCCTGGCCGCACGGCTGGGGCGCTACTTTTTGGTCCACCCGGGGGCTATGGTGGTTTACCTGTTCTTGTCCTTCAAAAGCTTTGTCAGGTTGAGGGCGGGGAACAGTGAGAGCTGGGTATCGTCGGTTACGTCGCAGCGGCGGGCGATGTTGGCGTTAATCCGGTTGCGGCGGACGATGAGGCGAAGGAGGGAGCGGTTATTCTCGTTGAGCTCCTCCCGGTGCCAGTTATGGTTCGAGATCAAGTTGATCGCCTTGTTGATCACGGAGTCCGCACTCGTTTTGGGCACGTCGATAGGGGAGGCGATGGAGGCGGGGCCGTCGTCGTTACTGGTCGAGAATTCATAGTTGTCGAAACGATGTTGGAGCGTGTCGCGGATCTTGTCCACTTCCATCACGTCCACCTCATTGAGGTTCCTGTCCTTTTCTAGGACCCACAACACCAGGTGATCTTTTCGCCAGTCGCGGGTCACGGGATCGTAGAAGAACCCCCAGCCGTCGCCGGAGTCCATGAGGAGGAGGCGGTTGTCGTGGTAGAAGTGGGGCTCGATGGGGTCGAATTCTATTGCCGATGCCTCGTCACGCCACTTCACCACAGCACTGGTGCGGGGGTAGCTGATGCCCGCCTCCTCGAGGAGCTCCAGCGCCTCGAGGAGGGAATCCGCGGCTTGTTGAAAACCAATGACACTCTTCCGTGCGTCCTCCCACGGCTTGGTGTGGAAGTCGGTGCAATGCGACCAGTAACAAAGATAGGCAAGCGTGGTGCGGGCCCAGTACCTGTTACGCGGATCGTACATGTACCAGTTGTGCTCAGGGTCCTCCATGATGCAGCAATAGTAGGAGGAGTAGAAAGTTGCGCCCTTGCACGGGTCATCGTCGGGGGTCGTCTCGAACACTCGACCGTTGGGGCCCTCTACATCGCGGTCGTAGGTGTCATCGAGGATTTTCGTCTCGGCAACCACCTCGGCCTTCGCCTGGTTGTCCTTGATGTTGTAGGGCCACAAAATCCTGTCTCCAAAGGTGGGAGTGTAGCCGTACCAATCGTCAAGGTCCTCCATGGATTCGGGATCGTTGTAGACGAAGTGGTCGTGAAAATACCACCGTCCGCAGTCGCCGTCGGTGGAGATGTGTTTCCACTCGTCGCGCAGCCGTTGAGCGCGGTTGCGGGCCTCGTCCGCGTTGAGGGTTTCGCACTTGCCGGCCCACGCGGTGTCCATAAGCCAGTTGGCAAGCGTCGTGCGCACCCACTCGTTACAAGTGGGATCGTAGAGGAAGCGGATGTCGCGCCCGTCATCCATGATGAGGAGCATCCCGGTGCTCACGTACAGGGGCGCCGGGGGAACATTGCCCCATTCGGAGCGCAGTGCTTCACTGTCCTCGTCTTCGGGCTCCCAGGCGTTTTCCCACTCGTCGTAGGATTTTTGGATTTCATCGAGCTTGGCCTGGGCTTCGTCCTCGTCGAGTTCCTCGTGGGGCACCTCGTAGCCGCGACGGTTGAACCATTCGGCAAAAGAAGTGTTTTGCCAGTCACTCATGCTGGGGTCGTAGAATCCGCTATCGCCAGGGCCACAGTCGCTGAGAAGCAGGCCTGCAACAACGTAGTAGTGGGTCTCCATGAGACAACCTTTCACTTGTGGGGTGGTTGCCTCGAACACCGGGGCAACCAGTGTTTAGGGGATTGGTGGTGCGAGCGCACCGGAGAAGTGTCGCAGCGTGTGCTGCGGGCAATCGTGGGGGAGTCAAAGGTCGCGCCTCAAAAAAGATGAAGAGAAGGCTGCGCCTTGAAAAATAATTTGTCCCCGATTGCATTAGTAACATTACACCCCCGAGCGGTTTTATGGAACCTCGAGACGCCAGTCACGGTCCCGATGCGTCACCACGGTCCCGAGGTACCCCCCGATTTCCCCCTCTACGGAATCTTCTTCGTCCACTCCTCGGTCCCGTACTTCTCCTCAACAAGCCTCTGAGCGGCCGCCACATCTTCCTCGCTCAGCTCTGTGGGGGTGGCGGCGTAGCGGGTGGAAAACTCGCGGGCCATGGTGTCGATGATCTCCTCGCGGGGCACGCCGGTCTGGCGGCGCAGCGGGTCCACGCGCTTCTTGGCGGAGGCGATGCCCTTGGAGGCGGTCTTCACCTTGCCCACGCGCAGCACCTCCATCATCTTGTCGGCATCGATGTCGTAGCTCATCGTCGTGTGGTGGAGCACGGTGTGTCGGCGCCGCTTCTGTGCCGCGCCGCCGATCTTCCCGCCGGTGGAGGTGATGTCATTGATGGGCACGTACCACGCATTCACGCCCAGCTTTTTAAGGCTTGCGAGCACCCATTGATCGAGGTAGGCGTAGCTGTCGGCGTAGGAGTACCCGGCCACGAGGCTGTCCGGTGCGTAGATGGAGTAGGTGATACAGTTCCCGCCCTCCATGAACATCGCGCCCCCGCCCGACATCCTGCGTACCGGTACGATTCCATGCTTATCGACGCCCCCCTGGTCGAGCTCGTTGGAATAGCTCTGGTAGCTTCCGAATACAACAGCTTTATCGTTCCACTCCCAAAAGCGCAGTGTCGGTGGGCGCGTGCCGTCCGCCACCTGGCCCTGGATGACCTCGTCGAGCGCCACGTTCACCGGGCTGGGCAGCGGGCCCGGGCGGAGGATCTCCCACGTGTGGTCGGTGAAGTCGGTGCCGCCGGAGACGGCACGCTTGACGGCGGTGGCGATGTCGTGGGTGGTAAAGCCGTGGTATTCCAGGTCCTCAAACTCGCCCAGGGCCTGGTCAAGCCGGGCCGTCATGTCGTCGGTGGGCTCCTTGACGGAGATGCCGGCGAGTGCCGGGCCGATGGCGTCGTAGGCCTCCTCGGGGTCGAGGAAGAAATCGCCAGAGACCTGCGCCTTGGTGATGGTGTTGTCTTCCACATCGGTGTCCACCACGAGCAGTTTCCCGCCGGGCACCTTGAGTTCAAAATGGTGAGAAGTCATGGTATCAAGGGTAGCCTTACTTTCCCGTTCTGGTCGTGGTGCTTCCTCTTCCAGGGTGCTGGATCTATGATCCGGCACCGTTGGATCTTCCTTACTCATGGTGCTGGATCTTCCTATTCCACGGTGCTGGATCTTCCTATTCCACGGTGCTGGATCTACGATCCAGCACCCTCTGCCAGATGGGCAGCAGCTCCTCGTGGTAGGTGTGGCCGTGGCTGCCGGTTTGGCGGTGGGAGGTGGGCATGTCCACCAGGAGTTGCCAGCCGGTGACAAGGGGCCACCACAGGAGGGCATTCGTGCGGTCCGCGCCGGGCAGGTGGTCCCGCATCCAGCGGGGCGGGAGGAAGAAGATCGGCCAATCGAAAAACGCCACGGGGTCCGAGGGGTGCTGCACAAAGGCGATCCTGGGGCGTTCCCACGCGGCCCGGTACGGCCGGTCGAACACGTCGCGGTCGAGGTGGTCCGGCGTGGCCAGGAAGCGGATGTGTGCGCCACCGTCCACCACGGGCATGGAGTGCGGAGCCTTACTCACCGTGGTGATGATCGGGGTGAACCGCGGGGTGCCGGTGAACACTGCGCCGTCGACGCGTTCCAGGAGGTCGGCGTTGGAGGCCGCGCCGTAGGCACCAAGCGATTCACCGGCAATGTACACGCCCTCGCTGCGGCGGGTGAGGACGGCGGTGATGAGCGCGCGGGCGGAGGTGACAGGAGTCTCGCGGTCGACGGCGTAGGCGATGGGGCTTTGCAGGTAGGAATACTGCATGGAGACGCTGGCGCAGCGGCCGCGGGCGGCGATCTCCGCCGCCGAGACCGACCACGGGTTCACCCAGCCGGTGCCGGTGGAGATGTGGATGACAAGGTAATCGCGTGCCCAGGCGCCGGTGCGATCCATTTCTTGGAGGATCTCGTCCACCGTGGCGCCGATGCCGCCGTAGATGCGAATCGGTTCGTCGTCCCAGTCGATGTCGCGCCCGGTGGTTTCCCGCGCGTCGCCGGAGACAAACTCGCGCCCCTTGGCGCCCAACAATTCCCAGCTCATGAGCGATTCGGGGGAGCCGGAGCGCAGCGGCGAGGCGGGACGTGGGTGCTTCGGGTTGACCATGAGGTTCACCTTCTCGGCGTTCTCCGTCACGCGGGCGGCAAGCCTGCGCACCACGAGGAAGCGGGTGCCAATGAGCCACGTCGTCGCCGTCACCGCGAGGGCGGACAGTGCCGGGTACGGGAACCGCGGGTGATGCGGCAGGGGCCTTTCTCCAAGGCCCCGGACTATGGAGCGCACGAGCCGGAACTGTGCCTTCATTGCCTCACCGACGATGACGAACCCGGCGTAGCCCGCCGTCCCCATGAGCGCCCCGGAGAGTAGGTCCCGCGTCGTCGGGCGCGGGGATTCCACCAGGTCGGCGATCTCGTTTTGTTTGCGCACGGAGCGCACCACCGCCAGGGCGGTGATAGCAGCAATAGGGAGGTGAGGAGTGCGGAATCCACCCACGAAACGGTGTACCGCCGCGGCGATCGCGTGCCCCACGGATTGGCAGCCGGCCACGCTGAGCGCGGTCTGCCAGGGCCGACGCGGAAGAAGCGACGGGGAAAGGGCTGCCCACGTGCCAATCTCCGCGCCGAGCACGCCCGCCGATACCTCCTTGCCGCGCGCCACGAGGAGACGCACGCCGGGGATGATGCGCAAGACGGTGCGGGCAAGTCGGTTCACCCGATACAGCGTAACCGTATCCGGACGTTCTGTCCGCGCAACTGGGTGCCGGGCGCTCCTGTGGGGCGCGGGCTTGGATACCCTGCAAAACTGCGCCGAGTGATGGAAGATATAGGTATGGATGACTTGCTCAAGGAACTGGACGAGCTGCTGGAGGGTATGGCAGACCACGCGAAGCAGTACGAGGACAAGATAGCCAAGGTGCACCCGCGGCACACGGTGGGTGCGGAAAATGTGGTGGACTACGCCTACCTGCGCGGGCACGACCACTCCAAGCTGCAGGCGGCGCTGTCCAGGGTGGGGGCCACGCGGCTATCCACCACCGAGCCGTGCGTGCGCGCGAGAATCCAGGCGGCCCACAACGTGGTGTCCAGCATCCAGGGCAAGGAGATGAAGTACAGCTTCGCTGAGATCAACCACAAGATGGCCAAGGCCGATGACCTCTTGGAGGAGCACTCGGAGCTGTTGCTTGGGACCTCGCCCAACGAGTCACCGGCGCTCATCATGGTGACGCTGCCCGCTGAGGCCGCTGAGGATTACGAGCTCGTCCTGGGGTTTGCCCAGGCGGGCATGGATCTCGCCCGCATCAACTGCGCCCACGATGGCCCCGAGGTGTGGAAGAAGATGATCGCCAACGTCCGCCGCGCCGAGAAGGAGATCGGCCATAAGCTCGACATCTCCATGGATCTGGCGGGTCCCAAGATCCGCACCGCCGGCATCGCCGATGGCCCGGCCGTGGGGCGGGCGCGTGTCACCCGCGACGAGGCCGGCGTGGTGCTCACCCGCTCCAAGCTGTGGATCACCCGCAAGCCGTATACCACCGATACCGCGCAGCCGCCGGTGCCGGAGGGGCTGCCCGGCAGGCCGGCTCTTCCCGTCCAGGTGGATGCGGGCTGGTTCGATCGTCTCACCGTCGGCGCGCAGATCATGGTGCACGATACCCGCGGGTCGCGCCGCTACTTCACGGTCACGGACCTCACCCCCGACGGGGCGCTGGCGCAGGGCGAGCGCAACGCTTACATCGCCGATGGCACTCTCCTCGAGTGCGTGTACGAGCGCACGCGTGTTTCCGGCATCCCCACCACCACTCGCAAGCTCCGGCTGGAGGCGGGCGACAAGCTCATCCTCACCACGGATCAGTCGGACGCTGATTTGGAGCTCCCCGGCGTCCCCAAAATCGGTTGTACTCTTCCGGTTGCGGTCACTGCCATCAAGGTCGGCGAGGAGGTGCTTTTCGACGATGGGGCTATCGCATCCCACGCCATAAGCGTCGACAAGCGGGGAGAGGAAACGGAGGTGACCCTCGAGATCGACCGGACGAAGGTGGGCGGCGCGAACCTCGCGGCGTACAAGGGGATCAACCTCCCGGACACGGAGCTACCGCTTCCCAGCCTCACCGAGGAGGACGAGGAAAACCTCAAATTCATCGGCGAGTACGCGGACATTGCCGCCGTGAGCTTCATCCGCACGCCGGAGGATGTCGCCTACGTGCTGGAGAGGATGCCGCGCGAGGATCTCGGCCTGCTGCTCAAGATCGAGACCATCCCCGGGTTTGAAAACCTGCCGCTCGTCCTCCTTGAGGGCCTGCAGCACGAGCGCTTCGGTGTCATGATTGCCCGCGGGGACCTCGCCGTGGAGCTCGGCTTCGCCCGCATGGCAGAGGTCCCCCAGCAGATTCAGGCCGTGGCCGAGGCGGCCCACATCCCCACCGTCATGGCCACCCAGATCCTGGAAAACCTGGCCAAGAACGGTTTGCCCTCGCGCGCGGAAATCACCGACGCCGCCGTTGCGCTGCGCAGCGAGTGCGTCATGCTCAACAAGGGCCCCCACATCACCGATGCCATCAAGATCCTCGATAAAATGGCGAAGAAGCTGGGCAAATCCCAGCGCAAGAACCGCATCATGCTGCGGCACATCCATTCCTGGGACCGAGACTGACACATGTTGATTGTTGCGCATCGTGGAGATAACGAGAATTACCCCGAGCAGACGAAAATTGCCTACCAATCGGCCTTCGAGATGGGGGCCGGGGGAGTGGAGACCGACGTCCGGCTCACCCAGTGCGGCGAGCTCATCTGCATCCACGATCGCTTCTTAAACCGCGTGTCCGACGGCTCCGGCAAGGTGTCCACGTGCACGATGAAGGACCTCGAGGGCGTGAACTTCGGCACCGAGGAGTGCCCACAATCGGTGCTCACGTTCCGCACCTTCCTCGAGATGGCCAAGGGGTATCCCGATACGCACTTGTTCATCGAGACCAAGCACCCCTCCCGGTACGGCATCATGCTGGAGGAGCAGATCGTCCGCCAGCTTTCTTACTTTGGCATGCTCGATTCCGACCGGGTGCACATCATTTCGTTCTCGCCTGTCTCCATCAACCGGATCCGGCGGCTGGCGCCACGGCTGGACCGCATCTGGCTGCGGCAGCTGCGCTACCTGTGGGCCAACCTCGCCATGGAGCGCTTCGGCAGCCCCACAGGTCACGGCCTGTTTATTGGGGAAGCGAAAATCAACCCGGACCTCATCGGCCGCCACAGCCTGCCCACCTACATGTACACCGTCAATGACCTCGACGATGTGGATTGGTGCCGTGAGCGGGGAGTTAAGTATCTTGCCACGGACAATATCAGTAAAGTGATTGCACATGAGCAAGAAAAAGAAGAAGGACCAGGATCTCCCCGAGGGGATGACCCGCAGGCAGGCCAAGCTAGCTAAACGCGCCGCCGAGCGCGCGGCCCTGGAGAAGGACCCCCGCCCCTACGCCGGGCTCGACGCAGAAACCATGCTCGTCGCCCTGCAGGAGTTCGTCCCGTCGGCCACCGCCGAGATCGAGGTCAAGGGTGAAAAAGTCACCCTGGCCACCGTCCTGCCCGGTGCCGTCGCGGCACTTGTGCGCGACACCGGCGAGCGGTTCGTGGCCCTCCAGTCGCGGATCCGTTCCCACAACCCCGGCCGCGACCTCGCCTACTGCCTCGCGTGGGTAGTGGAGGCCAAGCCCGGCGCAGTGCTGGAAAACGCCACCAACGACGGCTCCCAGCCCGCCATCAAGGACATCTTCCCCGCAGGCGAGCTCGATGTCACCGAGCACCAGGACTTCAACTGGTGGCTGCCGGAGAACGCCGATGCCCAGTCCAAGCAGATGATTGAGCAGGCCAACAACACCATCATGCCGTCATATCAGGTCAATGCCGATGTTGCCGGCACGATCTTCTGGGTGGACGCGGGCGACAAGGCCCACATCCGCTGGGTGCGCTCCGATGCCGAGGACACCCTCCTCGCCTCGCTGGCCCGCGCCGCGGCCAAGGACGAGCTCAACCTCGGAGAGGGCACCAAGTTCGCCGGCGTGTTCCGCACCCACGGCATCCTCGTCCCCGTATTCGATCTCGACCCGACGGTCTCCCACACGGAGTACGACGCCGAACTTACGCGCCTCAACGAGTTCTTTGCCAAGGATAAGGACAACTCCGCGCCCCTTACCTCCGAGGAGCGCCACAAGATGGAGAACATTAAATCAAGGCAGGTAACGATTAGATAATGAAGAAGGTTGCCGCCCTCACCGCAGTTTTGGCGATGGCAGCGGCAATCTCTCCACCACGCTCTTCGGGCTCTCCTCCGAGCTCGGCTCGAGTGACAATTCCACGCTTCCGGTGCTGCCGGAAACTGTGGATTAGACGCAGCCGTTGCCCGGCAACACCGCCGAGCACACCAAGTACGGCTTCCCCACGGGGAAGGCGCTCGACCCGGGGAATGATTTCTACACGGCGATGGTTAAAACCCTGGCCTACAAAGGCCAGTACCCCAAGGGGATGAACGATCTTTCGTGTACCTCGGATAAGAACCCGGTCGTCCTCCTCCCCGGCACCACCACGAACGTGTACAGTGACTTCTCCAAGATGACACCGGTACTCATGGAGGAGGGCTACTGCGTGTACGGGGCACCATCCCCGCCACCCAATTCGCGGGCGATATCCGCGATTCCGCCCGGGCGCTGGGGCTCGTCGTCGATCGTGTGCTGGCCCACACCGGGGCCGAGAAGGTCACCATCGTCGGCCACTCGCAGTGCGGCGGCATCCTGCTGATCTACTACATCACCGAGCTCGGCGGGGATAAGACGGTGGATCACCTCGTGGGGTTTGCCCCCTCCAACAACGGCACCACCGTCGGTGGCATGTTCGACGCCTCCGCGGCGGCGAGCGGCATCGTCGGCTTCGTTGCCGGTACCGCCTCCCAGCAGCAGATCGTGGGCTCGGAGCTGGTCAACGAGGTGTACAAATCCGGCCCCGTGCCCCGCCCCGGCGTGAAGTACACGTTCATCGCGTCAGAAACGGATAAGACGGTGACCCCGTACACCAACTCGTTTGTGGACGAGCCCGGCGTGGTGAACGTGACGGCCCAGGATCACCACCCGGGTCTTGTCACCGACCACAACAACATGACCTACTACGAGCAGGTCATCGACCTCGCCAAGAAGGCTCTCAACCATAAGCTGTAGAGTGTGTGGTGATAGCGCCGTCAAGCGTTGGCCCAGCCGGGCCCACGCTTTCTTTGTCTCCGGCCGCGCCTGTCATCGCTGGTGCCATGATAATTCAAGCGCCACACGGCGCTTAACAATAAAGTCTTGAAGTAGGATGCACATACACATGAAGTTGATGAAGAAACTCGTAACAATCGCAGCCACGGCGGCCGTGGCACTCACCTGCAGCACGATCCCCGCCACGGCGGACGATGCTCTGTCCGCGAGCCTATCCTCCGACCTGCCTCTCGCCTCGGCACCCGTCGCCAGCGAGCAGGTCGATCACGGTGACTACACGGGCCCGCTGCCCGGTTCCGCTGCGCCGTTTACCCAGTGGGGCTTCCCCACCGGTCCGGAGGTCGGCCAGGAGCACGATTTCTACACCGCCTTCGCCAAAGCGGCCGTGAACTACCAGGGACAAAAACCCGCCGGCCTTAACGATTTCTCCTGCACCTCGGACAAGAATCCGATCGTTCTCATCCCGGCCACCGTGATGAACGTGTACGACGATTACTCCAAGCTCGTTCCAGCCCTCAGGGCGCAGGGCTACTGCGTGTACGGGTTCAACCACAACCCGGGCCCCATCCCCGGCACGGCATTCGCCGGTGACATTCGCGATTCCGCTCGGGCGCTGGGGCTCGTGGTCGATCGTGTCCTGGAACAGACCGGGGCCGAGAAGGTGACGCTCGTGGGACACTCGCAGGGCGGCGGAGTGCTGCCGATGTACTACCTCACCAAGCTCGGCGGGGATAAGAAGGTGGACCAGCTCGTGGGCATGGCGCCGTGTAACCACGGCACCACCGTGGCTGGCATGTTCAACGCTAACAAGTTCGCCCACGACCTGGTGGGTTTTGTCGTGGGCTACTCCTCCCAGCAGCAGATTGTGGGCTCCGACCTCATGCGCGAGGTGTATGGCAACGGTCCCGTCACCCGCCCCGGCATTAAGTACACGTTTATCGCCTCGAATACGGATATGACGGTGACCCCGTACACCAACTCGTTTGTTGATGAGCCCGGTGTCACCAACGTGACGGTGCAGGATTACTACCCGAGCCTTATCACCGACCACAACAACATGGCCTACTACGACGAGGTCATTAACCTCACCGTCAAGGCGCTTGAGGGTTCCCTGTAGCTTCGCCCTGCGTTTCGTGCCCTGATGTTGCACAATTGGAGGGAGCGGAGCCCCTATGCCGTCCATTCGTTACACCCACAATAAGCACGAATTCAAGGCCCGCCGGATCCTCCAGGTGGTCACCGATGTTGACCACTACCTCGATCACCCAGATCATCCGACGGGCCTGTGGCTAGGAGAGTTGTCCCACTCGTGGGACGTGTTTTTTAACGCCGGCTTCGAGCAGACGATTGTGAGCCCCACCGGCGGCATGGCTCCCATCGATCCGCGCTCCATCCGCTTCCCCAACTTCGATGCGTCGACCCGTGCGTGGTACAAGGACCCCGCTAAGATGGCGCTTCTCGATTCCGTCGCCCCCGCATCCTCCGTCGACGCGGGCGATTACGAGGCGATCTTCTTCACCGGTGGACACGGGGCCATGTACGATTTCCCCGGTTCGGAGGAGCTCAAAGCCCTCGCGCGCGGTATTTTTGACGCAGGCGGCGTGGTCGCCTCCGTGTGCCACGGCTACTGTGCGCTGTTGGAAACCGACCTAGTCCGTGGTCAGGTGCTCACAGGCTTCTCCTGGGCCGAAGAGGTTCTCGCAGGGGTTGCCGATCTTGTTCCCTACAACGTGGAGCAATCCATGCGCGAGCGTGGCGCCACCTTCCGCAAGGGGCTCCTCCCCTTCGCGCCGCACACTGAGGTCTCCGGCCGCCTGGTCACAGGGCAAAACCCAGGTTCGGCGCGCGCCACCGCGCACAAGGTGATCGAGGCTCTAGGTTAGCTAGTTCAGCGAGTTAAACAGCTTGGTGGCCGCGTCCTGGTCCCAGATCACCACGGAGCCGACCTCCGTATCGGCGAAGCTCGCCACGGGGATGGTCTGCTCGTTGATGCCTGAGCGCATCGCCAGCGCCACGCGAGCCAGGTGCCAGATGTGGTCGCTGTTATCCACGGTGAAGGAGCCCGCGACGTGGCGCACAAGCGGCACAATCTTGAGCGGGTTCGCTAGCGTTGCGGGGCTCGTCATCGTATCGAGCAACACACCGAGGAATTGGCGTTGCCTGGCCACGCGGTCAATATCGCCGAGCGCGGTCGCGCGTGACCGCGTGAATTTGAGGGCCTGCGCGCCGTCGAACTTCTGGCAGCCAGGCTCCATGTAGAAGCTGATGACATCGTCGTAGATCGGCTCCTCGGTGCACAGAGTCACGCCACCAACGGCCTCCACAATGTTGGCCAGGCCGGCGAAGCCGACCTCGGCGTAGTGGTCGATCTTGAGTCCGGTGTTTTGCTCTACCGTCTGCGTGAGCAGCTGTGATCCGCCGATAGCAAACGCCGCGTTGATCTTGTTGTTGCCGTAGCCGGGGATGGGCACGTAGCTGTCGCGCGGGATAGACATGAGCGTGGGCTTGCCGCCCATAGGCAGGTGCAGCACCATGATCGTGTCGGTGCGGGAGCCGCCCTCGTCGTCGCCGGTCATGAGCTCGTCCTTCTGCTTTTGGGTGAGCCCCTCGCGGGAATCGCTGCCCACCAGCAGCCAGTTGGTGCCCGCCGTGTCCGCGATGTGCTTGGGCGGGAAGGCATCGATGCGTGTGAGTGACCGATCCGCCCACACGCCACCGCCGACGAGGACTACGAGAAGCACAGTGAGGAAGATCGCCAGTGGCTTGGCGCAGCCCCCGTTTGACCGCTGGGCGCGCCTGCGCGCCGGGCGGTTGGCGCGGCTCGGAATCCGTGACTCCCGTCCGCTAGGAATCTGGCGTGGTACTCGCTCGACGCGGTTGTTGATAGGCCGTCTCTCCACGGGCACCCGCTGTGCGGGTGCCTGGTCCGGCGATTGGTTGGCAGGTACCCGCCCCGCGGGTGCCTGTGACACCGGCTCGTTGCGCCTCTGCACGCGCTCGGCTAGGCCAGAGTGATCGCCATCCGCTGCTGCTGGGCGCAGGTCATCACGGGAAACCCGAGTCCTTTTGGGAACGGGTCTGCCGTAGCGGTCCCTGATCACCTTCCCGTTGCGGTCAGTGGCGTATTCACTCATAGCTCCCCATTCTAGGGTGTCGGCGCTACGCCGCGCGCAAGAAGTAGGAGATCCTCCGCAGTCGCGTGTACTCCCACCAGCTGCACACCAAGACCGATCGGCAGTGTGAGTGCCGGGTAACCACCCATGTTTGCCAGCGTCGCCCACGGGGTCCAGCGGGTTTGCTCGGCAAAATCATCCCAGGGGGCAAGCGAGGAAAAGTACCCGATGGGTGGTGGCTCGTAGGCCAGCACCGGCATGACGAGCACATCCACGTCGAGCGCGTCCACCATCTGCTCGGTGGCCATGAAGTCCTCGGCGGCCCGCACGTACTGCGCCGATGTCACCGCCTGACCCGTTTCCCTCAGCCACTCGCCAATGGGCTGGAGCGGGCCATGGATGCGCGTCGCCCGGTAGGCGAACACGGTGGCAAAGGAGTCGAAGTGGCTGATGGGGTACGGGCGGGCGACAAAGTGCCCGCCCAACGCCCTCGCCACGCGCACGGTCTCATCAATAGCCCGCGGGTCCGGCTCCACCTCGGCATGCAGGGGTTCGGTGATGTAGCCCACGCGGAGGTCTCGTCGCACGCTCCGAGACGCAGGTATTTCCTGTCGCACGCTCCGAGACGCAGGTATTTCCTGTCGCACGCTCCGAGACGTGGGACCCGATTCGTGTCGCGCGCCGATGAGGATTTCAAGGTCATCAAGGCTACGGGCGAGGAAACCGTGGCCGGTGGGGACGGCGCCCTGGTTGTTGTGTGCAAGCTTGAGTCCGTACACCCCGCAGGCGGCCGCCGGCACACGGATGGAGCCACCACCGTCGGTGCCGTGGGCGGCACGCACAAGCCCCCGGGCCACCGCCACGGCCGCGCCACCGGAAGAACCGCCCGTGGTCGCGCCGGGAAACCGCGGGTTCATCGGTGCGGGCATTCCGTTTGGTTCGCAGTAGGCAGTGAGCCCCAGCTCACTGGTCTGGGTCTTGCCGTAGATCGTCGCCCCGCGTGCGCGCAGCGTCCGGATGGCGGGGTCGGTGGAATCCGGCATGAGGGTGCGGTGGATGGACCCGAGACTCATGGGCAACCCCTCCACCGGCGCGAGGTCCTTGGCGGGGATGTTCCACCCGGTGAGGTCGCCCTCGACCTCAGGCAGGAGGACATCGGTGCACACAAACCCGTGTTCTTCGGGGGTGAGCCCCTGGGTATCCACTCCATCTCGCACGATCCTCACCCGTATTAAGATACATGCATGACCACGGTATCTTTCCTTGGCCCGCAGGGCACCTTTACTGAGCAGGCGGCCCGGGCACTTGTCCCCGGGCTTACTCCCCACCTTGTATCCTCCCCGGCGGAGGCGATCGCGGCGTGCGCTTTAGGGCTTAGCGACGCCGCCGTCGTCGCCATTGAGAACTCGGTAGATGGGGCCGTGACGGCTACTTTCGACGCGCTGGTGGGCGCCGGGGTGACCATCACCGCCGAGGTCGACCTCGCCATCAGCTTCACCATCGCGGGTACTCTTCCCGCCCGCCGATTCGCCACCCACCCCATCGCCTACCAACAGGTAAAGAACTGGGTGGAAGAGCACTCGCCGGGGGCCGAGTTTGTGCCCGCGAGTTCCAACGCGGCCGCGGCGGACATGGTGGTGGCGGGCGAAGCCGACGCGTGCGCCTGCCCGCAGCCGGCGGCATTTTCACGTGGCCTTCCTGTCCTCGCCAGCGACGTGGCCGACCACGCCCGCGCGAGGACGCGATTTCTGCTCGTGGAAAAGCACCCGCGCGAACGCGTGCCGGGGGCGACGTACCGGACCTCGGTGGCGTTCACCCTCCCCAACGAACCGGGGACGCTCGTGGGGGCGCTGACGGAGTTCGCCTCCCGCAGCGTGGACCTCACCCGGATCGAATCGCGGCCCACCAAAACGCAGCTCGGCACCTATATTTTCTACTGCGATCTGCTCGGCCACGCCGAGGACGAACCGGTTGCTGCGGCCCTTGCCGCGCTCAAGACAAAGGCGCTGAACGTGGAGCTGTTGGGCTCGTGGCCTGCAGGCGAGAAGATTTAAGGGGATAATTGGGGGCGTTATGATTATTTTGCTGCGCCACGGACAAACCACCTCCAACGTTGATAGTCGCCTGGATACCGCGCTGCCCGGTGCCGAGCTCACCGACCTCGGCCGCGCCCAGGCCCGCGATGTGGCCCCGGAGCTGACGGGCATGACCACCACGTTCGCCTCCCCGGCCCGCCGTGCCCGTGAGACCGCGCACCACGCCGGTCGCGAGTTCGAGGTGCTCGCCGGCATCCAGGAGATCAGCGCTGGTGACCTGGAAATGCGCAACGATGTGGAGGCGCTGGAGACCTACCACCGCGCCGTGTTTGACTGGCTCACCGGCACTGATACGCCGATCCCCGGGGGCGAAACGCGGGAGAGCTTCCTTGCACGCTACCTCCCCGCCATCGAGCAGTTGGGGGAAAACACTCTCGTGGTGTCCCACGGCTGCGCGATCCGTATCTTCTGCGCCCTGGCCTGCGGGCTTGACCCGGTGAAGGTGATGAAGAACCCCCTGTCCAACTGTCAGTGGGTGGGCCTGGAGCGCTCCGGCGAGTTCGGCTCCTGGCAGGTCACTAACCGCGACGTGTGGCTATAAAAACCATTGACACTGGTTTCATTTTTTTTACTCTAGAAGTCACGCGCGGACGGGAGTAAAAGGTAAATGAGAAGAATCCACATTGTTGCCTTGGCCGCAGCGCTGTAGATGTGGATGCGGATGGCGGGCTAGGTGTTTATCCAACCGATGTTCACGATGATGACCAGGTGACGCCAGATTATAGGAGGTAATCGTGAGTGAGTCGAGCTTACGGTCCGTCGGCTGGAGGCGCCTTGTAGCTGTATCATCGGCCGTAGTGATACTGATGCTGTCGGTGTTTTGGTTGAGAGGAAATGAAAAACCCGTGGATCCGCAGGAGTGGTCTAAGACGGGAAATTTCATCGTGGCGTACGGCCCGGTTTTTGAGCCTTACCCTGCGTGGGTGAAGAACAGTTACTACCTGTATTCACCGTCGGGAGAGTTAATTGACCACAAGGTAGAAGACGGTGGTTGGTGGCCAGTATCTCTGCCTACTAAGGGTGGCGCGTACCTTTATTTCGCTCATTCGTTGCAACAAGTGGGTGTTAATCGAGCAACGTACGAACACGTCAAGTATGACTATACAGATGTATACGGTTCCTCACCGGATGGTTCCTATGCCGTTGCGCTTTTAAATACTTCCCATTCGGGAGAGTGCTCCTACACAGCCGCGATCCTTAAAGATACGGGGCAGACTTTTTCACACGATCTGCCGTTCATGCCGTTTCGCGTTGCTGTAGGTGAAGACCATGCCATCGCTGTGGGGTACGATTGCCCTCCACCTGGAACAGAGACAAAGAAAGGATTCTACCTGCTAGAACCTGATGGTAGCGGAAAAGAACTGAAGTTGCCACAAGGGTATGACATAGGCTTGGTTGATTTTCCTGCTTCACCCGTCAATCATCTCGGCGATGGGCTATTTGAGATCATCGAGGGGCGGAAGGACGGAAATGTGATCCATATGAAGTCTTTTGAAGTCAGGGTAGACAGCCAAGAAGCCGCGCTGGTGACTGAACGCGTGACGGAGCACAAATTTACGTTACCGGATGATTTTTTGGTTACTGTAATGCTTAATCACGGTGAGGGTGCATTCATCGATAAGTCCGGTCGGGTTTTCATTGATAGGAGAGATCTTTCCGAGCCTGAATACATGGGGCAAGTGGAAAAATTTGAAAGAAACGACTTTGTTCCCACCTACACCGTGGGGGATGACCCCAAGTTTGGGATCAAAAGAGATGGGAGGCTGGAGCTGTATCGCTGGGAGTCTCCTGATCAGCCTATCTTGACGGTGAATCAGGTGAGGGGAGCATGCTGGGAAGACGTGTGCGATCTTGCCTCGGTGAGCGAGATTATGTAGCTGCTGTGAGGCTACATGTGTAGGCGGGCGTGAGCCCCTTGGGTGGGGCAGTGAGTCTCTGTGCTAGCTAGCCCCACCCCAGCTCGTGGAGGCGGGCATCGTCGATGCCAAAGTGGTGGGCGATCTCGTGCACCACGGTGATGGCTACTTCCTGCTCGAGCTGCTCGCGGTTCTCGCACCAGTCCTTGAGGGATTCGCGGTAGATGGTAATCCGATTCGGTTCAAACGCACCGAAAAATGTTTGCTCGGTCAGCGCCTCCCCCTCGTACAGGCCGAGGATGGTAGGGTCGTCCTCGTTGTAATCGTCGATGAGGATGACGGTGTTTTCCAGGCGGTCGGTAAGTTCGGTGGGGACGAGGTCGAGGGACCTATCGACGAGCTCCTCAAACTCTTCGTCGGAAATCTCCACGCTCATTACTGGGCCGGTGGGTTGCGCAGGGGGCGGCGCTCCGGGCGCTGCTCCGGGGGGTGGCCGTCGATGGTGAATTCTCCGGTGGCCGAACCCTGCAGGGTGGCAAAGCCGTTGGCACCGGGGTGGAAGAGGCCGCAGTTGGCGGAGGTGCTGCCCGCGTTCCAGCTGGCGGTGGGGATCGTCGTCCAGTACACGGCCCTGTCTCTTATACACATCTGACGCTGCCGACGAATAGAGA
>ERZ1031348.5-NODE-5-length-21687-cov-4.871302_pt1 | contig 21687 bp, 21 predicted proteins | sample MGYA00517286_ERZ1031348 | MGnify/ENA primary metagenome ERZ1031348 (study PRJEB33718, sample SAMN03159852) | human skin metagenome | collected 2014-02-25 | study: EMG produced TPA metagenomics assembly of the PRJNA266117 data set (Human skin bacterial metagenome and... | reverse complement strand
GGCTTAGTCCGCCTCGAGGACCGGCAGCGTCGTGCGGGCCTTGTCCACCACTGCGGGATCGATCTCCGCGTAGAGGATGCCCTGCTCGTGGCCCAATTCTTTAACCACGCCACCGAACGGGTCGATGACCGCGGAGTAGCCGACGCCGACGGGGTCGGTGCGGCCGTCGTCAAGAAAGCCCTGGTCTGCGGCGAGGATGAAGCAACCGCTATCAAGCGCCCGGGCGCGAATGAGGAGCTTCCACTGGTACTCCTTGGTCTCCCCCGGCGTCCAGCTCGTGGGCACGATGATCGCCTGGGCACCCCGGCGCGCCATTTCCTTAAAGAAGGCGGGGAAGCGGATATCGAAGCAGATGGCCACGCCGAAGGTGATGCCATCGACGTCGAAGGTGACGATGTTGTCGCCCGGGGCGACGGAGTCCGACTCCGCAAACCCGAACGCGTCGTAGAGGTGCATCTTGTCGTACATGAGGAGCTCGGCGTGGGGGCGGGCGATGAGCGCGGTGTTGTACACGCGTCCGTCAGGCCCGGGCCGGAACGTTCCGCACACAACGGTGACCGACAAGGCGCGGACAAGCTCCTGGATGAGGGAGGAGAACCAGCCGAAACGCGCGGCAGACCCCGTCAGCGGGCCGGCACCGAACGCGTGCATAGTCGCCTCGGGCAGGACGATAAGCTCTGCACCGGCGGCAGCGGCCTCGCGGATAGAGGACTCCACCAGCTTCGCGTTCGCCTCAATATCGCCTGAACTATTGATCTGACATAGTGCTACCAACATGGTCGCGATTGTAGACTTATCTCAAATACCAGTGCACGAAAGGCGAACATGAAAATCACCATCCCCGGCATCGGCGAGTTCGACGCCCTCCAGGTCGCAGGTGCAGTCCTCGGCGTGATTACCACGCTCAGCGCCATCATTGGCATCGCCGTCTCCGCCACCCAGCCCGCGCCGCCGCGCGAAACCACCTGCAACTGGGCGAGCGACGCGGTCCCCGTCATCGACGGCACCTCCGTCACCCTGCTGGCGGACTCCCCCGCCACGGTGAAACTCACCGGGCTCACCGCAGGCGACGCGCAGCTCGACCGCTCCGAGTGCCCGAGCTCGTACACCTCCACCGGTGAGGGCAACCCCAGCCTCACCATCACTGCACCCACGGATTCGCGCCTCTACCTGCACGTGGGCTACGACGATTCCAACACCGTGGACGGGCGCACGAAGGCCCCGTACACGGTGACGGTGAGCCGGCCCGGCAAGGAGGACACCGTGAGCGAGCTGGCCAACGTGTACGGCGGCCAGTTCTGGACGCTGGGGCTCACCGCCGGGGAGCCGACGACCATCACCGTCCATCCCACCACCGGCAAGGAGCCCGTCTACCCCGGGCTCATCATCGGCAGCCCGATCCTCGGCCCGGCCCCCGTCGCTCAGGAAGATGGAGACTCGAGCTCCAGTAGATCCACGGACTCCGCAGATAACGGAAGCTCCGAGAAGTAGCTCGTCGGTTTTCCCGAGTCCACGCGCCACAAAAGGGCCCAGCATCGAAGAAAGCTGAGCCCTTTCTTCAACTCACAATTCCGCTAACGCCTGCGATTCATCGGAGGTCCATGTGTAAATGTGCTTGAACACACCTTTTGGTTTCCGAATCGAGGCTGCCGCGTTACCGATTCCATATCTGGGGGACTTGTGCTTCAGCGGGATCGGGGGAAAAGTGAAAAAACTCCCAGCGGTACAGCCGCAGCTGGTGATCGTTGCGGAGGCTGCACGAGCAAGCCCACCCACGCGGGCCGATGATGACACTACATAATCCCACCGCTGAATCAACCAGGCCATGCTGAGACTAATTTCCTCCGAGCGCATGTGAGCAAATACCAACACAGCACGCAGGAGTTGGATCAGCCTTCGCTTCAACCCACCAAATATCGATATCGCCACTTTCACAGACTGGCAAGGTGGAATAATGCCCATAAGAGGCATTGCTACTCTCAAAGGAAATATCGCCCCTCGGGGGCCTATGACCTGAATTGGAATCCAAAATAATGCCAACCGGAATTTCTTTAGTACGTACCTATTTCATTGCCAAAGAGGGCGACTTACCACGGTGTTATCAGCGCTACCTCGAGCGGGTGGAGCGTGTGAAACAGTTCACTACGGTCTATCTAGTCGCAGATTCGGAGTCTCACGAAAATAACCCGACGGCGAGAGAAAACTTGCTCTTCGACCTACGGTGCCAGAGCAGTGATTCGCTCGTTGAGGACGAGTGGGACTTGTACAGCTACTCCACGGTGTTAGGGACAATCGATGAGCCTATCGAACCCGGGGCAACAGTGTCACGATTGTGGGAGGACATGCTCCTGACCGATGATGAAGAGTGGCCTCGATCCTTCATCAGCTCAGTCGACATGGAATTGTTCATGTCACGGCCGAAGGAACAAGCGAACGCAGCTCGACGCAGCAGTGAAGACTGAAAGTAACCGGAGTAGATGCACAAGCCTGATTTCCCCGGTGCCCTCATAAGTAGCTCCATTGGGCAACCAGGGTTACCGGTTTGTTTTCGTCCAGCGACCAGAAGCCGTCGCGTGTTCTGCCCCACTCACATGTCTGCCACAGCCGGACAAGATCCGGAAAATGAAGTCTCTTAATCTAGTGCTCACCAAAATTAGGGGACGCTCGGGAAAAATCGGTCACGAAAGACACGCGGACAATACGATCGGTCTCAGCCGCCCTCGTAAAATCCCATCCCTTCGAGAAAAAAGAAATTGATCCGAACGGATAGCTACGGTGGTGGCCTCTCAAGCACAAACACGCCGAACCGTAACTGACAGATTCACCACGCGAACCGGCTCTTGCGAAGACCCGTTTGGATCCCCCAGCATTGGATTGGCGGGACCGGGCCGACATCACTTACACACCAGCCACACAAATGCTCCCCACCCGTTGAAATTGCACTTTGCAATTCAACTGATGGGGAGCACTTCGATTAAGAAGGCAACGCCGACCACGTCGCCGCTGCTTACAAAGCGCGACGCTAACGCCTGCGCTTCCACACCACCACCGCCGTGGAGGCGGGAACGTGGACGAGTTCGCCGCCACGACGGGGGGCGTGCTCGAGCTTCTGGCGAAGCTCCTCGTTTTCCTCCTGCAGCTCTTCCAGGCGCCGCTCCAGCGCGGATTTCTCCTCCTGAAGCCTCGTGATCGCCTTTATTCCTGCGAGGTTGACGCCCTCGTCGTGGCTGAGCCGCTGGATTTCTCGCAGCTGCTCCACGTCCTGCTTGGTGTAGCGCCTGCCACCGCCGCGCGTGCGGCGCGGGGTGACAAGCCCCATGCGGTCGTAGGAACGCAGCGTCTGCGCGTGCATCCCCGCGAGCTCCGCCGCCACAGAGATGACGAAGACTTCGGTTTCCTGCGAATTATTTTCCTTAGACATCCGTCACCTCCTTTCTGTGACAGCACGCACGTGGGCTGACGCTCACGCACACGTATTACTTGTGTTGTTTCATCCAATCCTCGCGCGGAGTAAAACCGGAGTCTTTCTCCGCCTGGGCGTACGAGCGCAGTGCGCTTGTGGCCGCCGGGTCGAGGTGGGTGGGAACCGTGACCGTGACGGTGACCATGAGGTCGCCACCCTTGACGCCACGCCCCTTGATCCTCAGCGTGCGGCCCGAGGGGGTTCCTGCGGGCAGCTTCACCTTGACGGGCTTACCCAGGGTGGGCACGGTGATCGTGTCTCCCAGGGCGGCCTCGGCGAACGTCACGGGGACGGTCACCTCAAGGTCATTGCCGTCGCGGGTGAATACCTTGTCTGGCCGGACGGTGACGTTGACGAACAGGTCGCCCGAGGGTTTCCCGTTCGGCCCCGCCTCGCCCTGGCCGGCAAGCCGCACCTTCTGGCCGTCGCGCACACCCGCCGGGATGCGGACGGTGATGGAGCGTGTTCGGCGCACGGTTCCGGTGCCGTGACAGTTGGAGCAGGGGTCCGTGATCTTCTTGCCACTGCCGCCGCAATCGGTGCAGGGCGCGGAGAACCCGAAGGCTCCCTTCTGCTCCGAGGTGAACCCCGTCCCGTGGCACGTCGGGCACGTGGTGGGGTTCCCGGATTTCGATCCTGACCCGTGGCACGTCCCGCAGGGCGCGTCGCCGGTCAGCTGGATGGGGATGACGGTGCCTTCCACGGCCTCGCGGAAGTCGAGCGTTATGTGCGTTTCGACATCGGCCCCCCGCGACGGTTGCGCAGTGCGAGAAGCACCCCCGCCGCGGTTGAAAAGGCCACCGAGGATATCCCCAATGCCACCTTCGCCAGTAAATCCCGATCCGCCTTGGGTGAAGAACTCTGAGAACCCGCCGTCCGTCGATGTGCGAAACCCACCCGGAAAACCCGGGCCTCCGTTTCCGCCGAAGAACCGGCCGGAGCCGACCATGGCTTTGAACTCGTCGTAGTCCTTCCGCTTCTTCGCGTCGCCCACAACGTCGTAGGCTTCCGCAGCTTTCTTGAAGCGTTCCTCCGCGGCTGGGTCACCGGGGTTGGTGTCCGGATGGTTCTCACGCGCCAACTTCCGGTAGGCCCGCTTGATCTCATCCGCGCTTGCGGACGAGGAGACCCCCAGGTCCGCGTAATAGTCTTTATTAGCCCATTCGCTTTCTGCCACTGGGCATCTCCTCCTTTCCTTTACGCTTCGTTATTCACTTGTTCATTTTATTGTCAACGAGACGTACTTAAGACTCGTTGTTCTCTGATTCGTCTGCCGAGGTGGCCTCGGGGGCCGGTTCATCGGCAGACTCCGACTGTGCCTCTTCCACATCGTCAATGATGACCATGGCGGTGCGGAGAAGACGATCGTCGATCATGTAGCCCTTGCGGAGCACCACGCCGATGCGCTTCTCGTCGCCGCTGGACAGGTCCTGGACGGCCTCGTGGATCTCCGGGTTGAACTCGTCACCCGCCGCGCCGAAGGGGGTCACCTTCAGCTGGCCGAGGATTCCGGTGAGCTTCCCGGCGAAGGCCTTGAGCGGGCCCTCCTTGAGGTCGCCGTGCTGTTCAGCAAGATCCAGATCGTCAAAGACGGGGAGGAATTTCTGCACCACGGACGATGTCGTGTGCTCGATGGTGGTCTGCCGGTCCTGCGCCGCGCGCTTACGGTAGTTCGCGTACTCGGCGCTGACCCGCTGCAGGTCATCGGTGCGTTCTGCGAGCAGTGCGGTGAGCTTGTCCTCGGGGGATTCCTCGGGGGATTCCTCGGGGGATTCCTCGGGAGCCTGCTCAGCGGTGTCGGCTGCGGCCGCCGCGTCGGCGGCGGTGTCCGCCACCTCCGCGTCAGCGACCGGTTCGCCACCGTCGGCATCGCCGACGGCCGACTCCGTCACCTCGGGCTCCTCAGGGGTGGGGTGCTCGCGGTTCTCGGGGTCACTCACTACTTGTCACCGTCCTTGTTGTCCGTGTCCTCGTCCACAACCTCGGCGTCAACAACGTTGTCGTCGTCGGAGCTGCCTGCGGCGCCGGCCTCCGTGGTGCCCTGCGCTGCCTCCTGGGCGTAGATGGCCTTGCCCATCTCCTGGGACTCGGTGGAGAGCTTTTCCACGGCGCTCTTCACGGCGTCAATATCGTCGCCCTCGAGGGCCTTCTCCACGCCCTTGGCGGCCTCTTCCACCTTGGTGCGGATATCCTCGGACACCTTCTCCTTATTCTCGTCCATGAAGGAACGCGTGGAGTACACAAGCGACTCCGCCTGGTTGCGGATCTCCAGCTCCTCGCGGCGCTTCTTATCGGCGTCAGCGTGCTCTTCCGCATCCTTGATCATCCGGTCGATCTCCTCCTGGGACAGGCCGGAGCCGTCCTGGATGGTGATGGTGTTTTCCTTACCGGTGCCCTTATCCTTGGCGGTCACGTGAACGATGCCGTTTGCGTCGATGTCAAAGGTGACCTCGATCTGTGGGATGCCACGCGGTGCCGGGGCGATGCCGCCGAGCTCGAAGGAGCCGAGCAGCTTGTTGTGGGCAGCGATCTCGCGCTCGCCCTGGAACACCTGGATCTGCACGGAGGGCTGGTTATCCTCAGCCGTGGTGAAGGTCTGCGTCTCGCGCTTCGGGATGGTGGTGTTGCGCTCGATGATCTTGGTCATCACGCCACCCTTGGTCTCAATGCCGAGCGACAGTGGGGTGACATCAAGGAGCAGCACGTCCTTAACATCGCCGCGGAGAACGCCGGCCTGCAGGGCGGCACCCACAGCCACAACCTCGTCCGGGTTCACGGACTTGTTCGGCTTCTTGCCACCGGTCAGCTCGGTCACAAGATCCGTGACGGCGGGCATACGGGTGGAGCCACCGACGAGCACAACCTGGTCGATGTCCGATGTGGAGATGCCAGCATCCTTGACCACCTGGTTGAACGGCTGCTTCGTGCGGTCCAGGAGATCCTTGGTGATGTTCTGAAACTCGGAACGGGACAGCGTCTCATCCAAGAACAGCGGGTTCTTATCGGCATCCACCGTGATGTACGGCAGGTTGATCGTTGCGGACTGCGAGGCAGACAGCTCAATCTTGGCCTTCTCGGCGGCCTCGCGCAGACGCTGCAGGGCCATCTTGTCCTTGGTCAGGTCAATGCCGTGGGAAGCCTTGAACTTTTCTACCAGCCAATCAACGACGCGCTGGTCCCAGTCATCGCCACCGAGCTTGTTATCGCCGGCGGTGGCCTTCACCTCGACGACGCCGTCGCCGATCTCCAGCAGGGACACATCGAACGTGCCGCCACCGAGGTCGAACACGAGGATGGTCTGGTCCTTGTCACCCTTTTCCAGGCCGTAGGCGAGTGCGGCCGCCGTCGGCTCGTTGACGATACGCAGGACGTTGAGGCCTGCGATCTGGCCCGCCTCCTTGGTGGCCTGACGCTGTGCGTCCTCGAAGTACGCAGGAACGGTAATGACGGCGTCCGTGACATCCTCGCCGAGGTATGCCTCTGCGTCCCTCTTCAGCTTCATCAGCGTACGTGCCGAAATCTCCTGCGGCGTGTACTTCTTATCATCAATGGAAACGGTCCAGTCCGTGCCCATGTGGCGCTTGACGGAGCGGATGGTGCGATCAACGTTGGTCACCGCCTGGTTCTTAGCGGACTGCCCGACGAGCACCTCGCCGTTCTTAGCAAAGCCGACCACCGACGGGGTGGTGCGGGAGCCCTCCGAGTTAGCGATGACGGTGGGATCCCCACCTTCCAAAACTGCAACAACAGAGTTAGTTGTGCCGAGGTCAATTCCTACTGCGCGTCCCATAATTTATCTTCTCCTTGTATGTTTGAAATCCGGTTAGTACCTCCTGGCCGAGCCTGTCACCGCCCAGCCAGTGTGACTTGATTGAGCCTCACTCAATTTCAAGAGCCACTGTACCAGCCGCCTTGAGTGCGTGCCACTCAATCTCACACTTGGTACAACGCGGGACGCGCAAAGTTATTCCCTCCCCGCTCAACTTTTTCTCTTTTTACTGCTTACACCCTATTTTTCAATGCGCTTCACCATCCGCTGGTGATACATCTCCGGCAAACACCGTGCCTCCACGAGCCGCCGCGCGGCCTTTTTATCCCCCAACGCCCCGGCGAACACGTCACCCATGGTCAGGCCATGGTCAGGGGTGTGGAGGACAACGAGTTCATCCCCCGCGTGCACCGTCCCGGGGACAACAACGCGCAGATAACTGCCCATCCGGCCGCGCGCGGAGAATCTCTTCACCCAGCCCGGCACACCCATCCACCCGGCAAACGTTCGGCACGGGGTGCGAGATACGGAGACCTCAAGCTCCGCGGTGCCAATGCGGAAACGCTGGTTCACAACGGCATCCTCCCACGCAATACCGCAGGTGGTGAGGTTTTCACCGAAGGAGCCCTCAACAAGCGAAAGACCGAGCTCACCTTCCCACCAGTCAAGTTCCTCGCGGGCGAAGGCATAGACCGCCTTGTGGGCACCGCCGTGGTGCGCGGAGTCACCGACGGTATCTCCCACAACACCTGGCCCATCACCGTAGCCGGGGCCAGGAGTAAACAGCTCGAGCGCATCGACTGGGACTTTGTGGATGCCGCTGACGCGCGCCGCACCGCCGGGATCCTCGCGGGGAATCCCCTTATTGCAGGACAATACGTATGCCATGGTGCCATCCTAACTGCCGTGTCACAATGGGACCATGAATTTTGACGTGATCATCTTCGGCGCAACAAGCTTCGTGGGAAAGCTCACGGCCCGCTACCTCTCAACTACCTACCCGGACATCTCCCTCGCCCTGGCGGGCAGGAACGAGGAAAAGCTCAGCGCTTTACGCGATGCACTCAACCGGGACCTCACACTTGTGGTGGCAGACGCGGGCGACCCAGCGGATATGACATTCCTGGCCGACCACGCCAAGGTCATCATCTCCACCGTGGGCCCCTATACCCTGTACGGCGAGCACCTCATCCGCGCCTGTGCAGAAAACGGTACGGCCTACGTCAACCTGTGCGGTGAGGCCCCCTTTATTCGCCGCACCATCGACCGGTATCAGGCAAAGGCCGCCGAGACCGGTGCCCGTATCGTCCACTCCTGCGGCTTTGATTCCGTCCCCAGCGACATGGGCATGTTTGCGCTGGCTAGGGCAGCAGGCGAGGAATTTCAGCGCGTACAGATGGTGGTCACCGACCTCAAAGGCGGGCTCTCCGGCGGCACCATCGCCTCAATGAAAGCAGCACTTGAAGATCAAAACGGCGAGGATGCCCTCCACGGCAAGTATTCGCTATGCCCCGATCCACACGACGAGGCCAACATGGATGGCCAAAAGGACATGGCCGTGGAGCGCACCCCCGAAGGATGGGCGGGCCCCTTTTTCATGGCGAGCTTCAACACCCGCATCGTCCGCCGTTCCAACTCCCTCCTGGGGCACACGTACGGCTACCGCCTGCGCTACACGGAGCGCCAAAAAACCGGCTCCAAGCTCGCTGCGTACGCCCTAACCGGCGCAATCGGCGTGGCTTTTAAGGCCGCCACCACCAACGGCCCCTGGCAAAGGCTGATCCCCGCTCCTGGCACCGGCCCCAGCGAGAAGGCGCAGGAGGCCGGCCACTTCACCACCGTCCACCACGGGCTGACCGTGAGCGGCAAGCACTGGGCCACCACCTTCCACGGGAACCAGGATCCCGGCTACAAGGGCACGGCGAAGTTCCTCGGCGAGGCTGCGATGACGCTCATCACCCACCCCGACCACACCGCCGGCGGCATCCTCACCCCCGCCACAGGCCTCGGCGAACCCTACCTTGAGCGCCTTCGCGCCGCAGGATTCGAGATCAGCACCCGCTGCATCATCTAGGGCCGAAAGCTACTAGCTGCTTTCCAGGACAAAACCTCCCCCCTTGGGGTAGCTGATCTTCCCCCACCACCTAACATCTCCCAGAATTGCCCCTACCCGGCAACAATTCTCGGTTACACAAAACACGCGCTTTCCATTAGACTTCTCGCCGTCTAATACCTATAAAAAGGAATCAGTCTATGAGCACACACAAGATGGTGAACGCCACCGATATCGTCGAGAACGAGGTGAGCGATGACCTCCAAGAGCGGGTTGAAAGGTCCATCGACGAGGGTGGTGAGGCCGACCCAAAGAAGGCCCCCTTCCCGGATTCCGGTTCAGATCCCTCTGACCGGTCCTTTGTCCTTAGCACCGACGCCAAGATTGTCACCTCCTGGGCCTGGCGGTTTATTGGCCTCGCCATCGCCTTGTGGATCGCCGGGAAGGTCATCGGCACTGTGTGGGCCGGTATCCTCCCCATCCTCATCGCTATCCTCCTGTGCACGGTGCTATGGCCGCCGACCAAGTGGCTGAAGGACCACAAGGTGCCCATGTCCCTGTCGGTTATCCTCACCCTCCTGGGGTTTGTGGCGATCTTCTCCGGCGTCCTAGCGGCTATCGCCCCCACGTTCTCCACGCAGGGCAAGCGGCTCTTTGAGTCCGGCAGACAGGGCGTGTACCAGCTCGGCGATTGGATCCAAGGTCCCCCGCTCAACGTCCAAAGCCAGCAGGTTGACCAGGTTATTGATGAGGTCTTCGGGTGGATCCAAAACCAGGCCTCCAACATCGCCTCGGGTGTGTTCACCGGCTTGTCTGCGGTGAGCTCCGCCGTGGTGACCTTCGGTGTGGCCATCATCTTGAGCTTCTTCTTCTTAAAGGACGGCTCGAAGCTCCTGCCCAGCATCCGCGGCCTGGTTGGCCAGAACGTCGGCTGGCACCTCTCGGAGGTCCTCACCCGCACGTGGAACACCCTCGGTGGGTACATCCGCGCACAGGCAGCTGTCTCCGCCATCGATGCGGTTATCATCGGCCTCGGGCTGTGGATTCTCAAGGTCCCCATGGCCCTCGCCCTCGCCGTCATCACGTTCTTCGCTGGGTTCATCCCCATCGTCGGTGCTGTCTCCGCCGGTGCCCTCGCTGTGTTGATCGCGCTTGTCGACGGGGGAGTCAAGACCGCCATCTTCGTCCTCATCCTCATCATCCTGGTGCAGCAGCTGGAAGGAAACATCCTGTCGCCGATCCTCCAGTCCAAGGCGATGAACCTGCACCCCGTGGTTGTGTTGCTGTCCGTGACCGTCGGCGGCGGCCTTTTCGGCATCATCGGCGCCTTCCTCGCGGTCCCTGTCGCCGCGGCGCTGGCCGTGTGGATCCGCTACCACCAGGAAATGGTGTCCCTGCGCACGGGCGAGATTACCTACGATGACATCAAGATTTCCACCGCCAGTGGCGACAAGTCGCTCACCACGGAGGAAGCCTTTGCCAATGTCCGCGCCCGCTTTAAGCACATGGGCGGTGGCCGCACCGAGGCACGCACTGTGGCCGATTCCGCTCTGGAAAAACAGCGCGAAGCCCAAAAAGCTGACGAGGAGTAACTAGCCTTTCCCCGCGCCGCACCGCCCACACCATCGGCGGTGCGGCTTTTGTCATTCTTGCGCGGTAAGCGCTGCGGATCGTACGTGTACCCATCACACGATGGAGCGGACCGAGGCCACGTTGCTTCAGCCAGTAGGAACCTGATGAACATCTACCAAAGGGGGTCTCATCGTCTATGCAGATCGGGGCTACATGGACAGAGGTCGAAGTTGGCAGGATCTAACTGCCAGTCACGACGTTTTCCGCTGAGTGTTTAAGAAGTGCCGCAGCCCGGGTAATGCCGCGTGTGAGAGATTTTATTGGGGAGAAGGAAAAACGAAACGTACTACAAGAAGAAATAGCAGACAACACAAGAACTTGGAACAACAATCGCCGAATACGTTGACTTTTGCGAACCCTGCTACATCAAAGTCAGGCTCCTTGGCATGAGCATTGCCAACCACCGAAGGCTTCAGATAGTGTGAACACGTTACCGTCCACAATGCCCACACCCGCTTTTAGCACCTTTTACCCCCTTCGCCCGGCTTTCCGGAAAACATCAATAACCCCGGCGATTTGCTCCTACTTTTTCGTAGTGCAGGGATCGTTCCGGGGCTTTCAAAGTAAAGAATATCAAATCCCTGATGAATAATTAACGCCCGGCCCCAGTACCGCTGTCTCAGTGGTTTTGCTCTGCACGAATGAGCAGGTATGCCGACCATCCATCACCGGAGGCGCTCTATCTTTGGAATACTCACCTCACAAAAACCTATCTCGCCGACATCGAGCATGTCGAAGTGCTCCTCCGAAATTGTATTCACAACTCTCTAAGTAGAAGATACGGACATCGATGGTTTGACAATGATCGGATAGCTTTCAGTAATGAAGCAAAAGGGAGCATCAGCAAAGCGAGGAGACGAGCCGGAGGGAGAGGAGCCCCACCAGGAAAAATCATCGCTGAACTGGGCTTTGATTTCTGGCACTTCCTCTTAAGTAGCCACTATCAGGCGAGTATCTGGCCCCAGGTGAAGAAAGCCTTAAAGCAGAAACCCAACAGTAGACAGCAGTTTGAAGCCCTTGTAGTCATTATCTACAAGATGAGAAACAGGTGCTCTCACCTCGAGTCAATCGTCCAACAACGCGATATTACCCGTGAAGTCGAACATCTCGACTCCGTTGATAACGCCTTTTACCAGGTGGCGAGCTTCATCGATCCTGAGGCCGCTGCGTGGATCAAAGAACATTCCCAAGTCCCCGCCATACGAGAATAACGGCCTTAGTCGCATGCCACAACACTGGGGTAGGAGAGATTGGAACCATCATTAGCGTTGGTGCGTACCCTAAAAGCACAGCACGAATCATCACGCGGTTGCAACCATGCCGACCACGTAACAAGACCACCAGCCTTTTACGGCAACGCTATCAACACCAACTCCGCCCGTTCAATCGGTATCCAAAAGGCCAAATCTAAGCCCCAACGAGATTCCGAGCGAGGCCCACTATTGCCCCTTAACCCGACACACAGATTGAGTTTCGGCGCGGGTCCCACCTTCCAGCAGGAAGCTACTAATCAGGCTTGCTAGAGCCCCAACTTCTCCACGGCCTTTGCCAACTGCACGGCACCTGGTTCCACGGCACCCGCCCACTTAGCCGCTGCCGCCTCATCCGCCTGGTCTGACACCTGCTTGAGAAGCGTCACCGGAATGCCCAGCCGTTCACCCACCCAGGCGACAGCAAAACCCTCCATATCAACAAGCTCCGCAAGTTTCACAATGCGATTACGCTCCGCGGTGGAGGAAACGAAATGGTCCCCGCTCGCAAGCCGTGCGGTGGGGAGATTCCCTCCTACCGGGAGGTCAAATTCTTTCTGGGCAAAACCCTCATCCATGCCCGTGCCCGCAAAATCATGCTGAACAACGTGGCTTATCTCAAAAACACCTGAGTGGCCGTCTGCCAGTGCACCGGCGGTGCCGATATTGACAATGCGATCAGGGCGGGTAGTGATGGCCGCTTCCATGACAGCGGTTGCGGCGGCCACGAGGCCGATACCCGTAACAATAATCTGCTTATCCTGCGGCAGATACGCCGCCTCTTCTGCTGTAGCGGACACAAACAAGGTTGTCATGGACGCTATTCTACGTGGTCGGACAAAGTCCGACCACGTACACAAGGCCCGACCACGTACACAAGGCCCGACCACGTACACAAGGCCCGACCACGGCGAGCTACTAGCTCACGGGGATAACTAGAGACTCCGGTTCCTGGACCTTTCGCGATACCGGGTGCGCGCTGCGGGCCGTTCGGTGCGCCCGTTCGTACCGGTTGCATCGCCACCCGAGGACAAGGCCCAACACCACGATGGCGGCCTGGAGGGGCCACAGCGTGTACAGCCCAAACACGCGCGGAAGGTTGAGTGACACCAGCAAAGCGCCCACCAAGACACCGAGGAAGGTGGGGTTAAACCTGCTTAACGCCCACGCGGCAATGGGGGCCGCGATTAAACCGCCGATGAGGAGGGCAAGAATGAGGGGCCAATAGGTGATAATCGCATCCCACATGCCCACGCCGAATCCGATGGTGGCCGATGCCGTGACGAGGAACTCAGCGGCGTTGACCGTGCCCACGATTCTCCTTGGATCGTGCCGCCCCAGGGCGAGCATGGTGGAACTTGTCACCGGCCCCCAGCCACCGCCGCCCGTAGAATCTATAAGCCCCCCGGCGATCCCCAGCCCTGTCAGGAAAACCGCAGAATGAGGGCCACGTGGGGCGGTATGGAGGCGTTGACGTTTACGGGAGAAACGCCACATGACGTTAAGTCCCAGCCCCGTCAAGATCACCGCTGTTACAACCGGGGAGGATAACCTGGTGAGAACTAATGCCCCGGTGAAGGAACCCGCGGCGAAATTCTGAAGGACGCGGGTAGAGGCCAAGCTCTTCTAACGCGGTAGTAAGCGGCGCGACGTCATGTTCCTCAACGTCGAGGAACAGCAATTCCTTGGACGGCGTGGTGCGGATGCGGGTAACACCAAACCGCTCGGCAGCATCGGCGATGGCGATGAGCTGCTCTCCGGAGGCGTGACCGACGGTGGGTTTGACGCCGACGTAGAAGCGGCCGTCTTTTTGCGCGTGCACACCAATGTGGTCGCGGTTGCCGGTGACTATGGGTGGCTCCACGCCCTCCACGAACGGATGGCCCATGTACTCTTCCAGCACCGCGCGAAAACGCTCGACGCCCCAGCTAGCGATGAGGAACTTGAGGCGCGCGCGGTTTCTAAGGCGGCGGTACCCAAAGTCACGGAAAATACGCACGGTGTTGGCCCATACCTCGGGCACCTCATCCAAGGGTACCCACACGCCGAGGCGTCTGGCGATCATCGGGTTGGTGGACAGGCCACCGCCGACCCACACGTCGAAACCGGGGCCGTACTCCGGGTGATTAACCCCCACAAACGCCAAGTCTTGAATTTCATGCGTAATGTCCTGGCGGGAGTTACCAGAGATGGCCGACTTGAATTTGCGCGGCAGGTTATGGAACTCGGGATCGAGGAGATACTCGTTTTTAATGCGCTCGATGGCCGGGGTGGCATCGATAATTTCGTCTGCTGCTACCCCTGCCACCGGTGAGCCCACAATGACGCGGGGAACGTCTCCGCACCCCATAAGCGTAGATAGACCCACCGCATCCAGGCGTTCCCAGATCTCCGGCACGTTCTCTATCTCGATCCAGTGGATCTGGATATTTTGGCGATCAGTAAAGTCCGCTGTTCCACGCCCGAAGTCCCGGGAGACCCCACCCACAACGCGCAGCTGCTCGGGGGTGACCCGCCCGCCGTCGAAGCGGACGCGCATCATGAAGTACTTATCTTGCAGCTCAGAATTGTCCAGCTTGTTGGTCATCTCGCCGCCCAGGTCCTGGCGGCGCTGTGTGTAAATTCCGCACCATTCATCCGCGGCGCGAGATCATCGGGGACGATGGAATCGAACCCAACACGTGAGTAGTAATCGATGGTCCGCTGTTTCACGGCGAGGCCTGGGTCATCCTGCTTAATCACCTCGTCGGGGTTGAGGGGTTTTCGCCCATCAAGCGCCCACTGCCCGTCGGAGCGCTTCCCGCGGGGGATATCGGTATGGATAGCAAGGTTAGTGGTCATGGTTTTTTAGAACCTCTCTGTTAGCGTATCACCGACTTAACTATACCGGGCGGGCTATTCCCAATAGACAGCCCTGTTTCCATAGATGACGTGCCCGTTTACAAACCCCGACGTCACAAACTAGACCCGACAGTCTACCTTCAAACCCAATTGACAATTGTTTTCACCAGCGCTAGCGTTTTCTACTGCATTTTATTTCCATTAAAGAAGGGTGCGCCCGTGCTTCACCGCGTTCTTGCCGTGCTTGCGAGCCTTTTTACGCTGACCATCGTCCCCCTTGTGACGACCCCTGCGGACCCGACGTTCTCGGCCTTTTCGACGGTCCCGACGTTTGCGACGGTCCCGACGGCGCATGCCGAGACGCTGAACGAGGGCCACATTGACGCCTTCTACGTCACCTCGAACTTCTCCTTGCAGCTCAAAAACGACTCCGGTCTGCATGACCCGGCGGAGATAACCCTCGCGGTCCCCGCCTCCGCCTACCGGGAAGAAACCGCAGCCTACCTCGGCGTTGGCGCATATTTCTTGCCGCAGGCGCAGCAACAGGGACTCATCTGGCCGGGGTGGGACACCACCGAATCAGGCACTGCACTCCGGCTTGTCTTCCGTCAGGTGGAAGGCCCAGGATCTGTGTATCTTTTCAGCCAGGGCACCTTCGGCGGAGTAGAACCTCTGCTTGCAGGCGACTCGCTTGAACTGACCTCCGGCGCGGAGATACTCCAGGATCACCCCGCCCACGTGCACGCCAACTGGGCTTTTACAGCACCCGGGACGTATACGATGACGGTGCAGGCCGTCGCCTATGACGGCCGCGAATCAGCGCCTGTCACCTACACGTGGGTGGTGGGTGACGGTTCGAGCGATGGGGCCCCCGGGGGCGTCGACAAGCCATACGAGAACCCAACCGGAACACCAGCCGCAGGTGCGCCGACCCCCGCCGGTGGGGAGGCAGGTGCGTCGTCGCCCGCGCACACAACGACGGCAGCGACCGGCACCGCGGCGCGCAACGAAAACCAGCTCGCTGAGACAGGTCCGACTCAGTACACAGGCCCGCTGGCGCTTCTTGGCCTGGGACTTGCCGTGCTGGGGGGCTCCGTCATCTTCGCGGCGCGGCGCCCATGAGGCGCCCACGGCGGGGGATCATCCTGCTCGTAAGCGCGTGGGTTGTAGCAGCGGCGTGCGCGGGTTGCGCCGCCTCCGCGCCGGGCACCGCCCAGCCGCGGGCGGTGGCAACCACCCCCATCCTCGAGGATCTGGTGCGCGAAGTAGCTGGGGAAGACACGCACGTGGACGGGCTTATCCCCCGCGGCGCGGACCCGCACACCTACGAGCCGACGCTCCGCGCGGTGCGCAACATAGCCAACGCGGACACGATCTTTTATAACGGGTTGCTCCTGGAACCGCAGTCCATGACTGCGGCGCTGACATCGGCTGGACGGGTCGCGCCCGTTGCCGTGGCCGAGGACATCGTGTTACACGGCGGTGAGCTGTTACCCCTGGTGGAGGACGTGAGCCTTGACACCGTATGGCTGGGGCTCCGCGCGGCGAGCAACCGTGGGGCGCAGCCCACCGTCCTCACCGCCACGCAAGCCTCCGGCCCCGGCACCGCCTCCGCGTACGTGACGGGCACCTTCGGCGCGCCCGACAAGCTTTTTGCGGGGTACGAGGCCGGCTCCATCACACTTCCCGCCGGCGCACACACACATATGAGCTGGTCATTCACCGAACCGGGACGGTACACCCTGCGGTTTTCCGCCACCGGATACGCACCGCTCGACGTGGAGTTTGCCGTAGGCGTGGCACCAGAAACACCGGGCAAGGAAGTGGTGCAGGCGGGACACCTCGATATCCGCGCCGACGAGGCCACTCACATAATCGACCTGGCGGGCGATAACGGGACCGTTCAGTCACCCGTTATTGCCGTTCCCGCCACCAGCGTGGACACGGTACCAGGCGACCCCGCGTTCCGGTTTGTGGGCAAGCCCGGCAGCTCGGTGTACATTCTCCCCCAAGCCGTGGCGGGCAAGCACATGCACGGCGAGGTTGACCCCCACGTGTGGCACTCCGCCAGAAACGCCGAGGCCATGGTGGAGGTCATCGCAGAACGGCTCACCATGGCTGACCCCAAGCACGCCGCGGGGTACCGCGCCCGCGCAGACAAACTCAGGGCGGAGATCGCCCAGGCCGATACCCACATGCGGGAGGCTGTCGCCGCCCTGCCCCCCACGAGGCGCCACCTCATCACCAGCCACGAGGGCTACGCCTACCTCGCGCACAGCTACGGACTCACGTTATCCGGGATTGTGTCCCCCAATGAGGATGTGGAGCCCTCCGCGCGGAGCCTCACCGCGTTGAGCAGGGCCGTGGATGACCTTGCCGTGCCGGCTGTGTTTGAGGAGCCCGCAGCCGAGCGGCGCGCAAACCACCTCACCACCATTGCCCACGATCACGGCGTGCGGGTCTGCCGCATCTACGGCGACGCCTTCGCGCCTCCGGTGACCAGTTACGTCCAGCTCATGAATTTCAACGCCGATTCCCTACTCACCTGCCTCAAAGGATAACTACCATGTACTTCCCCCGTTTCACCTTCTCCACCCGCGCCGTGCGTGGGTCGGCGCTCCTTGTTGTGATGATCCTCGCCCACGCCTTGGCCCCCGCGCTGGCGCGCGCCGATTCGGCCGGTAATATGCCCTTAGACCCCGCGCTTTCGCAAGTGGTCTCTGCCGATGAACAGGTTGCACCACACGGCACGCCCGCCACGTTTACCGCGGGTCACGCCGATATCGGCCCGGTTATCATGAACGGACATGTGGAGCTTATGCTTCGCGACGATTCCTCCACCCCGCCCACGTGGCGCTACCTCGACGACGTCACGATCCGCCTCACCGATGCCGCCAAGCAGCAGGTGACAAGCGGTTACGATTTCACAGGCGCCCACCCGGGCGATACCGTGTGGGCGGTTCCACAGACGGAGGTAGCCGACGTTGCGTGGCTGGGGTGGAACACCCAACACCCCTCCATTGCTGGTCAGGATGCCACTCTCCACATCGGCCCGCACGAAGGCGAGGGCACATTCTCGCTGTTCCTGCAAAACGGCGGGTTTTCCGCGCCACAGGTGATTGGCGAGGACATGTACATCGCCCCCGGCACCCATGCGCATGCCAACTGGGTGTTCACCGCCCCCGGGCGGCACGTGGTGCCCATGAGCGTCACCGTCGCTGGGGAAGAAACTGCTCCCGTTCCCCTCACCTTTGACATTGACGGCACCGCCCCTGCTACCGCGGGGCGCGCCACGGCCTGGTGGGTGCTGGGAATCGGTGTGGTGGCGCTCATGTGCGGCGCGCTCGTCTTCCTCCGGGGGCGCAAGTGACCAGAAAAACCCGGGATGACAAGGCTCAATCCCTCACGCTTCGCAATTTCTCCGTTACCCGCAAGGGCATTGTCCAAGGCGTGACACTTACCGTCCCGCCGGGGGAATTTCATGTGCTCCTCGGCCCCAACGGTGCCGGGAAAACCACCCTTTTCCGCGGCATTCTTGGGCTTTTGCCCACCACTGGGCACAATAGTCACGGCCGGCTGGGCTACGTGCCGCAGCGCCACGAGTTCGCCTGGGACTTCCCCATCACCGTGAATCGGTGCGTGGGCACCGGTCTTAGGCGCCACAACCAGGAGGCGGTCACCGAGGCACTGAGCTACGTGGGGCTTAGCCACCTCGCGGATTCCCCCATCGGACGGCTCTCCGGTGGCCAACGCCAACGCGTCCTCATCGCGCGGGCGCTGAGTTCCCACCCCGATTTTTTGCTTCTCGACGAGCCCTTCACCGGCCTAGACTTCCCCACCACCGACGCCCTCTTACAGCTATTTTCTGTTCTCCCCGCCGGCATCCTCATGTCTACCCACAACATCCCTGAGGCCCTGACAACCTGCGACAGGGCGAGCCTTTTCCAGCGCACCATCATCGCCACCGGCACCCCCGAAGAACTGAAAGCCAAACCTGAGGCGTGGATCACCACCTTCGGCGTTCCCCTTCACCGCGTTTTAGGAACAACACCATGCTAACTATGCTCACTATTTCCGATTTTCTCCATGACCTCACCAACCCGGCGCTGGTGTTTCTCCCCCGCGCCCTCATCATCGCCATCATCTGCTCCACGGTGTGTGCTGTGGTGGGAACGCACGTGGTGCTGCGCGGCATGGCCTTCATCGGTGATGCCGTGGCCCATGCCGTATTCCCCGGCATCGCCATCGCCTTTTCTCTCAACGCCTCCGTGCTGCTCGGTGGCGCCGTTACCGGTGCCGCAGTGGCGTTGGCGGTGGCGTACTTTTCCCAACGGCGCACGGTGAAGGAGGACACTCTCATCGGCATCTTCTTCGCCGCTGCATTTGCTGCCGGGCTCATAGTCATGAGCCGGATTGAGGGGTACTCGGCCTCGCTGACCAGTTTCCTCTTTGGCTCCATCACCGGTGTCCCCGCCCGTGACGTGGTGATCACCGCCATCGGCGGAACTATCATCGTCACCGCCGTTGTGGCTCTCACCCGCTCATTTAGCATTGTCACCCTGGATAGAGAAACAGCCCAGGCGCTGGGGTACAAGGTTCTCCTCCTTGATTGCCTGCTCTACCTCACGGTCACCGCCGCCGTAGTGCTTTCTATCCGCACGGTGGGAAACATCCTCGTTTTGGCGTTACTCCTCGTCCCGCCGGCTACCGCGCGGCTCGTCACCACCACGCTCGTCCCCATGATGGCCACCGCAGTGGCTTGTGGCATCACCGGATCGATTGTCGGCCTCTACCTCTCCTGGGCCCTGGACCTCCCCACCGGCGCGACCATCGTCCTCACCCTCACCGCCCTGTTCCTCACAGTCTGGTGTGCGCAATCCATCAAGGCGCGCACCACCCGGCGCGCATAGCCCCGCGCTTAGCCCCTCCTCCGCCCCCCTTATAAGGCAAGTAGGGGACAGACCCGTGCGCGGGGCTGCAGCTCATCGCTTGCCCCCTGATCACAACGATTATCGGAGACTGCCCGCACGCGGGGCTTAGGGTGCTAGCCCCGGCTATTCCTCCCGCCTGCGGCGCACAGTGGTTGCTAACGCCAATCCGATTCCACACACCAGACACGTGGCTCCGATCCCGGTGATAAGCCCCGCGCCCCACCCCGTCTGCTGTGGAATTGCCGCCGCTTGGGATCGGACACCACCGCGTGGAACCCCGGGAGACGCACCGGCGGCCGCATGAAGGGGGACGTTAGTCTTTTTGGACCTGTTAGTCTTGGCCGGATTCTTCGCCGATGTGTGCCTGCGCGGTGCGCCACTGGCCGCTGCCGCGCCCCGGCTGTCGCTGGAGGCACGGCGCGCACCTGGCGTTTTCCCGGTCTGCCCCGCCTCACCCGGCAGGTGAGGCCCCGATTGTGCAGGCCCGTGCCCGTGTTCTGCCCCTGCGACCTTGTGGTCCGCCACGCCGGGACGCACGGGCGCGGGCTGGGAGGGCGCGCTGTGTGTACCAGATTCGGCTTCATCGGAACTGGCGGCACCCACGTCAAATTTCGCGGTGAGGCTGCTATTTTGTCCATCGTCGCCGGTGAAGGTGAACTCCGCGGTGTAGACTCCCGGCGCGTCAAAAGTGAACGCGTAATGCTTGTGGCCGTGGTCGCCCTGGAGAAGCATTGTTCTTCCCCGCTCATCGCTAGATAGATCTACGGTGCGGCCACCAAATGAATCAGGGGTAAATACGCTCATCGTCCCGGGACCCTCGAAACTGGTGAGCCTCACCTCCCCGCCGGTAGGGGACCAGCTAAACCCCACCCACGGAGCGTCGTCTTTTTGGGAAAACGGGATCACCCCGTGGGGAACAACAAACGTGACGCTCCCGGATGCCCTCTTACCATCGGCCGCACCTGACCCGGAGATATCAAAATACGCGTCGCCGTTTCTAAATACCATATCGGCGTGGCCGTGGTCCATCCGGACGCCGGCCTCCGATTCATTTTTGCCCGGGGTATGTCCACCGGGCCTATCCGGGGTATGTTCTCCGGGCCTATCGGGAGTATGTCCCCCTGGCTGGGTGGTAGAACCGGCACCTTCATGAGAGCCGGGTTGTGAGCCAGAGTCTGAGCCAGGGTGCTGAGTGCCGGTATCGTCTGCCCCTTCTACCCGGAACCGGAGCTCCTCCCACGCTGTTTTTTCACCCGTTTGTCTATTGACCGCGCGAACCCGCATCGTGTGTTCACCCAGCTGCCTAAACACCCAGTTGAGGTGGATGTGGCCGACGTTTTCAATGGTCCCCGGCAGAAGGTGTGAGGGGCCGTCCAGCTCGGTGAGGAAGCCGCTCCACGTGGTGTCGCTTGCCTTTTCCACTTCTATATCCCACCCCTTTTGCCGCAGCGCGAGGGGGAGGTGCTCTGTGGAAAATCCCGGCCAGATCTGACGGGTTTGGTGAGCACCGCTTTGCTCCAACAGGGAAAAGGCGGTCCCTTCTGGTCCGATGAAATCAAAGGCCGGTTTCATCATCGCCGCCCCGCGCCGTGTGAGCCGCGCCGACGCGTTGACCACCAGCACAGCGTTCTTCGGGTCATGCACCGCGTGGTCTTTATCAATTATTGCCATGACTACCGTGCCATTATGTTCCACCGGGCCAATATCTGTCTCTTATACACATCTGACGCTGCCGACGAATAGAGAGG
>ERZ1031348.4-NODE-4-length-22152-cov-4.922388_pt1 | contig 22152 bp, 20 predicted proteins | sample MGYA00517286_ERZ1031348 | MGnify/ENA primary metagenome ERZ1031348 (study PRJEB33718, sample SAMN03159852) | human skin metagenome | collected 2014-02-25 | study: EMG produced TPA metagenomics assembly of the PRJNA266117 data set (Human skin bacterial metagenome and... | reverse complement strand
GCGGTACGTCTACCACCTCGCTGAGGCGTGCCTCTACGGCCGGGATATTCTCTACCTGCAGCATCACCCGATGGCGCTCGCCGCACGGACGATCCTGGAGGCGATCTGGGAGCAGGGGACCTTCCGCAATCACGATCTAGAGGACTACCTGACGCAGCTCTGGATGTACTCCGGCTTCCACCACCACTACAAGGAGACCAAGACGGTGCCCGCCTTTAGCCAGACCTACTTCCACGAGGCGGTGCTGCAGCTGCCGTACGATGTGGAGGCGTATCTCGAGGCACAGGGCTTCACCCTTGACGCGCTGGAGGAGATGATCTTCGACCCGACTAAGGACCCGCTGCGTCGGGCGGACGGCGACCGGGAGACACTGGTGGAGCGGTCAGCGGTCAACTTCTACGGACCCGGTGTCACCACCGCTGAGGCACTGAGGTTTTATGAGGAAAGGAAGGACAAGTACCGGATTGCCCCGGGACTCAACAGCCGGCTCGTAAAGGATAAAAAGGGGGAGCTACGGGAGCTGACCGCCTATACCGATGGGCTCTACGGTGATGCCCTGCAGGCGATTGTCCGGCAGCTCACCGCCGCACTCTCTTACGCCCCAAGCGAAGCGGCGAGTGAGACGCTCCGGACACTGATCGCCTACTACGAGAGCGGCGACATCGACGCCTTTGCCGATTACAGTGAGCTGTGGGGGCGGATGCTGGAGCCGGTGGATCTGATCCACGGCTTTATCGAGACCTACGACGATCCGCTTGGGCTGAAGGGTTCCTACGAGGGGATCGTGGAGCTGGAGGATCCTGAGGGAACCGCTCGGGTGCGACAGATCGTCGGGCTGGCGGGCTACTTCGAGGAGCAGTCGCCGATCGACGAGACCTATAAGCGGACGGAGCCGCTCGGTCGTGCCGCCCGCGCCATCGACGTGGTGATGCTTGCGGGAGACAGCTACCCCGCCTCGCCACTTGGGATCAACCTCCCCAATGACGAGCGTATGCGGGCCGAGGTGGGGAGTAAGAGCGTCACGCTCTCCAATATTTCCCTCGCCATAGACTGCTACCGCAGTGCCGCCTCGATCGACCTCTTCTATCACGGTGAGGAGGTAAAGGAGCGGCTGAGACGCTACGGCGCCGAGGCAGACATGCTCCACACCGACCTCCACGAGATCATCGGACACGGCTCGGGGAAGCTCCTCCCCGGCGTCTCGGGCGCCGACCTGAGGGAGTACGACTCTTGCATCGAGGAGGCGAGAGCGGACATCAATGCCCTCTACTTCATTGCCGACCCGAAGTTGGTCGAGCTGGGCATCCTGCCTTCGTCTGACGCTTACCGAGCCGAGTATGACCGCTACCTCACCTCCGCCCTCATCACTCAGCTCTCCCGACTCGGCGACGACACCGTACTGCGTGAGGCACATATGCAAAACCGCGCCCTCATCGCCCGCTACGCCCTGCAGTACCCGGAGGTGGTGACTATGGAGAAGATCAATGGAGAGCACTTCGTCCTCATCCACGACTACGAGCGGCTGCGAGAGATCTTTGGCGAACTATTGAGGGAGCTGCAGCGCATCAAGAGCTGCGGAGACTACGAGGCGGCAGCCGACCTGGTTGCCCGCTTTGGCACCGAGGTGGATCCCGAGCTGAAGGAGGAGGCGATCCGTCGCGACCGAGCCACCGGTATGGCTCCCTATATCGGCTTTGTCAATCCCCGCCTCTCGCTACAGGATGACAGCGTGGAGATCGACTACACCGAGGGATTTATAGAGCAAAACCTCCGCTACAGCGAGCAGTACCGCTCGCTGGCGCTGCCCCTGGAGAGTTTTCTCCGGAAAGAGCATAAGGTCTATGACGAGGGGAAGTGGCACGACCGGCTCAATGCGATCCGTCAGCGGCTCCGCAAGCGGATGAATGGCGACGTCTCCAAGAGCATGCGCGACAAGGGGCTGCAGTACGGGATCAACTTCGGCGTCAGCCTTCCCGACCTACGGGAGATCGCTGCCGAGCAGCCGCGCGACCGCTCACTCGCCGACCTGATGTGGACGAAGGAGGTGCGCGAGATGCGCCTCCTCTCCCTGATGATCCGTCCCCGAGAGGAGCTGACTCGCAAGGATCTCCTCACACTCGCCTCCCAGTGTCGCACGATCGAGGAGTCGGAGCAGCTGGTAGTCCTGCTGCTGATCGGATCCGGAGAGGAAGAGCGTGTGGCGCTGGAGGTGGCGAAGCAGTCTCCCGACTCCGTCCTGCCGTGGGTGGTGCTGACCCGGCTCGCCGTCGCCGGCACTGCCTCGTCCCGATTTGTCAAGCACTCTCTCGACTCCGCCGTGGAGGTTCTGTCTGAGGAGCGCCCGCTCCAGGCGACCTATATCCTGCGCGGCCTCTCCCGACTCGCTGAGCGGCAGCCCGAGATGCGGCAGCGGATCGCCCGCTTCGCCCGAGTCTGTGCGGAGGAGACAGACCCATTCCGCAAGGGAGTGGGGGAGGAGCTGACTGACCTGCTGGATTACTTGAGACAATGAATGTACAGATAGAGAGATCCTGGAAGGAGGTGCTGAGGGATGACTTCGAGCAGCCTTACTTCCGACAGCTGACCGACCGAGTGCGTCAGGCTTACGCCGAAGGGCAGTGCTTCCCTCCCCCACCACTGATCTTTAACGCCTTTAATCTCTGCCCCTTTGACCAAGTCAAGGTGGTGATCGTCGGGCAGGATCCCTACCACAACGTCGGGCAGGCGATGGGCCTTGCCTTCTCCGTCCCCAGCGGAGTGATGATCCCGCCCTCGCTTGACAATATATATAAGGAGCTGGCCGACGACCTTGAGGTGAAGAAGCCCCTCTCCGGGGATCTGACTCACTGGGCGCGGCAGGGCGTCTTCCTCCCCAATGCGACCCTTACCGTTACGGCTCACCGACCGCGCAGCCACCACGGCTGGGGCTGGGAGCACTTCACGGATAGGGCGATAGAGCTCCTCGCTGAGCGGCGGGAGCATCTCGTCTTCATTCTCTGGGGCTCGGACGCGCAGCAGAAGGCGCGCCTCATCGACCCGGAGCGGCATCTGATCCTGCGGGCACCGCACCCCTCGCCCCTCAGTGCCTACAGGGGGTTCTTCGGCAGCAAGCCCTTCTCCAGGACCAATGACTACCTCCTCCGCCACCAGATCCCCCTCATCCGCTGGGTGGAAGGCTGAGACTACCAGGAAGCACCTGAGCCGATTAGAGCGCCTAATCGGCTCACTTAGCATATGAAGTATATCTGGCATAGCGGGGAAATTGTCTTATCTTTGTCACCCAAAGACAGATAACTACAGACGAGATATGTCGCACGAACTAAGCGCTAAGTACGATCCCTCCCAGGTGGAGGATAAGTGGTATGGATACTGGACCGAGCATAAGCTCTTTGCCTCTCATCCGGACAACAGACCTCCCTACACCGTCGTCATCCCCCCGCCTAACGTCACTGGCGTGCTCCACATGGGGCACATGCTCAATAACACGCTACAGGATATCCTCGTCCGCCGTGCGCGGATGACCGGCTTCAACGCCTGCTGGGTTCCCGGCACAGATCACGCCTCCATAGCCACGGAGGCGAAGGTGGTGGCTAAGCTGGCCAAGCAGGGGGTCAAGAAGAGCGACCTCACTCGCGAGCAATTCCTCGACGAGGTGTGGGACTGGACGCACGAGCACGGCGGGATCATCATCAGCCAACTCAAGAAGATCGGCGCCTCCTGCGACTGGGATCGCCTCGCCTTCACCATGGATGAGCAGCGGAGCGAGACGGTGAATGATGTCTTCTGCGACCTCTACCGCAAGGGGCTGATCTACCGTGGTATCCGAATGGTGAATTGGGATCCGGCGGCTAAGACTGCGATCTCCGATGAGGAGGTGATCCATAAGGCGGAGCACTCCAAGCTCTACTACGTCCGCTATCCGATCGTGGAGGATCCGGAGCAGTACGTCCTCGTGGCGACGACCCGTCCGGAGACGATCTTTGGCGATGCTGCGGTCTGCATCAATCCCTCCGACGAGCGGTACACCCACCTCAAGGGCAAGCACGTCATCGTGCCGGGCGTGGGTCGCGAGATCCCGATCATCATGGATGACTACGTGGACATAGACTTCGGTACCGGCTGCCTCAAGATCACCCCCTGTCACGACATCAACGACTACGCCATCGGTGAGCGGTATCGTCTGCCTAAGTACGACGTCTTCAATGACGACGGGACGCTGAATGGCTTTGGGGGAAAGTATGAGGGACGAAACCGTTTCGAGGTGCGCGACGCTTTTGCCGCTGAGCTGGAGGAGATCGGTGCAATGGATCACGTCGAGGACTACGACAATACGGTCGGCTTCTCCGAGCGAACCGATGTGCCGATCGAGCCAAAGCTCTCCACACAGTGGTTCCTCCGGATGGACCACTTCGTCAAGCCGGCCTATGAGGCGGTGATGAAGGACGAGGTGAGCCTGGTGCCGCCAAAGTTTAAGAGCATCTACGCCCACTGGATGGAGAATATCCACGACTGGAATATCTCCCGTCAGCTCTACTGGGGGCACCGCATCCCCGCCTACTACCTGCCTGATGGGCAGATCGTCGTGGGCGAGAGCCGTGCCGTGGCACTCGAGGAGGCTCACAAGATCGACCCCGCCCTCACAGACGCTGACCTGAAGCAGGACGAGGACACACTGGACACCTGGTTCTCCTCCTGGCTCTGGCCGATGAGCGTCTTCGCCAATCCGATCAAGGATCCGGATAATGCGGAGCTGCAGTACTACTATCCTACCTCGACCCTCGTCTCCGGGCCGGACATCCTCTTCTTCTGGGTCGCCCGCATGATCATGGCAGGGTATGAGTATATGGGGAAGAAGCCTTTCGGGGATGTCTACCTCACCGGTATCGTCCGCGACCACCAGGGACGCAAGATGAGCAAGCAGCTGGGCAACAGTCCGGATCCGCTCCTTCTGATCAAGGAGTATGGCGCCGATGGAGTCCGGATGGGGCTGATGAGCTGCACCAATGCCGGCAACGACATCCTCTTCGACGAGTCAATGTGTGAGCAGGGGCGCAACTTCAGCAATAAGATCTGGAATTCGTACCGCCTCGTACAGGGCTGGGAGGAGAGCAAGATGGCGGAGCAGAGCGCTGCTCAGGCTGCCGCCGTGCGGTGGTTTGCCGAGGTGCTGAGCGACACCCGCAAGACGCTCGACGACCACTTCTCCAAGTACCGTATCAGCGATGCGATGATGCTGCTCTACCGCGTGGTTAAGGACGACTTCTCCGGCACCTACCTTGAGCTGGTGAAGCCGGACTACGGCAAGCCGATCGACAGTGCGACGCTTGCCGCCACGAAGGACTACCTCGAGCAACTGCTCCTCTTCCTCCACCCCTTCATGCCCTTCATCACCGAGGAGTTGTGGCAAAACCTTGCCGACCGCGCTGACGGGGAGAGCATCATGACGCAGCAGCTGCCTGCCGAGACGGAGCCCGACCGGGAGATCCTCCATCAGATGGCGCTCTCGAGCGACATCGTCACCGGCGTCCGCGGACTGCGCGCCCACCACGGCGTATCACCCCGTGAGGCGGTGGAGCTGCTGATGCCGGAGGATCGCTTGACCGATGCCTCCAAGTCGGTGATCCGCAAGCTCGCCAATATCTCCGACTTCACCGTCGCACCGACGAGCGGAGACGCCGAGGTGGAGACCTTCCTCGTGGAGACGACCGTCTATGGCGTCCCATTCCGCGGGCTTATCGACATCTCGGGCGAGATCGAGAAGCTCCGCAAGGACATCAAGCACTACACCGGATTCATCGCCGGTATAGAGAAGAAGCTGAGCAACCCGGGCTTTGTCAACAACGCCCCGCAGGCTGTCGTCGATCTGGAGCGGAAGAAGGTCTCCGATGCGACCGAGAAGCTGAAGAGTGCCCAGGAGCGTCTTGATCTCCTCGAGCAACAGAAGTAGACTGATCTCCCCTAGCAATCAACGTGAGATATGGAGCCGGAAATTCATGACAAGGTGATGAGTACCGCCACGATCGTGGCTGAGTTCTTCAGCCACTTCCGTGAGACGCTTTTGACTGGCGGCTGCCTGTCGGTCCACAAGGTGACCACCAGCTTTGACCTCGTCGAGGGAGAGATCCTGCTCTCCTCGGACAGCGGTCAGAGCGATAGCGAGGTGATCTACGGCTGGCTCTCCGAGGATGGCGAGCGTGCCATGGTGACGGAGCAGGAGGCGCTCCTGACGGTCCGGGAGGCGCTGCGTCGGTTGGCGTCGGCCGGGTTCTTCGAGCAGTACCCCTTTGCGATGGACATCACGATCGACTACCAGAGCGGGGGAGCGAAGGATAAGACGCTCTACTCCCACAGCGACAGCACCTGGGACGAGGTACGGCATGACAAGCTCCTCAAGGGAGCCTCCGAGGAGCTGGACCTCTTCTTCGCTCGGCTGATGAAGTAGACCAGACAGCAAGATACGACAAGAGGATGACCTCCATGGAGATCATCCTCTTCTTGTATTATGGATTATGGTGTTTTAGCGATTGGAGAGCCGGTCCTTAAGCTTCTTGAGCTGGATCTCGAGTGCCTCGCACGCCTCGTCGGTAGCCTGCTCAAAGCTGTCCGCCGTCTTCTCAGAGAAGAGATCCGGACCCTTGACAGAGAGGGTGATGCGGACTTTCTTGTTGCGCTTCGTCTCCGGCTTGATCAACGTCATGACCACATCTGCATCTAAGATATCTGCATAGTAGCGCTCCAGCTTTTGGACCTTGGTGGTGACAAAGTTCTGCAGGTCGTTGGAGGCCTTAAAGTCTACGTCTTGGATCTTTACGTTCATAATAATCGTAAGTAGTTGGTTGGTGATTTATTCCTTGGATGGCTTCTGAGCCCTTGGGTGGGCGCGGTACATCCTCTGCAGTTCCTCGAAGGTGGTGTGGGCGTAGATAGAGGTGGTGGAGATCTCCTCATGTCCGAGGAGTTCCTTGACGCTCATCAGTCCTGCACCGTCATTAAGGAGCGCTGTGGCAAAGCTGTGGCGCAGTACGTGGGGACTCTTGCGAGAGTAGCCCGAGAGTGGCCCGAGGGCCTCCATGACGTAGCTGCGGAGCCGGCCGGCGCTGACCGGTATCCCTCGCTCTGTGGTGAGGAAGTGCGTCACCTCCGGACGCGTACTGCGGTCCCTGTAGGACAAATATAGAGCTATTTTCTGATCAAGCAAAGCACCATAGGGGATATATCGCTCCTTATTTCGCTTCCCGAGGACGCGGATCCGCCGACCGGACCGATCCACGTCGCTGAGCTGCAGCCCTCTCACCTCTGCCGACCGCATGCCGGTCTGGAAGAGCAGGTCGGTCACAAAGGCGACCCGCAAGAGATGCTCCCTCTCCTCCTCCCGCTCCGCAGCCTCAGCATCGGCGTAGAGTTGTTCGATCCGTCCGGTGAGTGTCTCTGCGTCGACAAAGGGCGGCAGGCTGCGCTCCATCTTGGGGAGCTGGACCGCAGCAAAGGGGTCGGTCTCCACCACGCCCTGCTTCAGGAGGTAGGTAAAGAAGGTCCGCAGGGACGACAGTCGCCGATGGACCGTGCGTGGGCTGTCCCCTCGCGCCATCAGCTGCATTGCCTGTCTCCGGGCGCCCCTGAGATCGATCGACCGTAGGCTCTCCGCCGTCGGATCCACCCCGCAGGTCTCCCACCACACCTCCAGGTCACGCCGATAGGCAGTGATGGTGTGCGGTGAGGCCCCACGCTCATAGGTGAGATAGTCGACGAAGTCCTCGATAAGGTCGCTCATGCTGCTTTCTCTTCTTTATTGTTCTGATAAAGGTAACGACAATTCTCGAGAGCTACTTCTCCTTATTACGATAGACATAGTCGATCCCCACCAGCCCGCCCACAAAGGTCATCACCTCCCCGTACGCCACCAGCACACTCGCATCGATGATCCCCTGCGGCGGCAGCCAGAGTGCGGTAAAGAGGAGCGTCATGCCGCAGGTGCAGAGCATAGACGCCCATAGGAGTCTAAATCGATTGTTCTTCTCATTCATAATAGGATTACTTAGATAGTTTCGCGATCGCTACCCGCAGCAGCACTGCAAGGGTCAGCCCCAGTGCCATGCCGATCAGGAGGGGCCTGCGACGATTATTCTTTGTCAAGGGGGGAGAAGGGGGCGAAGCGACTTCCTGAGTCGACTGCTCCTCACGAGCCTGACTGGCTGCCGTCCGGACCTGATGCCGGGTCACCACCACACGTCTCGTCTCAGTCGGGAGGATCTGAAGCGTGTCCGGCAGGTCGCCGACAGGACCCTCCCACCACCGGATCGTCACCGTGTCACGCAGGTCGTCACGACTCAGGCACTCCACCACGTCATGCCGCTCCCTCTCTACCGCTCTCCCCCTGCTCCGGCAGCCGGTGGTCGTGAGACAGAGGGTGAGACAGATCGCCAGACACTTGCTCCTCATGGCGCCACGACCCACTCTCGATTGTACAGCTTGGCGTCGAAGCAGGGACAGAGCTTGGTCCACTCATCCGGCGTGATTACCCCGTCCCCATTTCGATCCCTCGAGAGATCCCGATGACCCACCACGTAGGCATTGGGGTGGAGCTCGAGTAGCCGTTGGATCAGCTGGGAGAGCGACTGTCGCTGCATCGGCGTCCGGGTATCTGCCGGGAGGTACTTATGATCCAGTCCCCCCTCGTAGCAGATGCCGATCGAGTGGCGGTTGTGTCCCTGTACGTGTGCTCCGACGAGATCCACTGGGCGCATGGCGTAGATCGTCCCGTCCTTGGTGATATAGTAGTGGTAACCGCAGCCCCTAAATCCCCGCCGCACGTGGTCGCGGATCAGTTGCTCAGGCGTGTAGTCGTCGCAGTTGCGTGTGGCGCTGCAGTGGATCACCAGCAGATGGATTGCCCTCCGGGATCGTCGGAGCTCCTCCGCCCTGGTCACGGGGAGGGGACCGCTGTAGTCCTCCAGAGGATGAGGTGCCAGCTTATCGACCATAGACGGTTGCATATAGATTTGTGTCATGATATGGGTAATAAATTAGAGTTGTAAAGGTGTGATCTCTTAGAAGGAGAGACACCCGACGGTGTCTTCCTCATAAAGACCTTTGTAAAATGGTCTTTCGCCGAAAAAGCGGTGCGTATTCTGCAAAGGTCTCTCATAGTGAGATGACGAAGTGTCACCCTCGTCATCCCCGGAGGAGCCTTTACCTCAGCCGAAGTGACGGCTCCTCGTCCTTAGTGGCTGCTTAGCCGATCTCTTTACTGCCGGTCTCCTCGCCACCGGTGTCGCCACTCGGTTCGGCAGGCTTGTCCTGCTCCTTCCGCTCTGCCACTAGGGACGCAAAGCTGCGGACAGGCACCTCGGCCATCGATGCGAGCATCAGGGTACTGGGGGTGTATCGGATGTGGACCCTCTTCACATTATCAGAGGTAAAGTCCTTCGCCGACGCGGCCGCCTTGCTCCTGAAGCGGAGCGCAAAGGATCCCAGCTCTCCCAGCCGAACCGATAGACCATGGGAGAGATACTCCATGATCACCTCCGGGAGTACGGTGAGCACCGCATTGACGTCGGCGCGGTGGACAGTCGATCGCACGGAGATACTCTTGGCGATCTGGTGGAGCGGCACCACACCCATCATGCGCGAGGTGGCGACAGCCACGCGGGGCATCTTGGCGTTAGGGATGGTGTTCTTTCGCTCAGTGACGTTGTAGATAAATGCCATAAGTCGTTCTTTATTGCTAAGTGGTTAGATAAGTTACATACGACCCTCATAGGGATCTCCGGACCGGAGAGGCGCCTGCAGTACGCCCTCCGGAGCTGTGTCACCCGGATCGTGATGCAAAAGTACGATGCCACTCAGACCGAAAGTCTCTTCCGATCCCCTTCTGTCTCTTAGCTGAAAATCGGGGCAACTTTTGCGCAATGGATGAATAATATATACCTTTGCAACAATTACAGTTGATACTATGACGATGAAGAAAGAGAATCACAGCCCGACGCCCGCACTCTCCCCCGCCGATCTCCTGCTGCTGGAGGAGATCGAGACCTGGGAGCCGCTCCGAGGAGAGCTCAGCGGGATCGTCCCCGTTAAGCAGGTAGCCCTGCAGTACTATCCCGACTACAATCCTCAGAGTGCCTCCCGGGCGCTCCGTATGTCGATCAAGACCTATCCCCTGCTCAGCCATGCACTCTCGCTCGTCGGCTGGACCAGTCCTAAGCGAAACTTCACCCCACGTCAGACCGCCGTCCTGGCGCACTACCTCGGCACCCCATAGTCCCTATATATATAAGGACTACCCCACTTGCGACGTCTTTAAACATTGCGACGATGCGTGTTCGGTAGTCAGGGGTGAGGCATGAAGAGGAATATTTCTCTTACATTTGTCTCAAAGAAATCAATTAGAGTACGATAGATATGCTTACCAAAAGGATCCTATACCTCCGTGGCCTCGGGACGGCGATGGTGACGCCCTTCACCGATGACGCCTCCAAGAGCGTCGACTACGACCGCCTCCGCACGCTGATCCGCCGCCAGATAGAGGGCAAGGCGGACTTCCTCGTTGCCCTCGGCACCTCTGCCGAGACCCCCACGCTCACGGAGGAGGAGCAAGACCGGGTCATCCGGACCTTCGTGGAGGAGAATCAGGACCGCCTGCCGCTCGTCGTCGGTGTCTCCTCCAATAGCACCCTCAAGGTGATCACCCGTCTCACCACGATGGACCTCACCGGCATCGATGCCGCCCTAGTGGTCTGCCCCTTCTACAACAAGCCCTCCCAGGAGGGGCTCTACCGCCACTTCCGCACCATCGCCGAGGCGTCGCCCATCCCGATCATCATCTACAACGTCCCCTCGCGCACCGGGGTGAATATGCTCCCCGAGACCACCATCCGCCTGGCCAACGACTGCCCTGCCATCATCGGCATCAAGGAGGCGAGCGGCATCGTCGGGCAGATCGATCTCGTTCGGCATCGCGCACCGGAGGACTTCTTCGTCCTCTCGGGTGACGACACCATCACCTTCCCCCTGATGACCATGGGCATCGACGGCGTGATCTCCGTGATCGGCAACGCCTACCCAGCCACCTTTGCTGAGATGGTTCACCTGCTCGCTGAGGGGAAGGATAAGGAGGCGCTCCACACCCACCGCCTGCTGAAGGAGACCTTCCGCCTCCTCTTCGTGGACGGCAACCCCTCCGGAGCCAAGGCGCTCCTCAGCCTGATGGGTCTGGCGCCCAATGTCCTCCGACTGCCCCTCGTGTCGGTGTCGGACAAGACCCTCGCCGCCCTTAAGTCCGAGTACACTTCTGTCAAGTTGGATCCCGCCTTCCGAGACTGAGGCGTGATGGTGTCCCTGCAGTGCGACCCGCAAGGGGTCGCACTGACAATTTCGTATCCATAATACAATAACCAATATATGCAATCTACCTCTACGCTTAAGGGCAAACTGATCGTGATGAACTTCCTGGAGTACGCCGTCTGGGGAGCTTGGCTGATCTCCCTCGGCGTCTACCTCGGGACGCTCGACTTCACCGGCGGGCAGATCGGAGCCTTCTTTGCCACCATGGGCATCGCCTCGATCTTTATGCCGACACTGATGGGCATCGTCGCCGACAAGTGGATCCCCGACGAGCGGCTCACCTCGATCTGTCATCTCATCGCGGGAGGACTGATGATCGCCGCCGCACAGGTGACCGACTTCACCTCTCTCTATACGCTGATCCTGCTGAGTGTCTGCTTCTACATGCCGACCCTGGGGCTCACCAATGCCACCGCCTACTCGGCACTCAACCGTGCGGGGCTCGACACCGTGAAGCACTTCCCACCGATCCGCGTCTTCGGCACCGTGGGCTTCATCTGCGCGATGCTGGTGGTGGACAATCTTGGCTTCAAGACCTCTGCGACACAGCTCTACATCTCCGCCGGGCTCTCCTTTGCCCTCGCGGCGTGGATGTTTGTCTTCCCCGCGAGCCGGATCATCCGTAAGCCACGGACCGGGGACGAGGGGGTACTGGAGAAGCTGGGACTGGAGGCCTTCCGCCTCTTCAAGCGGCACGACATGGCGATCTTCTTCCTCTTCTCCGTGCTCCTCGGCATCTGCCTCCAGATCACCAACGCCTTTGCCAACGTCTACATCACCGGCTTCGGTGAGGACCCCGCCTACGCCGGCACCTTCGGCGTGGAGCACTCCGGCACGCTGATCTCCCTCTCGCAGATCTCCGAGGCGCTCTGCATCCTGATGATCCCCTTCTTCCTCAAGCGCTTTGGCATCAAGGCGGTGATGATGATCAGCTTCATGGCGTGGGTGCTGCGCTTCGCCTTCCTCGGCTGGGGCAATCCCGGCGACGGCGTGGCGCTCCTGATCCTCTCGATGATCATCTACGGGGTCGCCTTTGACTTCTTCAATATCAGCGGCTCGCTCTATGTGGACAAGCAGACGTCGCCCGAGCTGCGCTCATCGGCACAGGGTGTCTTCCTGATGATGACGAATGGGCTCGGCTCCACGATCGGCGCCTATGCGGCGGGCTTTGTGGTTGATCGGGTCGGCTTCCCGGAGAGCTGGTTTATCTTCGCCGGCTACGCGCTTGTCGCCGGGCTCCTCTTCTGGCTCCTCTTCCACGACCGCTCGGCAGTAGAGACCTCACAAGCATAACACCTGTCCGAAAACTCCCCTAAGGGAATGCACCCCCGGATGACCAGTTTGTCATCCGGGGGTGATGTTTTTTGTGCAAATTGCAGTTTTTACAGTAAAAAGGGGGTGATTTGGGGGGTGAATATTTGTATTTATTGACAAGAGTAGCTAATATTACAGACGCAAAGGAGTGTAACGACAGAATAGACTACCGAAATGGCCGACAAGAAGCCTACCACTATACAGCCTGAGCCGTCGGGCGAAGCGACCATCGTGCGGGGAAATATCTTCCACCGCTGGTGGGTGATCGTCCGGGACGGCTTCCGGGGTATGACCTGGGGCAAGCCACTCATCTGGCTGATCCTGATCAAGCTCTTCATCATGTTTGCGATCCTGCGCGCCTTCTTCTTCCCCGACTTCCTCGCCTCCAAGGGCGATACGGAGGAGGAGCAGCAGGACTATATTGTTGAGCAATTTGTCGAGCGATCTATCCCGTAGACCACCCGAGCAGCAGATATATTATTTCTATACAAAACCTCATCACATTATCTTATGTTACTCAGTTCACTTGTTGACTGGTCGCGGATCATGTTTGCCATGACGGCGATGTACCACTGGCTCTTTGTCCCGCTGACGCTGGGCATGGGCTTGGTGATGGCAATCGCTGAGTCGAAGTATCTCCGGACGAAGGAGGACTTCTGGCGCGAGACAGCCAAGTTTTGGCAGAAGATCTTCGGGATCAACTTTGCCATCGGTGTCGCTACCGGTCTTATCCTCGAGTTTGAGTTCGGTACCAACTGGTCCAATTACTCCCACTTCGTCGGCGACATCTTCGGTGCGCCGCTCGCCATCGAGGGTATCGTAGCCTTCTTCCTGGAGGCGACCTTCTTCGTGGTGATGTTCTTCGGCTGGGGCAAGGTCTCCGACCGCTTCCACCACTTCGCCACCTGGATGACGATCCTCGGTGCCACCATCTCCGCCTGGTGGATCCTCGTCGCCAATGGCTGGATGCAGAATCCTGCCGGCATGCACTTCAATCCCGACACCGTCCGCAACGAGATGATCGACTTCGCCGCCGTGGCGCTCAATCCCATGGCTGTGGCAAAGTTCTTCCACTCCGTCATCTCCAGCTGGCTCCTCGGTGCCGTCGTCGCCATGGGTATCTGCGGCTACTACCTGCTGAAGGATAAGCGCAATCGCTTTGCTCTCGAGAGCATCAAGCTCGCCTCCACTCTCGGCATCGTCGCTTCTGTGCTCACCATCGCCACCGGTCACCTCTCCGCCAATCAGGTGGCAGAGTACCAGCCGATGAAGCTCGCCGCCATGGAGAACCTCCAGCGCGGTCAAGAGGGTGCCCCGCTCTCCCTCATCGGTATGCCCAATAAGGATGCCCACCCCGTGCTGGCTCCGGAGGAGAAAGCGTGGAACTTCAATCTCGAGATGCCCAAGGTGCTGAGCTTCCTTGCCTTTAACGACTTCAATGCCTACGTCCCCGGTATGCGCGACATCATCGAGGGCGGCTATACGAAGCGTGACGGCACCATCGCCATGTCTGCTGACGACCGCATTGCCTCCGGTAAGATAGCGATCCAGGCACTTGCTGACTATAAGGCGGCCAAGAAGGCAGGTGACGAGGCAGCCGCTGCCGGCTACCGTCAGGTGCTGGACGAGAACTTCGTCAACTTCGGCTACGGCTTCATCGAGAATAAGGCCGACCTGGTGCCCAACGTAAGCATGCTCTACTACACCTTCCGCATCATGGTTTACCTCTCCGTCTTCTTCCTCCTCGTCACGATCCTCGGGCTCATCTTCTCCAAGCGGACGATCACCAAGCCGGCGGAGCACGACATGAGGCGCCAGGGATGGTTCTCCTGGGTGATGCTCATCAGCATCCCGCTCGTCTACATCTGCTCTCAGTGCGGCTGGATCGTCGCTGAGGTAGGTCGTCAGCCGTGGGCGATCCAGGAGGTGCTCCCGGTAGGAGCAGCCATCTCGGATCTCAATGCCAGCAGCGTGCAGGTGACCTTCTGGATCTTCGTCTGCTTCTTCACCGCTATGCTGATCGCCGATATCTGCATCATGGTCCATGCGGTCAAGAAGGGCCCCCGGACCGATGAGGCGCTGCCCGCAGCATCGGAGCGCTAATGTATCACCACAGATAGATAAGAGACACTACTTACTATGGCATCATACGATTTCTTACAGAACTACTGGTGGTTTATCATCTCGCTCCTCGCCGGGCTGCTGGTCTTCCTGATGTTTGTCCAGGGCGGACAGTCACTCATCTTCAGTCTCGGTAAGGACCCGAAGTACCGCCGCATGCTGGTCAACTCGACCGGCCGCAAGTGGGACCTCACTTTCACCACCCTCGTCACCTTTGGTGGCGCCTTCTTCGCCTCCTTCCCCCTCTTCTACTCCACCTCCTTCCCTGGTGCCTACTGGGTATGGATGCTGATCCTGCTCCTCTTCGTGATGCAGGCGGTCTCCTATGAGTATCAGCATAAGCAGGGAAATGTGTGGGGCTCCAAGACCTACCAGGTCGCTCTGCTCCTCAATGGCATCCTCGCTCCGATCCTGATCGGTACGGCGGTGGCTACCTTCTTCACCGGAGCCAACTTCAGCGTCAATCCTGAGGCGCTCACCAACCTCGACGGTGGCAGCCAAAACGTCTCCACCTGGCTCCCCTACGACGTACCCGGTGTCGGTCCTGTGCAGTTGCGCGGCCTCGAGGCGGTGCTCAATCCGATGAACCTTGTCTTCGGTCTCGCCGTCTTCTTCCTCACCCGCGTCACCGCACTCCTCTACTTCATCAATAACATCACCGACCCTGAGGTGAGACGTGTCGCCCGGAAGCGTGTCCCCGCCAATGCGATCTGCTTCCTCGTCACCTTCCTCGCCTTCCTCATCTACGTCCTCCTCGGCAAGGGCTTTGCCGTCGATCCGCAGACGTCGGAGGTCTATATGGAGCCGTATAAGTACTGGCACAACCTGATCCAGCAGCCCGCCCTCCTCATCGCCCTCCTCATCGGCGTCGTCCTGGTGCTCTACGGCATCGGCGTGACGGTCTTCAAGAAGGACTCCACCAAGGGTATCTGGTACCACGGCATCGGTGTCGTGGTGGCGGTGACGGTGATCTTCCTCCTCGCCGGGTGGAATAACACCGCCTACTACCCCTCCTTCGGAGACCTGCAGAGCTCGCTGACGATCCGCAACTCCTCCTCCTCGCAGTACACCCTCAATACGATGATGTACGTCTCCTTCTTGATCCCCTTTGTCCTCGGCTACATCATCTACGTGTGGCGCAAGATGGACTTCCATAAGATCGATGAGTCGGAGATGGCGAAGGACGAGAAGTACTGATCGCCCCCATCCCTAAGACCTATCGAGGGTGCAGTCTGACCTGTCAGGCTGCACCCTCTCTCTATCTGTGACCTCCTGCCTGTCACGCAGAAGGTCACGGGTTCGGGTCCCGTTCGGACGTTTTGAATAGCTCTACGTTATATGTGAGGCGGTCAATCTCATCGAGCAGATTGTCCTCCCTGATGGTAGAGACCATATCATTCCCTTGATCAAGGGATGGTATGGTCTTCATAAGCGCTTGGATCTGATTTAAGAGCTCCCTCCTTATGCTCTCTTCTTGGATGATCCCTAAAGCTGCCAGTCCTTTATCTAAAATAGGAAATACAATCCTTGGGTTCTGCAATTGAGCGTTCCTGGATGTCTCTATAATCTCGCTTGGCTTCACGTTGATTGACCATTCCCCATTAACTCTTTTATAGTCAGCGATCAGGTCGATGCCGAAAATAGAATACAGTCGTATTCTGTCGATGTTTTTGTCCTCATACGCATCGTCCAAAGTCTTTGGTATGCCTATGCAAGCTTGGTGGTGACTTTCAAAGTCCGCTAACCTGCCATTACCTAGAGACTGCACCTCCCCTGCAAATCTTGAGAAGAGATTGATAGCCGTAAATTCATAAGGGGCGGAGATGCATATAAGCTCTACCTTATAGCCGGCTTTCTTGAATTGTTTTGCTGTATTAGCAACAACTTCACTTCTCCTCATTGTCCCTTCTACTGAGACAGACAGCCTATTTCTGATTGCCTCGGCTATCAATCCCTCTGTGAACACATTGGAGAAGATTTGCGTCTCTCTAGAAAATGCTATAGGGTCTGAAAGTAATTCGTCGTACCTTGGATGATGTACCCTATATTCATCACCATTTATGAGTAATAGATTAGGTTCCTCTGTTTGTGCTATTTTTGCCAGACTACTTTTCCCTGAAGATGGCTGCCCACCAAGTATATAGGCTGTTGGGATTGAGTGTGCAGACTTGACACTTACAAGTTGGTCTTTGAGCTGCTCGAAAAGGGCTAATACGCTATTTCTGTCCATACTTTGCTTTGAGTATCGGAGCGTATAGGCGAGTGACTTTGTCTTGAATGCTCTTGGCTATTTCATCGTCTCCCAATACTGCCATCTTTTCGTATTCCAATAGCAACTGCCTTTCCTCGAGAATCTTTCTTTCCCTATCGTTTGTTGTCTTTAGGAGTTCATTGAGTGTAAGTCCTCGAAGCGTTGCTATCGCATTAGACATTATTTCTTTGTCGGTAAACGTGCTGATCTGCTCTAACTGTCTGTCTGTCATAATAATTACCTTGAGTCTAAATGTTATGGTCTACGCAAATGTACACATTATTGTGTCAAGGGATATTTCATCACAAACGTACCTTTTGCCATTACGCACTATCTGATTATGAACATCCAAAATACAGAAACAGTAGGGAAAGAAGGGAGGGGTAGGACGGAAGGAATTTCTTTTCCCCTATTGTTCCCATTATTTCGGCAGTCTGCACTTGGACTCCGCCTTGCGATGCTGAAGTGCGTCCTTTGATTGGCGCTGGAGAAGGTGGGCGAGGTTGGGTTTATTCCCATTCTCCTACTTTCTCTAGCCCACTCGTCCATCAGCAGCGTAACCGCATCCGCAAGGATGACCGCTCCCTATGCATCGGTCGAGCCCGAAGTGGCGAAGACCGATGTCTGAGATTTTATTTCGTCTCCCGACTCCCTTGCGAGTCGCCGTAACATCGGAGATGAGCGATAAGAGAGACCACTCATCTGGTTTCCTAAGCATCAGCCTCTCTGACGATCATGAGATGGTTGAATGTATAGCTCAGATGCGTCAGCCCTGGGCCCCCAAACTAAACCCGGTATTAGTCATCACTATTACCGGGTTTACTGATCACTAATACCGGGTTTAGACTTCACCGAACTCTATCCTGCTCGATACGATACTCCCCGGCGCCGGCATTGGGGATGAATGCGGGATCGGCTGTTGGCGGGGTCGGGTCAGCTATTTGTACTACTTTTGTGTATAATGTATCGGGAGAGGACTCCCCATAGACCACCTTACCATGAAGATGATCCGAAATATTGTCTCTGCACTGGCACTGACGCTGCTGCTCCCACTCGGGCTGACTGCCGGGGTGGGCATCACCACCATCGAGGCGTCCAAGTATGGTGTCCTCCCGGGACGAACGCATGACAGCGGTCCCGGACTGACCGCCCTCCTAAGGGAGGCGAGAGCACTCTCGGAGCAGAGCGACAGCCTGGTGATACGCTTTGCGCCGGGGGAGTATGCGGCCCATGAGCGGTCGCTGCCCCGGGAGACGATCTTTATCTCCAATCACGACCACCACGACGAGAGAGCGGTCGCACTCCTCCTCCGACAGCTCAGGCATACCCGCATAGAGGCGGAGGGGGTCACGCTCCTCGCCCACGGCCGTCTGCTGCCGGTGGTGGTGAGCGACTGTAGCGACCTGACCATCTCCGGCCTGACGATAGACTACCCCGAGCCGACGCTGTCTCAGCTGGAGATCCTCTCCATCGAGGGGGACGAGGTGGTGGCGCGACTGCCGAGGGAGAGCCGCTTCAGGATCGATGAGGGGCGGAGAGTGGTGCTGCTCGGTGAGGGACAGGAGACTGCCGTCGGGTCGACGCTTCCCTTCTCCTCCGATGGGCATATGAAGCCGGGGCGGGCGGATGTCCCCTTTGACCCCCTATCGATCAGCCGCCTGGACGACCATAGCCTGAGGATCAAGGACTGGGCGGAGACCCCTCATCTGTCGGTCGGAGATCGGTATGCGCTGAGGAGCTGGGCTCGTCCCACCCCGGGGATCACGATCACCGACTCGGAGAGGATCAGCCTCCTGGGGGTGACGATCCACTTCGCCGACGGGATGGGGCTGGTGGCGCAGGACACGAGAGACATTACGCTGGATCACTTCGCCGTCAGGAGGCGAGAGGGGAGCGAGCGGTACTTCACGACGCAGGCGGATGCCACCCATTTCTCTAATTGTCGCGGAGAGATCCGATCACAGTATGGGCTCTACGAGGGGATGGCAGACGATGCGATCAATGTCCACGGCGTCTATCTCCGGATCGACAGCCTCCTCTCGCAGACGAGGGTGCTTGCCACCTTTGCCCACCCACAGGCACTCGGTCTCACCTGGGGCGCGGAGGGTGACTCCGTCCGGCTGATCGACCGGGAGACGCTACTCCCACTGATGACCACTACGATCAGCCGGATCACCACCACTGACCCGGAGCATAAGGTGATTGAGCTGGCCGACCCGATACCGGAGAACGCCCCGGCGGAGATGGCGGTGGAGAATTACTCCGCCATGCCGTCGGTGCTCTTTGCGCACAATACCGTCCGGGACAATCGCGCGAGGGGGGCGCTCTTCTCCACTCATCGGCGGGTGGTCTGCCGGGACAACCTCTTTGACCACACCCACGGCAGTGCCATCCTCCTCTGCGGAGATGCCAATGGCTGGTACGAGAGCGGTCCCTGTGAGGAGGTGTGGATCACGGGCAATCACTTCGTCAATGCCCTCACGGCGCGGTACCAGTTTACCGAGGGCGTGATCTCGATCTTTCCCGTTCTCAGGCGGGTGGTGGAGGGACAGTACTACCACGGGCGAGTGGTGGTGGAGAGGAACACCTTCGACATCTCTCCCTCGCCGCTGCTCTATGCGCTCTCGGTCAGGGAGCTGATCTGGCGGGACAATCAGGTCCGCCCCACCGGCGATCACACTCCCCTCTTCGATGACCCGGCATCCCGCCTGATCAACGTCGGCCGCACCATCATTGCTCCTAAGTCACCCGTGTCCCCGGGGCTGGGGTAGTGGAGTTTTTCAGGGCTGACGCATTTGAGCCTTAAAGCAAAGAAGTGATAATCCCTGTCGCTGTGCAATCCTGTCGACTGATCCCAGCCCTACTGCTACCGCCTGCCGATCCCGCTAGGGTGTCGCACTTATTGCCTGACTGGTAAGTGCGACACCCTGGCGGGGTCGCGGGACTACTTGCGTTGCCTGGTCCACGGGTCTTCGGGGCTACGCCCCTCGACCACGTGGCTAGAAAAACGAGCACCCACAAAGGGTGCCCTCCCACACGGGTCGGACGGATCACCGATCTGAACGAGCAAAGCCCTGGCGGGGGCGTGATCTTTTCTCTTGTCGTGTGTGTTCCTTTTCATTACATTTGTGGAAATAAGACAAGTACGATGTCCATTTTGGCTTTATCAATCAGTGTATTATGAAGAGGGAAATTGTAGTGAGCGACGTTTTGCAGCCTTACCTCAGACTTCGGAGTAGCGTGGAGGCGCTTATTGCCTGCTGCGATGATTTGACCGCCGATGATGAGGTTACTTTTGACTTCTCGGGAGTCCTTTTCTCGAGCAGGAGCTTTATGGATGAATTCTACAACAAGCTGATTGTTGAGAGGCATGCACAGGTGACTAACATGACGGGCGAGCTAGCGCGACTTCTCGATGCGGTTAAGTCAACTCAGGTTCCCATCAGTCGAGGGACATCCTCTCGTGTCCAGATACAGGAGGTGGATGATATAGATGAGCTGTCCTTATTCTTGAGTGAGCTTTCTTGTCTATGAATATAGACGCATCAGTCCGTGTGGGGAGTGGCTTTCTGAGTGGGCTTAGGGAGGCACTCCTGATCTTTGAGAAGATTGAGAGAAGTTCGGATCGAGACAGTGTACTAATATTTGAGGAGGGGACTTTCGCAACCCCTCTTTTCTTATCTGCTCTCCTTGCGAGAAAGTTTGATCCTCTGGCTTCCAGTTGTATTGAGTTAGACGTGCGTACCAACTATCTGTGTACAATCAGTTTTGATAATGGCGGTGTCTCTACTGACGACCTGGATGACGTCGAGGAGTATCTCGGATCCTATAGGGATAAGTCATATATTCCCATTATGCGATTTCCCCTTCTTGGCGAAAGATCAAGGGCACATGTGACGTCTGTCGGATCTGCCGTGGCCAATCTGTTAAGATCTAGACTTGACCTAAGCGGCAGGATCTTCACAGGTGTTAATTATTTGATCTCGGAGATATTGGATAACGTCATTGAGCACTCTTTCTCACCTGGCGGTGGGATAGTCTGTCAAGACTATGCTCGCAAAGGGTATATGGATATCTGCATCTTCGACAATGGCGTAACTATCCCTGGCAGCTATAGGAGGGCAAAGCTATTGGACGAGAGTAGTACTGATGCTCAGGCTCTTCAGATTACTATTAATCGCCAGCTGTCGACAAAGAATTCAGCCGGTTCTGTCAATAGAGGATTTGGCATCTCAAGCTCTCGCCAAATGCTGGTGAGTGGGCTACAGGGGGAGTTTGTCATCCTTTCCGGCAGTGCACTCTATGTAAGTACACCGAGGGAAGAGAAGGTTTTCCCGCTCCCGGACCACTTAGGACTACACGGTACCATTGTGGGACTACGCATCCCAAGGGCTGCTGACGACTTTAACCCATCTGATTACTACGAGCTATAGCCTCACTCATGAGGTGTGTAATGATCGCTTACGGTACCAGATCCACCACGGGTCGTCATGGGTTTGTCCCTCCCCAATGCTTGGATAGGAAGCGAGCACCCCGGTAGGGGTGCCCTTCGCCGATTGTAATTTCCCAAAAGGCTGCCCAGCAGGGGACCCCTGTCGGGGTGCCATCAGCAGGGGGCGCTGTACATCGGTCACCGCTACGCGTATGACCGATGCCTATGGAGCGAGCACCCCTGTCGGAGTGCAACGCCGCCGATTGCGCTATCTTGTCGGACGGGTCGGACAGTTCGGACAAGTCGGACGCTCTGCCCAAACTTACCGGCTCACATAGCACGCCGGCATCCGCAAGGGGGTGCCCTTTGCCGATTATTATTTCACGGTAGGCTGCCCGGCAGGGGACCCCGGTAGGGGTCACTTCTGCATAGCCCGGTGGTCGAGGCACGAAGTGCCGAAGACCCCGGGTCTCCTGCGATGCGCCTTATATATCCGATCCCGACAGGGTGTCGGTCCCTCTAACGATCGCCATTACGAGCGACGCCCTGGCGGGGTCGAGGGGGATAATAAGGGTTATGCTTACCCGGGGTCGTCGGGGCTGCGCCCCTCCGACACCCGGGCTATGAACAACGCACCCCTGCCGCTGTCTCTTATACACATCTGACGCTGCCGACGAATAGAGAGGTGTAG
>ERZ1031348.3-NODE-3-length-28367-cov-5.220896_pt1 | contig 28367 bp, 17 predicted proteins | sample MGYA00517286_ERZ1031348 | MGnify/ENA primary metagenome ERZ1031348 (study PRJEB33718, sample SAMN03159852) | human skin metagenome | collected 2014-02-25 | study: EMG produced TPA metagenomics assembly of the PRJNA266117 data set (Human skin bacterial metagenome and... | reverse complement strand
ATGTCGCCAGCCGTCGCCGGCTGGCCGATGCCTCCCTGCAGGCGCCCATCTCCGGTGAGATCTACAAGCGGTATGTGGAGGTCGGCAGCTATGTCAATCCCGGCGCCAAGCTCTTTGATATCGTCGATGACTCGCAACTCAAGGCCACCTGCTTCGTGACCGAGCGCCAGCGGATGCAGCTCTCTAAGGGACAGACTGTCTCCGTCACAAGTGAAGTCTATCCCGACAGGATCATCTCGGGGGAGATCTCCATGGTGGGTAATAAGGCGAATCATGCCCTTGCCTTCCCCGTAGAGGTGATACTGGATAAGGAGAGCAAGGATGGTCTGCGACCAGGAATGTATGTCTCCGTCACCTTCGGCAGCAGCGAGGAAACGCACGGGATCCTGATCCCTCGTAGAGCAATTATCGGCAGCGTCAAGGACGCTCATGTCTACCTCGTCGAGGAGGGTATCGCGAGAGAGCAAGCCATCACAGTCGGCGGTCTCATCGGTGATCAGATCGAGGTCATTGATGGACTTAAGAGCGGCGACTGCATCATCGTATCCGGTCTGATCAATGTGTCGGATCGTCTGCCCGTCAAGGCGGTTAATGACAGACAAGGGGAGTAAGGTATGAAAATCGTCAAGACATCTATTGAGCGCCCGATTTTTGTCACGGTCCTCTTTATCCTGCTGACCGTGCTGGGCTTCTTGAGCTTCAGGAGCTTGAGTGCAGAGCTGATGCCGAAGTTTACGCCGCCGCTTCTCAACGTACAGATCATCTACCCCGGTGCCTCGCCGACAGAGGTGGAGAACTCTCTGACGAAGAAGGCGGAGGAGGTCCTCTCCAGTATGGAGGGCATCGACCAGATGCAGTCCTACTCCTTTGAGGGCATGTCGATGATCATGGTCTCATTCGACTTCGGGACCGATATCGACAAGGCGATGACTGATGCTCAAAACCGTCTCTCTGCCAAGCGTGCGGAGCTCCCTCGGGATATCATCTCTCCTATGATCTCTAAGGTATCGGTCGATGAGAAGCCTATCCTGATCCTGTCTGCTACAGCTGACATCGGGTCGACGGATCTCTTTGACCTCATCGACAAGCGTGTCGTCCCCGAGCTGTCACACATCAAGGGAATTGCCAATGTGGGGCTGGTCGGTGGCGTAGAGCGCGAGATTCAGATCAATCTCGACAAGGGCAAGATGCAGGACCTCGGCATCACGCCGGTCATGGTGCAGGGCGCCATACGTGCCTCCAACCTCGACTTCCCCACCGGCTATCTCAGGAGCGATGAGTCGCAGATGGCGGTCCGTCTCTCCGGCAAGATCACCTCCATCGACCAGCTCTGTAAGCTGATCCTCCGCAATGTCAATGGCACTGCCATCCGTCTCGAGAATGTCGCTGAGGTGGTCGATGGGGTCAAGGATCCGGTCAAGATGGGGCGCGTCAATGGTCAGGAGGCGATCCTCCTCAATATCCTCAAGCAGTCTGACGCCAACGCCCTCGATGTAAGCAAAGCGGTGGCGGGACAGATCCGGATCCTCGAGGAGCGCTACGCCTCCGATGGTCTTAGGATAGAGGTGGCGCAGGACACCACCACCTTTACGCGCAATGCGATCAGCTCCGTGCTGACAGACCTCTTGCTTGCCATCCTCTTGGTGTCATTAGTGATCCTGCTCTTTCTCCACAATATCCGCAACGCCCTGATCGTTATGATCGTGGTGCCGGTGTCTCTGATCGCCTCCTTCATCGGGATGAGACTCTTTGGCTTCACGCTGAATATGATGTCCCTCCTGGCACTCTCGCTGGTGATCGGCGTCTTGGTGGACGATGCAATCGTGGTCATCGAGAACGTTTATCGCCACATGGAGATGGGGAAAAACCGAGTCCGCGCCACTTGGGATGCCATGAATGAGATCGGCATCACCGTCATCTCGGTCACCATGGTCCTGGTGGTCGTCTTCCTGCCAATCATCTTCACCAACTCGCTCGTCTCAGACATCCTGCGGCAGTTCTGCGCGGTGATCGTGATTGCGATCCTCTTCAGCCTCCTTGCCGCCCTGACCCTTGTGCCGCTGCTCACCTCCCGGCTGGGGAATGTGCAGCCACTGCGCACCGACAGCTTCATCGGACGGATGCTCAGTGGGTTTGAGAGTGGTATCAGTCGCTTTGCAGAGCGTATTTCCACGGTAACCCGTTGGGGACTGAGTCATCGCTGGACGCTAGCGCTCATCGTCGTGGCCATGATGGCGGGTGTGATGGCGCTTTTCCCACTTGGATTCATCAACTTTGAGTTCCAGCCCTACATGGACCGACAGGAGTGCATCATCCAGCTGGAGATGCCCAAGGACATCTCCATGGAGGAGTCCAATCAACTGGTGCGCAAGGCTGAGGACTGGCTGATGCAGCGACCTGAGGTGGAGAAGGTGGTGACCATGGTCGGCCTCACTAGCGATAATGGTCAGAGCAGCAAGGGGACACCCTATCTCGCTGAGATGAATGTCAAGCTCAAGAAGGTCCCCGGCGGTACTGAGACTTATGTGGCTAAGATCCGGAAACCGCTCTCGGACTACCTCGTGGATGCGCGTGTGAGGGTCTGCAATGTGAGTATGACCGGTACCGTCTCCAAGGCGTCTGTGGAGTACGTCATCTCCGGAGCCGACAAGGACTCAGTGGCTCTCTATGCCGACAAGGCGCTCTTTGCACTGAGCACGATCCCGGGCGTGATCCAGCCATGGCTCTCCGTCGAGAATGCCACACCGGAGGTCACTGTGCACGTCGATCGTGACAAGATGTCCAATCTTGGGCTCACCCTGGACAATGTGGGTATGATGATGCAGACGAGCTTCCAAGGCAATGACCAGCTCAGGTTTACAGATGGGGACTATGAGTACGCTATAAACATCCGTGCCGATAAGGTCTCTCGTCGATCCATCGAGGACGTTGCCGGACTTATGGTCGTCAATGGTCAGGGCGATCTCATCCGGCTCTCGCAATTTGCCGATGTCAGCCTCGGTATCGGTCCCAGCCGACTGGAGAGGTACAATCGCAATAGCTCCGTCACGCTGCGCGCTCAGGCCTACGGTGTGCCTGCCGGCGCGATTGCCAAGGAATTTATGTCCCGCCTCGACAGTGAGAATATGCCCGGTGGCGTCCAGATACAGACCGCCGGTGATATGAAGAAGATGTCCGACTCAATGAGCGTTCTTATGACGGCGATCCTGCTCTCGCTCCTCTTCATTTACCTGGCACTGACGCTGCTCTACAACAACTGGACCGACCCGCTCGTCGTGATGATCGCCATCCCGCTCTCAGTCGTCGGTGCCCTGCTCGCCCTCGCCCTTACCAATACTGCCATGAGCATCTATGCCATGCTCGGTATGGTGATGCTGGTAGGTCTTGTCGCCAAGAATGCGATCCTGCTGGTGGACTTCGCCAACGAAGCTCGAGCCGAGGGGCTGCCGGTGGATGAGGCGCTGATACAGGCGGTCAAGCTCCGTACGCGACCGATCCTGATGACCGCCCTATCGACCATCATCGGTATGCTCCCCGTTGCCCTCTCGAATGGCTCTGGTGCTGAGCTCCGGACCGGTATGGCATGGGTGATCATCGGTGGTATGGCTCTCTCTACCCTACTGACGCTGATCGTTGTGCCGGCGCTCTACAAGGCTTTCCACGCCCGTCAGAGATCGACTACAAAGCAGCGAGTGGACATCGATGCCCTGCTGACGGAGTAGTCCCCTTTTTACCAAAAATGAAGTGGGCGGCGCAGACAAATCTGAACCGCCCACTACTACATCATTCCACTCTATACACAGCGTCATAATCAATATCTGAGCTCATACTCCTACTGCAGCCCCCTCCGATACGGAATGCAATTGGTCAGAGAGGGAGACCACTTTTCTATTACCGGTATTAGTCTTCACTAATATCGGTATTAGTACTCACTACTACCGGTATTAGTTTTGACTCTTACCGATATTAGTCCGAGGGCATAACCTCATGATCGGGACAACGTACCGACCTAAAGCCCTATACCATTCATATCAAACAGAAAACCAGAAACTTACATACGACATACATGTACAATGTCAAAGATAGAACCACTCATGACTCTGCTGGTCCAATGGACCATTTATCTAGATGAAGTGGGCGGTGCAGAGATGTTTCTGCACCGCCCACTATGAGTATGCCTCCTGAGAGAGGAGGCTAGGTGAGTCTATCAGAGGCCGAGCTTAGCGCGAAGGGCCTTGGGGAGAGCATCCTTGTGGATGGCGATATTCATCGTCTTACCGGCTACAAAGGCAGGGGTAACGTACCAGATGCCCTTGTACTTGCCACTCTCGCCCCAGGAGTTCTTGACCATATAGAATTTCTTACCATTCTGATCCTTGGCGATACCGTAGATCAGCATGCCGTGGTCGTCAGTCAGCTCGAGGGTGTCGAAGCCCTGCTGGCGATACTCGGGGCTTACCTCGATCTCCTTGATACCGGGCTTGGAGATGCGCTCCATCACCATGCGGTGACGCTGGTTGTCAGAGGCACCTACCCAGCGCTCCTGGTCGGAGCCTGCATTCTCCGGCAGGTCGAGGTCGGCAAGGATGCCGAGACCGTCGCGGGTAAAGCCGGGCTCGCTCACGTCCGTACCCCAAGCGATGGTGAAGCCGTTATTGATCGCATTGTCGATCGTCTCCATCAGCTCGTCGAGGGTGACGTTGTAGCTGGCACTGTGACGCCAATTGTCGGGGATCGGGATGATATAGGGCTCGTAGAGCGGCTGGCTCATGTAAGAGGTGAGGGATACGTAGTTATTCGCATCGATCTTCATGGCCTTGCGGAGGCTCTCCGGGGTATAGGTCTTACCATCTACTGTAAAGGTCTTGGGAGCCTCTCCGAGATAGGTGTCGATGATACCGTCGTAAGCCTTCGTCCAGACGGGAGATAGCGTCCCACGGCGATCCATATTCTTCAGCAGACCATCAAGGAAGCCCTTGGTGATGGCGTAGAGCTCCTGATGGTTGTGGCGCTTGGTGCCGTAGTTGAGTCCCTGCATCTCAGACATCGGGATGATGCCGTAATGCTGCACGGCGTAGATGACGTCGTAGAAGCTTCCGCCCTCAGCAAAGTTCTGATTGCCATGGTAGCGCACATAGTCGCGAGCCTTATCCTTATAGGACATGGCTGCGGTGTACATAGGTGCGGTAACCAGCTTAGGACCACCCTGTCGGATAGACTCAGCCTCGAGGAAGGAGTGGGTGCTGAAGGACCAGCAGGTACCGGTGGATGCCTGATCCTGTACCGGGGTAATCTCGCATGCCTTTACGGTCGTGAAGACATACTCGTCAGACTTCTCAGTGGATGTCTGTGCTGCAGCCGTAAGGGTGAAGGTGCCTGCGGCGGCAAGACTCATCAGTAGATAAGAAAGAGTTCTTTTCATGCTGTGGATGAAATTAGTGGTTTATAAAAAATGGTTGATTAAAATCCTTAACTATAGGGCTTCAGGTCGAGATCCTCTGCCAGTCGCTCGACCCACTTATTCTTCTGGACAAAGTAGTCATACTTCTCCGATGGGGTCGTCGGACCTATCTCGCGAGGGTCATTGACAATACGGAAAGAAAGGGTCAGGAAGTCGTTACTCAAGCTGTCTCTCAGATACTGAAGCAGATGATCAGTTACCTTCTCCATCTCAGCCTTCTCCGTCTCACTGAAGACCTTCATCTCGAGAGAGTATGGGGGAGTAAAGAGCGGAGGATGATCTTTCATGGCACCGGCAATCAGACGATCCACTCCGGGCTGATGTCGGTAAGTCGTCCACGCCCCCTTGAGTTGCTCCTCTGTAAAGGGATTGTTTCTCTTTGGCCGATTAGCAGATGGGGCTACCGTCGGCTGCCCCTGATCAGCGGTTCGCCGTCCTGTAGAGAGCGAGAAGCCATAGCGGCTCTGTGCGCTCTGCTGAGGCACGGAGCTGACCGGCTGCTGGTAGGACCTAGCCGGCTGTTGCTGCTGTTTCGGTTGCTGCTGATTTTGGTATCCTCCCCACTGTGGCTGTCCCTCACTCTGCTGAGGGGTGGGTTGCTGTGATACAGGCTGCTGAGGTGCAGGTCGCTGCTGAGGCTGCTGCATGGTCGGCTGAGTCAGTGCCTGCTTAGGCGGTGCAGGTGTCTCTGTCACCTCAGCCGGTGCCTTGAGCTCGCTCGTCGGTGAGAGCTCGCACATCTTGAGGAGAGCCACCTCCAGGGCGAGCCTTCGCTCACTGCTACTCTTGTACTTGGAGCCAAAGGCGGTGGAGATCTTCAGGTAATTCCAGATCTGCCCCGGCTTGAGAGTGGTGCTCACTTTATTCATCCGCTCCTTGATAGACTCCGGGGCCTCGACGAGGGCAATGGTATCCTTGGTCCGAGCCACGAGGAGATTGCGGAGGAAGTTGGAGAACCCCCTCATCACCACATCTGTATCGTAGCCCCGACGGAGGAAGTTGTCCACCAGCTGGAGCACCTTATTGTGATTGCCTCGGGTGATGTAGTCAAGGAGTGAGAAGTAGCCGTCCTCATCGAGGAGGCTTAGGTTTTTCCGCACCCCCTCGACCGTGACCGAGCCGTTGCCAAAGCCGGCTATCTGGTCAAACATACTCAGCGCATCACGCATTCCACCATCTGCGCTGAGGGCAATCAGCTGGAGTGCCTCTTTATCCGCCTTGCCCCCCTTATCCTGAGCCACATACTCCAGGTGTCGGGCAATATCATCGGAGGTGATCCGACGGAAGTCGTAGACCTGACAGCGTGAGATGATGGTGGGGAGGACCTTCTGCTTCTCTGTGGTGGCGAGGATAAAGATGGCATGTGCCGGCGGTTCCTCGAGTGTCTTCAGGAAAGCATTGAAGGCACTGGAGGAGAGCATATGCACCTCGTCGATGATGTATACCCGATACTTACCTGTCGTGGGGGCGATGTAGACCTGATCGATGAGGTTTCGGATGTCGTCGACGGAGTTGTTGGATGCCGCGTCGAGCTCAAAGATATTGTACGACCGCTGCTCGTTGGCGGCGATGCACTCGCTGCACTCATTGCACGCCTCGCCCTCAGGTGTACGGTGCTCGCAGTTGATGGTCTTGGCAAAGATGCGGGCGCACGAGGTCTTGCCCACTCCTCTCGGACCGCAGAAGAGGTAGGCATGGCTGAGCTTGTCCTCCTTGATCGCATTGAGGAGCGTGGTGGTCAGCGCCTCCTGCCCCACCACGTCTCTGAAGGTGGAGGGGCGATACTTTAGCGCCGATACGACAAAGTCACTCATCGTCGATTACAGAGAGGAGGCATCAAAGTTGATCGGCAGCAGGTCACGGCAGTCCTCGACCACAAGTGCCGACTCCGGACCTGCAAGGATCACGGGGAAGGGGTGGTGATGGCGGTCAGCCATCTCCAGCATCACCTGGCGACAACCACCGCATGGAGCGCAGGTCTTGATGACCGAGCCGTCCTCCCGTGCACCCACGATCACGAGCGAGGTGACGGGATCGTCGGGATAGAGGGCGCCTGACTGGAAGAGGGCGGTCCGCTCGGCACATAGTCCGAGGGGGTAGGAGGCATTCTCCTGATTGGTCCCAAGGACGATCCGTCCGCTCTCCAGACGGAGGGCGGCAGCGACGTGGAAGTGGGAGTAGGGGGCATAGGCTCCGGAGACGATCTCCTTCGCCTTAGCCACAAGCTCCTGATCCTCCGGTGAGAGCCGGTCGATCGGTAACTCCCTGACTGGTATCTCTATATCTCTACGCTCTGACATAAATTCGCTTTGCTTAGTACTCGTAGCGATAAAGATACGAAAAATCTCCTGGTTTTTTGCCCTTTTTGCTCTTCCCTTACGACCTTTATAGAGGGTAAAAGAGTGGCAGGAGCCAGACCATAGCAGCTATGACGACCACCTGGAGGGGCAGACCTACCCGTACGTAGTCCATAAAGCTGTACTTCCCGACGCTCATCACCATGGCATTGGGTGGGGTGGAGAAGGGACTCATAAAGCACATACTCGCCGCTACGGAGACCCCGATCATGAAGGGGATGGGACTCACCCCAAGGGCTGAGGCTGCCTGAAGAGCGATAGGGGCAAAGAGTACTGCTGTCGCTGTATTGCTGATAAACATGGTCAGCAGCTGCGTACCGAGCATGATCCCCGCCAGCACCGCATAGGGGCCATAAGTCCCGAGCCCACTCACGATACCTCCTGAGATCATGGAAGAGAGGCCGGTATTGTCCATCGCCGTCGCCAGCGGTATCATTGCGGCAAAGAGGATGACGCTCTCCCAGCTGATCGTCCCTATAGCATCCTTGACACTCCGGAAGCAACGAGTCAGGATCAGCAGTATATCAGCCACCAGGACTGCCATCACGGGAGGGAGCCAATTAAATATCATCGCCAGTATCATCAGGAAGATGATTACAGCCGCCACCGGACCCCGCTCGCTGATAATGGCCTTAGAGGCTTCCGTCGCCGGTTCGCCAAGGAGGATCAGGTCAGTCTCCTGAGCCCCCAGTCGCTCTATGTCCTCCCATGTGCCCTGCAAGAGGAGCATATCCCCCTCCTGGAGCGTGGCACGGGAGAGCCTGTGGGTAATGTAGGAGCGATTACGCTGGAGACCGACGACACTGATCCCATAAGTCTGACGCAAGTCGGTATCGCTGATCCGCCTGCCGACCAAGCGGGAGCCGTGCTTTACGACTACCTCGGCAAGACCGTACTCGCTGAAGGAGAGCCGTCCCGAAAAGGTCCTCTGCCCCTCCAGCTCGTCATCGAGGAAGGTGAGGCAAGCCTCGTCAGCCAACCTCTTCACATCCTCATACGCCCCATTCACATGGAGCACAAATCCCCGGTGGAGCATCGTCTCAGCAGTTGGTACAGTGGCGCGAGCCCCGAGGTGGACACCCTTAACGCCGATCACGCTACAGTGGAAGCGCCCCGTCAGGTCGAGCTCGGCAAGCGTCTTCTTCCGCAAGAAGCTCCCCTCCTCGATCCGCAGACGGTAGAGGTCCTCGAGCAGGTTGTACTGACTACTGAGTTGCTCGGGACTCTTACGGATCCGCTTCGTATCAATAGCTGACTCTTCACCGCGAGTGAGCAGTTTGGATAGCGGTCGCAGGAGTGCCCCACAGATCAGGAGGATCACCAGACCGACCGGAAGGGTGGTAAAGAATTGTAATCCCTCGTGACCGGACTCTATGAGTGAGTTATGTACGATCAGCGTAGGCGGCGTACCGATCAGCGTCATCATCCCTGAGATACTGCAGGCAAAGGCCATCGGCATCAGCAATCGGCGTGCATCCACGCCCGACTGCGCCGCTATCGTCACCACGATCGGCATCAGTATGGCGACGGTGCCGGTGTTGCTGACGAAGAGTCCACAATGATCGTCACGAGGATGACAAGGTAGAAGAGCCTCAGGTCGCTCTCCCCTGCAAGTGAGAGCACCTTATTGCTGATCAGTCGAGCAAGACCGGTCTGCGTGATGGCGCCGCCGACGATAAAGAGCCCGGCGATCATGATGACGACCGAGTTGGAAAATCCTGCCAGCCCCTCCTCAGGAGTGATGACTCCTGTCAGCACCAGTGCCACCATGGAGCAGAGCGCCACCACATCCGACCGGATCCGCCCCCACACCAGCAGACCCGCCGTGACTATGAGAATGATAAGTACTTGGACCATCGTAAATCGATTTCTGTACGGTGGTGATTATTCTTGGTTTTCCACAAAGATACCGAAAATGGAAGTCCCCTACCCCAATCTATATTACACTGGTGCACAGCAGACAGAGAGAGGATCGACCGACATCGCAATGCCGATCGATCCTCAGTTTTAGTCAGTGGACAGTGAGGTACTTAGTCAGCCCTTCCGCTCACGAAGTCCCTTCGCCATACGCTTCATAGCCTCCTCGATGATCGAGCGAGGCTCGCCGACATTGAGACGCATAAAGTAGTCCCCGCCGGTACCAAACATCCGCCCGTCATTCATGAAGACCCCACACTTCCGGATCAGGAAGTCGACCAGCTCGTCCGGATTCTTAAATCCTGCATCCGTGAAGTCGAGGAAGATCAGGAACGAAGCCTCGGGGCGGATCATCTTCACGCCCGGCATCTCCCGCTTGAGGAAGTCCTGTACAAAGTCGACATTCTCGGCAATGTAGTCCATGCAGGCACGCGACCACTCATCACCCTGCTCGTAAGCAGATGCGATGGCATCATAGGTCCAGCAGGAGGCTGCCTCGAGACCACACTGAAGCATGTAAGCAAAGGCCTTATCCCTCAGCTCCTTATTGGGTATATAGTAATGTGAGCCGATCACTCCGGGCATATTGAAGACCTTGGACGGAGCCATCAGCGACATCGTGATCTCACGAGCCTCGTCGGAGATGGAGGGGAAGGGATGATGCTGCACGCCTCTGTAGCTCAGGTCGGCATGGATCTCATCACTCATAATGAGTACACCGTGCTCATGCGCCATATGAGCTACACGCTTCAGCTCCTCATCACTCCACACACGTCCACCGGGATTGTGCGGGTGACAGAATAGCAGCATCTTGGACTGAGAGAGAGCCTCATCCAGTCGGTCCCAGTCGATATAGAAGCGCTCGTCACGCACCAGCAGAGGCGCCTCCACCAGCTTGCGGTTGCTCCCGCGGATGACGTTGGCAAAGGGGTAGTAGACCGGGGGAAGGATCGTGATCCCGTCGCCCTCGTGCGAGAAGCACTGGATCAGCTTGTAGTACCCGGAGACCACACCGGGCGTGTATGAGATCTCCTCCTTGGCGGGACGGAAACCATATCGCTTCTCAAACCAGCTCTGGATAGCCTCGAAGTAGCGATCTGGCGGGAAGGTATACCCCAGCACCGGGTGCTCAAGACGCTTGCGGACTGCATCGCCTACAAAGGAGGGTGTAGCGAAGTCCATATCAGCGATCCAGAGAGGAAGGATATCCTCATACTCGCTCTCGAAGTGACCGTAGCCGTCATACTTCATACAGCTGGTCCCATGTCGGTCGATGACCTTGTCAAAGTCGTACTTTGCCATAACGCAAGATTAAAGTGTTGTTTAAATCGTTTAAGTTCGTCTCAAAGGTACAAATTGTTCTGCTTTTTCTAACACCCCCTCTCGGCAAAGGGTTCCACGCCACCCTGTCACTCGCCACGTATCGCCACCCTATCGTGTCAAGAATCCCGGGAGAAAAAGCGGGCAAATCCTCTTACCGATAAGAGTCATCACTAATACCGGTATTAGTGATCTCTAATAGCGGTAATAGTCGCGACTAATACCGGTAATAAAAAACCCCTCCAGCAAACGGCTCTACTACAGCATCCCTGCCACCTTCCGCTCAAGTCGTCCGGGAGTCCAGCCCACCTCAGATCTATCTAAAAACACGACCGACGCAAACAGAAGACATTATTCCGCAAACGACACTCACAATGTGTTTGGCTTCAAAATCAAACGTTACATGCTACATATCAATAACTTACGAGATTAAACCATTATCTCCCTACTATATGTGGCAGTGCGTAAAAGAAAGAGTGTAACACTAATGTCGTCAAAATGCAGTATGTTTGCCACAACGAACCACTACCTTTGGCGCAGATCAAATGGACGCAGCGTCAGACAACTACTGCCCTACGCTAAACCATGACTTGCAGCAGAATCACAATTTACACTTAATTAAATAGATCATGAAGAGAACTAAGACACTGCTCTACACACTTGCAGTAGGTCTGCTGACAGTCAGCTGCACCTCTGACAAAGAAGAGCTAACAGAACCCCAAAGCGCGATACCTCTGGCAAAAGTGTCTGCCAGATCAGAGGGTCCCGGGCTCATTACAGTTTCATGGACAATGGGAAGTAGCGAAGTAAGCAGCGACTGCATCGGAGTGATGGTCTCGTACTTCGACCCGATCCTGAATCACAAAGTACTGCTCGGTGGTAAGCCTGAGCAAGGATCGGTGGTTGCCTCCGGTCTTGCCGAGTGTGCCGGGACGATTGACTTCACCGTAACCTCCTACAGTAGTACCGGTGACGCCTCAGCATCTATGACCACCTCTGCCGTCAGCAGGCATATGGCAATGACTTACACCACTAAAGCGTGGAAGGATATCCCTCTAAGCGCCGATCAACTCAGCACAAATGCTCAGGAGGAGTCTGAGGGACCTATTGAGAACCTTACCAATGGTGATCTAACTGACTACTTCCACTCTGACTGGCATGGCTGGGTGGACGTAAAGCAGCTCCACAACATCATCATCGACCTCAAGAGCGGTACCACGGCTCAGGATATGATCCTTGGTTACGCTCCCCGCCCCGGAAAGGAGGGTGAGTCTGTCAAGGATGCTAGAGTTTCCTTCAGCAAGGACGGGAATAACTGGTCTGCACCGACCTCTGTCACCTTCGATATGCCCAAGGAGAGTGGCGTGAGGGTCAATTGCGAGTACTTCAGCGTGCCTGCAGACACCCGCTATATCAGACTCGAGCCGACTTCCCGCTACGATGACACCGATCTCGTCAGCCTACTTGGTACAGATGGCGGTGACAGATACTTCCATATGGCAGAGCTATGGCTCTCCCAAGTGACGGAGTACAATGAGCATGACCCCGAGATCGCCATCAAGGAGATCATAGAAAACAACAAGAAGGCGAACGCTACAAAGTAACATAGTGAGCATAATAGAATGAAACGCAATAGTATCATAAAGAGCGTGTCATACCTCATAGTGACCCTTCTCCTCTCCGGGTCACTCGGTATGTCCCTGGAGGCCAAGGCCCAGAAGAGTAGTGAGGTCACGGTAAGTGGTACCGTTATAGACGGGACCATCGATGAACCATTTATTGGCGTGACTATCCAAGCGATCGGCACAACACTTGGCACGACCACCGACCTCAATGGGCACTTCACCATCAAGGTCCCGGATCAGGTAACCCTTTCATTCTCCTTTATTGGGTACAAGCCCAAGCAGGTAAAGGTGAATGGCGCCACAAGTGATCTGAAGGTCGTGCTGCAGGAGGATACCCAGGCACTGGAAGAGCTTGTAGTCATTGGGTATGGAGCTTCCCGCAAGGAGGACCTCTCCACCTCGATCTCCACTATGAATATTGACGAGAGCCTGAAGTCACGCCCGGCAAATCTGGCTAATATGCTTCAGGGTCGTATGCCCGGTGTCACCATCCAGAACAATGGTGGTAACCCTATGAAAGGTGCTGAGCTCAATATCCGAGGCAAAGGGTCTCGCGGTGGGGATCAGGTACTCTATGTCGTGGATGGGGTACCGGGTGCACCCTTCAACATTGAGGATGTAGAGAACATTACTGTCCTGAAGGACGCTTCCTCAGCAGCCATCTATGGTGCCTCTGTAGGATCCGGCGGTGTAATCGTGGTAACCACTAAGAAGGCCAAGGAGGGCAACCTGCATGTGGATATCAACAGCTCCTATAGCTTTGACCAGATCACCAAGAAACCTCAGGTAACCACAGCAGGTCAGTACATCAAGGTGTGGAATAAGGTCGTAGAGAATGGCGATGCCGCTGCTCTGCCCGCAGTGGCTAACGTCAGCCTGTACCCCTATGGGATGATTGATCGCACCAATTGGATGGATGAGATCTTCCGTCTCGGCTCTATGAAGCATGTGGCCGCCTCGATCAGTGGTGGTAGCGAGAGACTCAGTGCCCTCTTCTCTGTATCGTATGATCGCCACGACGGCATCCTGAAGAATACGTGGTCAGATAGCTTTGGAGCACGACTCAATGCAGACTTCACAGTAAATAAGTGGCTGAAGCTCACTCAGAGTCTCCACTTCACTCATGATAATGGTCAGGGAGGTAATATCAATGACTATGGTCATGAGGGAATCCTCGCGGACGCAACCTTCTACCCTACGGCTGCCACCATCTATGAGATGGACGAGAATGGTAAGGAAATCCTCGATGCAAAGGGTAATAAGGTGTGGGGTGGTACCATCCCGGCTTACTACGCTAAGCAGGGAATATCAGGCTATGGTATGATCAACAATCCGGTAGCCTCCCTATTCCGACTCCACGAAAACCAGCCGGCATCAACCCTCTTCTCCACAACGTCACTGAATATCAAGCCTCTTTACGGACTAGATATCATCAGTCGTCTCTCTCTCGGTGAGGACTGGGGTCGCTACGAGGGTTTCACACCGGCTGTCAGAGAGGTCGGAAGCCGTGGCTCGCAGAACTCTCGCACTATCTACAACTCACTACACAACAGATGGATATGGGAGACCACTGCAACCTATGCACGGGTCTTTGGTGACGATCACCATATTAGTGCGATGGCAGGGTACACTATGCAGTACGACAACTGGCGCGACAACTGGGTAGAGGGGTCAGAGCTCCCTAGCGAGGATCTCAATAAGATCATCCTCTCCAATGCCACTAAGGTCCCTACAAAGCCCACCGAAGGTATCGTAGAGGAGTCTATGATCTCCGGCTTTGGTCGCTTTGCATACTCTTATGCCGACAGATACTTCTTCACCGCCTCCGTGCGTAATGATCTTTCCTCCAAGCTGGATCCATCCCACCGCTCTGCAGTCTTCCCTGCTGTCTCCGGCTCGTGGAAGATCTCCAGTGAGGACTTTATGAGGGATATGGATGTCATCAATCTCCTTAAGATCCGCGCTAGCTGGGGTCAGGTGGGAAGTGTGGCAACCGTCAATCCGTACGCCTACAACGTCTCTATGGCACAAGCACGCCAGACTGTATTTGGCATTGACAACCATACAGTAACCGGTTACTACCAGAAGGGCATCTCTAATACGGACCTCAGATGGGAGACCACGGAGTCATGGGGAGTGGGACTTGATATGGGGCTCTTTGATAGGCTCTCTCTCACGGCAGACTACTTCCACAAGCTCACTAAGGACCTCATCGAGCGGGTACCGATCGTCTCCACGATGGGTGTCGAGGAGGAGCCTCTGGGTAACGTAGGTTCTGTTTTGAATAAAGGCTGGGAGTTTCAGCTTAATTACAATGATCGCTCAGGGGACTTCACCTGGGGCGGATTTGCCAACATGAGCATCATCAACTCTGAGGTACTCGATCTCGGTAGTCGTGACTACATCCAGGACAACCTGGTTGTCAATAGTATGTCACCCATCCGCTCTAAGGTGGGTCTGCCTTGGCAGTCCTTCTACCTGATGGAGGCTGACGGAATCTTCAAGAGCAATGAAGAGGTAGCAGCCTATACCCACAAGGATCCTGAGTCCGGCGCTGTATCTCCCATCCAGCCTAATGCCAAGGCAGGAGACATCAAGTTTGTGGACCAGAATAATGATGGAGTCATCAATACGGAGGACTATAAGTACTTCGGCTCCTATATGCCCAAGTTTACCTTCTCATTCGGAGCTAACTTCGGCTGGAATGGAATAGACCTCTCCTTAGACTTCCAGGGGATCCAAGGCAATCAGATCTACAACGCCTACAAGCAGATGACTCTCACGGGTCGCGGAGTAGAGGGCAATATGAACGCCCTCGTGATGAAGTCCTTTGACTTTGACCCCAACTCTGGTATCCCGAGGATAGGTGTGGCAAGGGATGACAATGGCAACTACTCGAGTGCCAACAGCTACTTCCTCGAGGACGGTAGCTATCTGAGGCTTAAGAATGTGACCCTCGGCTACACGCTTCCCAGGGTTTGGATGGAGGCTATATCTATGCCTCAGGCGACGGTACGCTTCTATCTCAATGGATCCAATCTCCTCACCTTTACCAAGTATAGTGGCATTGACCCCGAGGTAGGAAGATATGGAGTGGATGCCGGGCGCTATCCATTGTCTCGCACTTTTTCCTTGGGACTTAATGTCAGTCTCTGATTATAATGGATCGAATAAGAACGAATACGACTATGACACCCAATACAAAAAGCATACTCTCCGGGCTCTGCGCCGGACTTTTACTCATCGGCAGCGGATCGCTCATTACCTCGTGTGCCGATAGCGACTTCCTCAATCACGAGCCTTATGCCAACGGAGACACAAATAAGGACTTCTATAAGGATCCAAATAATCTCCGTCTCGCAGTAGATGCTCTCAATCGCTTCACGAGCGAGGAAGGGACGACGGGTCGTGGCTACATGTGGATGGAGAACGCATCTGACAACTGCATCACCGGTCGTAATCAAGCCGAAGCAGCTCAGATCAAGAACTTCACTATGGATGCCAGCAACGGACGTGACTGGAATGAGAACTGGGATCGTATGTATCAGGTGATCGGCTCAGCCAACGAGCTGATCAAGGCTGTAGACAATCTCCATGTGGAGGGAGAGCTAAGAGACTACGTCCTTGGCAACGCCTACTTCTATCGTGGAATGGCCTATCTCTGGCTGGCACCCTGGCACGGCGATGATGGTCCCAATGGAGGGATCCCCATCATCACTGACAAGACACCGGTATCAGAGATGGACTCTGATCGGCCAAAGAGTGTACTGGAGAATTATGACCTGATCATCTCTGATATGGATCAGGCTGCTGCACACCTACCTCTCTTCTCTCAGCAGTCCGATGACCAATACGGGCGTCCGTGGAAGGCTGCAGCATGGGGTCTTGCTGCCCGAGCAGCACTATACGCCGCCCAATTCGACGCGAAGTATTACGACAAAGTGATCGAGTACTGTGATCGGATCATCAACCTCTCAGGAGCTGATAAGCGTTCTTTGTATCCGGACTTCTCTACACTCTTTACTGCTAAGAATAACTTCTCGTCAGAGTACATTTTCTCATTCCTCGGATCAGCTACAGCAGCAGCCGGACCGAAGTGGCATGGTATGAGTTTCCAGAACGGAGGCTTCGGGAGGTTCAACACATGGGGATACTTTTGTCCCACAGCTGAGCTCTACGATGCCTACGAGGATGGTGATGTGCGTCGCCAAGCGTCTTTTGCAGGGCCTGGTGACAGAGTAGTATTTATGGATCTGGACTTTAAGCTTGGAGTGCCCACAATCTCCAAGGATAAGCAAGGAAAGGAAATCAGAACCATTGATGAAAAACTCCTGCCGTCCACCCCTGCAAATATTCTGCTCACGAAATGGATCAGCCCCTATAGGACAGCTGATAATGCAGGTAAGGAGTTCTTCCAGAATGGTAACTTTATGTGCACAACTCTCGGAATGGTAGTTCTGAGATATGCTGATATCCTGCTTATGAAAGCAGAAGCTCTGATCTGGACGAGGGGCGAGGGAAATGCTGAGGCGGTCTCTATCCTCAACCAGATCAGGACCCGTGCCGGGCTGTCAGCTAACTCTCAAGGGACTAAGTCGGAGCTCAAGCAGGAGCGTCGCTGTGAGTTGGCGTTTGAGTTCCTGACCCCGAGATGGCTTGATCTGATGCGCTGGGGTGACTTTGATCTCCTAGAGCAACCCCTGCACGGATTTGATCTCAATTACTATGGTATGACTTACGATCCTGCAACGGGTAAGGGTGAGAGGAAGCTGATCGAGGTATGGCCGGCTCGTAAGTTTAATCCTGCTGTGAATAAGGTCTTCCCGATCCCGCAGTCCGCCATTGACGGCTCTAAGCACCTGAAGCAAAATGTTGGCTACTAATCGAGCAGGACGGATCGCTCTAGCACTCCTTCTTGCCCTGTCAGCCCAATGGCTATCGTGGACAACAGATGCGCAGACGATCCGTGTTATGACCTACAATGTCAAGTCATTCGAGGGGGCTGTAGAGACTACTCTCGGTCACAAGTATATGATGAAGCCATTCTTTGATGCCTTTGACAAAGTATCGCCCGACATCTGCGTGATTAACGAGCTTGAGGTCTACACGGATGCTCTTGGTGATCGTAACCCACTGGCGGAGCTGGCAGGGCATCTGGGAATGCACTACTACTTCTGTAAGTCTTACGACCGATCGGAGCTCAATAGAGGTGCAGGACTCTATGGGAATGGAATCCTTTCTCGCTATCCGATCATCCGGATGGACTGCCGAAGGCTGTCAATGCCTACGGGATCATCTGATCCTCGGAGTGTTTTCTGGGCTGATCTCCTACTGCCTTATGGGAAAGTGATCCGTGTAGTAGGTACCCACTTGGATCACATGGGAGGTCAGGTAGAGCAACTTTCTGAAATTCTCAAGAGAAGCGAGGTCTTTGAGGCAAATTGCCCCATAATTATGATGGGCGACTTCAATACTGGCCCGGGGACAGTTAGTTACACGCTTGGTCTCTTTGGGAATAAGCTCGCTATCTCTGCAAACAACTGGGTAGACTACATTCTCACCACACCTGATATCAAGTGTGGATCCCCAATGGTTGATCGATTTAGTATCAATCACGAGGGTACCAGCTATGATATATCTGATCACGCCTCCGTATATATGGACCTTACATTATGATAGGAGTTGGTAGAATGCTTGGACGTAGTAAGGCTGCCTTGATCGCTTGCTGCCTGCTGTTTCTAAGCAGTTGTGGGGGACAAAAGCCCTCACCAAGTCCCCAGCCGGAGCCACAAATTCCTGACACGAATGAGGAGACAAAAACTCCGGAGTGGAATAAAGATCGTACCATATCCCTCTTGGTTGTCACCAATAAGGATGGCGAAAATCTGGGGAGCTCTCAGTCAGACTACGAAGCTGTGTGCAGAAAATTAGTTTCTCTCCCAAGAGAAAAAGTATCTGTCTATATGCTTATGGGCGTTAGTCCATACAGCAAGGATGGAAGGGAGTTTTCCCCAAGTGCAGTGATATCAGAAGCAGTTAAGTGCTTCCCGATATTTAACCCAAGCTCCCTGAAGAGCGGAAATCTCCTCTTGGCAAAGGACTGGGCTACAAAGTTTGATGGGAAATCCCTCTCCGGAACTGGTTGCTTCTTGACGACCGCTGGGCTGAAGCTCATGGCAACCGGGGAAAAGCAACTCAGCTATAACGTAAACTTTGGTCTCGTCAAACTGAAGGAAAGCGGAGACCCTGACGCTCTTAATAGGCGCCTCGCGGCGGAGACTAGTTTTCCCTCCTCTATCTTCCTACTTGGATCAGGAAGCAAATCTATGATTAGCCAGATCAATGAGATTAAGGGGTATGAGAAAACGATGGTAAATCTCTCCGACAATGGAGACGTGGCCCTCTTTATTATCGCCCCTAAGTCTTATCTGCTAAGGTCAAGTGAGAAGCTTTTTGACCTCCAAGAGGGAAAGGTCGTTGGTCTGTGTCTGCAGGTAGAAGCTGCTGTGGATCGATGAGTCCGAAGTCAGCCTAGCCTATTTATTACACAGCCGCCTAGCGGAGAGTTAGATCAGCTCTCTACTAGGCGGCTGTATGGTATTTCTATATTTATCAATGAGAAATGCAATCATTTTTCCCCAGGTGAAGGGCGGCTTGACTCTTACCCTCCTTACATTACTGCTGATCTCAGGACTGGTCGGTGGCTGTGAGAGGGCGCCGGAGACGAGACTGATCGACCTCGCGATCGTGGGGACGCATGATGCCTCGGCCTATAATGCGTCACCTCGACTTCGATGCCAGGACCTGACGCTGGAGGAGCAGTTAGAGGTCGGAGTCCGTGCCTTTGACCTCCGACTCGTCGACCGATATGATGGGTCCGGACGCCTGGACCTTTATCATGGCAAGGAGTCGCTTGGGCTCGAGTTCACCGAGGATGTTCTGCCTCTTTTTACTCAGTTTCTCACCGCACATCCGGATGAATTCGTTATCTTGTCACTCCGCAAGGAAGATGACGAGCACCACTCGCAGGAGGAGATGGGGGCGTACAGTCTCTCGCTCCTGCGTGCTCTGGAGAGGCCGGAGGTGGCACGGCTCCTCTACAGAGGCGAGCTCACGCCGGCAACGAAGGTCTCGGAGGTGCGAGGGAAACTGCTCATCCTGCTTCGTACGAGGATAGGCGACGATGTTTGTATGCCCTACTTTGATGGATTTCAGGACGACACCACCTTTGTGGCTCGCTTAGTCAATCCCTGTGGTGGGAATCTTGACCTAATGGTAGAGGACAAGTATATGGTCTACGATACTATCGGGATGCGTGATAAGAAATCGGCTCTCAGCGAGGTACTGGACCTTGCCGAGACGATGCCTGACCACTGGATGATCGCCTACCTCAGCGGGACAGGTGACCTAACTCCTGAGGCGGTGGCGGAAGAGATCAATCCCTACGCCTACCGTCTTCTCCGAGAGAGGACTTCGCTCCCGGGTGGGATCTATTTTATGGACTTTGCCGGGATGCCCGAGGCTCGGGCGATCATCACGCTTTGTAAGAAACAAAACTCCAAGATATGAATAACAAACTAACCCTACAGCTCGGACTACTCCTCACTCTGCCACTGCTCTACGCTTGTGGCAATAGTCGGGGAGAAGAACTGATCACTCCTGATCCGACCAAGCTTTATGAGATGGTCGACCCATTCATCGGGACCGGATTTCACGGACACACATTCCCTGGGGCTACCGCTCCGCTGGGAATGGTTCAGCTGAGCCCGGAGACACGATGGGAGGGCTGGGATGCCTGCGCCGGATACCACTACGATGACGACTCGCTCTACGGCTTTGCTCACACCCACCTCTCCGGCACCGGATGCAGCGACCTAGGGGATGTGATCTTCCTTCCCATTACCGACAGCAAGAGCTACGCTGACCACATCAATGACGAGCGGTTGCCCAAGGTCGGTTTCAGCCACGACCGCGAGAGCGCACATGCGGGCTACTACAGCGTAGAGCTGGACAACGGCATCCGGGCAGAGCTTACCGCCGGATCTCTTACGGGCGTCCATCGCTACTCTTATCCTAAGGACTCCGGAGAGACCTCGCTGCTGATCGACTTAGTGAATATCAAAGGGGATGAGATCGTAGAGAGCGGACTGGAGCTGATCTCAGAGAGTACGCTGAGGGGCTACACGATCACCAACGGCTGGGTGCCCGGACAGCACGTCTACTTTGCCGCCCACCTAAGTCGTCCGATACGAGAGACCAAGCTTTTCCTGAATGGAGAAGAGGTCAATGGGCAGATCGCTCAGGGCGACTCCATCCGTGCGATACTGTCTCTGGATGCGGGGGAAGACGGCGTAGTGGAGATCTTTGTCGGGCTCTCCCAGACCTCTATGGAGGCAGCTGAGGCTAATCTCAATGCGGAGCTCTCACGGTGCGGGAAGACTTTCGACCAAGTCTGTGCCAACACAGAGAAGACGTGGAATGACCTGCTCTCTAAAGTGAAGGTAAAAGAGGGAAAGAAGGAGTATCTCACCTGCCTCTACACCGCCCTCTACCACTCCCTCGTAGCGCCGAATAGAACAAGTGATGCCGACGGAAGCTATCGAGGTATGGACGATCAGATCCACCAAGTCTCCGGAGTGAGCTACTCCACTCTGTCGCTCTGGGACACTTTCCGTGCGGAGCATCCTCTCCTCACCCTGCTCTATCCGGAAATGGTGCCTGATCTGTGCCGATCCATGATGCAGATGTACCGTGAGCAGGGCGAGCTGCCCATCTGGCCACTCTATAGTGGCGAGACCCGAACCATGATCGGTTACCACGCCGTCTCCGTACTGGCTGATGCCTACCTCAGCGGACAGCTTGGCGACCTCGACCCGATGGAGGTGCTCGAGGCGATGATCAAGTCATCCAATATCAATAAGAAAGGCTCCGATGCCTACACCCGACTGGGATTCATTCCCGCCAATACGCACAACGAGTCCGTCTCCTGTACCCTCGAGTACGCTTATGATGACTGGTGCATCGCTCGGATGGCGGAGGCACTCGGGGAGAAAGAGATTGCAGACACCTACTACAGGCGAGCTCACAATTACATCCACCTCTTCGACGGAAGCACCAAGTTTTTCCGCGGACGTCACGAGGACGGATCTTGGGGAGCCGACTTTGACCCTTACGAGGTAAGCAAGGACTACACCGAGGCCAATGGCTGGCAGTACCGCTTTGCACCCATGCACGATGTGGAGGGGATGATTGCTCTCCACGGTGGAGCAGAAGAGATGCTAGACGCTCTCGACAATCTCTTCAGCGACACCACACCGGCTGGAGACCTCCAGGACATCACCGGTCTCATAGGGCAGTATGCTCATGGCAATGAGCCGAGCCATCACCTCGCCTTCCTCTACAATTACCTGGGTCGCCCCTCCCGTACCCAGGAGCTTACGCGTCAGATCCTGGATGAGCTGTACGACGACACTCCGGAGGGGATCAGTGGCAATGAGGACTGCGGTCAGATGTCTGCCTGGTATCTCTTTACGGCCCTTGGTCTCTATCCGGTGACACCGGCAAGCGGAGAGCTCCAGATCACCACCCCTCGCTTCCGGGAGGTGACCCTGACGCTTCCGAAGGGCAAGCTCACCATTACCACAGACAAGGATCCTGCAGAGTATCCCTATATCCGATCCATCAGCCTGAATGGCAAGGAGCTCCACCGCCTCTTCGTCACCACAGAGGAGCTCGTTCAAGGAGGCACACTCGCCTTTGCGCTCTCCGACAAACCTGTAGATGACTTCCGTGTGGAGGAGAAGCCCTACAGCATGACTCGCAAGGACTTCGTGTCGCCGGTCTACAGCTCGGACGACATCGCCCTCTTCCACGACCAGGTGAGCGTAAGCTTAGCCACAGCCACCCCCGGAGCGACGATCTATTACACCATCGATGAGGAGGAGAAAAAGGAATACACCGGCACCCCCATCACCCTCACTCGCAACACGACCCTCCGGGCTACTGCCGAGAAAGAAGGACTAGATCCCTCGCCCACCACGACGCTCATCGCCACAAGGGCTGAGTACGCCCCGGCGATGGAGGTCACCTCCGTTACCGATGGTGCCAGCTGGACGCTCCACGCCGGATCGGTCGAGCGTACGGATCAGATCGCCGCACTTCCTATCATAGAGCGCGGCGTCTGCGATCAGCCCTCGATAGAGATGCGAGACCGCGAGGATCTCTTTGCGTTAATCTTCACGGGATATATTGATGTACCGGAGACCGATGTCTACGAGTTTCGTCTCACCTCTGATGATGGCTCCGTCCTACGTATCCACGACCGACCAATTGTCCTCAATGACGGCTCGCACGCCTTCGTCTCAGCTACCGGCAAGGCCGCACTCAGTCGCGGACTACACCCCTTTACCCTACTCTACTGGCAGGGCGCTGAGGGCAAGGGACTACGACTGGAGTACCGCCGACGCGGAGAGACCGACTACACCACACCCACCCTCAAGCACTAATGATCCATGAAAGTCATATCTAAGCACCTCCTTATAATCCTGCTCCTCATCGGTCTCACTGCATCGGCACAGGAGCCGAGCCGTCAGACCGTCACCCTACCCTCTACCTACGAGACCGTATCTGTCCGCCCCGTGGGAGGGACGAAGGTACGTAACGTCGTCCTGATGATCGGCGATGGAATGAGCTTAGCACACATTGCTGCCCTCCGTACCGTCAATAAGGGACACATCAATCTCTCCAATGCTCAGGCCACCGGGCTGGTCATCACCACGGCGCTTGACAAGCTCGTGACCGACTCGGCCGCAGCCGCCACTGCGATGAGCACAGGGCATAAGGCTCGCTACCACACACTCGCTGTGGATAGTCTCGATCGACCCTACGCCACCATCATCGACCACGCTCACAGCGCCGGGCTCGGCACAGGAGTGATCAGCACCTGCCGTCTCTACGATGCTACCCCGGCCGCCTTCCTCGCCCACAGCTCAGAGCGAGAGGCACCCTATGAGATCATCGGACAATTCCCCGACAGCCATTGCGATCTCATCATGGGCGGTGGGGCAAAGGTCTTTGCCGACAGACCTGATGGACGCAATATCTTCCAGGAGATGAAGGAGAAGGGGTATCGTGTCACCCGTAGCCTTAAAGACTTCGCTGCAGGCGAAAAGAGTTCCTCCGGCCGCGAGCTATGTGTCTATGCGGAGAAGGACGTACCTGTGCCTCTAGAGCGGGGAGAACTACTCTCCGACGCCTCACGTCTTGCACTTGATCACTTGGCAAAGCAGACCCCTGAGGGCTTCTTCCTGATGATCGAGGGCTCTCAGTTGGACGACTATGGTCACACCAACGACCTCGACCTACTGATGCAGGAGACGGCAGACTTCGACCGCGCTATCGGAGCGGTCATGAAGTGGGCCGAAGAGGATGGCGAGACGCTCGTCATTGTCACAGCGGACCACGAGACCGGAGGGCTCACCGTCCTCGGTGGAGATGAGGAGAAGGGCGAAGTGGAGGGAAACTTCTCCACCGGCGGCCACAGCGGCGTGCTGGTACCGATATACCTCTACGGACCCTCAGCGGACTACTTCACCGGCATCTACCACAATACCGAGATCTATCATAAGGTCATGCACCTCCTCGGACTCTCCGAGCGCTGCACCCACGAGACTGCCAGACCATGAAGCGACTACTTACATCCATCATCCTATTACTCCTGTGCTTGAGCTCCCTATCGGCGCAGGATCAGCGCGGAGTGCTGCGCTTCAGAGCCGACAGCACCTTTCGTATAGCACAGTTTACCGACCTTCACATCGACCCTACCTCAGTCAATACCACACGCACTTACGAGGTTCTCCGGGAGGTGATCCGCTCGGAGCGACCGGATCTGGTTCTGCTGACCGGTGATGTCATCACTGAGCGTCCTGCGGCAGCGGGCTGGAGGACCCTCACTCGATTCTTTGAGGAGGAGAAGCAGCCCTACGGCGTTCTGCTCGGCAATCACGATGCTGAAGTGATCTCCAAGGACTCCATCTATGACCTCCTCGAAGGGAAGCCTTACTGTATCAGTCTCAGAGGACCGAGGGAAATTAAGGGCGAGGGCAATCAAGAGATCCGCATCGAGAGTTCCTCCGGTGGGGAGATCGCTGCCCTACTCTACCTCTTGGACTCGGGCCAGTACTACACGGACCAATTTATCAGCCACTACGACCACATCCACTTCGATCAGATCGACTGGCTCAGAAGAACTCATGCCCAGACCATCTCTGAGAGTGGCAGGGACGTGATCCCATCCATGCTCTTCTTCCACATTCCCATACCGGAGTTTGAGGTGCTAAAGGATCAGGGGAAGGGGCAGATAAACGAGGGCATCTCCTCCTCCACACTAAATAGCGGACTCTTCAGCACACTGCTTGACTTACGCGGCGTGATGGGAGTATTCTGCGGACACGACCATGCCAATGACGCCCTAGCGATCCGAGACGGCATCACCCTCGGCTACGGACGTGTGAGCGGTCTGGATGCCTATGGAGATCTTCCCAGAGGCGGACGGATGATTGTCCTGCACGAGGGAGAGCAGCGCTTCGACAGCTGGATAGCCACCCCGGAGAGAGGTCGGGAGGCTACCTTCTACTACCCCTCCGGCTTCGACTCCGATGAGGAGCAGTCGGCTCACTATCTACCTGCACTCTCTCTCGATGCCCGGACTCACGGAGTGAGGTACCGCTACTACACCGGGACGATCAAGCAGACCGAGCAGATCCCCACCGCCACACTTATCAAGGAGGGGACCCTACCCTACCTCTCTATCGAGGGAGCTGATCGGGAGGATCACTTTGGCTACATCTTCGAGTCACTCATCCGCATACCGGAGCGGGGACTCTACCGCTTCTACACCTACTCCGATGATGGCTCGGTACTCTACATTGATGGAGTAAAGGTGGTAGACAACGACGGAGGTCACAGTGCCCGCCTACGGGAGGGAGTGGTCGCACTGGAGGCAGGCTACCACCGGCTTAGGGTCGACTACTTCGAGGACTATATGGGACAGACACTCGAGGTGGGACTGACCGGAAAGAGTCTCCTCCGACAGCCTATCCCGGAGAGCATGCTCTACCTCGAGCCATCTGACGAGTGATATGATACGACTAATACTGCTGACAGACTTTACCGAGTCCTACTCCTACAATCTATTTGCCGGCATACAGTCCTACGCACAGGAGCATGACCGCTGGGCAGTCTGCCGCATGCCTCCGAGCTACAAGAGCCAGCATGGTCTCGCCGGCGTGCTGGAGTGGGCCCGAGCGTGGGAGGCGGATGCGATCATCGGACGCTTCGATGCCGGGGACCGGGTCGAGTCCTTCAGAGAGGCAGGTATACTGGCCATAGCACAGGACTACAAGGTGCCGATCCCCTCGCTGCCTGCCGTCACGGGAGACTACTGCGGGACGGGCGAGATGGCAGCAGAATACTTCATCCGCAAGGGCTTCACCTCATTTGCCTTCGTTGGCTACCGAGATGTGTTTTGGTCTCAGGAGCGCTACTACGGCTTCCGGTCTTACCTCGAGGAGGCGGGGCTGGCAGATGCTCTGACCGACTACCGTGAGACCTCTATCGACGAGGTGTGGGACTACCGTCAGGAGCGACTGATCAAGTTTCTGGAGGAGCTGCCACCGGAGACAGCGATCTTCGCCTGCGATGACAATGAGGGGATCCGTATCGCTGAGCTCTGCCGTGTCGCTGACATCGGCATCCCCCAGGACGTAGCGATCCTCGGGGTGGACGACGACCGGACCATCTGTGGTCTAGCAGACCCTCCTCTCTCCAGTATCTCACTCGATGTCGTACAGGGAGGATATGAGACGGCAGCACAGATCGACCGATACCTCTCCCACAAGTCCGACAGGGTAGAGGACGTGGTGGTCCGTCCGGTCCGGATCAGCGAGCGCGCCTCGACCAACATCCTCTCCATCAGCGACCGTGAGGTGGCGAGGGCGATCCGCTTCATCCACGACCACTCCACTCACCCGCTCTCCGTGATGGACGTCGTGCGACAGGTTCCTCTCTCGCGCCGACACCTGGAGATACGATTCAAGAGAGCCACACGCCAGACGATACAGAAGTACATCATGAAGTACCGCGTCGAGAAGCTTGCTCATCTCCTGATCACCAGTGACAGGCCGATTATGGAACTGGGGGAAGAGATGGGCTTCGGCAGCCCAAAGAACCTCTCCCGCCAGTTTAGGTCCGTCATGGGCATGTCGCCCCAGAAGTACCGACGCCTGCACCACTGCTCCGTCTCCGGGAGCCCAAGCGAGCTCCTGCGTGAGACAGTGGATGAGCGTACGACTAACCCTACACCATGATAGTTATTATGAAAAAAGCAATATGTCTGACCCTCCTGGCGGTGACCGGCACAGTGGCAGTTGCCTCAGCGCAGATCAGCGCAGGAAACGACTCGATCTACAGACTGCCGTACAAGAATACTTATGTAAAGAACGTCTTCGTCACCGACAATGCCTTCCGGACCATGAAGCCCCGGATCACACAGCCCCGCTCATTTGACGAAGCAAGGACGATCCTCCCCTCTCCGATCTGGGAGGGACACGAGGAGGAGATCGGTATGTACTGGGATGCCTGGAGGATAGCTGTCGACAACATTCGTCAGCCGGACCCCGGATCGGGCTTTGTCGCCACATATATTGACACGGCCTATAATGGGAACCTCTTCATGTGGGACGACTGCTTCATCCTGATGTTTGCCCGCTACGGAGACCGATTCTTCCCCTTCCAGAGGACGCTTGACAACTTCTACGCCAAGCAACACCCCGACGGATTCATCTGCAGGGAGATCAAGGCGGACGGCGCTGACTGCTTTGAGCGATACGATCCCACCTCCACGGGTCCCAACCTGCTCCCCTGGTGCGAGATGGTATACTACCATCAGTATGGTGATCTCGAGCGACTGCATCGCGTCTTCCCTGTGCTCTGCGGCTACTACGACTGGCTGCGGCTCAATCGCACCTGGCGCAACGGCACCTACTGGAGCAGTGGCTGGGGGACCGGGATGGACAATATGCCCCGCGTGCCGGACGGGTACAATCCGATCTACTCCCACGGTCACATGATCTGGCTCGACACCAATCTCCAGCAGATCATGACCGCCTACCAGCTCCTCGAGATGGGCTTCTACATCGAGCGGTGGCAGGAGATCGAGGACTACGAGACCGAGGCGCTGGCACTCAAGGACTATGTCAATACTCAGCTGTGGGACGACAAGAGCGGCTTCCTCTACGACCAGTATCGCGACGGCACCCTCTGCGATGCCAAGGGGATCGGAGCCTACTGGGCGCTGATGACCGACGTACTGGACAGAGAGCGAATGGATCGTCTCGTGGCACACCTGACGAAGGAGAGCGAATTTGCCCGCCCTCACCCCATCCCCTCTCTCACCGCCGATCACCCCAAGTACCGACCCAATGGTCGCTACTGGCAGGGCGGCGTCTGGCCGGGGACCAATTATATGGTCATCAAGGGTCTCTCGCGACAGGGCTACCGCGATCTCGCCTACGACCTTGCGGCGAAGCACTATCGGGCGGTGCTGGAGGTGTACCGAAGGACCGGGACCTTCTCCGAGTACTACGCACCCGAGGAGATAGAGCCGGGATTTATGGCACGGGATCACTT
>ERZ1031348.1-NODE-1-length-36676-cov-10.400781_pt1 | contig 36676 bp, 46 predicted proteins | sample MGYA00517286_ERZ1031348 | MGnify/ENA primary metagenome ERZ1031348 (study PRJEB33718, sample SAMN03159852) | human skin metagenome | collected 2014-02-25 | study: EMG produced TPA metagenomics assembly of the PRJNA266117 data set (Human skin bacterial metagenome and... | reverse complement strand
TACAAGATCTACGCCGAAAGCTTCAAGGGTGAGGACCACCTGAAACAGGTGCAAAAGGAGGCAAAAGCACTAGTCAAAGGCGTTTTAGGACAGTAGCTAACACGAAGCCCCGGCACCCTCGCCGGGGCCAAAATCCCGGAAAAATCCCGACGCACGAACAACTAGAGAACGTGCTACATCCTCCCGCCCCGGCAACTGATGCGCATACACACGAGCTGTCACAGCCACATCAGCATGACCAAGCAAGCCTGACACCGTCGGCAGATCAGCCCCCGACGCCAACAACCGCGACGCAAACAGGTGACGCAGCGAATGGAAGTGAACCTTGTCACTCACCCCCGCACCTTCACGCACCCGCGAAATCACCTGCGACACCCGCGCCGAATACAACGGCCTACCCCAATCCCCAACAAAAATCAGATCATCCTGAGACACCGGCCGACCCACAAGAAACCCAGACAGCTCAAGTGCCAAATCCTCCGAGATAGGCACATCCCTACGCGAGGTGCGTGATTTCAGCGGCACCAGCTCCCCACCCGCCTTACCCGGCGTAGTCTGCACCCTGACATGAATGACACGCCGCATGAAATCCACATCCTTCACGCGCAGCCCGCACACCTCACCCGCCCGCAAACCCGCTTCTGCACCAAGACGCACCGCCAGCGCAAACCACAGGGGGCCATGCTTCTTTACGTAGTCGTACAGTGCCTTGACCTCTTGCGTGGTGGGCACGTAAAACTCTTCTTTACGGCCGGCGTCGAACCGCTTCAGCACTACGGCTGGGTTACGGTCGATAAGGCCGTCGTCAACTGCGCGCTGCAGCACGGTTTTGAGCTGGCCTGTTTTGACCTTCACCGTCTCGGCAGCAAGCGACTTATTCTCAGCCCATGGGCGGCCGTCGCGCAGCTGCAGAGCCCACGACTCAACATGCGCCTGTCTGACGGCACGTACGGGCATATCAGCCAGTGGTCCCAGGTTATCCCGTAGGATCTCACGGTCACGTTTTGTTCCTGGCTTGGTGGCCAGGCTGATGTAATCCTCGACGAGGTCGGCCACGGTGACCTGCTGGTCTTTAGGGTCAACCCAGTTGCCGCGCCTAATATCCCGCTCCTGCTCTTGGAGGAAAACCTTCGCTTCGCGCCGGGTGTCGAAGCTTTTGGAGCGTTCTTTCCCGGTGGGGTCGGTGTACCTAGCAACCCAGCGGATAGCCCCCGTCTTGGTTGTGCGTTTTTGTGGTTTCATCTGGTATAATCTTCCTTGTCTTTCCTTGAACTGGTGAGATTTACAGGCCCCTCCGGGTGAGTGTTTTTTATCAAGCGGCACCCACCCGGAGGGGCAATTTTTATGTCTGCAGGCGGTTATTCTGCGATAACTCCAGCTTCCTTAGCCTTGTCATAGGTGAACTCGTCGTACCCCGTCATGTAGGTCTCGGATTGCTTGTTCCTCTCCCACAGCCACCCCTTGCACATGTGGGTGCGTGGCTCGTAGTCCATCGCGTCACCCGCTGTCTTGCCTCTCTGCAACCGTCGTAGGGCCCGCTCCGCCTCTGGCACATCTGCAGCAGGAATCTTGTCACCCATGAGGTCGAGACCAACCTGAATCTGCTCGTACCTCGCGTCGATGTTCATGTATGAGGCGCAACTGTATGCATCCCAAGCTTTCTGCTTATCTTCCTCCGACCCAAACCCATCAACACCGCCGCAAGCAGTGAGGGTAAGGGTGGCAGTGGCGAGAAGGAGTGTTAATCGTTTCATGCGGGTGTCCTTTCAATAGTGGTTTGAAACGTTTGGATTAAGTATGTTGTGACGCCAAGTTCTGCGGCAAGGCGTGCGGGGTGGCTGCCATATACCAGTTCGGCTGCCTGGTATTCAGCCGGGCTGATCAGGAGCCTGGCTGCGAACCTGTCAGCCCGGCGTTCACATTTGCCTGTGTGGCCGGGGGGATCGTTGTAGAAGGCGTGGCCGAGCTCATGGGCGAGAGCACATAGGGTGTCTTCGTCGCTCATGCCATAGCGCAGTGATACGGCCTGAAGGTGGGGGAGCCAGGCCGCTTTTGGGCCTTTCTTGTGCCACCTCACCCTGTATCCGTGGTGCTCTGCTACTTCAATGAGCGCGTCAACGCTAGTCGACAGGGTCTTCACCTCGCTTCCATCTCTCTTCCGCTTCGTCAGGGGAGCTATCGGCGGCATACGGCACGCTGTCATCCCATTCTGTGACGATACCGTCGCGGGGGAACATCGGAGTGACGGTTTTCGAACGCGGCTGCTCAGGCTCACTAGGCGCGGTAAATCGGCTCATTGCCTGCTTACCTAGTTCAAGCTTCGTCTCCGCAGGTAATAAATCATCGGCAAGCTGGTAAAGAAGCTGCTCCGGGGTAGCAGTAGCAAGTAGAGTGCCATCGCTGTCGAGAAAATCGGAGATCTCCTGTGTTGTGATTCCGCCCAGCTCATTTAGGGCAATGACAGGGTTGACCTTCAGTTCACGGGAGATGGCGATGAGGTCGTCTGCACCTAGCCCTTTGTTCATGCGTGAGTTGGCTGCATTACGAGAGATGCCGAGTGCGTCAGCGATCATTTGAGCGGTTACGCGGGTGCGAGTGTTCTCGGAGAACCAATTTCTGTAGTGCTCTGGAGTGGTCATGAAAACAATCATAGTGACAAATAAAGTTGTCAGCAAGCGGGGGCAACCGGGGCAAATGACAAAATGGGTGCCCCTGTTGTAATTACGAACTTGTCAAATTGTTACAAACTGACATACCATGTTGTCATAAGCCGAAAGAAAGGGGTGAAAATGACAACATTTCTTATCAGCCTAGACGAAGTTGAGCGTGTAAAACGGCTCAACCGGATTAGCTCCAATGTGGCACTCGCGGAACGAACCGGACTGTCCCGCAACACGTGGAATAAGGCACTCAAGGACCGCCGCCCCACGCCACAGGTGCTCACTGCCCTCGCCAATCTCGGAGCAGACCCCGCCCGCATACTCGTCAAAATCACAGACCTAGACCTACAAGCCGCTTAACAAAAGAAAGGAGGCCCCAAATGGAACAGCATTTGGAGCCAGCCGAAGGCGTAATCACCTCGCCATTCGACGCAATCAAGCATACCAGCCCCGAAGGGGCGGAGTACTGGTCCGCCCGTGAACTCATGCCCCTCATGGGATACGGCAAATGGCAGTCATTTGAAGTTCCCCTCAAAAGGGCAATGAAATCAGCGGAGAATCAAGGCCAGACCAGCGCGTTTACGCGATCCCGTAAGCGCGTCCAGGCAGGCGATGGAAGCACCGAGCGCGTCGACTTCCACCTGACTCGCTTCGCTGCCTACCTCGTCGCCATGAACGGCGACCCCAACAAACCAAAGGTGGCAGCAGCACAAGCCTACTTCGCAACCCGCACCCGCGAAGCAGAAGTTACCGAGCAACGCATGCCCCTTCCGCAGACGTATGCCGAAGCGTTGCGGGAACTCGCAACCACCGTGGAGGCTAGAACACTCTTGGAGGCACAAAACACCGCCCTCCAAACAGAAAACCGCGCACTCACCGGAGGCAACGGAATAACCATCCGCGCATTCATCAAAACCTACTTCACCGCCCCCAACGAACGCGCATTCTTCGAATGGTTCTACTACCACGGCTACCTCATCGACGGCCGCCAATACAACGACGACGGCACCAGCGCCCGCAGTGGCAGTGGCAGCGGCCCCAAACACCGCTGGGACCACCAACACCCCACCTACATCGGACGCGCCTACTTCAAACTCGTCCCCACCGGCACCAAAAAATATGGCGGCGCTAGGGCAAAGGTCATCCCAGAAAAAGCACTCAACCTCGTGCAACTACTCCTTAAAGCCAAGGACCTCCCCACACAGATGACCAAAAACGGCCAAACCGCCTACGACGAGTACACAAACCCCGGGCAACTTCACGCCATCTAAGAAAGGAAAACATACCGTGACCACCAAAATAAAAAAACTCAACATCGAAGCCGCCGAAACCGGAATCCTCATCGACGTTGACGGAGCACCGGAGGGAATCAACCTCGAATACGAGATTCTCCCCGACATCATAGCCGCACTTACCAAAGAAGCCCTGAACTACCACACGGCAGCCGCGTAAAAAGAGAGACCCGCGAATGACTACCCCAAGAACCTATTCCGCACAGGAAACAGCGGAAATCCTGGGCATCTCCAAGTCCACGATCTGCAAATGGGCACGCGAAGGCAAAGCCCAACAGCTCGCCCCCATCAAACTCGGCACCGCCATCCGCTTCCCCCGCGCCATCATCGACCAACTCGCACCACAAACCACCGAAGAGGAAAAGGAAGGAATTATTCACGATGAGCCATGAAAATCTGAGTGCTGTTGAAAGAAATGCGCTGAGAGTCGTCGCCCGTGGCCACAAGATTCCCCAAGGGCTCCTTGCGGAACTCGCACGGGATGGACTCGTGGTCACCAGGATCGCGAACGCAAAGCTCGTACCGCAGGGGCTGACGCCGCGGGGGAAGCGAGCTCTTGGGGAGGTGTCGGAATGATCCATATCCGGAAGGAGCGCCTGGAGGAACTGCTGCGCGGCCGTACGCGTCTCGCGTGGGTAGCTGGTGTCGCCGGCATCGCCGTGGGTTTTGTGTTTCATGCGGTGATTTCAATGCCCCCCGTGTGGCTTGATGATTTGCAGGCGGTGAGCACATGCCTCCCGTAACCCCCTCACCGTTGCAGCCGCTGGCCGAGCGCTACTACATCACCCCGACAAGCTGGAGAGAACCCATCACCGAGGAAGCCCCAGAAGAGTGCACTGCCCCCTTTATTTGCGCCCGCGAGGGCCACCCCCTCACACCCACCACCAACTACCAACCTCGACACGCAAAGGAGCTTGTATGACCACGCCTGTCGCCCCGTACGTCGACATCGCCATGAGATTGGGCGATCACCCGATTTTCGACATCATCCACACCATCTGTGAGCTGTTGGCTCGCGTCTAAAGGAGACCTACCTATGTCTGACCAGTATTTCCGCCATGAGGAGGATCGCCGCCGCGAGCAACGCTCAGAACAACTGTTCCTCGTCCTGGTCCTGCTGCTCGCAGCTGTTTTGATCGGCGCGGCGTTCGCCGTCGGAGGCCTGCTCTAATGCAAGCCTGGACCGCCAAAATACCCACCCGATGGGCGAACGAAATACACCCACGCCTCTACACCGCCAACCCCAAACAGGCCATCCTCGTCATCGCCCCATCGCGATCCGACGCCAAGCACACCCTCATCCGGAGGGTCGGCGCCGTCGAAGGATACCACTGGGAACAACTCCAGCCCGCCCGAAAAAACCTCAACAGGTTGCTAAAAACCCCTGATTGTAAGGGCATTTCCCACATCATTACCAGCGGTGGTGCCTGCATCAGTCTCAACTAAAAAAGCCCGACAGGAGACGACAAAGAATGACCATCCCCATCCAGGAACGCACCCTCACCGTGTGCCTCAAGTTCCAAGAAGCCCTCAACGACATTGAGGATACCCACGACCTTGAACAGGTCCCCCTCTCAGTCCGAGACGCGTTCGAAACCACCTGCACCCTCCTCGACGATCTCATCACCACCCTCACCCAAGAAAGGACCCAGTAATGAACTGGCTCACTAAATCACTCGCCCTCGACCTACTCGCAATCACCATCGACGGTCTCATCCGCGCCTCGGAGCGGATCAGCCTAGAACCAGACCCAGTGAATGGTGACTGGCCGCCACAAGGCCAGCCCTACAACTGGGGTGGAAATGGCCCAACGGAGAGGGAGCAGGAATCTTCTGCACCCCAGCAGCAGCCAGAGACCCAAGCACCTGATCCAGCCCCGGCACCAGCCACAGAGCCTGCACCAGCACCACAGCAACCCGCAGCCCCGCAGGTTGACGCCGAGCAGCTCCACACCCAAGCGCAGGAGGTGCTCCGCTCCATCGCAATGGCGGAAGGCCCCGACTGGATCACTAGCACGCTGTTCCCGAAATTCGGTGTCACCTCACTCAACGACATCGGCCCGGAGCAGCTCCCATCGCTGATCACCGAAGCCACCAAGCACCAGGCAGAGAAAGCAGCATGAGCTACACCGTCACCTACACACAGAAAGGAGCCAACCAAAATGACCGGCAATTACCAGCCACGCATCTTCATCAGGGATGTTGATGTGGATGACGCTGGGGAGCACACAGCGCTTAAGGAAACCATCAAAGATCAGGGTTTAACGCATGTGAAACTTCTTGATGGTGCGATCCACGAACTACGCAACTTCGACCCGATCCTGAAGAAGTCGATCTCGACGAACACGATGGCACCAGGTGACAAGTACGCCCGCTTCCCGTATCCGAAGGTCGAATCCTTGGGTGTGGTGGACGGTAACACCACGCAGTCACAGGAACCGGAGAAGGAAGCCCCAGCAGCACCCGCACACCATGACCGTGCCCACGCACTCCTCTCCGCCAGTAGTGCCCACCGCTGGCTGCACTGCACCCCCAGCCCACGACTAGAGGAACGGTACGAGGACAGTGAGTCACCGGCAGCGGCCGAAGGCACAGCAGCCCACGAACTCGCAGAGCACAAACTCCGTCAGCGTCTAGACCAGCCCAGCGAACGGCCGGAAAACCCGTTGCAGAACGAGGATATGGACGGCTACACGGATGACTACGCGGACCGGGTCATGGCTGAGCTTGAACTCGCATATAAAGAAAACCCCGCCGCGTTCCTCGCCATCGAACAACGCCTCGATTTCTCCCACATCGTGCCCGACGGCTTCGGCACCGGCGACGCCGTCATTATCGCCGAGCCAACAATGACCATCATTGACCTGAAGTACGGCAAGGGTGTGAAAGTCGATGCCGAAGGCAACCCCCAGATGCGACTGTACGCCCTTGGTGCCCTGCGACAGTTCGGGATGATCTACGACATCCACGCCATCCGGATGGTGATTTTCCAGCCCCGCATCAACAACATCAATGTGGATGAAATCAGCGTCACAGACCTACTCACATGGGCAGAAGAGGTCGTGAAACCGGCTGCAGCCAAGGCCATCAACGGCGAGGGCGAACTGGTCGCGGGGGAGTGGTGTGGCTTCTGCCGACATGCCGCACGATGCCCGGCACTGGCCCGCCACTACCTGAAGCCGCTGCCCAAAACCGCACAGGCAACCCCCGCGGCACCCAACCCCGAAACCCTGTCAGATGTGCAGATCGCGCAGATCGTCGAATGGTCTGGCGAGATCAAAAAATGGCTGACCAAGGTCGAGTCCTTCGCTCTCGACCAAGCCAACCAAGGACACACATACCCCGGCCTGAAGCTCGTCGAAGGGCGCTCCGTCCGACGCTACACCGATGAGACCGCAGTGGCCGAAGCAGTCGAGAAGCTAGGGGAGAACCCCTGGGAAAAGAAACTGTTGGGCATCACGGCTATGACGAAGCTGCTCGGAAAGAAACGCTTCAACGACACCCTCGGAAACCTGGTCCACAAGCCGGCAGGCAAACCGACCCTCGTCCCGGTCGGTGATAAGCGCCCCGAGTTACCCCCCACCAGCGCAGAGACTGTTTTTCAACCGATAGAGGAGGGCAAAACCGCATAACCAACACCCCCGCCGCTAGTCGAGAGATCAACCGGCAAAACCCAGTAAAACAATCCAGCCATTCACCTGAAAGGACAAAACCAAATGGCAAAAACAAACCGAGACGTCGTCGCCTACGGCCGACTCTCCTTCGCGCACCTCTTCACTCCCAGGCGCGCAAACGACCAGGCCGACCCCAAATACTCCGCGACCCTCCTCATCCCCAAAACAGACACCGCCACCATCGGGCGCATCCAGCAGGCGATCCAAGCAGCCGTACAAGAAGGTGTCGACCGCCGCGTGTTCAAGCAGCCCATCGACACTACGCACACCAAATACCCACCCCTCAGGGATGGCGACCTGCCCACCGATAGTGGGGAGCAGCGGGGACCCGAGTTCGCCGGGCATTGGTTCATCGCAGCCAAGGCAGGCACCTCTCGAAAGCCGTTCGTCGTCGACCAAAGCGTGCAGCCCATCCTGCAGGAGGAAGAAATCTACTCCGGCTGCTACGTCAACATGGCCGTCCAGTTCTACGCCTACGAGAACAGCGGCAACAAGGGTATTTCCGCATCCCTGACAGGCGTGCAGAAAGTCAAAGACGGCGAGCGCCTGGGTGCCGCCCCTGTGGAGGCCACGGACGTGTTCTCCGCGATAGCTGGCAGCCAGCCCGCCCAGCCGCCGGCATGGGCACAGCAGCAGGCACAGGCACCCCAGCAGCCCACACAGCAGCAGCCCACTAACCCCGGCCTCGGATTCTAACCATTAACAACACCCCCTTAGCCCCGCGGGGAAAGCGGGGCACCCAACAAAACATATTTAGCCATTATCCACCCCGACCCCAGGAGGTAGCCACAATGAACCGCGAACTCACAATCGCAACAGCACCCACCCGCACCGCAACCACCTGGAAAAACACCTACACCACCAAACAAGACCTCACCGCAGCCATCTACGACCCCATCGTCGTCAACATCAAAACCAGCACCTACCACAACACAAACAAGAAGACGAAGGACCACTTCAAAGACGTCGGCGGCTACGTCGGCGGCCACCTACGAGACGGAAAGAGAAAGAAAGGCTACGTCCTCACCCGCTCCTTCATCACCCTCGACGCCGACAACACCCCACCAGGCACCGACCTCATCGCTGAGCTAGGCAAACTCCCCTACGCGTGGCTCGCCCACACCACCCTCTCCCACACCCCGGAGAACCCCCGGTGGCGCATCATCATCTGGATCACCCGCGACGTCACCCCCGACGAATACGAAGCCATAGCAAGGCGCATAGCCCAAGACATCTGCCCCGGTTTAGTGTGGTTCGACCCCACTACCTTCCAACCCGAACGCATGATGTACAACGCCGCCGTCCTCAAAGACAACGAGGACTACAGGGCCGAAGTCTCCCACGGTACCCCCGACCTCGACCCCGATGAGATCCTCGCACGCTACACGGACTGGCACGATGTCACCACCTGGCCCGGTGTCGACACTCATCACTACACACGACACAACACACGCAATGCGAGTGTTGATGCGAGTGTCGAAAACCCCCTGTCTAAAAAAGGCTTGATAGGCGCCTTCAACCGTGCCCACTCCATCACCGATGTCATCACCAACATCATCCCCGGCATTTACACTCCCGGCACCACCAAGGATCGCTGGACCTTTGCTCAAGGCACCTCCGTCAACGGCCTCATCACCTACGACAACGACAGTTTCGCCTACTCGAATCATGCCACCGACCCAGCCAGTGGCATGCTCCTCAACGCTTTCGACCTGACTCGTGTCCACAAATTCGGCGACCTCGATGTCGACACCCCAGACAACGTGCCGACCAATAAAACCCCTTCTTATGTGGCCATGATGGACTACGCCCAAGACGATCCACAGACGCGCAAAGAAAACGCACATACACGCCTCGCAGCAGTGCATGAGCTTTTCGCACCCATCGAGCACCAACAACCAGCCACAGAAGACGAAACGAGACAAGACAAGACAAACGAAGACGAAAATAAGACAGTCCCTGAAGAAGCAGAGGATCCCACCGACTGGGTCGCAGACCTCGAAATCAACAAAAACGGCGCCTTCAAAGACTCCTTCACCAACTTCAAACTCATCCTCACCCACGACCCCCGATACGCCACCATCTCCTGGAACGAACACGCCCAAAAAATCGAAGCCAGAGAACCAGCACTCCTCCCCTGGACGCAGCTCACACCCGGTTGGACAGACAACGACACAGCCATGCTCAAAGCAGACATCGCAGACCGCTACAACGGCCTCTACGCCCCCAACAAAATGCAAGACGCCCTCCTCGCAGCAGCCACCACCCGCTCCTGGCACCCCGTCCAAACCTACTTCCTCGAACTCCCCCCATGGGACGGAATCCCACGCCTCGACACCCTCCTCGTCGACTACCTCGGGGCCGAAGACACCCCCTACGTCCGCGCCGTCACCCGCAAACCACTCGTCGCAGCAGTCATAAGAACCTTCTACCCAGGCACCAAATTCGACAACGTGTTAACCATCAAAGGCCCCCAAGGCGCCGGCAAATCATCCCTGTTGGCCAAGCTCGGCGGCGACTGGTTCACAGACAACATCACGTTGCAGGACATGAGGGATAAAACCGCCGCCGAAAAACTCCAAGGCAACCTCATCTGCGAACTCGCAGAACTCGCAGGCTTACGCAAAACCGACGCGGAATCTATCAAGGCCTTCATCACCCGCCAAGAAGACAAATTCCGCCCGGCCTACGGCAGGCACGTCATCGAACTCCCACGCCAAGTCATCTTCATCGGCACCACCAACGCCGTCGACGGGTTCCTCCGTGACCCCACAGGTAACCGACGCTGGTGGGTAGTCACAGTCACCGGCGTAGGCATGCTCAGCCCACACAAAATGACCCCAGAAGCCCGCGATCAAATCTGGGCAGAAGCCCTCCACTGCGCCCGCAACGGAGAAAAACTCTGGCTTGAAGGCGACATCCTCGACGAAGCCAAAGCAATCCAATCCGACAACATCGAAACCGACGAACGCGCCGGCATCGTCCAGGAATACCTCGAAAAACCACTACCCTCCAACTGGGAAAAGATACCTTTATCGGCCCGCCGTATCTACCTCGACGGCGGCAGCCTCCCCGACCGCTACTTCAACCCCGGCATGTTCACCGACATGTACATGCGAGACACCGTCTCCAAGATTGAAATCTGGTGCGAGTGTTTCGGACGCGACGCCGATTCCATGCAACGCAAAGACTCTTACGAGATTTCCGCGATCATGCAGCAGCTCGAGGGCTGGAAGGAAACAGGCAAGCGTAAGCGACTGGACTTGTATGGCCGCCAACGCGTCTTTGAACGAACACCTGTTCTGGAGGGAAAAAGCCCTCTAGAAGCTGGGACAAGCGTCCGGGACAAGCTCGAAACAACCCCCGATGGTGAAGAGGAAGGGCGGGACAAGTGAGGACAAGAAAAAAACTTGTCCCGGGCGCTTGTCCCAAGCAAAAACCGGGCGCTAGCTTAATAAACAGGCTCTCTGGGACAAGTGGGACAAGAAAATTAACTACAAAACACTACACGGAATTAGGCGCTAAAACATGTGACCTACATAACAAAATGCCTAATTTAAAGGTCTATATAGGGGCGGGGTCGAGCTTGTGCCCAGGGAGGCAGCATGATGCGTGAAAAGACAATCGAACAAAAGTTCAAAAAAGCCATCGAAGCCCACGGAGGCATCTGCCTCAAACTCGACCCCACCACACTGGTAGGCATCCCAGACAGACTCGCCATCCTCCCCGGAAACCACATCGCCTTCATCGAACTCAAAGCTCCCGGCAAGAAACCCCGCCCCATCCAAACCCACCGCCACAACCAACTCCGAGCCATCGGCTGCATGGTCAGCACACTCGACAACCCCGACAACATCGAAAGCCTCATCCATGAAATACGTGCCTCATGACTACCAACGGCAAGCCATCGACTTCATCCAGTCACACCCCGCAGCTGCCATCCTGCTTGGCATGGGCCTTGGCAAGACCATCATCACCCTCACGGCCCTCAACACCATGATGTTTGACACCTTCCAAACCAGCCGCGCGCTGATCATCGCCCCCCTACGTGTAGCGCGCGACACATGGCCCGCAGAAATCAAAAAATGGGACCATTTGCAACACCTCACCGTCTCCGTCATCGTCGGCGACGCCAAAACCAGAAAAGAAGCGTTGACCACCCCAGCAGATATCCACATCATTAACCGCGAGAACATCCCCTGGCTTATCACCCAGCTGCCGAAAGGTGAGTGGCCGTGGGACACCGTCGTCATCGACGAACTCAGTTCCTTTAAGAATCACAAGGCCAAAAGGTTCAAGGCTCTTTTCAAACAGCGCCCGCACATTCGCCGGATCATTGGACTTACTGGAACGCCCGCGCCGAACAGTCTCGAAGACCTGTGGGCGCCCTACAAACTTCTGGATGGAGGCCAGAGGCTCTTCAAAAACCTGACGAATTTCCGATCTACATGGTTCACGCCTGGCAGGCGCAACGGCCATGTCATCTACGAGTGGAACATCAAGAAGGGAGCAGAGGAAGAGATCTATTCCCGCATTAGGGACATCACCTTGTCCATGAAGACCACCGACTATTTGCCCCTGCCACCCTTGACCACATCTACCAAGCCGGTCACCCTCGGCGAGGTAGCCCAAGCGAACTACCAGAAGCTGAAGCAGGAGATGGTGCTACGACTCGCCGGCACGACCGTCGATGCCGCCAACGCAGCCACCCTCTCAGCCAAACTCCAACAGCTCGCCTCCGGAGCCATCTACATCAACGATGACCACGACTGGCTACCCGTCCATGACGCGAAACTTCAGGTGCTGGACGAGATCATCGAAGCCGCCAACGGCAATACGGTCCTGGTCGCCTACTGGTTCAAACACGAACTCGACCGATTGAAGGACCGATATCCGCACGGCAGACAGTTGAAAACATCCGAGGACATTCGTGATTGGTGTGACGGCAAGATCCCGTTGGCCTTCATTCATCCCGCATCCGCAGGCCACGGACTCAACCTCCAATCGGGTGGCCACATCATGGTGTGGCTCACTACCCCCTGGTCCCTGGAGCTCTACGAGCAGACCAACGGGCGATTATTCCGGCAAGGTCAGACCGAGCCGGTCTCCATCATCCACATCGCCTGTCAAGGGACGGTCGATGAGCAAATCCTTAAAGCGTTGGAAAAGAAGGACTTCACCCAGTCCTCCCTCATTGACGCAGTCAAAGCCCAACTCTTGGAACCCACCGCACGAAAGGAAGCAGCATGAGCACCTACATCGACCTATCCGTCCGTGAACAGACACTTCGCGCCGCAGCCAAAGACCTCCGCACACAATTCCACTACCTCTATCGAATCCGATGGACACGGAAGAAGGTAAAGCTCGCTAGAAAGATGCGCCCCACCTTCGGACCCCAGTCGCCAACACCAGACAACGACTGGTCCCTCAACATCGAGGACTGCATGATCAATGAGCGCCGGGACGAGCGTATCCCCGGAGGGTTGGCCGTCATGGTCGCCGATGCACTGGAGCATGCCGGCCACCGGCCACCACTACAGCCAACCGGGATCAAGCTGTGTGATCTGGTTGAGCAGCACGCCTGGGATATCGCCGAACGGTTCCCACCCGTCGATGACCTCACCGACCTCATGATCGAACAGACCGCCTACCTCGCCACCGCAATCAAACGCCGCTACCCCGACAACGAAAGAACAACCATGACCAAACCCCTCCCTGCATCCGAGATCGTCCGACAGCTCGCCATCCGAGGCACAGCCACCACCATCGACACCATCAGAGGATGGGCGCGCCACGGCCACATCACCAGCACTGAGCTACCCAACGGTAGACACGGCTACCAGCTAGCCGAGTGCTTGAACCACATTAGGCAGGTCGAGTCGCAAAAGGACTTGCCTACGCCCACAAATGATGTATAATCGACGTGATGATACCGTATGGTCAAAAACCAGGCGGTATTTTTTATTGCACTTGCCGGCACCAATCTTCATGGGAGGTGTGAGCAAAACCATGGCACGCGCACGCCTTCTATGCAGAGAAGCAGGCTGCCCAGAGCCAGCCACCTACCGAGGGCGATGCCAGAAGCACGCACGTCTAGCACAGCGTGAGGATCGCAAGCACATTCCCACGAAGATTGCTGAACGGCGGTACAGTGAGCAGCGCAAGCGCGCACGCACTGTGGCAGCATGGCGCAAACGTTACGGCGACTGGTGCCCCGGCTATGGCCGGGAGCCACATCGCGCGACTGACCTCACTGCGCAGCACTCGCAAGCGCTCGTACTTGGTGGCAGCGTCGACCAACAGCTGACCGTCCTGTGCCGAGAATGTAACTCACGCCACGCCCACGGCGTAACACACGGCACACAAAGATGTTGAACAGTACCAGACCCCAGGGGGATAACCCCAGGTCAAAGGTACCCCTGACCGTGGCGCAGGTGAAAAAAACTGTGCGGGGGTTCCCAGGTTTCCGAAAACGTAAATCTAAAGCTATAAATAATGGAGGTGACTGCTATGCCAGGGCCACCGCCAAAAGAGCTTGCACAAGGCGCAAGCTACAACCCGAAAAAAGGGAAAAATAACTACATCATCACTGAACTTCCAGCTGAGGGACGACAAGGACCAACACCTGAATGGCCGTTCAGGGGACGGCCACCAAAGTATTGGGAGCATGTATGGACTCTCCCCCAAGCTGTTGAGTGGGAGCGGATCGGTGCCGAGGATATTGTTGCACGTTACGTGAAGCTCCGTACCCTTGTTTACAGGGCGAGCCTTGATGAGGTGAAGTCCAGCTCACTCACGGAGCTTCGATATCTGGAAGACACTCTTGGTCTTACCCCGAAGGGGATGCAGTCGCTTCGGTGGCGGATTGCCCGTTCTGATGCGGAGGCTGAGAGCGCCCCGAAGCGGTCTTCTGTGCGGTCTCGTCGTGCCCGTTTGCGAGTTGTTGCGGAGGAGGCGTCTGGATAATGCCTTGGCGGGGTCCTGAATACGAGGGGGAATTTCCCAGCTTGGGTTGGCAGGTCGCTGATTGGATTGAGACTCACTGTGTTATCCCGGACCGCGATGCCAAGGGGCAGCCGTTCATCCTGACTGATGAGCAGGTTGAGTTCCTGGTTCATCATTATCGGTTGAAGCCGGATGCGTCGGTGGATCGGCCGGCTTCTGCGTGGGTTTATCGTCGTTCGCAGTTGGTGCGTCCGCAGAAGTGGGGGAAATCCCCTCTGACTGCGTCTACGATTTGTGCGGAGGCGGTTGGGCCTGTGCGCTTCGGGGGCTGGGATGCGAAGGGGGAGCCGGTTGGTGTTCCGTGGTCAACTCCGCTGATTCAGGTGACGGCATCATCGGAGGATCAGACTGCGAATGTTTATGCGGCGTTGACTCCGATGATTGAGGAGGGGCCGTTGTCGGAGGTTATTCCGGACACTGGCGAGACACGCATTAACCTGCCGGGTGGTGGTCGTATTGATCCGGTTACTTCTAAGGCGCGTTCTCGCCTGGGGCAGCGTATTACCTTTGCGATTCAGGATGAGACGCAGCAGTGGACTGCCAGTAATGGTGGCGTGCTTCTGGCTACTACGCAAAGGCGTGGTTTGGCGGGTATGGGGGGTCGTTGTATTGAGACGACGAACGCCTGGGACCCTAGTGAGCGGTCGGTTGCGCAGATGACGTTCGAGTCCAAAGCGACCGACATCTACCGCGACTTTAAGCAGGCTCCGGCAGCGTGGAGCTATGGGAATAAGCGTGAGCGTCACAAGATTCACAAGCACCTGTACCAGCAGTGTCCGTGGGTTGATCTGAACAACATTGACGCGGAGGCTGCGGAATTGGCGGAGACGAACCCCGCCGAAGCGGAAAGATTCTTCGGCAACCGGATTGTGTACGGCGCTGGCCAGTGGCTGCCACTCTCTCTGTGGGAGGAGGGCTACGCACCAATCCCAGAAGGTGAAGAGATTTGTCTCGGCTTCGACGGATCGGAGAATAACGACTGGACAGCGTTGGTCGCTGAGTCGATTGACGGGACAGTGTTCATTCCTACGTATGGCCCGGATCGTAGCCCTACGGTGTGGAATCCTGCCGAGTGGGAGGGGCAGATGCCCCGTGGCGAGGTAATGGCCGCGGTTGAGGAAATGTTCACCCGCTTCAAGGTTCAGCGCATGTACTGCGACCCGCAGGATTGGCGTTCAGAGATTGGTGAGTGGGCGGTCACCAATGGTGAAGAGCATGTTTTCGAGTGGCCTACCAACAGTTATCGCCGGATGTGCGAAGCACTGAAACGCTTCGAGACGGATACCCGCACAGGCAGGGTGAAGCATGTCAAGGACAAGCTGCTGGATATTGCTGTGATGAATGCTAGGCGTGTTGCGAAGCCTGGTCGGCTGTTCACGCTGGGTAAGGCGACGGAGCAGCAGAAGATTGACCCGGCAATGGCAATGGTGTTGGCTCACGAAGCAGCTATGGATGCACGGACAAAGGGCTGGGATCAGAAGACAGATTCCCGTGTACTCGTATTAGGGAGGAGAGGCCGATGATGTTCACGGATGCTGGCTTGAGTCAGGAGGAAAGTGCTCTCCTTACCCGCCTGTTTCTGAAGATTCAGAAGCAGAAGAAGCCAGATCGGATTAACGAGCGGTATTACAAGGGGTTGCAGGAGATCGGCAACCTGGGCATTAGTGTTCCCCCGGATGTGCAGGCGTTCGCTTTCCCCTTGAATTGGTGTCGCACCTACGTTGATGTTTTGACGGAGCGCCAGGACGTGCGAATGATTCTGCGGTCTGGTGAGACGGCGGAGGATTCTGATCTTCGTCGCGACTGGGAGGCCAACGACCTTGATGTTGAGCAGCAGTTATTGAACCGTGACTTGGCGGTGTATGGTCGTGGGTTTATTTCTGTTGCTGCGGACCCGGATGGTGGCCGTCCTATGATCAGGGTTGAGTCTCCGACTGATTTGGCGGCGGAGGTTCACCCCCTGACGCGCCAGATGTTGGGGGCTCTGCGCCTGTACCGGACGGATGATCAGAAGGTCGAGTTTGCGACCTTCTACCTGCCTAACCGCACTTTGTTTTTTAAGAGTGATCTGGGTCGTTGGCAGCGCGCGGAGACCGTAGAGCATGGTCTCGGTCGTGTGCCTATTGTCATGGCGTTGACTCGCCGCTCGTCTGGCAGTTGGGAGGGCGAGTCGATGCTGACTGACCTGAAGCCGCTGGTTGATATGGCGGGGCGCGTCATGTTGCAGTTGCAGTTGGCGATGGAGACGACGGCGACGCCGCAGAAGGTGGCTCTTGGTGTTAAGCAGAAAGATTTTCAGGATGAGGACGGCAACTCCATTGACCCGTGGGATGCGTACCTGGGTGCTGTGTGGGCGTTGGCTGACAATCAGGCTGATGTGAAGCAGCTTGCTGGTGCGGATCTGTCTGGTTTTCATGACACGATTCGGATGTTGGCGGAGCAGGCCTCCACGGTGACTGGTTTGCCGGTGCGGATGATGGGGCAGCGGTCGGCTAATCCACCCGCCGAGGGTGCTATCCGTGCGGATGAGGCGCGCCTGGTCAAGCAGGTGGAGCGACTTAACTCAGTTGCTGGCATGGCGTGGTCCTGGGCACTGGGTATCGCCGAGCGCATCCGCACGCACAAGTGGTCCGCAGACGGGCAGATCCAAGTTCAGTGGCATGACCCAGCCACGCCGACAGTGGCGCAGCGTGCTGATGCGATCCAAAAGCTTTCCGGTGGGGTTCCGGTGCTGTCGATTCGTGGCGCGATGATCGAGCTTGGGTTTACGCAGCAGCGGATTGACCAGGAGTTGCAGTGGATGCAGCAGGAGATGTCCGGCATGTACACCACGCCGATGGACAGGAAGCTTGAGCGGGTCATGGATGAGGGGCTGTAATGGCTGTCACGTGGTCGTATAGGTCTCTGCCTCCTGGGGTGAGGGAGGAAGCTCAAGCGCGGGCGAAAACCATTGGTGAAACGTTGAGGCTGATGCGTCAGCAGGTTATGCCGCGTAACGCTCCGATGGACATTGACGTGTGGTTGGCGACGAAGGGGAAGATGATTGGGCCTGCGATGGTTAAAGCGCAGGCGGCGAACGCGTCCCTTGTGGAAAAGACGATGGACATGTCGTTGATGGCTAACGGGTATCAGGATTCGCGGATTGGTCTATTGGTGCCGGAGGCGTTTGCGGGCTATATGCCTGATGGGCGTGAGCTGGACATGATTAAGTTCGCGGTGGCTAACCGTGTGCGTGAGCAGTTGGCTGTGGGGGTTGCCCCAGCCCAGGCGTGGAAAAACGGTGGGAAACTGTTGGCCACGATTGTGCAGACTGGTTTGATTGATACTCAGCGTATGGCTAAGGCCGTGGCGGGGTTAGCGAGGCCCCGAACGTTGTATGTGCGGATGGCGAATCTTCCGTGTTGTGCTAGGTGTGCCATTTTGGCGGGAAAGAAGGGGTTTTGGTCGAAGCCTTTTAAGCGACACCCTGGGTGTGATTGCACGCAGGTGCCGGTAGAAGCAGGGAAGGATATCGAATTCGCTGGTCCGCATTTCGATGTGGATGCCTATTTCAACTCGTTGAGCAAGGACCAGCAGGATGTGTATTTCACGAAGGCTGGTGCGGAAGCTATTCGCCAGGGCGCGGACTACGTAGAGGTAGTCAACTCGTTACAGGGCATGACGGGTGTGGGTGATGGTGTGAAGCCGTTTACGACCTATGGTGCTCCGCGTAGCGGGTGGCGTAGGTTGTCGGTGCCGGAGATTATGCGCCGTGCTGGAGGCGATGAAGATCGGATGCGGGAGTTGTTGCTCCAGTATCAGTATTTGAAGCCGGAGCGAACGTACGGCCCGGTGAGTAGGGTTGATTTCTCTAAAGGCTGGCCAGATGATGCACCGGACTTGGCGGAGTTTGCCCAGGAGGTTCCAGCGGATGATCTACGCCCGACTGTAACCGACAAGGACTGGGTGCACATTCTCGACGGTGAACCAGCTGTTCCAGGCCAGAAGCTCCAGGGAGGGCACAGGTCGGGGACAGGGCGTGCGAGGAAGACCGAGTTCCCACCCTGGTGGTCAGACCAAGACATCAAGCAAGCTGTGCTGATGACGCTACAGTCACCGCATGCTACCGAGATGGCTGGAACGACTCGAGTGTTATACAGAGTTGTGGACGATGTTCTCGTGAAGGCTAGTTATTACATTGAGCACGGTAGTCTTAACGGAAAACGCACTCTAGGCGCAACTTACCCGCGCAATGGCAAAGGGGTTGTGAAGAACACAAGCGGGGGTAAAATTCAAGTTGGCTTGGACTTGTCGGTGATACGCAGAAAGGAGGCGGGCACATGATTGAAATTGAAGATCGAGCGTCTATTGACTCTGATGTGTTGGCACTTGCTGACCTTGTTTGGGGCCTCCTTCCGGACAATTTGCGGCTACATGTCGTTGAGGGGGCTGAAGTCGGGGAAGAAGTTAGTGCAGCAATTGATGTGCTTGATTATCTAGCTTCGTCTGGCATTGTGGTGCCTGATGGTGTTCGTGTTGTGGCTGAGCGAATCCTTTCACAGATTAGTTTTGAGTCTGATGTGCTCCGTCTCAAGTGGGTTTTGCTAAATCTAAAGAAGTAGTCAAATCGCATATTGTCGCCCATCCACGTTTATGTGGGTGGGATTTTTTATACCAATTCTTCTATTTGAAAGGTGTTCGTGATGAACGAGAATGAAACTGCTACTAGTGATGTGCCCACTCCGGGCGAGAATTCCCCTGAAACAACTGATGTTAGTTCCCAGGAAAAGAAACTAAATTCGGCCCCTCAAAGCCAGGAGGAGAATCCGGACGGGCGTGGCTCCAAGCGTGCTGTTCTTGGTGACCTCGCGCGTGAGCGCGATAAGCGACAAGCCGTCGAAGCTGAGCGTGATGAGTTGCAGAAGCAGCTCGACGCTATCGCTGAGAAAGACATGACCGAGCTGGAGAAGGCGCAGAAGCAGCGTGACGAGCTGCAGACTCGCCTTGCAGAACTTGAAAAGGAAAAAGCCGACGCAGAGCGCAAACGCATGATCGCCGGCGTTTTGAAGAAAACTGGGCTCCCTGCCGAGATGGAGGGACGACTCCAAGGCGAGACTGCCGAGGAACTAGAAGCCGACGCTAAGAAGCTGGCGGAGGTTTTGGGGTTTGACCGTCGTGCGGTCGATCCCTCCCAAGCTCGCACCAACAAAGGTGCGATTGCGGCGTCACTTAGTGAGGCGCTGCGAAACCACTACAACCCCCACTAAATAAGGAGGAAACAAATTGGGTGCTATTACCCTTGAGCAGGCGAAGCTCAACGCTGTCGAGGACTACGATCCCGCAGTCATCGACGAATTTCGCAAGTCCAGCGTCGTGCTGGATTCCCTCATTTTTGACACTGCCGTGAACCCGGCTGGTGGCGGTGCCACCCTGGACTACGGCTACCGTCGCCTGGTAACGCAGCGCAACGCCGCGTTCCGTGAACTGAACACCGAGTACAAGCCGGAGTCTGTCACCACGGAGAAGCACACCGTGGAACTCAAGGTGCTTGGTGGCGCGTTCGAGATCGACCGCGTTCTCGCCCACATTGGCCCGCGCACATCCGATGAGATGGCCCTGCAGATGGCGCAGCTCATTAAGGCTACTAACGCCAAGTTCTGCGACGCAATCATCAACGGTGACACCGCTGTTGACGCTCATAGTTTTGATGGTCTCGATAAGGCCCTCAAGGACTCCACCACGGAACTTAAAGGCGGCAAGGACTGGTCCAAGTTCACCAACGCTGATGAAGCCATGACCATCCTTGATGACCTGGATGAGGCACTGAGCGTGATGGATGAGCCGCCGACGATCCTGTTTGCGAACCGTCGTGTGCTGGCGAAGATTCGCTCTGCAGCCCGCCGTGCATCCATGTACACCCGTAACCCGGTTGAAGGGCTTGTTGGCACGGGTGGCCATGCGGTTACCCGTGAGCAGATCGGCAACACCATCCTTGTTGACCCGGGTGCAAAGCCTGGCACCAATGAGGACATCATTCCCGTCGTTGGTGGCAAGTCCTCCATCTACGCGGTGCGTGTCGGCCTGGACGGTTTCCATGGCGTGACCACCACTGACGGCCGCATGCTGAAGACTTTCCTGCCTGACTTCAACGCGCCGGGGGCTGTCAAGCGTGGTGAGGTTGAGCTGGGTCCGGTTGGTGTTGCTCTTAAGGCGACGAAGGCTGCTGCTGTGCTTCGTGATGTTCGGGTTGCTCCGGCTGGTGTTGCCTAATGGCGAAGGTTAAGGTGACTGCCCCGGTTGAGGGTTACGCCGGCCGTATCGGAAATGACGTGTTCGTTGATGGTGTTGCCGAGGTCGAGAAGGAAGCTGTCGACTACTATCTGCGCCACGGTTACGAGGTTGAGGGGGAGGGTAATGAGACTGCTGAGAAGCAGACTGTTCCTTCCGCTGAGCGCGTAGCTAATGAAGCTGAGATTCACGGCGAGAACGTCCGTCCCGCTTCCGGTGCTACCAAGGCCGAGTGGGTTGCCTACGCAGAGAAGCTCGGCATCGAGACAAACGGCCTGAATAAGGCGGATATTATCGACCTGTGTGCTGAACACCCGGAGGATGGCCGCAGCGTCGACACTGAGTCTGACGAGGAGGAGTAACACCGATGGCGATGTGGCTAAAAGATAATCTTGAGGATATTTGGCCCGACATCGCCGGAGCTGATCTCACCTACGCCACCCGCATGGTGGAGCGCGCTGAGAAGATTATCCAAACCCGTTTTCCTACCCTTGAGACGAGGGTGAAGGACGGGCAGCTGGACCCGGCTGTTGTTGCTGGTGTCGTTGAGGACATGGTGACCCGTGTCTTGGATCGGCGTTCCCGTGGTGGGCTGGACAAGCTTTCTTACCCTGAGGTGCAGATGGAGTGGAGTGACAGTGGGGGTTTAGGCTCCGGGTCGCTGCTCTATCTGACAACCGATGAGCTTGTGCTGCTTTCACCTCCTGCTTCTGAGGGGGCTTTTTCTATACGGCCCCGCGGGAGCTCACCGCCCCACTATGGGGAGGGGCAACGGTGGTACCGATGGTGACCGCCACAGCGTTGTTCCAGCCGGGTTGGGTTGCTGTGACCTCGGGCGAGCCGGGTGAGAGGGACCCCTTCACGGGTGAGAAATTGCCTGCTGAGACTGTGGAAACCGCTGGCAAAGGACTGTTGCAGGCTCCGTTGTGGTCTGGGTTTACGGAGGTTACTGAGACCACCGTCGTTGATGAGCGTCTTGTGATGTTTGCCCCGGTGGTGAAAGTGCGTGCCGATGACTGTTTCTACTCGCCTTCGGGTGAGTGTTGGCAGGCGACGACGGAGGGCATGCCGCGGGGTATCCCCGGAAACACACCTGAGTATGTGGCCGTGCGAGTGCGGCACGCTCCGGAGCGCGACAAGGAGGTCTAGCACATGGTTGCACACCTCACCATTTATAAAGACCGAGTCCGCAAATATGCGACCCGTGAGGGGTCGTTCGACGGCCGGATGGAGATCGCGGAGAAAATCGCTGCCGATGCGCGACCCCTTGCCCCCGTTGTTTCCGGTGATTACCGGGGCGGAATCGAAGTCGAGCAGTCCAGTGGGCTCCGTGTGTCCGTCGTGGATGCTGACGAAAACGCAATTTACAAGGAGTACGGAACGTCCGATACGCCGGCGCATGCTGCATTAACCACCGCTGCCATGAAATACGGGCGCTACAGGGGCATGCGACCAAGAAGGAGCAGGATGTAATGACCGTAAAGCCGCTGCCCTACGTGGCCGGGATTATCCGGGCTTGGCTTGTAGACAAGTCGGAGTTCATGGAAACCCTGCACGGTGGGCTCGTCACAACAAGGAACCTGCCCGACCCACTCACAAAGCCACATTGCCTTGTCGCAGTGACCGGCCATATGGGGGATGATCCTCTTCTTCACAGGGTGGTTGTGCAGGTGACCCCGTGGGCACCGTCAAACAATGTTTCCAGGATTCGGGAGGACCCGGATGTGACCGTGTGGCGTGCCGCCGCGATGGCGGGTGAGCTGCTCGGACGAGCAAGAAATCAGGTACTCGACGCTAATACGGCGTGGAGTGCGAGCTGGATGGATGGACCCATTCAGCTTTATGACCTTAAACGTGGGGCCGACAGGCCCCTTTTTTATGCCCCCGTTAGATTCCAGGTGCATGTGCGCCATCGGGGGTTTTCTACTTTTGAAAGGAAGTAAAAATGTCTGTAACTACAGCAGATCCGTCCAAGGCCTATCTGTGGCTGACTGGCGATGCGTACCGCGCCAAAGCTGACACGAAACTGCCGACTGGTGACCTGCTCAAGGAGAAGATTGAGGGCTGGGATGCTTTTGGAGGCATTGAAGCCGGATTCGAGCAGACCAGTGAGCAGTCTGTCACCGAGAAGCAGGTCTTCAACTACCGTAAGGCCCCCTACAAAATCGCGCGTGACCCGCTTAAGGAAGGCATCAAGTTCCGTGCGGTGGATAATACGAAGGCAACGCTGCTTACGCGTGCTCAGGGCGGGAAGATCGTCAAGAGGGGTGAGCACTACGCTATTGAGAAGGGGATCGGTGAAGAGTTTGCCCTGTTCATCCGTGTTGAGGATGGTACCGATGCTGCATTCTTCTACTGCCCGCGTGTGACGCTGAAGGCCCCTGCCACGCGTGCTGCCATTGATGGGCAGAACATTGATGGTTGGGAGTTTGATTTCTCCTTCCTGTCTCCGATGGTGGAGATCATCCCGGCGTTGCCGGAAGGAATGACTGCTGAGCCTGAGACCACCTCTGGTGGTTCTTCTGCGTCTCCGGCTCGTTCCACGGATGCTGGCAGCGTTTCCAGCTAGTCCCATTTTTGTGCGGCGCAAGCGGGTCGTCGCAAAACGAAACCCACCCGCCAATTTTCAATTTTCCAGTAGTACCGAGAAAGGGACCTAACCATGACTGTAAAGAAAACCCAGGCTATTGACATCCTTGATGCCGCACTCGCAGTGAAAGGCGGTGAGTCTCAGTTGATTGACCTTGATGGGTTGGAGCTGAGTATCCGCAAGAACTTCACGGGTGCAGAAGCGCGTGACTATATCGAGATTTGGCGCATTGATAAGCCGACCGAGGATACCGAGATTGTCCGTCGCACGGTGGACCTGCTGTCTGATTCTGATGATGAGGCGAAGAAAGCTTTCGCTGATCGTCTGATGGATGAGGCTGGCCAGACGGTTGCGTGTGTGCTTCGTCGGATGGCGATTATTGCTGGGCTTCGTGATGAGGACGGTAATTTTTTTCCTGGGCCGCACGCTTAAGCGAGCCTAGGTGGTTTGCGCGGCTGCTGGTTGGTTTCCGCAGGGAGTACCAGCTTGATTTCCGTGACGCGTTGGAGAGCATGTGGCACGGGGATGTGGCGGTTTTGGCTGATGGGTTGGACCGTTGGTCTGACCAGGATGAGAACGAAGCCATGCTGGTGGATCGCTTGGACTACTGGCTCAACAGTGAGTATCGCAGTTGGGTGACTGACCCGGATGATCCGGAGGTGAAACACGAGCGTGAACGTCGCAAACGTGAAGGCATCAAGCCGCCTGCTGATCCGGTGATTTTCCCGGTAGCCCATCGTCCCCCCGCTGTTCATGCGGAGCTGGTGGAGAAGCTGCTTGAGCAGCACAAGAAAGAAGAACCGACTGTCACCACGAAGAGTGATGGTCGGCGTTTTGGTTCGCTGAGTGATCTGCGAAAACTGAGAGGAGAATAGTCGATGGCCGGTGGCAAGATTGACATCCTGATCGAGCCGGATACTAAGCGGTTCGTGCCGAAGATGGAAGCGGGGCTGAAGGGTGCGCTTGGTGCTGCCGGTAAACTCGGCGCCGCCCTCGGTGTGGCTGCGGGTGGCGCGGAGATGGCGAAGACCGTCATTAGCGTTGGCCAGGAGTTTGAGTCTCAGCTGAACACCATGCGGGCTGTCTCCCAGGCCACGGGTGAGCAGCTGGAGGCTGTGACGCAGCGTGCCCGCGAGCTCGGTAACGATACCAGCTTGACGGCTACGTCCGCGTCTGACGCGGCAGCTGCAATGACGGAGCTTGCCAAGGGCGGTTTCACGGTTGAGCAATCGATGGAGGCTGCTAAGGGCACGTTGCAGTTGGCGTCGGCTGCCCAGACCGACGCGGCTACGGCTGCAACGATTCAGTCGCAGGCGTTGCAGGCGTTTAGCTTGCAGGCTGAGGATGCTGCCCGGGTGTCGGATATTTTGGCGGGTGCTGCGAACGCGTCTAGTGCTGAGATTGGTGACGTCGCGGCTGCGTTGCAGCAGTCCGGCACGGTCGCGTCCCAGTTTGGCGTGAGCATTGAGGATACTGCGACGGCGATCGCCATGTTCGCCAACGCGGGTATCACTGGCAGTGATGCCGGTACCTTGCTCAAGTCTGCGCTTCTTGCTCTGACTGACCAGGGAAAACCAGCGCAGAAAGCCATTGAAGAACTTGGCCTGACGGTCTACGACGCGCAGGGCAAGTTTGTTGGCCTGCCTGAGCTGATGGGTCAGTTGAAGCGGGCTAGCGCGGAGATGACCCCGGAGGCGTACCAGTCCGCAACCGCGATCCTCTTCGGTAGCGACGCAATGCGCATGGCCGGTGTCGCAGCGCAACAAGGCAAAGAAGGCTTCGACGAGCTGTCCACGGCGGTGACCCGCCAGGGACAGGCTGCAGAAGTCGCAGCAGCCCAAACCAACGGGCTGCCGGGGGCTATGGAGCGCCTGCAAAACACTGTTGAGGACGTTGCCCTTGGCACCTATGAGGCGCTCTCTGGCACGCTGGTCGCCGGTGTAGATGCCGCCACCGCAGCTATTGGTGCCTTCGGCGGTTTCACCGAGGATGCTATTTCTGGACTTAAGGCTGCTGCTTCGGCAGCAGGTGATTTCTTTGCCCCCATGAGGGACGAAGCACAGGCAGCAGGCAACGTTCTGCAGGGCCTTGCCGGTCCTATCGTGGGGGCCACGGTCGCGTTTGCTGCCCTGAAGAAGCTTGACCTGCCTGCTCATTTTGAAGCGGCCAAGGCTGCTGGGCGTGACTTCTCGGAGGAGATGCGCCTGCAGACAACGCTTGCTGCCGGTGTGGGCAAGGACCTGTCGAAGATGGAGGCGGGGCTGGCTGCGATTGAGGCCCGCTACCCCGCCATGCAGCGAATGGATAACGCGTTCCGAGAGACAGGCAAACCACTGCGCACCCTCGGCAGGAACACGAAGCTTGCTGCTGTTGAGATGACTGGCATGAGTCGAGCCACCGCTATCGCGCGTGGCAACCTCCTACTCCTCGGCGGTACCGCGCGAGGCGTCGCTGCCGGTGGATTCAGCCTTCTTAAGTCTGGTGTCAAGGGGGTTGTTGGTGCTCTCGGCGGGCCTTTGAACGTTGCCTTGATGGGTGGTGCTGCGCTGATCGGCGCATTCGTGCAGTCCGCTCGCACGGCTTCGGAGATTCAGGACAGGCTTGCAGAAGCGTCGAGGGATGCGGCACAAGCCCAGGACGAGCTGCAGTCTGCTGTTGCTGGCACCACGGGTGCCCTGAATGAGCAAGGCTTGGCAGCTGCCGGGAAGCTGGCTACCGCTTCTATGGCGGAGCTGACTGCTGTTGGTGAAAAGCTCAATGGAACCTTCGACGTTATTCAGGCACCGGATATGTCGATCTGGGCGCAGGGTTTTTGGAATAAGGATTTCAACGAGTATCGCTCCCATGTCTCGGAGACGAAGGATGCCTATGACGCACTGAAAGCGGCTGCAGGTGAATTAAAAATCCCGATGGAGGATATAGGCAAGGTTGTTGCCGAGGGCGGTCCGCAGTTCGAGCAGCTCATGTCTTACTTGCAGGGTGGTGGTGAAGCGTCCCAAAATGCTGCCCGCCAGCTGCAAGGGGTTCGTGACGAAATCGACCGTTCTGTTGCGGATGCACAGTCCGCCGACGCGGGCTTCGTCAAAATCTCCGATGGTGTCCGCGAGCTCGCGGGGGCCGGTGGTGATGCGGATAAGAAGCTGGCTGGTTTGCGTCAGACGTTGCAGGGTATGGGTATGCTGCCGGAGAACGCGCAGCAGGCCATGCTTGACCTCGCTAAGGAGGTTGATGGGCTGGCAACAGCACAGCAGAATGTGGCGGATCAGTCGGGTGCCATGGGTGATGCTCTTGTTGATTCGACAGGGCAGATTCAGGGCACGGACAAGAACGCCCAGTCTCTGAATGATTCTCTCACTAGCCTGAGCGATGCATATCTGAAGGCTGTTTCTGGCGGTGCTGACGCTAATGAAGCTTACGAGCGTATGCAGCCTGCCTTGGAGGCTCTTGGGCGCGAGTATGGGTTGACCTCCGAGCAGGTCGAGAACCTCACAAAGCGGTATGGTCTTGTCCCGGACATCGTGGAAACGCTCGTCAAGGTGGAGGGTGCGTCCGAGGCTCAGCAGGATATTGTGGCCGTGTGGGCGAAGCTGCGAGATCTGCCTGCGGGCCAGTCGATTGAGATTGACGCGCCTACTGACGAAGCCCGGAAGGCGCTTGAGAAGCTGGGTATCACGGTGGAGAATATCCCCGGCTCTACCAACGTGCGCGTGTCCGCCAATACTGACGAGGCGCGTCAGGCACTGGACAGCGTTGTCGACCTTGCTGCCACCATCGGTAACCAGGAATACACGGTTGCCATGGTGATGGACACCCGGCCACTGGTTGGGTCTGCTGCGGAGGCTGAGCAGATTCTGACAGCACTCGATGGCATGGAGCCCACCCCAGAGGCGAATGTCATTATCGACAAGCTGCGCTCCGGTGTGGACATCTCTGTTGGTGAGCTGAACTACCTTGCGTCGCAGACTCCCACCCCTGTTGCTGATCTTGATGACAAGCTCGTCAACAGCAAGGCTGATACAACGGCGAGCAAGTTGAATGAGATTCACCGGATGCCTGTGAATCCAACGGCGGACCTGAACACTGACCCTGCTGACGCGAAGATCAGTGGTTTAAAGGCCAGGTTGGAGGGTCTTCGTAACTGGTTTAGCAACCTCTCTGCGCGTGCATCATCTGGCGTAGCAGCTCACCCAACGGGAACGGGGTTCATCCGTGGCCACGCCACAGGTGGCAGGCTTCCCATGGTAGGGCCCGGTACTGACCGTGTTGATGGCTTCCTCGGTATCAATGCCGAAGGTATGCCACTTGCTCGTGTTGATGCCGGCGAATGGATCATCAACAGGCGCAGCTCCGACCGCTATTCCAAGGAGCTTGCCGCCATCAACGCAGGCACATTCCCTAAGCTGCCCGGCTACGCAGACGGCGGCAAAATCGACGACGACGCGCCGGGCTCAGTGCCTACGGTTGCAGAAGTGCTGGCTTTCGCGGAGGGGAAGCCTTCGCGTGGGCAGCAGGCCCGACGCTCGCTGAAGGGCGCACCGTATGTTCGCGGTGGGGTTGATTGGGGTGACTGTAGTGGTGCTGTCTCCGGTATTGCTCGTTTCGCTGCTGGTCTTGCGGCGTTCGCTGGCCGCTTCTCGACGTTCACGGAGCAGGCAGGCCTCGCAGCTCTCGGGTTCCTCCCTGGTCTTGGTGATCCGGCTACGAGCTTGAACGTGGGATGGCACAACAATGTGGCGGCCTACGGTGATGGACATACGGCGGCAACAGCAGGTGGCACGAATCTCGAGATGGGTGGCTCCTATGGTGCCGGCATGATCGGTGGCGCTGTGGGTGCCGATCACCCGTCCTTTGATAAGCATGCGCACCTGCCGCTTGCTGATGCAAGCGGGCTCGAGGGTGCAGAAATCGTTAGTACATCTGTGGATGGGGTTACCTTGTCTGCCGGTGGGAATAAGACCGAGGTGTCGTGGGGTGCCGCAGGAAAGACCTTTGACATCATCTCTAGCCTGTTTGGGACGAAGCTGTACGACCAGGGTGGCCTGCTGCCCCACGGTGGTATGGCTCTGAACCTGTCTGGCCTGCCGGAGCCTGTGCTCACGGCCGGGCAGTGGGCGGACCTGAGTGCGTTTACTCGTTCCATGCAACAGGTGGCTTCGCAGTTACCCGCTGTGGTGGATGGTTTTAGGCGTGCGTCTGAGAATTTGGACGCTACGGCTGCTGGTCTTGAGGCGATTGCCCCGAAGGGCGGTGGCCGTTCAATTTCTGACGCACCGGCTTCCGCCATGGATGTGTTAGACGATTTGACCAACAGCTTTAAGGTTGCTGCTGGGAATTTCCACGCCAACCCGACTCGCTTCGGGCTGAACGTCGGTGGCGCGATAATGCCGGAGGTGTTCGGCGGTTTGCGTGACGCGGAAAAGGGCCTGAATGATACCCGCCAGGCTGCCAAGGATGGCCTTGTGGAGATCGCTGACCGGGAGCAAGAGCTCGCGGAGGCGCGTGCCGCGCTTGCTGAGCTTGATGCAAAAGAAGGCGGCTACGACAAGCAGACTAAGCGCAAGATTGAGGATGCGGAAAAGGCTGTTGCTCGTGCCCGCCAGGACGGTAAAGCGGACAAGATTGCGGACGCGGAGGAGAAGCTTCGTCGTGCCCGCGAGGACGCTGCCGACAAGCTCAGTGAGCAGGATAAGAAACACGCCAAGGACCGTGACAAGGCTGCTGACACTGTTCTTAAGGCTGAGAAGAATCTCAACACTGCGCGCACGCAGACGGCGCAGTTGGCGGCCGAGATTGGTGCGGGTGAAATCACCCTCGCTATTGAAGCAGCCAAGGCGGTCTACAACCTGGGTAAGACTGTGTATGAGACGGTGAAGAAGGTTGCTGACTGGATCATCGACAAGATCAACGCCGTCGAAGCAGCCCGTGTGGAAACCTTGTCGCAGTCGGCTGACATGTTGGCGAAGCTTGCGCAGGGTGTGGACCAGGCGCGCGAGAAGCTCACCCAGTTGCGCATGAACGCTGTCAACGCGCTTCTTGCGGAGCAGCAGGCACAGTGGCAGCTCGGGCAGACCCGCACCAATTTCACACAAACACAATTGCGCGGGATTGTTGACGTTGCTAACGCCCGTGCAAAGGTCACAGACGCGGAGCTTAGCTCGCTTCGTGTGATTGGCACGAGCGTGGATGACCTGTGGGCAAGGACCGTAGCCGGTCTTGAATCCGGCAAGTTGACCTTTGGGGAGACGGTTGAGTCTGTGTCCACTGCTGTCCAGAACAAACTGGCGCTTGAGGCTGATGTGCATAAGGCGCAGGCTGAGGCGTTGAAGGCGAATGCGGATGCTGCGTTGCAGCTGCTGAACTCGTCTAAGGCCGCTGCTAAGGCTGCCCTGTCTGCGAAGAGCGCGACAACGCTGTTGTCGGCACAGGCGGGCAGGCTTAAAGCCATGACCCAACTGGGCGACGGCAGTGTCTCTACCCCGCAGGCAATGCGCATGCAGCGGATCACACAGCTGCTTGCGGAGTCCGCTGACTGGACAGCCAGAGATCGTCATGAGGTCAAGATCGAGGAATCCCGCCGGTATGAGAGAGCTGCGAAGCAGGCGAAGACAGAAGCCATGCGTCTCTTGTCCGAGTACTTCGGTGAGGATAAGAACTACGGCCAGTACCGTAAGGAGATCATGGCTGTGATGAGGCGCGCCGGGGACTACGGGCGCTGGAACTCCCTAGAAGGTGCCAAGAAGGTCATCGAGGCCGCGTTGAAAGACACCTCGTTTGGGCGTGCCGTTCAGGCGCTTGAAACGCAGCAGGTGGAGCAGCAGATCGCCGACTATGAGAAGACCTTGGCTGAAACGAAGGTTGAGGTCGGTAATCTTGCGATTGATGCACAGTACGCGCCACAGGAGGCAAAGGCCCGTGGTGACGCTGCTGTTGCAGACCAGCAGGTCAGTAACTTCCAGTCTTTGTCGGAGTACTACAAGACCTCCGATGAAGGCGTGAAGAAGGCACTCACTGACCTGATGGATTTCAACAGGGAGCAAAGCAAGTCCCTGGCTGAGTCCACAGGCCAGCAGGTGTCTGCGCTGCAGGGCATCGCAGAGACCGCAAAGGACATCTACAACACCCTGCCTGCTCAGGGCTTTGGCTACACCCTGCCGGGTGTAGCTGCGTTGCCACCGTCGCGCGTACCTGGTGCGTGGGTGGGTGAGATTGCTGCTGGCATGGATGAGCGTGCTTTGTCTGCGGATGAGCTCACCCGCATCGCCACGACAGTGGTTGGCAAGGTTGATGTGCCCCAGGTGGGGTCCCGCTATGGGACGCGCGAGGATGTGGAGGCTGCGCGTCGTGCTCGTGACGAGCAACTGCGTGCCGCCATTGACCGGGAGATCGCCCGCACCCGTGACCAACAGTTGGCCGCACAGCTGGACCGCAGGTTTATGTCCCTTGAGCGCAGCGTTGCCCCGCAGGTGACCATCTCGTTCCCGGACGTGGAGTACGTCAAGACCGAGGATGTTGCCCGTGAGATGCGAGACGGCCTCACGAAGATGGGTGCACGTGTGACGGTACTTGAGGGCCGTAACGGCGCGAATTACTACAAAACAAGGATGTGATGGAAATGCTGTTTGGCATTCGCGATGTGGCAGGTGTGCTACATGATGTGGCCCCCGACGGCCCGTCAAAAGTAACACTGCCAGCAGGTGGCGTGAACGGCCTCGTCAGCCAACCGAAGCCGGTCACAACCGAGTCCGGTTTCGCGCCGGGCGCTGTGCTGCACGGCTACACCACGCCCGCGATGGAGGGCTCAATCAAGCTGATGGTTGAGCCACCGTTCACCTACGGGCAGGTGGCGCGGTGGTTCTCCCCGAACAAAGATGCTCACATCATCCTTGGCAGCTGGGAGCTGGCGGTCAGGCTGCGGGCGATGGTTGCACACCCAGATGTTGCACCGGATGAGGAACCTCTCATCGAGATGGAGATTCCGCTTGCCAGTTTCGATGGTGTGTGGCTGTCGGCGCCTCGCCGGGGTGCACGGGTCACCAATGATGGTGACGTCGCAATCTACCCGACGATTGAGTGGCAAGGGGCTAACAGCCTGGTGCAGTGGCCTTCGGGTTTTGTTACCGACCTACCGCCTGTCACGGAGAAGTCAACGCTGGACACCTCCGATGAGGGCGGTTTTACTGTCCGGTCGAATGGTCGTGTTGATTCTGTGGCTTCGGGCAAGGTGGCTGGCTTTTCGGAGCCTGTACCACCCGGTGCGACAGCCTCATTGACGTTGTCGAATTGTGACGCGATCTGGCGTGTAGGGAGGTGGTCACCGTGGGAATAGATTGGGTGAAGTGGGCTGCACACCGTAAGGCGGTTGTTAACGCCACCGGCCAATACTTGGGCCTGCTCGACGAGAACGGACACCCGCTGTGTGATTTGCCGGCGCCCTCTGAGATGCAGGCACCCCGCGAACGCAACGCTGTCAGCTCGTTGCAGGTGACGTTTCTTGTTTCGAAGATGGGCAGTAGTGTGCATCCTGCTGCGCGAGCCTTGGTGGATGACACGATTGGGTTGGAGCCATCGTGCGCGATCACACCGACTCCGAAGACGCGCTTCGTGCTTGTGGACAGGCCGGGTAGCTCGTGGTGCTACCGCGTAGCGCAGAGAATGGCCACGGGGCCGTCGAATCTGCTGCAGGAAATCACCCTGCATGGGGTTGATGTGGTCAGCTTCCTGCAGCAGTTGCCCGCACCAACCCAGCCGGCGAAATGGGCGAGCGCAAAGTTTCACACCTTTGAGAAGGACTGGTTGGCGGTCACGGACCGGACGGCGCGGTTTAAGACGTCGCGGGGTATTGCCGAGGTCGACTTCTACGACTCGTATCTGAGTGATCAGGTGATCTCAGGCAGTGCGGATGAAGTAATTGCTCGTGTTATCCGCGAATCGGTTGATTCTGTGACCAAATTGGTGGGTGTAACCCCATCGCCTTTTTCTGTCACTGTGACGAAAAGTGGCACGACGGTCGACCAGATTCTTATCAAACCCGATGATGGGTTCCTCTGGGATCTGATCATGCCGCGCGCAACAGCAGCGGGCGTGGATGTGACGGCTTCGATGGTGTTTCCGGGCTCGACGGGTGAGCCGGTTATCAATTTTGATGTGAGAGCGAGGGCGGAATGAGTGTAAAGCTGGTGGCTGATGGTGGGGAAATCACCGTTGGCGCGCGCGTCGCTGTCTACACCTACGGTGTGTTTAATGTTGTGCTGCCTCAGGGCAAGGAGCTCGCCACGGATGAATACACCGATGACGGGTACAAGGACGGCTACGTTTACAGGCCGAGGGGTGTAGATAAGCTAGGCCGGTTTGATATTGCCTTCGTGCGAGCTGACGTCACTATCGACACTAACGCGGGCTACTCCAATTTTGAGGCGGTAGTGGATACTGCGCAACGAAAAGTCTCCGAGGATGTGTACTTCGAGAGAGACATCACCGGGGCGGGGCTCGGCGGGTGGACACCAGGCAAGGACTACCGTGTCGGTGACATCGTCGATGTGCGTGTCTTTAACCGGGTTATTCCGCAGCCGGTTACGGCCATTACTTACACGTCGACGGCGGAGGATCCGCTTGGTGTGCGTGTTCACGTGGGTGGCCAGACGATCCGTGATGGTGAGCTTGTTGAGGAGCAGAACCGGGCGGTTCGTGAGGCAATCGCTAAAGAATCTGCGACGCGCCGGGCCCAGAATAAGCAGACCGCATCGGTTGCTTCGGTGGCTAGGTCGACGGCGGAGTCGGCGCAGGCTGATGCGTCGCAGGCTCTGAGTGAGGTGCGTGATAAGCGTGGGATTATCCAAGGCTATGTGGCGCAGGCTGAGGCTGCTGTGGCTGCGGGTCGTGAGCATAATGCTGCGGCTGAGAAGAAGCTGGCGGAGTCCCGCACGGTGCTCGATGGGGCTGTCGGCAAGCTTGCTGAGGCTGAGAAGCTCCTGGATCAGTCGGATTTGACACTGGAGGAGAATCGGCGCCTTAGGGATGAGGTAACAAAAATCCGTACCGGGGTTGAGGGGCTGCTGGGGGATGCGAAAGCGTCGGCGGCTGAGGTGCAGGCGAGGGTGGCTGAGGCTGAGGATATCCGGGTGCAGGTGGCCGGCTTGCTGGAGGATGCGTCTGCGAGGGTGGCTGAGGGGAAACGGCTTTTGGCTGATTCTCAGGCGGAGCGTCTGGCTGGTGAGGCTGCCCGCACTGATGCGGTGGCTGCTGCTGAGCGGGCGGCGAAATTGGCTGGTGAGGCTGAGACGGCGCTCAATTCCGTTAGGGGTGAGCGTGAGCAGGTGGCGCAGATCCTGGCTGATGTGAAATCACAGAAGCAGGCTGCGGATAAAGCCTTGACGGATGCGGGTGGTGTGCTCACGCAGGCGAAAAAGGCTGCGGTGGATGCTGGTACCTCCAAAGCGGAGGTCGACCAGCTGTACCGCCAGGTGGTGGATAAGCACGATGAGGTGCTGAATCTCCATCAGGAGATGATCACGGCGCAGGCTGACATCAACTCCAAGCAACAGGTGATCCTGGCGGCGCATCAGGAGGCGATTGATCTCACGGCGAAGGGCGTGCGGGCGCTCGCGGGGTCGCAGGCTGCGATGGCAGGCTCGCTCGCATATTTCGAGCAATGCCTAGAAGCCTCCAATAAAGCGATTGAGGCTGTGGCTGAGGCCACAGAACTAAACACGCAGGCCATTAAGCGCTTGGATGAGGTGGCGCGGCTGCATGAGGAGGCGATCCGGGAGCAGGCGGAGGCCACCAAAAAACTGGCGCAGGCAACGGAGACACTGAGTACTGCCCAGGGGCTGATCAAGCAGCAGACGGAAAACAACAGCAAAGCATTAGCTATCACTAATCGTGCTGTGCGTGCCCACAGTGGCGCTATTGGTGGCATGGCGGCGTCAATTTCTCTTTTGCAGGAGTCTCAGGAGGAGACCCAGAAGGCTACGGAGCAGGCACTCAGCGCCACACAGGCGAATGCAAATGCGATTAGGGTGCAGGAGGCTGTGGGGCGTGCTCGTGATGAGGCTGTGACGGCCGCTACGGAGGTCGCCACGGGAGCTAGAGCAATAGCCCTGGCTGCTAAATACGCGGCCGAGATGAACGCGGTCGAGATTGCCAATCAGAAACTGTGGAACACCTATCAGCAGCAGGTAAACGAGTATATCGAGGATATTCGCATCATGCGATTTACCCGCCATTGGTCACTCGCACGGAGCCAACAAAGAATGTGGTCGGGTGATATTTTCAATTTCATCGGTGAGCCGAAACGCGACCATCCCTCCACCCTGCAGGTGCCTATTAAGGGCAAATGGAAAGGCGTAGTAACGATTCAGCTTTTCCACGGCAATGGCCTATCTGATGCGAACACAGTTTTCATTGAGGACGGAAAAATCATATCAGGGCCGAAGTATTTCGGTTCGGAAACGGAAACGTTCCTGGATGGCGGGGCAACGATGAAGATTAAATCGGCGATTGTGTTGGTGTATCCGGACACGCTACCGGGTGGGGGCACGCCGACCGTGCCGAAACCGCCGAAATTGCAGGAGATCCCTCCGATTCCTGCGGGGCTGAAACCAAACTAAGAAAGGAAAATGCTAATGGCTGAGCCTATAACCCAGGCCATGTACTCGGTGCCGATCACGCGCCGCGTCGGCTACTACGAGTCGCAAATCCCGGAGGAATACCGGGGGAGGACGCACACTGCCAAGCAGGAGCATGTGCGGTGTGCGCTATTCCCCGGCGAGAATATGGTCAAGGTCACATGGGGGGGTGCGGATGAGGCGACGGTGATTTACCAGTGCGAGGAGCAGGGCAAGGCCGTGGCGACGCAAACACTGGGTGTCATCCCGGCGGGGGGGGGTGCTCGCTCGAGGCTGTTCAGTGTCCCCGCGCTCACAGCCCAGGACTACGTGTACGTCAAATTCGCTACAGTCGGACGAGAGGGCGACACCGCAGCTGGCTCCGTCACGGTCATCGGCATGGACGCATCCTAGCAAGAGCGGGGTGGTCGCATGACCTCCCCACTTTCCGATGCTGTGATTTGGGCTACCCTGCAGCCCTACACGACGGATTTTTCATTCGCCAAGGTTATCGCAACCAACGGGGTGAGGTCGAATCAAAACAATCGCCTAACACTCCCCACAGGCACCAATTTGGTGCAGGTCTCGTGGTCTGGTGCGTCCCGCGTCCTGATTCAGGCAAATGCGGACGGGCACATCCAAAAAGTGGATATTCCCGCAGCAGAGTCCGGTGTGGGACGCACGAAAATCCTGCGTGTCCCCGTCACAACCGAGGGCTATGTGAATGTGACCACCTACAACAACCGGCAGGAAGAGGTGGGCACAACCACGGGCGGCATCACCGTCTACCCCACAACCTAGCAACCGTGGGGGTGGTCGCGTGAGTACCCCCATCATGTACCCCCTGAGTGTCGTATTCAAGCCGCTGATGGCGAATTACGCGGATGTATGGCGCAACTCGGAAATGGCCACAGGGCCATACAAGACCCGCCACGTTCTCCCCATTCCCGTGGGTGTCTCCATGATCCAAATCGATTACCGGATGAAAGGTGGCTCCTGGAAAACGCTGGTCACCATCAATGGCGAGGAGCGCCAGCTCGGAAAAGAGGAATACGGCACCGATGACCTGAAGCCACAATTTTACCGGGTTGTCAACGACGATCCCGGGGCGCTGCTCACCGTGCAATGCAAGCTGCAGTCCACTGTGGCGATTAATACAGCCCGGGTGGGGGTGACCATCATCCCGCTGGACGTGCAGACCTTTGAAATCACTATCTAGAAAGGAAATCTAATATGTCAAATGAGGTTGAGGTAGTCAAAGACTACATCAAACGGGCACGTCTCACGGAGGCTGAGGCTACCGAGATCCGCACCTGGATCACCATCGACTACATCCCGAGTCTCGCCTCCCAGGTGATTGTGGCGCAGGAGAAAGCGGAAATGCTCCGCAACCTCCGCAAAGCGGGGGTAATCAAAGCACCCGAAACCACCGCAGCCCCGGAGGGTGTCACCGTCCCCGGTGACCTCTACACCCCAGACCCCCAGACACAATTCATCACAGGCGACCGTGTACCTGTCTCTTATACACATCTTGACGCTGCCGACGAATAGAGAGGTGTAGATCTCGGTGGTCGCCGTATCATTAA